>Ga0180434_10000608_pt1 | contig 52701 bp, 32 predicted proteins | sample SS_ome_7_FD_132453 | JGI IMG/M metagenome (GOLD analysis project Ga0180434, IMG submission 132453) | Hypersaline lake sediment archaeal communities from the Salton Sea, California, USA - SS_1_D_2 metaG | ecosystem: Environmental > Aquatic > Non-marine Saline and Alkaline > Hypersaline >... | reverse complement strand
TCCATAACAATTCCATCCAACCTATTTTTATTCTTTTCTCCCCTATATAGTCTGGATTAAATCCATCCATTCTGATTTATAACTTATCCTAAAAATGGCCAAAGCTGGCGCACCTCCGAAGTTCCAGGAGGCGCATGTGAACTGGGTTTTCTGGAAGATATCTACTGGCGACAAGATAGGCAGGAAAGCGATAGTAGACGACACAGGTCTAGGCGAGGGCAGCATAAGGACCATCCTCGATAAGCTCGCGAAATACGGCCTGGTCAAGTCTTCGCGCGGCGGGCGCACGCTGACTGAGGACGGACGGAAGGTCAGTGAGGCGCTAGGGAAGATGATAGCCATCGAGAAGCTCGGCCCCATGGACCTTACCAAATCCCAGAGGAACATCGGCGTCCTGGTGAAGGGTGGAGCCAGTAGGATAACCAATGGCATGGAGCAGCGCGATGCGGCCATACAGGTCGGGAGGAAGGGCGTGACCACACTCATCTTCAAGGGCGACAAGCTTTTGATGCCCGGCTTCGACGAGGAGGTCGACATAGACAAGGACTACCATGTCGATTCCAAGAGGATCAAGTTGGTATTCAATCCCGAGCAAGGCGATGCTATAATCATCGGGAGCGAGGACACCAACCAGAAGGCGGAGGAAGCTGCATGGATAGCCGCTTCGACGATCCTTTCTTGAGCTTTTTTCGTCGAGCTTTTCGTACTCCTTTTTCTATCGGCCACCCAACCGAAACCTTTTTATCTTTTCTTCTGCAAGTAACTCCCTCTTCTGTTGGATATAATATCCAATATAAAAGGTGGCTTGAATGAAACACATATCGGTACCCCTGGTTTTACTCTCTATGTTACTGACATTGCCCTTCGTATGCGCCGACGTCGCGGTCGTCGTCGAATTCCCTGACGGGTGTGTTCGTACGGATTGCGTGAGCATCTCCGATGGTTCGAGCGGCTATAGCGTCATACAGCGTTCCGACTTCGACGCGCTCTGGTCCGATGAGGGCCCATGGGGCCGCGGACTATGTAAGATAAACGACATCGGGACCGAGAAGCAGGGAGCCAACTGCGAATGGACCTCATACTATTGGGCCTTCAGCCTGGCCCTGGACGGCGACGGCTCCTGGACGATGCATTCTCCTGTGGGGCATACTGCAGGTGACTGCTGGGACCGCGACCCTGCCAGTTTCGAGGGCCACTACTGCGCGCAGGACGGCGATGTCCTGGGCTATGAGTTCACGAATGAATTCCCCTCAGGTTATCCGCGCTTCGTCAGTTTCGATCAGATATGTGGTTCCGACGAGCCGCCGACATTCAACTGCCCAGGTTCTGCTTCCGGGAGCGACAATAGGAAGGTCCAGATAGAGAGCGTCGAACCGGACCCGCTTGAGATCCGCGCCGGCGAATCTGCCAAACTCGAGGTGATAGTCAAGAATATAGGCAAGGAGGACGAGGTAGTGACTCTCGATGCCGATCTCCCGGGGGGATGGGGTTTTACGCCATCGACCTTCGACCTTACGAAGCGCGAGGGGGATATTACGGTCAATCCAGTGGTCTCGGTCCCATGGGACCAGAAGCCGGATAAGTTCGTAGTCCGGCTGATCGCTGATTACGTCTATGGCACTGCGACGAAGCTGATGATAGTCGATGTGCTGCCTCCGAAGCCCGAAGTCTATAGGAAGATGCGCGCGCTAAGCCAGCTCGCAGAGGCCGAAGCGCTACAGTCCGAGAAGGAGAACGCGACCAATGGCACAGAGGGCGAGAGTGAATTGAACACGATAAGATACGAGCCACCTGTTGTGATGAACAGGGAGCGCCAGACGGTCCATTTAGTGCTGTATTATATGGAAGATGGGTCGAAGGTCTTGCTAGCCCACCAAGAGGTCTTGATAGACGGCGAACATGCGATGACTGACGGCAATGGTAAGCTGAAGCTACCTATAAAGCTGCGCTCTGCTACCCTTCTAGAGGTCGAGAAAGAAGGATTCGAGGACTTCAAGGTCGAGTTCAGGCCCCGTGTGGTATTATCCGGCATCGCGCTGTGATCTGCGAATCTGGTTGCGACTGTCGGTTTTAAGCCACGCGCCTTAAACTAAGCGTGGAACTTGACCTAAAGAAGCTTATCAAGGAGAACTGGAGGCGGGCATGCATGGAGATCGCGATATTCGTCTTCTTTTTATTCCTCGTAGTGCTTCTGCTGGGGCCCCGGATCAAGGGTTAACCCGGCCAGGCTTCTTTCCCGACCAGTGGCACAAAAGCGCATTCACCCCTCGCCTCGCTCTTGACTCTTCCATCGATGCCCTTCTTGCATATCCGGAGCGTCTGGTAAAATCTCTTACCGCCTACTGGTGCGATTATCATGCCGCCCTTCTTGAGCTGTTTTACCCATGCCTTGCTGATCTTCGGCGCACCCGCAGTGACGACGATACGGTCGTATGGGGCTTCTTCCTCATACCCGAGGCTGCCGTCGCCGTGGATGACCCTGATATTCTCATAGCCGGCTTTCTTCAGGTTCTTCTTCGCCCAGCCGACGAGCTCGGGGATGCGTTCGATCGTGATGATGTTCTCATGGCCCACGAGCTCTGCGAGGAGAGCTGCGTTGTACCCGGACCCGGCGCCGACTTCAAGGACCTTAAGGCCCTTCTTGAGCTTCGCTGCTTCGAGCATTATGGCTATCATAGAAGGCGCTGAGATGGTCTGGCCTGCGAGGATTGGTTGGGGATTGTCGTTGTATACCATTCCCTCATAGCCATCAAGGACGAAGTCTTCTCTTGGGACTTTCAAGAAAGCTTGCTCTACGGCCTTAGATTTGATGTAGCCCCGCTCACTGAGCCAGTCTATGAGGCTTGTTTTGTCTTGCTTCTCCTGCATCGTGATGTCGTATCCTTGCCGGACGCTTCGCTATCTCCTTGAGCCCTTGAGGCGCGGTTCTATGCCGCCCTTGTTCGGGTCCTGTTTCTCGGAGCCAACCACTTCGCCCCTGTACACCCAGAATTTGCCACTGCATGCTTGGCACTTCCTCTTTGCGCCTTTGGTTAGCAGGCTGCTCTTGATGATGAACATGTTTTTCGTGGAGCAATGCGGGCAGGTGCTGTGAATGCTGAGTTCGTTCAGTGCCTGCTTTTTCGTCTTCCGGTGCATTCCCCCCTGATTTTTGCCTCGATTCCGTGCGCCCATCTTACTTAGCCTTCCTGATCGGTGTCGCGCTCGTTTTGCCGCCAGTGTGCTTCACTAGTAGCATGCCGCAGCCGTATGTATTGCATCGGACTTTCAAGCCCTTTCCGGTCACCTTGGCTGCCTCTTTTGGCGTCAACATCCTCTGCTCCCCTAGCTGGCATCTCGGACAGCTCCAACTGAACGGTTTTCTTTCCGCTGGTGGTTTCGGTTTTGCCATTTTAAGATATGTCGATTGTTATGCCCCTGCCAGTCTATACTTGCCCCCAATCGGGCCTGAACTTCTTCCCACATGTTTGGCATTTGATATCTCCCCTTCTTCCCCGTTCGGCCTTTGAGACCACATATATGCGGGAATCCCCGCAGTGCTTGCACACTAGCGGGATTCTTGAATCCCTGCGTTTATTCTTCTGGCTACCCTTGGTAGTATTCTTCCTCGCCGAGATATTCCTCCCAGGTGGTTTCCTACCTGGATTACCTGCTCTTCTGCCTGCCATTTATAATGTCCTCTCCTCGACCCACTTGGCGTATTCCTCGTTCGCTTCAGCGATGATCTTCAGTATGCAGGGTAATTCGTATTCATGCGCTTCGATGATGCGCGCCTTGAGCGCATCGAACTTCTTCTCAGTGGTCTTCGCGAGGATGACGTATTCCTTCTCTGTCTCGTATTGGCCCTGCCACATGAAGAAGGACTTTATCGGGAAATAGTTTGCGCAGGCCGCGAGGCGCTCGCGCACGAGCATCTCGCCTATCTTCTTGGCTTCCTTCTCGTCCGGGGCTGTTATGTATGCGATTATCATTTTAGTCCTATTTTATCCTGAGAGTCTTCAAAATAAGGCCTTCGGAGCTGCTCTTTCCCACACCGACCAACTCCATCGCCTCTTCCGGTGTGTGGCCGAGCATCCTTAGGACGAACCCGGCGGTAGTGGGCGACCTCCGGTTACCTTGGCTGCAGTGCACAAGTATCTTCTCGCCATCTTCCACGAGCGGGGCTATCTCCCTCGATGCTTCGGCATACTGCTCAGGCTCATTGAAGCCGTAGTTAAGCTGGGTATGCTTTACCCCCATCTTCCCGAGAGCGTGCACGAGGTCTTTTGGGGCCGGCGCCAAGCTTATCACATGTTCCACCCCGGCGCGCTGGATATCACTGGCGTTCTTCGCCCTCGGCGCGCTGGATACGATAATCTTTGGGTGCACGAGCCTGGACCTGACCAATCCCCTGACTACCTGGGTCTTGGGCTTGAAGCCCTCCGGCGCTTTATGGGGTGGCATATAATTCTAATATTTCAAGACTTAAAAAGAATATGTAGAAACGCCCGGGATTTAGTAGATTTGATTTCGGTAACGTACGCCACCGGCCGAAATGACCCATGTCGGGCTCAAGAATGAGATTCGTACTTTGAATTCTGTAGAGGCTCACCGGTTGGAGTCTCTGCGAGGTGCCCAGAGCGGCAAACCTAGACCGGCCCCGAGTGCTGCCGAATTGCGAGCAGTCATCACCAAGTGGCGGGAGCTGGAACCGGAGCTAGCTAAGAGGAAGCCATAAGGATACCAAAAGGTTTGGGTTGGGAGTATCCTTTTAGAACTGTTTGAATCTGAATACGAGTCTGACTAGAAAGATATTCGAGTCGTTTTCGAGTTTTGGGATTCGCACGGTTTGAGAGAAATAGAGGGGAGCTGTTGCCAGACTCCCAAGCCCAACCCGTGAGTATATTTGCAGGTCACCCTATAAAAATACCACTCGATTTTATTGTTCTCGAAAACACATGTTTTGAAACATTAATTTATCCGATATTTTAAACGATTCAAGCTAAAATATAGGCGCATGATTCAAAATTTGAGTTCGGTCGCGCAGGCCGAGGGGGTGGAAGAGAGCAGACTCCGACGTTTGGTCGGTATTGGGCATACAACTATTGTCAAGAATGCGCGCAGGGACATCCCGGCGCTGGGGATAGGCGAGGGGCTGAGCACGAAGATCAACGCCAATATCGGCACCAGCCCACTCACCACAGACCTCGATTTCGAGTTGGAGAAGGCGCGCGTCGCAGTCGAGGCAGGGGCCCACACAGTCATGGATCTGAGCACCGGTGCGGGCATAGACGAGACCAGGCGGGCAATCCTGAAGGCAATCGATGTCCCTGTCGGGACTGTCCCAGTCTACCAGGCGTTCGCTGAAAAGAGATTCGACATGACGCCTGAAGCCCTTCTTCACGTAATCGAGGCACAGTGCAAGGACGGTGTCGATTTCATCACAGTCCATTGCGGGATCAGGCTCGAGCAGGCGCGGAGGCTGAGCAAAAAGACCAGGATCATCCCTGTGACCAGCCGCGGAGGGTCGGTGCTGGCGGCCTGGATGCTCAAGACCGGGCAGGAGAACCCGCTTTATGCAGAATATGATGCTTTGCTCGAGATAGCGAAGGAGTATGATGTCGTTCTTAGTCTGGGCGATGCATTGAGGCCCGGTTCATTGCTGGATGCCAACGATTATTTCCAGAACTCGGAGTTGGAAACACTAGGAGAGCTTACCAAACGCGCTCGGCAGGCTGGAGTCCAGGTCATCATCGAGGGTCCGGGGCATATGCCGCTTGATACAATAGTCGATAATGTGAAGTACCAAAAACTCGTTTGCGACGGGGCGCCCTATTATGTACTAGGTCCATTAGTGACTGATACGGCTCTCGGTTATGATCATATCTCCGGCGCTATCGGCGGCGCCATCGCGGCTGCAGCAGGGGTGGATTTCCTATGTTATGTCACTCCGGCGGAGCATGTCGGCCTGCCGGACGTCGAGGACGTGGAGAAAGGTGTCATCGCTTCAAAGATAGCAGCCCATGCAGCCGATATTGTGAAACTGGGTGGGAAGGCAAGGTGCGAAGATGAGCGAATCAGCCGGGCCCGGGGGGTTCTCGACTGGCACACTATGGAAAAATACGCACTCGATAAGAAGACAAGAGCCCGGATAGAGAAAGCGAAGAATGACGAGCCATGCACGATGTGCGGCGATCTCTGCGCATTGAAGGTATGTGACGACCTGATTGATAAAGAAGATCCAAAAGACGATGGCGCTTAAGACGGTATTGGCACCAGACCTGGACAAACGTATAAGGCCGATGATAACTGCATTAGCGTTCGACCATGTGGATCCGAAACATATAGTGTGCATGCGCTCGACCGGATCGAAATCCCGCGCCATAGCGCGCATATGGGGCCTGCCGCGCATCTGGCAGCAGGCGCTCTACCTGCAGCCTTACTACATAATAGAAGCGGTCAGCGAGAGATTCGATAAGCTTTCCAAAGAAGAACAGGACAAGACCTTAATACATGAATTGCTCCATGTCCCCAAGACCTTCAGTGGTGGGCTGGTGCCCCATGAATGCTTCGGCAAGAAGATAGATCGCAAGAGAGTAGACAAGCTTTATCATGGATACACCGCGTATATACGAGAGCACCCCTATGTAACCCTATAACCGGGGTCGCCTTATCAGGAGAACACCACGCTTCTTCTTGGTATGTTCTGTTATGCATGGTCTGGATATGCTTATGCCCTTTAGAGTCTTGGGCGGTGTCTTCCTCTGGATTATTTCTGATTCCAGTGATGCGTCCGCTATCTCATGTGTTCCCCCCTTCTTCATCCAGGCCATTATGAAATCTGCATGCTTATCATGTAATTCGATTATATCATGCTCCGGGTTGGATATCACCAAATGCCTTATGCCTTGCTTCCACAACCCAGGGACCATATCCTTAGTAGGCATACCCATGGTATCATAAAGGTACTCTCCTATCTTGCGCAATTTCCCTGGTTCTCTTCGTCTCATCTTAGCATTCCTTTTTGCCCTTCCTGACGACGTCTCCCCTCGGCTTCTCCTCTGCGAATACCTGGCCCTGGAAGGTCAGGATGTCAGTCCCTTCGTCAAGCCATGCAGTGAGCGCCAGCCCTGCTTTGCTGCAGGTTTGGCAGAGGAATTCCTCCTCGTCCCAGCCCCATTCGATAGGGGCCTGTGGCAGAAGCAGTCCTGAAGCACCGCCGCGTCGCATTATCAGCCCGTCGCGCCCGACCTTTATCTTCTTCGGGAGGTCTTTTCTGGCTTTCACCGCCAGCTTCTTCGGCGGGCTGAGTATCGTAATCTCGACGACCAATTTGTCCAGTTCGTTCGCAGCAACAGGATTGAACCGTGGGTCGCGGCTGCAAGCCGAGACCGCAGCATCCTTCAGGGCTTCGATGAACGGCATCACAGGCTCTGGGTAGCCGATGCAGCCGCGCAGCTCGTGCCCTGGATATGTGTTCAGGGTCACGAAAACGCCCTGCTTCTCCTTAAACCGCAATGGAGGCTTGATGCCCGGCACCGATCCGCTTTTGACGAACGAGTCGACTACCTCGCGCGCAATCTTGACAGCTTCCTCCCCCTCCTTATCGGTTAGCTCTTCCATACCCTGTCCAGGTAATCATAGGCCTCACCCGGCTCGAAGCAGTACTGGACTGTGTTATAATCTTCCTTAAACCGCTTGATTTCATCCTTCTTATCATCGCCCTTCATGACGCTGACAAGGAATTCGGCCACCTTGTCCATGTCAATCTCTTTCATGCCCAGTCGTGTTATCTCTTGGACGCCCAACCGCAGGCCGGACGGGTTTTCTACGTTCGTCTGGTCATCGTACGGCAGGAGCTGCTTGCTGACGATGATGTTGTTCTTCTCCAGCGCCTCGGCGCACTTCTTCCCGCCTCCGAATTCACTCACGTCGACAAGGACCTGATGGCTGGCTGTGTAACCGTTGGCTTTGCCGATTATCGTCACTCCAAGATCATCGAGTGCCTTCGCGAAAGCCTTCGCGTTGGATACTATCTGCTTTGCGTAGGCTTCGCCGAACTCGAGCATCTCAGCCGCGGCGATTGCCTTTCCCACCACGTGGTGCAGATGGTGGCTGCTTGTAAGCTTCGGGAACACTGCGAGGCGGAGTTTCTTGATGAGCTCCTCCCCTATCGCATCGTTGTATAGCATCATACCACCCTGCGGCCCGGGGAATGTCTTGTGGCTCGAGAACGTCACCACATCACAGCCCTGTTTAAGGGGATTCGGGAATGCTTTCCCTGCCATCAGGCCAGCGACATGGGCACCATCGTACATCATGCGCGCGCCGATTTCGTCGCATACCCCGCGGAGCTCATCCACCGGGTGCGGGAAGAGATACACCGAACCGGCCACGATGACCAGCTTCGGCTTGTTCTCCCTGATAAGCGGGATCGACTTCTCGACGTCGATGTTCATCTTCTCCTCGTCGAAGGCGAGGTATTCTGATTTGAGGCCGAGGATCCCTGCTGCAGATATCGACGTCTGGCTGATATGCGCGCCGTGCTGGAGCGCGAGGCTCATTATCTTGTCCCCTGGCTTGGTCAGGGCCATGAGTGTCGCCATGTTCGCGTGGACCCCGGAGATGGGGGCTAGGTCGGCATTATCGCATTCGAACAGGCGCTTCACGAGCTCTTGGCCGATTATCTCGATCTCGTCGAACATCCATGTACCCTGGTAGTAGCGCTTCCCCGGCCGGCCTTCAGCGTAGCGCGACTCGAAGTCGCTCACAAGCGCAGCGTGGACAGCTGGGCTCACAATGTTCTCACTGGCTATGAGGTTGATACAGCCCCTTCGCCATCCGACCCCGCGGCACATCCATTCCTTGATCTTGTCGTATGCCTTTTTCGTGTCTGCCGGGACCACACCCTTTACGTCAGTATTGGTCATTTTTACCCCCGCTCGGTATCTTATCGATTATCGGATAAAAAGAAGTTATGGAAATCTGATTACTGCAGGTAATAAATCATGCTTGATACGTGCTTTTTAAGCTTCCCCAGACAAATTATCCTCACTCTATTTCGTATTTCTGATTCACCTATGAAACCTAAGGAAGAGTGCGGGATTTTCGGGGTGGCAGGCCTTCCGGCTGCAGCAGATACGGTCTACTATGGGCTATGCGCCCTTCAGCATCGTGGCCAGGAGTCCTGCGGGATCGCATCCAACCGAAACGGCAAGATAAAGCTCGTGAAAGACATGGGTCTCGTCCATAAGGTCTTCAACAAGGAGAAACTCTCGAAACTCAAGGGCGATATGGCCATCGGACACGTCCGCTATTCGACAGCGGGCGAGTCCAAACGAGTCAACGCGCAACCCTTCATAACAAAGATTGATGATTTCTGCTTCGCCCTCGCACACAACGGTAACCTCGTGAACTTCTGGGAACTCAAGGAATACTGGACCAACCGTGGCCATGTGTTCATGACCTCGACTGATACCGAGATAATCTCATTCCTCCTCGCGCGCCATTATATGCAAGAGAAGGACTTCTTCGCCGCCATCAAGAAGACGGTCGAGCACCTGGAAGGCTCCTTCTGCCTTCTGATACAGACGAAGGATGCGATCTATGCGGTGAGGGACCCGCTCGGCATAAGGCCCTTGTCGATAATGGAGCTGAACAAGGGCTTCGCATTCTCCTCGGAGGATTGCGCCTTCGCCAGCCTCGAAAGCGGGCTTGTGAGGGACGTGAAACCCGGCGAGATAATCAGGGTCGATAAAAACGGCTTGACGCGCGATCGTATAGGAAAACTGACCAAGAAGGCCCACTGCATGTTCGAATACGTCTATTTCGCCAGGCCGGACTCGAACGTGAACGGAGTCTCTGTATACCAGGCCAGGAAGAAGCTCGGCAGGTCGCTGGCGGAGGACGCGCCGATCGAAGCCGACGTGGTGGCTGCAGTCCCGTATTCCGGCGTCGCGGCTGCGATAGGGTACTCGGAGCAGAGCGGCATCCCCTACGCAGAGATATTATTGAGGAACCGCTACATGGGGCGGACGTTCATAACCCCTGCGGACCAAGACAGGAGCTTCGCAGTCAAGGCTAAGCTCATACCGATAAAAGAGGAGATAAAGGGGAGGGACATAGTCCTTGTCGACGACTCGATAGTGCGCGGAACCACGATGAAGCAGATAGTCTCCCTCATACGCGAGACCGGGGCCAAGAGCGTCCACCTGCGGATATCCTGCCCACCGGTCATAGCGCCGTGCTTCTATGGCATCGATATGCAGCAATACAAGCAGTTCATAGCCGCGGAGAAGACTGTGGAGGAGATAAACAAGTTCATAGGCGCTGATTCATTGCACTACAACAGCATCGACCGCCTCGTGGAATCCATCGGCCTGCCGAAGCGCAGCCTTTGCATGGCCTGCCTGAACGAGGAATACCCGACTGAGCTGGGCCACTTCAGGGCTAAGCAGATGAAGCTCTCGATGCAGGCTAAGAAAGCCAAGAACGGCAAGAAGTGACCTCATAGAACGGCAAGAGAAGCTAGAAGTCGTCTATTGGTTGGATACCCATTATCGCTTGGATATAATACCGGAAGTAACGGGGGTTGGATGGAATTGTGTTCACGGTTTTGGGTCTTCAGTCTAGTCCTGATCTACTGTTCATCCGACGACGCAAAAGCCCTTCGCACCGAGATATGCAGCCACGAACTCAGGAAGCTCCACTTTTCCTTCTTCGAACGGCCCGAACTCCTGGCCCTTGGCCCTGAACTTGGGCACAGGCTGGATTACATCCATCTTGACCTTGCTGTCCCCGAATACGAAACATTCCTCCAATGGATGGAATCCGTCTAGGTCCCCGACTACCTTCGCCTTCAGGCTGCTCCCGCCGTGGAGTGTATCCGCCATCCGGATGAGATGGCTCATGTCTGTCGTGACCTTCGCATCGACGGGTATGTTCACCGCTGTCCTCATTATGTACTTCTTTATCTTCTTCGGGCCGAACCCCTTCGGGAACGCGCCCCAGTTGCCCTGTCTTATCTGCTCTGCCAGATGCTCGCGGTTCTGGATATTATCATCAACCAAGACCTCTTCTATGACGCCCTTCGCTATCCGGCCCCTCAAGCCGTTCTCCTCGGCCTTCGGGCCGAATATGCGCCCGTCGATCTCCCTGATTATCTCGTCCAGGTCGATATCAAGCGTCAGGTATCCTACGAGTTCCTTCCTGGCGGCCTCTTCAAGGCCCTGCACGCGCGCGTCCTGTATCCTTAAGTGATACCCTCTCGAGCCAGAGAAGTTGATGGTCATGTCATCATCCCCGAAGCCGAAGTCCCTCCTGAGGAACTGCCTCAGCTTGACGATCTCCCTTTTCAACCCTGCGAAGCACTCCTCGCACACCCAATTTGAGGGGTGGTCTTTGGCGCAGGGCAGGTTGAGGTCACCTACGTCTATATCGAATATCAGGTCGGAGCCGAGCCGCTCCTTCTCCTCCATCTGGTTCCCTTCCCCAGGGAACCGGTACCTCGCTATCGAGTGGTTGCAGTGGGCCGGCGCCTCCTTTTTGATGTAATCTAGCAGCGCCCGCTCATCCGGGAAGCTGCGGTGCCTTATCGTTATCTTCTTGCTGAAGGACCCGAAGCCGAATTCGCGGCGGTGGACGTCCGCAGGCAAGTATATGGGGCCCATCCTGCTGTAATACCTCTGAAACAGCCTCTTCAGCCAGATCCTTGTCTTGAGCACCCTGCCCTCACCGGTTTCCACTTTGGTCGTTTTTAGCTGTATCTTGGCCTGCCTTATTCTCGCTCTTAGCGCCCCTCTTACTCCTGTTGGCCCTCAGGAAATAGAAATAATTCGAGACAGGGTGCCTCCTTGGGCAGTCGGAGGGGCATAGGCCGTATCCCTTGATGGACTCGCATCCTGGGCACGTATAGCCCCGCTCCTTGGAGAACTGTATCTGGTAGCGCGCGATTCGCTCCTTGAACTTTGGCGAGCGCCTGAACACCTCGAGGATGGAAGCTTCATCGAGACCCAGCCCGTGCAGGAAGGTCACCAGGACGAAATGCGCGTTGTGGTTGGCGGTCCCCCCTTCGAGGCTGCTTATGATGCCGCTGATGCAGGGTGGAAGCGCTCCCATATCCAATCTCGAGATGCGCGGCCGCTCCCTCTGGGGCTTAGCGACCCTGACCTTCCCCTTGAGTCCCATAGCCTTCTTCTCGAGTGACTCCGGGAACTTCTGCTTCTTCGGTATCCCCTCGAGGATGGCCTTCTTTATCCGCTCCTTGAGTACCCAGCTTAGCTGGGTCTTGCTCACCTGGACATAGCCGTCCAGCAGGTCCACCTGCGACAGCCTGAGGAACTCCGGCTTGTATTTAAGGAAATCTGTGAAGTGTATCCGGAGGCTGTCCTCAGTCTTGACATCCATCGCGAACTCCTCGCGGGCCAGCTTTATCAGGAACGTGACGCCTTCCGCCTCTAATTCATCCCGCCACTCGCGGGACTTCCTCTCCGCGTACTGTTCCTTCGCTTCCGGGCTGTCGATTATGGAAAGGAATATCTTGGCGAGTGTGAACCGCACGACTGCGAGCTCCGGGTCGCCTTCTTCCTCTACCTTGCTGGTGATATCCAGCGCGGCACGGTCGAGCATCTGGCCGTATAATGGGTGGTCTGCGACGTGGTCCAGCTTAAGGTCTAGCTCCTTTAATCTCTGCTTCTCGCTAGCCAGGAATGGATAGTTCTTTGACATCGCCTGTTACCCCCACAGACGGACTTCAGACGCTCTCGATCCTCGGGGCCAAGAAGTAGCTTATCTTGCTGTCGCCGATAGCGAACTCCAGCTTGAGCGGGTTATCCTTCTTCAGTGCCATGTCGACGATCGTGGTGACGTCTGTGTTCTTCGTCATGTTCTTGAGGTACTCTAGCGGGAACATCGCCCTGGAACCCTGCTTTACCTTGAGCTCCATCAGCGCTGTCTTAGGGAACTTGATCTCGGCCTTGCCGCTCTCGCTCTCCGATGTTATCAGGAGTTCGCTCTGGGTGGCGTCGAAGATGACGTAGTTGCTCACTAGCTCGACGTCAGCGAGGACCTCCTTGAACTCATTAGCGGCTATCTTCACCTCTGTATCGAACTCGATGGTGGGCCGGTTCGGGTGAGGTGTTGAATCTATGAGCGGCAGGACGAACTTCCTCGAGGTCTTACCTTCGAAGTTGACGTCAAGCTTGTTGCCCTTCAGTTCGAGCTTGATTACGTCTTCGGCCTTCGCGCGCCTCATGACCTTTGATAATTCTGCGAAATCGACGCCGATGTTCTGCTTCTCGGCCACTTCATATTCTTTGAATGCGCTCTTGGGCATCTCGAAGTCCACCATGGCGATCTGCGACGGGTCCATGGCCTTGAGAGCCATCCCGGCTTCGGTGAACTCGAAGGTACCCTCGTCTACAAGCGCAGCTATAGCGTCAACACTCCTTTTCCATGCGTTGGCGTCGGATATAGTAAGTTTAAGCATTTTCCATCCCCAATATGCAAATTTGCATCTTAACGAATAAAAACAAGTTCGCCGCCCGGCTAAGCCAGCGCATCAAGGAAGCGCATCCCTGAGTATGTCGCTGTGGTCGAAGGCCAATCTGGGCAGTTTTCCCAGGGGCCACCATTTCGCCTCTGAGGCATCATCTCCTGCAGTGGTTTCCGTCTCTGCATGCCCCTTTAGTTCACAAAGGAAAGCGGCAGAGACAGTATGCCCCCGCGGGTCGCGATCGGGCTTGGAATATACCCCTATGAGCTCTACAGGCTTGACATCGAGCCCAGTCTCCTCCGCGACCTCCCGGACGGCGCATTCTTCGAGCGTCTCTTTGTAGTCTAAGAAGCCACCCGGCAGCGCCCACGAACCCTTGAACGGCTCTATCCCCCTCCTGACGAGCAGGAGCTCCCTCCTCGGGCCGCGGTCCCTCAGGACTACCGCATCCGCAGTGATGCCTATCTTCTCCATCTTGATTCGGATCTGCGCCATGCCTGCCCTATCGACTACACCCTACCAGCCGTTTAGCGCATCGCACCTGGGGTGGTTCGCGCCCCACCAGCATCTCGAGTCGCAGGCGTTCCCGGTCAGGTAATTGAAGCCGCACACGAGCCCGAGTTTGACGTAGCCGAGGTATGGGACATCCACCTTCGCCCGCCCGATGACCATGTTCTCATGCACGGGGTAGGATATCTCGCATTTGTCCTCCGCTCTCAGGCATTGGTCTTCCCTCTTGTTGTTGTCGCCCTTCGTTATGAACAGCCTGAAATCATCTGTCTCGAAATCCCGGAACAACGGCACCTGCGGGTCAGAGAAGCGCTCTTTTATCTCCGCGAGGCTGTAGCCCAGGTCATCTCCCGCCCCCGAGTTGCATGGCGTCTTGACCACGCCGTCCTCATAGCTCACGGCCCCGCTGGTCTCGACTATGCCGCCCTTGACGTCGACTATGCCCACCACACGGTGGATTATCGCCTCGCCCCCGGCGAGCCTGTCGCATTCGAGTTTGGTATATACGATGACATCGCCCACGACGATATCATCCGTATCGTCGCCCTTGACCAGGATGATGTCGCCTATGCCCATCCCGCCGCCGAACGCATAATCCTCGGGCGCGAGACCCAGGCCTTCATGCCACGTCTCCCAGGCGCCTTCATGGACCATGCTCTCCGATTCGACCACTACGAGCGGTGAGCCGGTGTTGAGGATGTAGCCCAATCCCTGGATAAAGAGGTATGCGAGCAAGAGTGCGAACAGGAACGAGAATATCTCCCCTATGAGTCCGGGCATGTACTTTGATTTGAGCTTTTCGACCTTCTCTTTTTTATCCTGGAGGTAGCTGATAGCCCTTTTGTGCGGCGCCTTCTTGTGCGGCTGCCCTGCTTTCTCAGCCTGGCTTTTCTCCACCTCGTCGCCGGGCTTCTCTTCCCCTTCCCAGGATATCCCCCCTATCGGCATGCTAATGTACTGTAAATCTAGTGTAAAACCTAAAATCCCTCATCTCCAGCCCATAAAAGTAGCGTGTAGTGTAACCCGCGCACTAGAACTGCTTCTTGAAGTCGGCTATGTCCTTCTGCACGTCCTTCACGGCAGTCTCCAGAGCGCTGCTTGGGCTTCCCTTGTTCGTCTCTATCCGCATCTCGATGCCGTCGAGCAGCGGGTGGATGACGCTGTATGTCGCTATCTTCACGCTCGGGTCGTCCGAGAGCTTCTTCCTGAGCAGCTCACACATCGTGATGTCAGAGCCGTATATCTCGATATCGAGGACGTTCTTGTCCTCCTCGATGGTCTTCACTTCCATTTTAGATATTAGTATTATGGGTCTTAGTACCTATTCTTGCCCCGTATCACGCAGCCTCTTTCACGAGGTAGTCGCGCGATACCTTGCGCCTGTTCTCCTTGCCGCAATTCTCGCAGACGAGCTTCTCGCCCTTCGCGTCAAGGATGCCCCTGCACTCATCGCAATAACCCTCGATGACGCCCATGTTCGGGCTCTTCGTCGACAGGATTATGTCGTTAGGCAGGACCTCCTTGACCTCCGCCTTGATGAAGTCGCCGATCTTGAACTCGTCTTTCGCGCTCTCAGTGTATCCGCTCGAGATGTCCATGACCCTTATGACGCCATAGTCCTCGCGCGGCAGGGACCTCTTCTTGCCCACGACCTTCATCACCTTCACAAGGACCACCTTGTCCTTGACGGATTCTACAGAACAGATGACCGTGTCGCCCACTTGGACTTCCACCACGCTGTTCTCAGGCTCGACTACCGCCTTGTCGCCGGTCTCCTTGAACTCGCCCATGACAGACGCATACGTCTTGCCACCTTCAGAATACAAACCATAACCGAGCCTCTTGTCAGTCTTCACTTCGTCGCCCGGCAATACTGATTTTTCAGCCATTTTCTTTCGTATATCTCACAAATCGTAAGAATTAATCACAGCCTTCTCGAACCGATCCTCCGCAATGCGCGGACAGGCTGTGCTCACCCATGCATCGACCTTGAAACCGTCGAAATTTTGCGGTTTAATTTCATTCGCGGCGAATATAAATGTCTTTTTCCCGTCTTTGGCGAGCTTTTTCTTCAATTCCAGCGCCTCAGCCATCTTCTCCTGCCCGGGTTTGGTCGCTACGATGATGCCCACAGTCCTAGCGTCATCCAGCTTACTCAGCCGCGCATACCGCTTCTTCTCGAAGGCTATCAGGTCACGTTTTGACACGACTTCAAGCTCACCCGTAGGCCTGACCATATAAACAGGCTTTTGAGCCTTTACAGCTGCTCTGAGCGCGTGGAAGCGCCCCGTCCCGATATAGACGATGCATTCGCTTGACCCACGACACGCTGCCCGTGCGTCACAGCCCAGCACCTGCCCTGGATTTGGACGCCCAAGGTTAACGACCACCTCCTTACCCCCTTCAGCCAGCAGTCCCCCGATTTCATCAAGGATGTGAACGAACTGGGCCGTAGTTATCAAACAGATGCTCTTCTCCTTGACGCCCTTCGATATCGCCCTTGCTATTCGCTGTGGGTCTGCCTTCGCCCTGCAGGGTATGAAAAGTGTCTTCGGTCTTGCGTCCACAGTATCGTGCCTATATTGCCTGTCGTGCCCTAAGAATGAGCCTTAATCCAGTAAACCAGTAAACTTAATATACGCAACCCTCAGGGTTCCCCAGGCTTGTGCATATATAGCGCAGCCCGCGATGGCTCATAGTCTCGGCCTGGACCGAGTACCTTACCGCATTCTGCGGTAGGTCCTCTGCGAACCTGATAGCTGCGTTATAATAGTGCACCGCCGTCTGTAGATACAGGAGTGGAGTGCTCCCGTCATCGCAATAGATGGTAGCCCCAGGGATGTCTATAGTCGCCTGCCCACCCCTGAGCGTGTTCAGGTCTGCAGTATTCATGCCGCACTGTTCACCCAATATGGCTGCGGTCGAACCCGCGCTGATTATCGCAACAAGAGCATCCTCGTTGACAGGTTCTGTCACCTTATAGAGCTGGTATGGTATGTCCGCAAGATTGCAGGTCGGGCAGAAAGGGTTCAGCTCCAACGGAGCCATTATGAAAGTGGCGTTAGTGTAGAACCTCGTCCCATCCGCCATCTCCGGTGATGATGCATTGACAATCACCTCGCAATAAGTCTCGCCCGGCTTTATCTGAGCATGGAATCTCAAGAAGGTGTCGCAAGTGCCGATACCCCCTGGCGCACCAAGCTCGCACGGACATCTGTGGCCCGTGGCGTCATTGTAGCCGTTATCAGGCGGGGTGCACCCATCTGTGAAAAGGTACTTCCATGGCCGTTCTTCATCAGGCATCACGGGATAACTCTGTTCGGTCTCATTCCAGAACTGGAACGTTGTCTCGTCGCATCCTGGTGACCACTTGACCACGGTCAGGTTCCATCTTACCGGCTCTTGGCATAACAAGCTGGATATGTCCCTCATATACAGCGGGAAATCTTGCTGAACTTTATTGGTGAAGCCGCCACCGAACTCCCCGAAGTACCTACACATCGGCGCGATAGGTCCAAGTGGGTAACAGCCAAGACTCGAATTGCCCAGGAATGGCGCTCCCCCACTTATCTCATTTCCTGCGTAGCCTATACAAAAGCCTGCAGTCATCCCATCAGATCCGTCTCCTTCTATCGGATTGCCGCCACCCTTCCCTATAGTGAGGTTGAATGCCATTATCCCATTCTCCCCCACCTGCTGTGCGCTGCTGCCTACTGCACAGATGACCGCTAGTATAGCCAACAGGGCAAGTGACTCTTTCATCTTACCTTATGTACGCGATATTGAAGGTATCCTCTTCCCCGGCTTCATTCTCCACAGTGACGGATATGACATATTCCTCCCCTATCGTCAACGGCTTGTTGGTCTTTACTGGGTAGTTTATCGCGCCGTTATGGAAGAAGACGTCTATATCGGGTATATAATCGATCCGGTCTCCAGGCTCTGGCTCCTCTACTGTGCTATCACTTTCGGGTTCGGATATCTCGACATCTTTGAGTGTGACGCCAATGGCTGTCCCATCCAATGCGGTCACTATACCATTGATGTATAGGATTGTCTTGACCTGTGCCATCCCCCCGAACCCTCCGCCGAAGTGGTCCACCGACGTCTGGCATATCGCCATCGGGTCACTGTGTGCTCCGCCTTCGAGGGGCACCGCGGTTATGATATAGGTCCTTCCCGCGAGTTTCATCTCATCAGGGTCTAAGCTGCCGAGCGAAATCGAATCGTAACTGCATGTGACGGTCCCTCCCGCACCCACGTTCACATAGTTCTCGCCCTGGTCGCATGATATGTTGACCGAGCCGGGAGTCCCCGGACCGACCAAGTCGGCGCTCACGGTGCACGAGAAGCCGTTCAGGCCCTGTTCGCCGCATACGCTGCCCCCCTTGAGGGCAGTTATGGTGCATCCCTGCAGCCCCGGCCCTATTAGGCCGCAGTCGACGCACTCAGCAATCTGTATCGTAGAGCCTGAAGCCTGCATATCATTTAGCTGCTGTTTTAGCTCTGCTGGCAGGCCAGCCCCTAACATCGAGATGACTTCACTTAAATCTACACTCGTCATTGCTTCGATAAGCGGCGCAAAGGGCGCCAATACTGCTGCCAATGTTTGTCCAGCCATATTGGTAAGGACAGCCACCATCTGCACCCCGCTCATGGCTCCGCCCATATTGACCTGTGTTATGCTGCATTGTTGCCCGACCGGGCAAGATGTTATTGTCTCTGTCACAGTCTCCTGGGATTGTACGTCCAACGGGCATTCGAATGTCGCTTGCGCTGTGCTGTAACATCTGGTCTCGGTCACGATTTCCTTTGTTGATTTCCTGCTCGCATCGCATTCTTCATCACCCGCCCCGAGTACGCCGTCAGTACATTCATATTCTGTTTTCTTCCGGCAGACCTTATCCACAGTATAGAAGCCGGTTAGGGGGTCTTGGCAATCCTCGACCAGACCCTGGCAGCTTATGTCAAAAGCGCACTCCCCACTACTATAATCGGTCGCCACTGCGCATCTTTCCGCTAATGTACAATCATCATCGACACTGAAGGTCCCGATTGGCGCGCCCGTGCACGAACCTGTGTCGCCCGTACAGGTCAAAACTGCATCATCCGCTCTCTCGACATCACTACCGCATTGTGGTGAGAGCGGGTCTGTGTAATCTGAACATCGGTACATAGTTCCTGGTGTCTGGCCCTCACAAGCCGTCCCTGCGGCTATGAAGAAGCCATCCTCATCGCAGCAGGGCTCCGATGGGTTGCATTGTTGTAGTGGGCACCATGCTGCTTCTGGGCTGCCGAAATGGGCAGTAAGCGGATCAAGTCGGTCTCCACTCGGTGCGCTATATATATTCTCCCAGCCTTCACGTGCGGTGATAGAACAGAGTCTGACTTCAATTTCTACTCCGAGGTTTGCGGTGGTGTCCCAAATACAAGGTTGTCTGGACGGGTCCCAACATCCACTCCATTGCTGAACGTTTAGCCCCCCATAGGGTAGTCTGTCTTCGATGCTTAAGCCGTATGTTCTTATACTCGTAGCAGGCCCGAATATGTAGCCCTGCATGGATACAGTCCCGATCTCATTTGGGTCATCCACAGTATCTATCACTATCTTCGGCGAAACGATCACTCCCGCGCCGCTTGGATCTGGCACCAAGTTGACATTCTCTTCTGCATCTTCAGGTAATGTTGGCGTCGGCGCATCAGTGAGTGCTGAATAACCCCTCAGACATCCTCTTTCAGGCGTCCCTTCGGAGGTGCCTATCGGTCCTGCAAGGGTGAAGCTATCCCCCCCGTAGAACTCCATGTTGCCATTCACATTGTATATACAATAGCCTATGTTCTCTGTATCGCCGGCCATATCCGGCCCTTTTATCGTTATTTCCTTCGCGTTCCAGATAACGTCTCCGTTCAGATATGTGACATAGCTTTGAGGCACCTTGAAGTCTATGATGCCTGCTGCTGTGTCAATGGTCATGCCGCAGTTCCCCGCGCCGTCAGTAGCCAGGCATCCTGCGCCCCAGAAGCTGCTGTCATCGACTGTCACATCACCTCCGGCGTCCAAGTCGAACACGACATCTGAATCGACTCCATAGTTAAGCGCCATCATGAACACATCTGTAAGGTCTAGCGTGGTTCCTGCGTTCAAGATGATTTGACCTGCAGCATATATCCAATCTACAGCGAATGTCGGTGCGGTGATATCGATGCTTCCGCCGGCTTCGATATCTAGGCTGCCCTTTGATATCACTGTCACTCCCTTTGGCCCCCACTCAAGGTCTGTACCTGCGTCTATCTTGACATTGCATGCCTCTCCGAGACATGTAGGGGTCCACAATTGTGTCTCCTCCAAGTCAATAGCTCCCCCAGCTTCGATTGTGATTGCGTTCCGGTCTGCTGGGCCATCTCTATTGTGGCTATACAGAGCCACATCATTTAGTGTGAGTGGACCAGTAGCGTATAAATAGACTTCCCCATACGTGTCTATCATCGGCGCTGATATTATCTCTATGCTGCCTGCGGTCACATTGAAATCTTCATTCCCTCCGACTATACCGATAACTGCGTTATTATTATACCCGAGATCCCAACTGAATAGGCCATCTGCTTGCACTATGAAGGGGCCGTAGTTGACGGAGAACCCTGTACCCGATATATGGTGTATATCTACGTCATTTCCTATAAGTGTCAGACCGCCAGACCATGCACCGAAGAAAGTATATTCGCCATATTTTCGAGCGTTGATTGTCAAATCATTGTCTCCTGCATCAAGAGTTATTGGGTTCTTATTCAGGCTGTACATCAAACCCTGTATGTAGATTGGCCCTCCATGCGTCTTTATGGTCAGCTGGCCCCCCTCTTCGTCACTTGCCGCCATCGCAAAATTCTGAGTAGAACCCAATTCGAACGAGTGGAAATTGAAGGTACCATGAAGCGGTCCTGGTTTGCCCCAGACGGTATGATCCCCCGTAACATCACAGTCAAAGGTTGACGCATCGACTTTAAGGCCATCCCCTTGCCGTTCACATTTGTCAGCATTTGGAGTACCAAGCTCTTCAGGCCAACAATCATAGATATCGCCGCTTGTCTTTTCTTTACATTCGATTGATGTGAACGTACTGGATTCCCCGCTAACACCACCGACGAACATGAAAGTCATCAACGTAATCAGGCCAAGAAAGGCGATTCTATTTGGGTTCATTTTTAGAGTAAAGTTTAGTTTGGTTAGTCTAAAGGCATCATATATAAAAACACAATACAGTGTAGCTACTATGTATCGGTCATCCCATCCGCAACAAGGCCCGCGTGCCCTCCAGGATGCTCTCTGGGTTGTAGCCCCCTTCGAGCGTCGCGAACCAATCGTAGGGCTCGAGCATATCCCGAAGGTGCTTGTAAGTCTTCGCAGTCAGCCGGAAGTCGTTCCCCGCGACCCAGCCGACGTCTTTCCCGAAAGCGTCGAAGCCTACTGACACGCCAATGAGATCCGGCCCGAAGCCCTCGAGCTCCTTCTTGACTTGGCTGTCCAACACCTTGATGTACTCTTCGTCGCCCGTCCCCGGCGGCAACGGGATGTTCACACAGTTCTCCTCGCTCCTTAAACCGCTTCCCGGGTACAACGGGTTCTGGTGTATGGAGAGGAACTTGACCCCCTCTCTCCCCTGGACCAGCGACTGCGTCCCGTTCCCGTGGTGGATATCTATATCGAGTATGAAGACTCTTTTACCCTCACCAGCCGCTTTGAGCGCGGCTATAGCCATGTTGTTGAATATGCAGAAGCCGGACCCGCGCGAAGCGAAAGCGTGGTGTCCCTGGGGCCTCACGAGCGCGAATCCGCCGACCTCGCTCGCTTTCACCGCTCCGCCCACCGCGTAGCATGCTGCATCATAACTTTGCGCAGAGAGTGGCGTATCACCGTCTAGATATGCCCAGCCGCTTCCTGCCCCCTTGCAAAGGCCCTTCACGAGTTCGATGTATTCCTGAGTATGGGCGAGTTTAAGGAACTCTTCGCCATTGGGTGGTTTAAGGAGCTTGATGCCTTCAGACCCCAGGAATCCTAACAGCATTCCAAGCCTGCCCGCACCCTCCGGGTGTGTCCCCGTATCGTGCTCTAGGAAAACTGGGTCGTATATTATGTCCATAATGATTTACGATCTCCCTATTTCTACTTTGAAACCTAAATAAACTGATATTTTGAAGATGATAAGTAGTGCTGCGAAGCGGGTGGCTTCTTCACTTACAGGGAGATTGGAAGCGGATATCGGACGACCGTTATTCGAGCCGAGGACGAGATACACCTCGTTCGATTTCGACCCCGAGAACTTTCACAGCATCTCCCAGCGCAGCGGCCCCACAGTCGCAGCTCTTGACGGTGGCAACCTCCCGTTGATCACAACACCTTCCTCATGCGTCCACTTCTGTAGGATATACTTCAACCTCTTCAGGGGCATGGATCGCGTTACCCCCTCTAAGCTCCCCTCGAGAGTCGATTTCTTTACAGTCGTTAGATCCTCAGGCGCCCCGGAAGATATATCTTATTCCGTGGATCTTTTTCCATTGGATGAGGCTCACCGCAACCTCCTCCCTGATGAATCGGACCTGGTATTCAGCTCATTGGATGAGACTATGTCCCCCGGGCGCGAGCGCGTGAACATATCCACCATCGGCGGCGTGGCCCGCTCCTTCAGCGAGTGGAACTACGCGAAGCTCATCATGGACTCGGAACTGGAGACAGGAGACGTCTTCGTGCGCGACGGCGCGCTGCACCCAGCCTACACGAACGAGGCGAAGTACGCAGAAGCTGCTTACACTACAGCGCGCGAGAAGAGCATCATCTTCACTGGGGTGTCCAAGACGTCACATCTTTACACTACGACGGGCTACCCGCTCGGTGCTGCTATCGCCCGCCTGGCGAGGGAGAACAGCATAAGCGGGGCGTGGTACTATGACCATATAGTCGACATCGACGACCCCGCACATCAAGCTGACCTCAGCTTCGCCAAATTCAACAGGAACTCCGGATACGTCTTCCGCGTAGAAGTCCTCAAGAGCCAGGAGTCAGCCAAGGCGAACGCATTCTCGGCTCTCGCCCTCCAGTCGACTGACATCTCCTTCCCCGGCTACCCCTATTGCCTGGTGGATGCTGACAAGAACGCGCGCGTCTCGAACCACGAATTGGAGCCCCTTCGCATGCTCCTCTTCTCAGAGGTCTCCAAGACCAATGGCTGGGACAGGTTCCGCGAGTTACTCGCAGCCAGCGACGCGCACGACTGGCTGAACAAGATAGTCTAGCTCAGTAAGGCTTACCGCCTTTTTTTGCCCACTCGTCGAAGAGCGCCTTGCACTCTTTCCTTAAAACGCCGGCTTTTATATCGACCCCGGTCCTGGCGATCCCGTCCAACCGCTTGTTGGACAGGTCCATCTCATTGAACCCCGCCTTCTTCGCGTCTTCTATGGATGCCCCATATACTATCTTCCCTATGTGCGCCCAGTGGATGGCCGAGAAGCACATCGGGCACGGCTCGGTCGTGCTGTATATTGTGCAGCCGGAGAGGTCTACAGTCTCCAGTCTACGGTTCGCTTCCCTGATAGCATTGACCTCCGCATGGGCTGTTGCGTCTATGTCTTTCCAGACTGTGTTGTGAGCGCAGGCGACCATCTTGCCATCCCCGGTTATGCATGCCCCAAACGGGGTTTGTCCCTTGCATATCCCTTCCCGAGCCTTCTTTATGGCGGCCCGCATGAATGTCTCATCCGCTGTTTCATCAATCCCCTCATCCATTTTCTTACCTGTCCCCCTACTCCTCTTTCCGTTCATTTTATTGCTTTGCCCAGAAAAATAGGCCATGAGGGTGGTCGGCCAGATAGTATCAGGTCAGTACGGGGAGGTGCTCATAAGGCAGAAGAGCGATGAGGAGCTCGAGCTGGGTGAGCTCTTGGTCGTGGATAGTAAACAGCCGACAGTCTCCGGTTCACAGTCCGCAGCCCTAGGTCCGCAGGAGACCCAAGACCTGGGACGGAAGACGATAATGCAGGTGGTCAATCTCCAGTACGGCAGCCAGATCCAATCCGGCTCGCTCCAGCTTATGTCCGGCATGCAGCTCGAGGGATACGGTGCAGACCTCGGCTTCATGGAGGAGAAGCTCCGGAACTATGTCCTCGCTGAAGTGAAAGAAGTAGTCACAGTCTCGAACGGCCGCGCACGCACACCCAAGGCTTTGCCCCCATTCTTCTCCGAGATACGCCAGATAGAAAAGAACGATCTTGATTTCCTTACACAGCCCCAGGATTCGCTCTACGTCGGAGATGTCCGGAGCGGTTCGAAGAAGCTGGGCATCCCGGTGTTCCTCAGGGGGAAAGACGTCTTCTCTCACCACATACTCATCCCGGCTACGACGGGCCGCGGGAAGTCGAACCTCGTAAGGGTCATGCTCTGGGACGTCCTCGACAAAGACTACTGCGGCCTGCTAGTCATGGACCCGCACAATGAGTACTACGAAGGCATGGACGGCGCAGGGCTCAGGGACCATCCCCGGGCCGCCGATAAGATGGCCTATTACTCGCTAAAGCCACCGCCGGGAGGACGGACCCTTATCGTCAACATCAAGGACCTCAAGCCCTGGTTCTTCAAGGGTGTCCTTGATTTATCTGCGGCTCAGGAGGATGCCTTCACGTACTTCCACAAGGTCTACAAGGACGAATGGATAGAGAAGATCCTTACCTTGCCGCCCGAGGACTATCCCAAGGGTATCCATGAATCCACCGGCGGGGTCCTGGTCCGAAAACTCAATCTCCTGGGCATCTCTGCGTTGGATGGAATTGTCTCTTGCAGTGGGTTATTCTCGACTACGGCAGGCGAGACCACGTTGGATGGGATTGTCTCGGAACTGGAGAAGGGGAAGACAGTAATAGTGGATACCTCATCCTTCAGCGGAGAGATAGAGATATTGATTTCATCCATGATATCATCCAAGCTCCTCGACCGCTATAAGCACTACAAAGACGCCGGCGAGCTGAGGGCCAAACCGATTGTATCCATCGTCCTCGAGGAGGCCCCCAGGGTACTTGGCAAAGAGGTCCTCAAATCCGGCCCCAATATATTCTCGACCATCGCCCGCGAGGGCCGAAAGTTTAAGGTCGGCCTGCTGGCGATAACCCAGCTTCCGTCGCTCATCCCGCGGGAGGTCCTCGCTAATATAAACACGAAGATAATCCTTGGCCTGGAGATGGAGCCTGAGCGGTCGGCGATAATAGAGTCCGCCAGCCAGGACCTTTCGAAGGATGGCCGTAATATCGCCAGTCTCGACAAGGGCGAAGCCCTGGTCACATCCAACTTCACGAAGTTCGCTATCCCCGTATCGATACCGCTCTTCGATGCCAACTACGTCCAACGGTTTAAGGAAATAGGAGATTCCAAACCAGACCTCTCCGGGTTCTCATAATTGTATCCAACAGCATTATAACATGCATCATAAGTTAATTCCATCCAATAGAATGGAATTCCATCCAACGTAATATCCACTATGATTATGGACTTCAAATTCGCTCACATGGCAGACCTTCACCTAGGTGGCTGGAGGGACCCGGAGCTCGAAGCGATGAACTTAGAGGCCTTTGACGACGCCATAGATAATTGTATCCAACAGGGTGTAGCCTTCGTTGTGCTCTCCGGAGACCTCTTCGATACCTCTATGCCATCTTTTGACATCCTTGATAAGACCACCAAGAACCTGAACAGACTCAAGCGGGCTGGCATACCAGTCTATGCTCTAGCCGGCTCCCACGACTTCTCGCCCTCCGGGAAGTCGATGCTCAAGGTCCTCGAGAATGCCGAGCTCCTCGAGATTGTATCCAAGGCCGAGGATAAAGATGGGAAGATTCTCTTGAGGTTCACGGAAGACAAGAAGACTGGCGCTAAACTCACAGGCATCTTCGGCCGGAAGGGCTCGTTAGATGAGACATACTACAGGCAGCTTGACCGCTCGATCGAGAACGAACCCGGCTTCAAGATATTCCTGTTCCACAGCGGCATCCAGGAGTACCGTCCCGATTATCTCAAGGACGTCCAGGCCATGCCGTTGTCTCTATTGCCCGGCGGCTTTGCATATTACGCCGGCGGCCACATCCATCACCGCAGCGAGTCTGAGTACGAAGGCGGGAAGGTCATCTTCCCCGGGCCGCTCTTCCCGTGCAACTTCCAGGAGCTCGAGCGATTCGGTTCAGGCGGCTTCTATATTGTTGATGTGTTGGATGGAATCCCCAAGCCAAGCTTTGTCGACTTAAAGAGATATGATATTAATACTATTAAGATAGACGCCGACGGCAAGAGCGCTTCACAGGTCGAGACCGAGCTCCTCGAGGCATTGGGTTCAAAGGCGGAGGGACTCGAGGACTCAGTAGTCCTCGTCCGCGTATCGGGCATACTCTCCGAAGGCAAGCCCTCAGATATAGCCTTCCACCGCATCGCCGATGAAGCTAGGGAGCGCGGTGCGAGGGCTCTACGGAAGAACACGGCGGCACTCTCCAGCAGGGAATATCAAGAGATCATGATCAAGGCGGACAGCATAGAAGAACTCGAGCACAGCGTCATCAAGGAGAACCTCGGCCAAAGTGGCCTGGAGCCGGACGCCGAGAAGACATTGGTCGAGAAGTTCATGGCCCTCTTGGACGCGGAGAAACTAGAGGGCGAGACCGTCGCGACCTACGAGTCCCGCATAAACGGCGAGGGGTATAAGATTTTGAAGACTTAAAGAATAAGCGGACTTGCTATGCTTTATATACCCTAAGAGTAACCTTTTTATAGGGTGCATCGTAACTATTACCAACTCCTAACCCAACTTAGGGAGGTATACGTAAAATGAAATCGACAATAGTGCTAGCACTGGTCGCTCTCGCGGCTTTCGGCCTCATGGCATCAGTATCCGCCATGAACGAGACGACAGTGACTTGGATTACCGAGACGAGGTTCGACTACACTGGCATCGTCAATGTAGACGAGACTATCGCAGGTAACATAACAGCTCAGGACTTAGAGCTGAACCAGACGACCGACAAGTGGGCAGGTTACTACGGTAACTTCACCGGTGAGTTGGTCTTAAGGGATGCAACCGACGTGTTCTTCAGATGGCTTGAGGGCTACGAGAAGGCCACAGTATGTGCTGGTCCAGGTACGTCATACGACTGGAGCGCAGTCGTGGATGCCCCGGAAGACGAGGTAGACACGGCATGGGGCTACACAGCTACAGACCCAGACTCCGCAGCGTACAAGACCTTCAACGCCACAGCTAGTGTGACGGTACAGGTCGGCGGTACTGAATACAGCAGCAACGGTTCAGATACAGGTCCGGACCAAGCAGGAGACGCTTTCCTGACTGGTTCATTCCGTGACGGTGTAGCCGCTATAACAGACTACTTGTTCTGTACGGTGACTAACGCGTCCGGAACGTCGTACAACGGCGAGACAAACAACTACGAGCTCATCGTAGCAGTAGACGGCGCGACTCTCGAGCAGTACTACTTCTACGCAGAGTTCGAAGAGGACTAAGCTTTTGATATGGACTAGGGGGCGGCTTCGGCCGCTCTTCTGGTTTTCTTTTTCTTCCTTCAAAATCCCCGCTACTCTTCGCTTCTACTTGCATATCCAACCGTATCATTTTTTATAGACCGTCCCATTCTATACCCCTCTAAAAACGGGGTAAGAATGCAACGAACATTATTAGTGATATTAGTGATGCTGTTGGTTGTCCTGATACCCACCCAGGTGTCAGCACAGGAAAGCGATTTCGATGTTGTGATAATAAACTCGAAGGACGGTATGGACGTCTTCTCTGGGATAATGTATGCTAATCTCAATGATATCCCCTTCCTGTTCATCGTCTCGCATGACCACGGTAAGCTCGCAGCCATGACACTAGACTCCAGGACGGTAGACAATATATTATTAATAGAGTCTGAGAGCAATCCGTTCTTCTATGGATATGCCGCAGAGCTGAGGAGCAACGGTTTCGTCGTGGAGGAGATCACATCGCCTTCAGGCCGCGAACTGAACATAGATATAGCGAAGGAGCTCCCTACCAAGAACTTTGTGGTGGTCGACGCTTCAGTGGGTTATAATGCCGTTAGCTCATGTTACTTCTCGCGCGTCTCAGATTCATACCTGCTAATTCTCGATTCCACCAATGTCGACGCTGCAGTGGAGATGCTGCGTGAGAAAAAGCCGAAGAACATACTGATCTTTGGCTACGTCGAGAATGTAGTCAAGGCAAAGCTCGCCGAGTTCAACCCGGAGACCCTCGATATGCTGAGTAAATACGAGAACAACATCGCCATAAATGAGCGGGCGCTCCAGATAGAATCATCAGACCAGGCGACACTGACGGACGGCTCCTTTATGGAGGTGGGTATGATGCTTTGTGAGCACCCGATAGTCTTCATCGGGCCCCAGATAACACCCACCCAGATCTCCGACTTCCTTTACGAATCGCCTATACGGATAGGCGTCCTGGTCGGCGACTATCTCGTCTCCGCCCGCGCTTTGGACCGGTCTATAGACAACCGCGGCAAGGACTTCACACTCATAGTCAAATACGGCCAGGGCATGCCACAGCTGTTCGGCAACCAGATACTGCCTTTGGACATGTTCCCGCTGCCCGGCTACCCGCTCGGCATGGACATAGTCGATGCAGTATATAACGAGGCCCCGGAGAAGCTGGAGGTGACCTACAAGAATCTCGTCGCAGCCGCAGCTTGGTTCCAGCCGACAATAGAGATCCTCTCGGACGGCGTAAACGTCCTGACTGTCGGTGACAAGGAACCGCTCCTCATAGAGAAGAACGGCGTGATGACGCGCCAGTACGATGTCGAGCGCGACCTGTTGGTAGGCAATGTCTCAGCCAAGGTGACTATAATCTACGGTGAGTTCCCCAGCGCGATGGACCACTCGTTGACGAAGATATTCCCGTTGCTATTCATCGAGAGGAACGATTCGTCGGAGGTATGGGCTGAGAGGCTGGCTTATTACTTCGGCGACGAGAAGCTGATCCTCACAGTGAAGAACCCGGGTTCCACGCCCGTCTACTTCAAGGAGGACTTCACCCTCAAGATAGGCGATTCCGAGCAGGTCTTCAAGAAGGATACGACCATACACCTGGGCGTGGGGCAGTCGATAAACGTCGAATATCCATCGGTCAAGCTGGATTGGAGCGACATAAACGCCAATTCAGAGGTCATGGTGCATTTCGTCCACGGCGAAACTGCTGATTACATGGTCAGCAGGTCACAGAATCCTGTCTCGCTCGAGCCCCTGCAGGGGAGCGCGAGCTCATCCGGGGGCCTGGGCGGCGATTCTCTGACATCACTTCTGGGCAATCCCATAGTCATATTATTGATATCGACCATGGTGCTGATACCGCTGATATTCCTCTTCATCCTGCCGCGCAGACGGCCGCTGAAGATACTGGACGTGGTCTACAGCAAGAGCCGCTCCCAGTTCGAGGTGGTGGTGAAGAACGGCGGGAAAGTAGTCCATGCGAGCGCGTTGGTCAAATACTTCGGCAAGGCTGGCAAGGCAAAGGTATTCAGCAAGAGGCAGGCCATGAAGAAGATGGGTCCGCATGAGCTGAGGACCTTCACAATACCAGCCAAGCTGAGCAAGTCAGCGTTCGATTCAACCAAGAAGGTGGAAGCGAATATCCTCTACCGCTTGGGGGATGAGAAGAAAGACCGTTTGGCCAAAAAATCAGCGGGCTTGAAGATAGTGGGCGGCAGGCGATAGCCTGCTTGTTTTTTCCTTTTTTCTTGTTTTCCTCTTCCAGCAGACGCCAGCCCAGAAGCCCTTTTTATCCTTCGTACCCTTAAATCCCCTGTGTAGGATGGTAAGGTTACATATCTCGATAGCCTTGGCTCTTTTCGCAGTCTTAGCTTTAACTGTGGCTCTAGCCGTAGCCCAGATAAGCGACACCACCCGCGCGGGCAACATAACGGCCTTGAACATCAACGTCTCGCAGATATCATGCATATGGGCGGGATATTACGGCAATGTATCCGTCGACAACGTCTCCTCCCCCATACCTATCACCGCCCACGGCGGCGACTTGACCCGCTATAACTTCACTATCAACTGCACGACCCTTCTGGATTATTTCATAGTCACGAACGAGTCGACCTTCCCGAACGTAACCAACTTCACGGCCGGGGACCTCTCGGCCCTCGATGCCATAACAGGAGTCGGCTGGGGCGATCCGACATCCACATTCACGTTCCTCAGGAATTTCTACATAGTCGGCAATGCCATAAACAACGTCCCGACGCTTTATACCGCCGTCAACGGCAGCAGCCAGACCTCCCGCTTCCGCGAGGGTTATATGCAGGATCTGGATACGGATTCGCTCGTTTTTGCAATCGACGTGGAAGACCCCCCCGCAGACGGCTATGATTCCGGCGATTACCACTACCAGCTCATGTTGCCTACGCCGTGCGCGCAGGATATGCAATACTTCATCCATAGCGTCTGCGAGGCAGCGGAGATGAACTATACTCTCCCGGAGGGCTGGTACTATCTGGAGCCACCCGCGCCGCCAGATGCCGGCAACTTCAAGTTCAACTTCACGATATGGTTCGTCAACACGACGGCTGACGCAGGCCGCGTATTGGGCTGTTACGTAAACCAGAGCAACTGCTATGACTCGGGTCTAGCCGGCTGCACGACCATATTCGTGAATTACACCCTCCCTAGCGATGCCAATGCCGACGATATCCCGGTTACATATGTCATCGGGGATGACGATATCATCAATTCCACACTCGGCGGCACTACAGACAATTGGATACCGTGGAGGATAACGGAATGCGGCGTGTATACTGCAGCACAAGTGCCGATCCTCACCGATAAGATAACCTGGCGCGTCCACGTCCATCCACTAATATGGACCTCAGGAGATGTTGCCAACGCCGTCAATGCCAAGACCCTGCCCAACATGTTCGGCCAGAACACTATCCGCTCAGACGACCGTGGGGATGTCGCGCATGCGGTTGCTAAATATGGTGGCACAAAAGTGGAACTATGGTGTCATGACAAGGTCGATAACCCCGACGATTCGGACCTGCTTGTCGACTGCGCCGACCCGGAGTGTTTGGGTATAACATATAGCTGCTTACCGAAGCAGGAATACCTGAACCCATCACTCTATTATTCGCCATCCGGAAGCCATGGTACCCTAGCTCCTAACATACCCGCGGGCGATATGGGGAGCGTCACGACCTCTTCGACAACCTTCAACACCATAATCGAATACAGCATGCACAACATGCCCAACGGCACGCTCAAGATACGCTTCAGGAAATGGGGCTTGAGCAAGACTGCCACATTCATAGTGCAGGGCTTGCCGGCTATAGAACGGGTGACCAAAACAGCACCAGGCGTCGGTCCCAACAACGGAGAGATGGTCTATTTCCTGGACAAGAACGGCGATCCATATGATACTGATGTGCTCGAGAACTCGCAGACTTATAACAACACAGTAGCGATCAGGTCGTATCTATCCGGTGGTACCGAAATACAGAATCTGGACACGACAGTCAACATCTCATTCGCAGACCCGGCCAGCATAAACATGAGCGAAGGCCACGTCCTTACCGTGACCGTCAACTATGTCGAGGGCACGACCCCTTATGAAGAAGTAGTCCCCATAACAGTATATTTCGATGATCCCACATATGGCGCGCCGCCCAGATGGGAGTCCGAGAACGAGAACGAGACGGACATCATAATAGACGGCGTCGACTGGGGTGTATGCAACGATACCAAGAATGCGGATTTCGACTATCTGAACTGCCCTGCTTTCGAGGCTATCTGCTTCGACCAGGCCAGCTACGACTGCTATGACCAAGAATGCGACGGCCGTCCCGGAACGCTCGCCTGGAATGATTACATCCAGGAATGGACGACAGGCAACTGCAATTACCTCAACGAGACCGAATGCTTCGACGAATACAACAACGACTGGCATGCAGAAGACCCCTTCTGGGGTCATGCGAACGCCGGGTTGTTTGAGGTCGACTGCCGCGACTACGATTGTGACGAAGCGGTCGATCCCATAACGGGCTGCAACTGCGAATACTGGATAGAAGAGACCTGCAATGACACCTGCGATAATGATTATTATAATTATTACGACTGCCTGCTACAGCCGGGAGGTGGTTATAATGATGCGGAATATGACTGTTCACCCTACTGTAGGAGCACAGTTAGGGACGCTGAGACTGGCGTGCTGTGCGATGACTCTACAGATAACGATTGGGATAACTGGTACCTGACTACCGGCGGCCCGACCGGATATGTCCGGAACAACACCTTCGGCGCTGGCGTCGATTGCGTCTGGGGGCCGAGCGCCGATGAAGACTGCAACCTCACCAACTTGAGTGTCAATAAGCGCTGCGAACTGTGGCATGAGATTACGTGCGACGACGAGTTCAGCAACGATATGGACCAAGGTACGGGCAGGCCGGACCCGAACTGGTACTCATCATTATACATCTCGACATTCGGCCAGGCATATGTGGATTCCGCTGATTTCGATGACTACGACTGCCAATACCTTGACGAAGTTCCCGACAGCGAGAGCGAGGAAGCCGCCTGGTGTTTCGACGGCGTTGACAATGATATGGATGCATATTATTATGCTGGGAGTTTCTCGTGGGCGGTCAATTTGTCAGGAGGCTTCGACTGCGACGACCCCGACTGCTTGAACGTATCGAACCCGGCCAATGAGAGCCAGATATGCTTGCCCTACGAGTATCACCCCACAGACCCCTATTTCCAGAACAATTCTGAGCATGAGCCGAGGTGGTTCTGTGAGAACACGCTGGATGATGATTCTGACGGGCCTGTAGACTGTGACGATACGGACTGCAAATTCATGTTCGATATATGCGGCCCCTGCCCGAGGGATGAGAACGACAGCTGGGACGCATGCGCCGATAATTTCGACAATGATTACGACGGCGCGGTAGATTCTTCGGATTCGGATTGCCTTGGTTTCCTTGTGGATTACGACCATACCCTACGCGTACCCAGTGGTGGCGAGAACAACTCGATATTCTGTTTTGATTATGGGGATAACGATGGGGATTCAGCAGTCGACTGTGCTGATCCAGACTGCGCCGGCATCTATTATTGTGGCGCTGAGAACTGCTCCGACGATTGGGACAATGATGCAGACGGCTTCATCGATTGCCAGGATCCGGATTGTTCTGCTGTTCCTGCCTGTACGACCTCTGTTGATATGTCCGGGCCATATACGCCCCCGATAACCAGCAGCGCCAATTACGGCGGCGTGCACCTCACCTGGGACTCGAGGGTCAGGAACGGCACCAATTATACTGTCAATATGGTATATTCTTCATCATACTCCTCCGCTAACCTTTACATGGGGAGCCTAGTATCTTCCGGCTTGCCCGTGGGTACAGGCCTCAGGGCGCCGCTATATTCCATAGTCGGGCCGGATGCCTCCAACTTCGAGACGACCGCCTACAATGAGAACCTCGCCGGCACGAAGGGGCAGATAGAGATAATCGACCAAGTGCCGAACACCCCACAGCCGGGTTTCGATATAACCGCCAGTATACCCACCAATGATACCCTGGCCTACACGAGCTTCGAGTATTTCCACTCCATAGACGGCGTCCCGTCTACCGGAAACACCATCGGCGTCATAATACTCGACAGCATAAAGCCAGTCATCACGGGAGTCATCACGGAGCCGACCATAAAGGATCGGATACTCTACGGCGGCGATATATGGGTCGGCGTATCGGCATCGGACCAGGATAACGGGGACTACAATGACGGCACAATAGACAGATGCTTCTATGATATCACCGGTCCGGGCGGATATGTTTTCAGCTCATTCGATTCAGCAGATTGCAAATTCACATTCGGGAACCTCGTGGACGACGGCACTTATACTATGTCAGTCTATGCGCGCGACGACACCGGCAACATAGGCGACCCGAACGTCACGAACCACTTAGTGAACTTGATACCGATTTATATCGGGGGGAGTTTTGATCTCGCCGACCATTGGTATAACCTCACAGACGCTTCTCTGACGGTCAGCGCGCAGTTCCTGACAGACGACGCAGCAACTATCGCGAACTGCCAAGTTTACTTAAGGAATGTCAACGGTGCGACCACATTGGCGGGCAATATACCCGCGACCAGCTTAGGGGATACTCTTACCTGCCTTGGCCCCTTGGACGTGCCTGCGACTGAGGGTATGTACGAAGTCTGGGTGAACATAACCGATGCTGAAGGCGACCCAGCGAGATCGTTGTCAGAGACCTTTTTCGTTTGTGCAGGACTGAACACGTCTGGTGTCGGCACGCGCGGCGAGATATGGGACTGTAAATACGCGGACATGAACGATGACGGCTTGCTTGATATATGCGGCGAAGTCGAGGAACCCGAAGAGCCGGAGGAACCCGAGGAGCCAGAAGAGCCCGAAGAGCCGCCGCGAAAGCCCCGGGGCACTGCACACTACTATTTCTTCCCGCCGACACCCACGGAACTGCCGGACCTTACCAAACAGATGCAGTTGGAGGTGGGCATGGTGCTTCTTGAGACTAGAGTCTACTCGCCAGGAGAGGTCAAGGGCTTGTTATATTATATGTATAGCGGCGGCGAGACGCCCCTCGACATAAAGTCTTATGTCTCAATCCCCGATCTGCCCTTGGATGAGCTGGTCATCGATACGACCCTCATGCCTGAAAAATTCACTACTGAGGAGTTCACGATCATCATCCCCGAGGGCGTCGACCCAGACGTCTACAATGTCAGGGCTACTTTTGCCCCTGAAGGCGTGGATGAAGAACTGGACCCGATCGAAAGGCCGTTTACCATATTGCCGAAGGCCCCAGAGCCGATAGAAGTAGCCTTGTTGCCGATCCCGCTTGCCGAGACCTGTTTCGGTCTGGATATCTTGAAGGCCATAATCCTCACACTCCTTTTGTCAGCAGCTTCCCTGTCAATAGTCTCCTATTGCATGAAGCTGGAGCGCAAGGCTATAATCTCCCTGACGAAGTGGTCCAGGATCGTGGCAGTAGTGACGATAATCCCGATACTCTTGATGGCAGCATCGCCCTGCTTGGGTATGGCGGTGGGTCTATTAGTCCTGGTGGTATCGATGATATTCTTCATAAAGAGGGGGCGTATGAAGCCGGAAGATTACAGGCGCAAGAAGACTGGGAAGAAGCGCAAGTGAACGAACAAAGAACAAGCGCAAGTGAAGTACCCTAGTCCTACAATTTATCCCACTAATCCGCTGCCCCGGTTATCTCTATATAGAACGTGACCGTATTCGTTATCCCCGTGTAACTGTCCAGGCTGTAAGGCACTCTTATCTCATAGTCGTACGTCCCGTATTTACCTACTTGCTGGCTTGTCGCATTCGCCACGAATATCAGGTTCTCCGCGTCCCCATCGTCGAATTCCACGTCCGTATCAGTGCTATTGTCCCATAGTATCCCTGTCGTGAACACCCAATTGTTCGTCGAATTTATCACCGGTATGTTGTTGATGCTGGTATCATCTATCACCCAGTCTGCAGTATACCTCGGCGTTGTCCCGTCGCTGCTCCAGGCAGTCTTGATGTTCTCAGCGCAGTTAGTGAGGTTCAGGGCGATATCCGCCTCCTCGAAGTCGCGGTTCGCGGGATTGCCGTCTTCGTCCCTGCCCAGGCCGAACACGTTGCTCCAGGTTATGCTAGTGTCGCTGTCTGCGACATATATCCAGCCGATTGCATCATCAGCATCCCAAAGGTACATGGTATCGTTTTCCGCGTCTCCGAGCCGTATCTCGCCGCTTATGTTGCCGTAGAACGTGTGCCACGGCACTAATATCTTATACCAGCCGTCGGTCGATATACCTGTGTTATTCACAGTATCGTTGCAGGAGACATTCATCGTGTAATTGCCGAGATCCATGCCTTCCCATTCATAATAATACTCAGTCCAGCTTGCCCGGCTCATGCTATAATTGGTCCCATTTATCTCGACGTTGCATGCGAGCGTCCGTTCATTGGTCTCGACGGTGATATTTGTGATATTGAACGGACTGCTCGTGTTTATCTCCCAGGTCCATGTAACGACTGGCGGCGTCTGGTCGATATTCCACCAGACGTTGGATAATTTGACATCAGTACATGCAAGGTCTTCGCATGAGACATTTATGATGCTATAATTGCCTTCCGGTAAATTCGTCTGGTTCCAGGTTATGTTGACCGCATTAGTCTCGTTGACATAGATACTACCATTGAAATATAGCGTACAATTCACTATCTCCGAGGCGTTTATGCCCACAGTGGTCGTATTGGCATAAGTGCTCCTATTGAGATATGTCCAGTTCCAGTCTACGACCGGCGGCGTCTGGTCGGCGGTCATGCTGACGTTGAACAGGATGTTGTTTGTGAAGTTCATCGGCGTGCTGTTCCTCCTATAGGTGCACTTGGTCAGGTTGATGGTATAATTGGTCCACCAGAATGTCGTCCCAGTATCGTTTTTGTACTCGGTCAGGTTGAAGGTCTCTGTCAGGCCGTTCGCATCAGTGAGGTTCCAATAGACCATCTGCAACGTCCGGTTCTCAAGCGTGACGTTTATCCCCTCCAGCGGCTCCTTGTCGCTCGCATTGGTCACATTGATCTGGACGTACCACTGCCTGATGAGTTCTGAAGTCCCGTCGACGAACTCGTTGTCGTAGGTGCAATTTAGGTATATGTTGTTGATGCTGCTTTCGTTAAGATAGGCGCCGAAGTCATCACCTGTGAATATATTGTCCCACAGGACATTGTTGTCGGAACCGGCAGTAAGCCACGTCCCCGATGCGAGCGAGTTCGAAGCAGTGGCATTGACATTGCTCTCTGTCACGTTAGTGCTATCAGCGTTACTGAAGCCGATCCCTGCTGCCCTTAGGTCCCCAACCGCGGAACCTGATGTGCTGTTCACTGTGACGTTTATGATATCATTGTAGGTTACCGTGCCCCCCGACGCGATAAGGTATATCCCGCTGCTGACATCGCCAGTCGAATTCACCCTCACACTGGCATTCTGTATCGTGTTGTTGTATGCTGTCCCACCCGCGTTAGCCGCGATGCTTATGCCATACAAGAAAGCGCTAGCGTTCGCATGCACGAGGTTGTTATTTATCATGTTGCTCATAAAGGTCCCCCCATCTGCAACTGCGATGATGCCTGTGGCAAGGCCGTTGCTCGCACTAGCGTAGACCTGATTGTCGGAAATATGATTCGAACTTATGGTGTTGCTCCCGCTGCCAATGTATATGCCGAAGTTTGTAAGTCCCGTGGTGCCCGTATGTACGATGTTTTCCCGTATATAATTGGAGCTCATGGAACCCCAGGTATATATCTCGATACCAGTGCTCCAGTTCCCGTCGCAGCTCATCGTGTTGTTCTCTACTATGTTGTTCTCGGCCATGTACAAAGACATGCCTCTGCACTGGTTCGCCGAATCGGCGTCTATGGTGTTGTTTGCTATTGTGCTGGAGTTCATTGATGCGGTTATGCCGGAGACCCTAGGGTTCTCATTCGGGCTGATCACCACTATGTTGTTGTTGGCTATGGTATTCTGATCGCACTCTGCACCCGCACTAATATTGCACTTGAAGTTTATACCACCGATGTGGTCGTTCTCAGACTCGACGTATATACTGTTGTTCAGTATCCTTATCTGGTTGAACCCTACCTCGATATTCGGGTTGCTGATTCCCCATGCCTTCTCTCTTGTTGTTGTTATGATGAGTGTGTTATTGGTGATGTTGACATTGCTTATTGTGGCTTCCGCGACCATCAGGTTCTCGAACCCTATACCGTGTACGATAGTGATATCTGTAGTGTTCCACTTTATTATGTTATCGGATATATCGAGGTCTTTCGACGCCTCGATGTTCATAGCATAGACTGTGAAGTTGCTCGTGTTCGTCTCTAGGTAATTATTGGTGATGATCGATGAGTTCGTATGCACCATGTGGATGCCCCTTTCGGTATCATTGGTCAGGGTGTTGTTCTGCACGGTCAGATAGAGCGCATTGGTCGTAAAGATGCCCTCGTCGAAGTCGAATATGGTGGAGTTGAACACCGATACGTGATCCGAGTCCTCGATCCAAATGCCGTATTGAGGCCCGTTACCGTCCATGGTGCAATTATCGATATCAGTGTAGTCGGAATTGTAGGTGACATATACACCAGTCGTGTTGCAGTGGTAGTCTTCATCCCATAATTCCGTATTGGTGCTGCCCAATATGACGCTACAGTAATCTGCATAGACCTCATTGCCCCAGATGTCCCAATAATCGGAGCTGATGTTGAGGTAGATGCCCACGGCACCAGCCAATTTTGAAGTTGCATTTATCCTGTTATCGCTCATGAAGTTCTGGTCAGCATATTCTGAGTAGAGGCCAATCGCCCTTGCCGCCAATGGCCCGTCGGTCGAAGCGCTCGTCGCATTTATCTTGTTATCTACAAAGTTATTCAGCTCCATAGTCCCGGCCGGGTTGTTATCGAGTACTATCCCCATACTATACTTGTCGGTCGCGTTCGTGGCGATACTGTTGTTCTCGACTGTGTTCAAGCTCAGATTGCCCCCGCCCGGGGCATAGAAGTATACGCCGACGGATCTGTTGCTGCTGTTGACGTGGATTGAATTGTTCTCCATCCTGTTTATACTGATATTCGTATCTGCCCAGACCCACATACCTATTGCCTGATCGAGCGAAGCCACGGAGATGTTATTCCTTGAGAAGCTGTTCAGTGTCATATCGCCGCCGCTCCAGGCGTAGAACTGGATACCTATACTGGCGTCATGTGTCCCGTCTACGCGTATGTTGTTGTCCTCGACGTAGCTGTTGCTCTCATCCCCCGCGCGCGTGAACAATGTCATCCCGTAGGGGCTGGTATCATGCGCGTATACGTCATTGCCCCTTATATTGACGTATCCGCTGGTCCTTAGCGACATGCACAGGCTTGCTGTATTGGCGTCACACTCGACATCATTGTTCGTTAGATTGGTCGCCTCCATCGATGCGGCTAGGGATATACTCCCTAATGTGCTGGAATTAGCCAATATACTATTATTCACTATGGTGCTGTTGGTCACCAGATGGTCTGGTTGGAACCATATACCATATGCGGTCAATTCGGCGGAGGAGTCGCAGCTGTTGTTAAGCACTGTGAAGTCATCGAATATATCAAATTCGTTGGCTGCGAAGCAGAAGGACTCGTTCTGCGTGGAGGATGCCTTGATCGTGTTGTTGCGCATGATGAAATCATTTATGGTCCCCCCATTACTGGTCAATCTTATCGCCGTACTTCGGTTGCTGGTGTTCCAGATAAAACTGTTGTTTATAATATCCATGTAACCGGCGCCCCTTTCTATATACAACCCGTTAGAACCGCCGCTGCTGGTATCATTGCTGTGAAAGAAATTCTCGATTATAGTCGAGCCGCTGTGCTGGTATAGGTGGACACCATGTCCGCTGATATTATTGAAGGTATCATTGCGCAGCAGGGAATAGAGTGTTCCATTGATGTTTATGCCTGTATGCCAATTCGTGAATGTGCAGTTGATTATGCTCACATTGTCTGCTGTGACATTTATACCCGCATTCCTCGCCTGGTGCAGACCATCTATGATATGGTCATTGCAGTCGAACGTGACGTTCTCCGCAGAGATGTTGAAGCAGGTCGGCCCGCGGTCGAGTATGCTCCCCTCCATCAGCACGTAGCTGTTGGGCGTGGTGATGTTCATGCACCCCAGCAGTGTTATGTTGAACAGTTTGTTATACGTGAAGTTCATCTCCCTCTCGACTGTTATCCCGTCGACGACTATCACATTATACGGCGTCCAGTCAAATGTGGTCCCGGTGTCGTTCTTGTACTGCGTCATGTTGAAGATCTTCGTGAATCCATTCGCGTCTGTCAGGCCCCAGTCCTGCAGGTCATCCGAGACATTGTATAAGCTCACGTTAGCGTTTGGGACTGGGATATCCCCTGGCCGGGTGACATTCACCTGCACATACCATTGCCTGTAATGGCTGGACGTTCCGTCAGTGTACTCACCATCATAACTACAATTCAGGAAGATGTTCTCAGTACTAGCGAATGCAGAGGCCGCTCCGAAGCTGCCCCCGTAGAAGTCATTGTCCCACCACATGTTACCCACAGCCCCGACGTAGTTTATAGCGCCCACAGACCCTGCATTCGCGCCGGTTGCATTGAGTCTTGAACGGGTGACGTTGTTGTAGTCCGCCCCCACGAGAGCGATGCCCGCAGACCTTATTCCAGCGTCAGCCACGGTCGTGCTAGTATTGACCTTCATGTACTCGAATAAGTTGGAATAAGTCGTCGTCCCACCGTGCTCGATGTATACGCCGATCGATGACCCGGCCCCGTCTGCTGTGATGCTGATGTTACTTGCGGTGTTGTTCTCAGTCACAGAGTCCGCGTCCCACCTGATGCCCATCGATTCAGTACTCCCATTGACATGTATGGTGGTGTTCGCGAACAGGTTCGAGTTGAATGTCGCGGTATTGTCCACATGGACTCCGTATCCAGTAGAGCCGGTCGACTCGACCGATATCGGGTTGGCTGCGATTGTGTTGGAACTAAACACACCGCCGTTGGAGGGGTTCGCGTATATGCCGATGTTCGCTCCAGCACCGCTGACCCTTACACTGTTGTTCCCGATGTAATTGCCGTTCGCAGCGCCATTGCTCCTGGTGATGGCGATCCCGTAACCCTGTACGGCCGCTTCCGCGTGGACTGTATTGTTGCGCGCATAGTTGTTTGAGGAGATGTTGTCAAAGTATATGCTTGCGGTCACCCCTGTGGAGTAAGTGGTCACTGAGTTCCTGCTGATATTGAAGGCGCCTATTGCATCTTGTATGGTTATCCCCGCGCTTTGCACCGTGCTGTTCCAGACGACGGTGTTGTCCTCTACGGTCACCAGCTTCGAGAGGTTCGTGTGGATGCCATAGCTAGTGCCGGTGTTGTTGCTCTCCAGGTAATTCTCATATATCCTCGAGGAATTGCTCTGCAAGAACGAGATACCCATCCAGTCATTGCCCTTTAGCGTGTTGTTCCATATGGTCGCGTTGAGCGAGTTCGCTACGCGTATCCCATAGTCCCAGCCCTCTATCGTCGAATTGACGACCCGGACATTATCAGAGTGGCTGATGTTGACGCCGATACTCGTGCCTCTTGGGGCGGGTGTACAGTTGTCTATGCTTGTGTAGTCTGAATCACCTAATACATAGATACCTGTAGTCTCACTGTGGTATATTTCATCCCACAGCTCGTTGTATGTACTGTTCTCTATAATCGCCCCGAAGTCGGCATACACCTCATTGCTCCAGACATCCCAGTAGTCAGAGCTCGCGTTCAAATAGACCCCGACGCTGCCCGCGCCGGCTGCCGTCGCGTTTATCCAGTTGTCGCTGGCGTTGTTGTAGTCGGCGTATTCTGAATAAATGCCGATGGCCCTAGGCTTGAAATCGCCGGCAGTCGAGCCGCTCGTCGCGTTTATCCTGTTCTCGAGGATGCTGTTCGATGTCATGATCCCGCCCGGGTCGTTGATGAACGCCACACCGACGGCATAAGAATCGGTCGAGTTGGCGATTATGCTGTTGTTCTGGATGGTGTTGAGCATCAGCTCGCTAAGCGCCCCGCCGGTATAGAAATAGACGCCCGTACTGGTGTTTGTAGCGTTCGTGCGTATCGAGTTGTTCTCCATGCGGTTTATCTGGATTGTCTCGTCGCTCCATGCATATATGCCGGTGGCATCGTTCGCTCCGGACACCGAGATGTTGTTCCTCGAGAAGCTGTTGAAGGTCATGTTCCCGATGACCCATGAATAGAGCATCATGCCATAATTCGGTCCTTGCTCCCCCTCCACCCTTATGTTGTTGTCCTCGAAGTTCGTGTTGCTCTGCGTGTCGGCCCGTGTCCACAGGCTCACCCCCCAGGAGAAGCCACTCTTGGTCCTCACGTCGTTATGCCTCACATCGACTTGGTTGCCTATAAACAGCTGAAGCCCGATGGTCCAAGCCGTCCCTTCTGCGTATATGCTGTTGTTGTGTATGTCGGTGTTTTCCGGATGGATCAGGACACCGTAGCTGCTTAGGCTCGAGTTGAGGAAGATTGTGTTGTTCGCTATCAGGCTGTTGTTGAAGCTATGGCCCGGGCCGCCCGCGACCGATGCAAGCACTTCAAAGCCGACAGCCTCAAGAGTGCTCTCCGCTGTAAGGCTGTTGTTGACGAAGAGGATGTTATCGATAGCCCTTATACCCCCAACCACCCGATAAAACGGGTCCGCGTAGAAGCACCAGGACCTGTTTTGGCTAGAATACGCGTTTATCGTGTTATTCCTTATCTCCACATTGGCTGTCGGGACGTCCTGTGAAAGGAGCCATATGCCCACGCTGAGATTGCTGGAGTTGACAAAGATGCTGTTGTTCTCGATGAACAGGTAGCTGGCTTGGTACCCGTATATCCCGGTCGACCCGTCTGGGCTGGTCTCATTGCTCTCGAAATCGTTGCCGTTTATCCAGGAGCCGCTATGGCTCCATAGGGCGATGCCCCTTTGGGTTATGTGCTCGAAGGTGTTGTTGCGAATGAACGAGTATGTGGTGTCGTTGATGACTATCGCGTCGTGCCAATCCGTGAACGTGCAGTTTACTATGCTCACGTTGTCTCCTGTCACGTTAATGGCGATTTGATCTAGAGCGTTCTTCCCGTCTATAACATAGTCTCCACAATCGAATGTGACGTTAGCGGCGGTCACGTTGAAGCACGTCGGCCCGCGTTCGAGTATGTCCCCCTCCATCAGTACATAGCTGTTAGCTGTCGTGATGTTCATACATGAGAGCAACGTTATATTGAACAGTACATTGTCATCGAAATCCAGACTCCGTATAGCTGTTATTCCATTGATTACGAAAACTTCGTAAGGTGTCCAATCATGGGTCGTACCGGAGATGTTTTTGTATTCCGTGAGGTTCCAAGTCTCGGTCAAGCCGTTCGCATCAGTAGTGTTCCAATATATCAAGTCATCGCTGGAGTTGTATAGACTGACGTTCGCGCCGGCCAATGCCGCCCCGCCCTTTGTCACGTTCACCTGCACATACCACTGTCTGATGAGCTCCGAAGTCCCATCGACATATTCGTTGTCGTATGTGCAGTTCAGGAAAGTATTGTTGATACTGCCCAAGATGGTGAATGCCCCATAATCCCCACCATAGAACAAATTGTCCTGTAACAGATTGTTGTCGGCGTCGGCATATGTGGCCACCCCCGTGGACATGGCATTGGGCGCAGTAGCATTACCTATACACCCCGTTATGTTGGTGTAATGGCCGCCATATACCACAATGCCAGCGCCACGCAGGTTCGCGGCATCTACTATTTCTGTAGTGGCATTCGCCCTACAGTCTGTTATCCTGTTGTATTGCATGGTGCCCCCGTCATTGTAAATCATGACGCCGACGGCATAATCATCGGTTGAATAGACCTCTGCAGTGTTGTTCTCGAGTATATTGTGATTAGCCGTATCCCCGTTGCCTATAACGACCTCCATCCCATAACTTCCATTGATGCTCATGGTATTATTGCTTAGGATGTTGCCGCTGAATTGCCCATCTGCTTCAGTATAGAACGCGACGACTCCTCCATTCGAGATTATGCGGTTTCCGGAGAATGTATTTGACGACATGGCCGCTCCGCTATTTACTTTCACATATAAACCATAATCAGTTGTCCAATTGGTCCTTATACGGTTGTCTCTGATGCGATTAGAGCTTGATGTTCGGTCAGTTATGAAGGAGATGCCATTTGGATCGACCCCCCCACTTTCCACATAGACCCAATTCTCCTCGATATGGTTGCTTGAACCAAAATAATCGACTATTATTCCGTCTGCATCTGTATAGCCTGTGGAATTTATCGTATTGTTGCTTATACTGCCATCCTCCATCTCTTCCATATGGATGCCCATGCATTCTCCGTGGTCCGATGAGTTTACGATGATGCTGTTGTTCTCGATGGTTCCAAAATCGCAGTCTGCAGCTCCGTCATTGCAATCGATATGGACGCCATACGTGTTATAATAGCCGTAGACGCTAATGCTGTTGTTCGCGATGACCATTGGCGTTAAGCCTATGCTAACATTCGCCCTTATGCCATAATCTGGGTGTTCCAAATGGATAATCTCATGATAGTGTATGTTTATGGTGTTGTTCCTTATCTCTACATCACTTACATTTATGGCACCCGCGCCTATTGAATCGATCTCTATTCCCGTACCATCATCTGTCGAGTTCCAATAAGCCCGGTTGTCAAGCACTGCCAATTCCTTCGAATGGTTGAAGTACATAACCCAGCTCTGAGCAGTGCTATTGCTTTCAAAATAGTTGTCTTCGATAGTGGTGCTGTTACTGTAGAAGAAGCGGATGCCATATCTTGTGATATTCTTGAACGTATCGTTTCTGAACAAGGACACGTCTGAATAAGAGTTCTTGATTCCCTGGTACCAGTCGGTGAACGTGCAGTTTACTATAGTCAAGTTGTCCGCTTGGGTCGCATTCACCGCTGCCGCCCCGGCCAGCCCGGTTCCATCCGTGATATATCCTGAACAGTCTAGTGTGACATTAGCTGCGGTTATATTGAAGCAGGTTCCCGCGTGATTAGTGATATTCGCATCCAGCAAAAAGTAAGTATTCGCGGTATCTATATTACTACAACCCGCAAAAGTAAAGTTATATAATGTGTTGTCTGTGAAGCTTGTCGATCTCGATGCCACATACCCATCTATGACAATTATCTTGTAGGGGTTCCAATCATGGGTCGTACCGGAGATGTTTTTGTACTCCGTGAGGTTCCAAGTCTCGGTCAAGCCGTTCGCATCAGTAGTGTTCCAGTATATCAAGTCATTGCTGGAGTTGTATAAACTGACGTTAACTCCTGATTCTGCTATACCTCCCTTTGTCACATTAACCTGCACATACCACTGTCTGATGAGTTCAGAGTTCGCGTCTACTAGATCACTATTCTGGTATGAACAATTCAGGAATGTATTGTTTATGCTGCTCAAAAATGAGCCCCCGCCGTAATCCTCGCCGTGGAGTATGTTGTCCCACCAGATATTATTGCTTGCACCGACATAGTTTATCCCGCCGATTGAAATCGCATTTGGTGCCGTACCATTAACTGTGCAACCGGTTATGTTGGAAAAGTCAATATCATAAAGACCGATACCAACCGCCCTCAGGTTTCCTACGTCGTTTGTAGTCGTCGTGGCGTTTGCCCGATTATTCCTCAAGTCATAGTACTGCGCCGTCCCACCGAGATTTTCCATGTATACCCCGATACTGTAACCACCCGATGAGACCGCCTCGATGCTATTGTCTTCTACTTTGTTATAAACCGATGTGCCCGCGTTTATGCGGAAATAAATACCCATCGCATTTGTTGCAGCATCCGCTATTATGGTGTTTGAATAAACGCCGTTCTTAGATCCGGCTATCAAGTAAACGGGGTGCGCTGTACTAGAGCCCGAATATCCCGACATAGAATTATTTGTTATATTATAATATGAAGCAGAGTCCGAATGGATACAATAAGAACTCGCCCCAGTAGAATTAGAAAATATCCTATTGTTGAACGCTGATACATTGTTGGTAGTCTCTGCCTTGATTCCATATATGGTCGCAGTATTGTTATTCTCGATATCGTTGTCTTCTATGGTCGAGTAATTATGATGATATAAAAATATACCGCGATTGGTGATGTCCCTGATTGTGTTGTTCCTCAGTAGTGAATAATCCGAACTCTGTATCCGTATCGCGTCGGACCACTCCTTTATGGTGCAGTTGACCAGAGTAAAATTGTCAGCTCCTGTAGCGTTCACTGCAGCCCAGCCGCTGTTCCCTGTACCGTCTATCGTGTGCCCTGCACAGTCCAGAGTGGCGTTCACGGCGGTAACGTTGAAGCATGTGGCAGGGAAATTAGCCACATCCGCGTTCAGGAGGTAATAATCGTTATCTATGTCAATAAGACCGCAATCGAGATTGAAATGGTATTCCAGATTGCCTGTTATATTGGTCGTCTTGGCACGTTCCACGCCATCCGTAACATTTATCGTGTATAGGTTGTAGTCAAGGGTCGTTCCCGATACATTCCTGTAAACAGTGATATTAAGAATCTCCGTCAGCCCGTTCGCATCGGTCATATTCCAGACGATCAGGTCTCCTGTCGAATTGTAGAAACTGACATTGACATCCGATTTCGGCAGTCCGCTCTGGGTGACGTTGAGCTGCACATACCATTGGCGGATTAGCTCACAGCCAGTCCCAACATATTCATTGTCATAGCTGCAGTTCAAGAATGTGTTGTTAACGGCACTGTTAGTGAGGTTCACACCATATTTCGTCGATGTTATGTTGTTGTCCCAGAATACATTATGGTCGCCGTTCGGGATAATCACCCCATAATCGCCGTGTAATTCATTATCCCATATTTGGTTATATCTGCTGTTCAAACTCATGGCCGCAGAATCTGCATTCGCAGCGGTGGCGTTCAAGAAACAGCCAGTAATCCTGTTATCGCCTTCGTTGGGATCGACGTCCGACTCCAATCTGAAGGCAAAACTTCTCACTCCACCTCCAGCAACATCTGAACTCGCATTGCAGCGCAGATTCGAGATGGTGTTGTTCTCACTCCATGAATTCAAGAATAAATGGAATCCGTAGCTGGTCCCTGCCGTCGAACTCACTGTTATGGAATTATTCTCAACTATGTTGTCAGTGCCTGGACCATAGATCAACATAAGTCCATTAACCTCAGCAGTCCCATTGCAACGGAATGTATTATTTTTAATGACTGAAGCGCCCATGACCCCCCCATCATCTAATCCCACACCGAATGCCACGCATTCACCAGCTGAGGCTGCGATAGAGAATATATTTCCGGTTATGGTATCGTAACCTAGGCTCATGAAAGGCCCGCCAGCAGTAGTACCCTCATCTCCGAATCCGTACGCAAAGTCGGATCCAGTAACGCGTATGGTATTGTCCGCAATATCGCTATACGCCATACTACTATCACCAGGTGTGGCGTTAGTCAATATCCCTGCTGCTCCTGCTCCATTTACCCAAATCGTGTTGTTGCTTATGTTAGTGTGGTACGTCCCACCGGCCGGCAATTCAGTGAAGTAGATCCCGGAAGCATTCGCCGTCGAGTTCCACCGGATTGAATTGTTAATGACCTGTATGTTCGCCCCGTTGACATATATGCCCTGCGACCAGCGCGTCGTGTTGGTCTCGATCCGGTTGTCGTCTATCATCGCACCGTCCGACCCGGAGATGTAGATACCACTAACTGAGTTGTTGGTTATCGTGTTGTTGCTCAATATCGCCCTCAATGAGCTGAAGACGCATATCCCGTAGGTATTGTTGGCTATCAGGCTATCTTCGACTGTTGTGTCATCCGAAGTGGTAACGTTCACGCCACATATCGGGTCGCCCACAGTGACATCGTGTATGTCGTTGTCGTTCGAATCCACAAGCAGGATGCCCTGCGACCCGCTGTCATAGACTTCTATGTCGTATATCTCCGATGCGTCTACATTGTCCAGATCAACGCCGTAGTTGAAATTGAGTATCGTGCAGTTGGCTATCGTTATATTGTTCACGTCGGCTAGGTGTATGCCGGACCCTGTACTGCCGCCGTCGATCTTGTAGCCCCCGCAGTCGATGGTCACGTTATCGGAGCTTATGTCAAAGCAGGTACCCGTAGAGCTCAGGTCCTTTGTCATGACGTAGTAGCCTGCCGAATCCAGGTCCCCGCATCCGAGATGCATCGTGAAGTTTATCTGCCGGTTACCGAGCCCGGTAAGGTTGATCTCCTCCGACTCTTCGCCATAGCCGCTCATGGTCACGTTGATCGTATAGTTGCTGTAGTAGTACGTATTGGTATTGTTCTGCCAGTATTCGGCAAGCACATTCCTGCCGAAGCCGTCAGAATCGGTCGTGACGTTGTCCAGCCACGTCGTGCCTGCCTTGTCCCAGGCGGAGACGTTGGCTCCGGATAATGGCGAACCGCTTGAGGTCACATTCACGTCTACGTACCACTTAACATAGAGCTTCGCGTCTGAATTCGCATTGATCCTTTTTGTCGAAAAACTCACATTAGTGAAGTTCACGATGCCATCGGAACTTCCTCCGAAGTCGATGTCATATCCGTTGACCTCCACGTGTAATAGGGTACTGTTTGCCACCGTGAAATTGTTGGCTCCATCGTAAGAGATTATAGCCGCCCTTGTAAGCCCGCCCACATTTATCGTATGATTTGTGAACGTGTTGTTGGTAGTAGAACCGCTTGCTGTCGCACTGATCCTTACTGCATCGGCGTTATCCGTGATTATCGAGTTGTTGTCGAAGGTGTTGTGAGAGCAGCCATCCTGTAAATACAGGCCATATGAATATCCATTCTCCGTATCAACGGTGTTGTGGGTTATCGTGTTGTGAGTCGAACTTGAATAGAGTCTCAATCCATAGTTGAATGTGTTGACACGGCCTGTAATAATATCATTTTTCGTCATAAGGCTGTTGGTCGTAGTCTGCAACATGATCCCAAAGCCGTATTGGGCCGTTGAGTAGATATCATTGTTCTCTACTGTTACATTGTCTGATTGTGTTATCTGGACGCCGATGCTAGAATTTATGGTGTTGTCGCGTATTATTATGTCGTCGCTACTCTCGACGTATGCCGCCCTGCCCGATGTGCCCTTTGCGTCCAATATGTTATCTATTATAATTGTTCTGTCGCTGTTGCTTCTTATGTAGGTACTGTGCCCGCTGCTCCCTGTCGTCGTGATATTGTTTCCGGTTATGTTAGTGTCTTCGCAGTTGGTCAGTACATGAACGCCATATGCGCTGCTTAAGTTGGTGGTTATGTTGTTGTTGTATATTGTGGCCCGCTTTGAATTGTAGATGTAGATGGCGTATTGGTTGGCAGCCGTGGTGCCGTTGCTGATGATATTGCAGTTCTTTATGGTCACGTCGTCACTCCCACTGCTTATGTAAATGCCATATCTTGTTGCGACGTTGTCTTTGTCATAGTATATCTCGTTGCCCTGACAATCCACAGTGATATTATCGCCGCTTATCGTAAGACATGTTTGTGCACCATCCAGTTTGTTTTGCACATAGTACACGGTGTTCGGGCTATTTAGCGTCCCACACGTGGTTACGAAGTCGTTGTAGGCGTAGGCATTCTCTCCGCCAAACTCGAACACCAGGGTGTGCTTCCCTGCCTTCATGACCTTTGATATCTCGAAACCAGTTTGCTCATCGCAGTTGTAGTTCGGATAGAACAAGCTGTTGCCGATTATCTGCGGCGTCAGGATTGTATCGCCACACCGTAGTTCCCTGAATATCAACTCATCGCCGAAATCGGTATCGTCCAGCCCGGTTATCGTCAGGTTCGCAGTCCCGAGGGTTTTGAACTTGACGGTCCAGTCGCCGAATAGCTTCGGGTAGCTCTGGACGTTGATGATACTTATGTTGACCTCATAGGTCTGATTGCTCAGGTGCGGGACATACCACTCGATGTAGTCGAGGTAACCGTCATCATCCGTGTCGAAGGCTTCGTAAGACGTCTCTTGCTTTCCACCATCCACGTGCCACATCAACTTGATAGCACCTGCATTATCCGTCTTGACTAGATGGGCGTCTGGGAGTGTAGTGTAAGCAAGGATATTCTGGTACTGCAGTTCATCAGGGGCGATGACAGTGACTTTTTTCGACCTGCTCGATATAGATTCCTCAAAAGCCTGCGGGGCTTCCGTGTAATACTCGACCTCATAGATACCAGGACCTACGTCCTTGATGAACTCGTCCGTCTCCGGCTCTTCAGCTTTGCTGACTCTTCCGCCGTTTTCCTCTGCTGTGGGGATGTCGCCATGATAAATGATTTCATCATCTGCCTGCATTATGCCGAAGAACAAGGCATCATCCTCGTCTATCGTTTCACTTGTGTTCCTGACAGTGATGTTCTCAGCTGACTCGGGTAGATCCAGTCTGAGTTCTCCACATTCTTTAATCATGACCTTCCTCTTCCACTTCACGGTCTTCCCGATCTCTGCACGATATTGGTCTATCCCTCCTGCGAGGCTCGCGACCGGGAAGTCGCTGGCTTCTTGGCCTTCCTTGGCTCTTTCATAATCAGTTTCCTTCGATCCTATTTGTCTTGACGACACGCGCTCAGTGACGACACTGGTGTTCGTTGAGTTTGTTGCATTCCCTCTCGGCTGTAGGTTGGTCGACGGCACTCTCTCACCATTAGTGGATGGGACACGCCCTCCAGTTTCTTTAGGACTGGAGGGGACTCGCCCACCGCTTGCTTTATTTGTATCAGATGGGACTCTGCCCTCGGACGAATCGCCTTCATTGGGTTCATCTCCTATCTGATTTGCGGGGAAAGAACTAGCCTGATCTGTGAAGTTCAGTGAGAAATTGGATAGCATGCTGTCGTTTTGAGCTGGTGATGGGCTTGAGTTGGTGAGGTTTGATAAGAAGGCGGCGCTAGGGCTGCTACCATATGCTAAAGTCAGCACTAGCGTTACAGCTAGAGCTCCGATTACCACCCTCGCAAATTTCATACTTTTGGCAGGCACTGGGCTATTGCCAAATTCCCGCAAATAAAGCGTAAAGTAAATGAAAGAGCCTATAAAAAGGTTTCGCTTTCTGACGCGTATTTTAGGCCTTTTTGGCGATATTTTCTGAAGTTTATGGCGTTCTAGCGATTTCCAGGTGGTCTCCAACCGGTTTTTAGCTAGTCTCTTCTAATCATCGGGGGGTTTGAATGCTGATAAAGCGCATCTCGCTGGAAAACATAAGGAGCTATACGGACCAGACCGTCGATTTCCCGCAAGGGTCGACCCTATTATCAGGGGACGTTGGCAGCGGCAAGAGCACCATACTCTTGGCCATAGATTTCGCACTCTTCGGCATCCAGAAAGGTCTTAGCGGCACCTCTCTCCTCCGGCACGGCGCTAATGAGGGCTCAGTCGAGTTAGTTTTTGATATCGCGGACCGGGAATACACCATAAAGAGGGCCTTGAAGCGGAAGAAAGATGCGGTGAGGCAGGATGCAGGGTATGTTTTGGTAGATGGCATGCGCAAGGACCTGACAGCTACGGAGGCCAAGTCATTCATAATCAACCTTCTGGGCTATCCGCCGGAGGCGCTCACGAAGAACAGTTCCCTTATCTATCGCTATACGGTCTATACGCCGCAGGAGGAGATGCAGAGCATCCTTGTCGGCGACAAAGAGGAGCGTTTGGATATCATGCGTCGTGTTTTCGGCGTCGATAGATACAAGCGCATGCAGGACAACGCGTCGATATTCACCAAGGAACTGCGCGGCAAAGTACGGGAGATCAAGGGTTCGCTGCTGGACCTCCCGGAGCGTAGCAAGATGCTCGATGAAGCCAAGGCAGAGAAGGACAAGCAGGCAGGAGAGCTCGAAGTCGCTAGGAAGAGGGTTCTTGAACAGACGAAGCGCGTCGAGAAGGAGAAGCGCGAATTAAAGGAGCTCCAGACGCAGCTTGAATCTTACCAGGCGAAGAAGCAAGAATACATCTCACTAAAATCCCAGTTCGACAGATTGAAGGAGAGGAAGGAATCCATCGAATCGGCACTCAAAGAGTTCCAGCCAAAGCTCGAAGAGATAGATAAGAAACTCGAAGCGTTTTCGGACCTCAGAGCCATTGACAAATCAGAAGCCGAGATGAATGCCGAGATCCAAAGGGAAGAGACTACTGCGAGGGGTCTCCTGGCCAAGGCTTCAGTGCTGTCAAAGGAGATCGAATCGCTTGAAGCGATATTGGAGAAGGGCATGTGCGCGACCTGCGGCCAGAAGGTCGCTGATGCTCAAAGATTCAAGGCCGGCATCGATGAGAAAAGCAAACAGTTTCAGAAAGTGAAACAAGACTCGGGGGTTAGTTCAGATAGGATACAGTCATTGAGAAAAGTAAAAGAGGAGGCCCAGAAATACTTGTCATCACTTAAGGAGAAGAAACTCCTGGAAGACCGAAAGAACGACCTTTTGTCTTCTAAGGAGCTGCTCGAGAAGGAGTCTAAGGAACTTCTCGAAAGTCTTAGATCTATAACTGAGAAAGCTAATGTTTTGGCAAAGGAACTGAAGGATGATGAGACTGCCGCAAGGTTTAAGGAGGTCCAGTCGGAGCTGGATGAGTTAGAGAAAACAAGGGGTGAATATGAGCGCCAGCAGGCGGCGCTAGAACAGCGCTCTCGTGATATAGAAGCGCGTTTGGAAGAACTGGCTTCTGAGGTCGAAAGAAAGAAGAAGGATAAGGCTATGATGGAGCATTACTCGAAGATGGAGCAGTGGCTCAGTGATTTCTTCATGCCGCTCATGGCGACTATAGAGCGTCATGTGATGGCCAACATCCAGATGGAGTTCGATTCCCTTTTCCAAAAGTGGTTCGCCATGATAGTCCCGGACGAGAACATCAGGGTTCGTATCGATTCTGATTTCTCGCCACTGGTGGAACAGAACGGGTTCGATACACAATATGCTTTCTTGTCTGGTGGGGAGAAGACCGCCGTCGCGTTGGCGTATAGATTAGCATTGAACAAGGTTATC
>Ga0180434_10000605_pt1 | contig 52844 bp, 51 predicted proteins | sample SS_ome_7_FD_132453 | JGI IMG/M metagenome (GOLD analysis project Ga0180434, IMG submission 132453) | Hypersaline lake sediment archaeal communities from the Salton Sea, California, USA - SS_1_D_2 metaG | ecosystem: Environmental > Aquatic > Non-marine Saline and Alkaline > Hypersaline >... | reverse complement strand
TAGAGGAAGAGAAGTTGATGGGGACCACGTGCAGGAGTTGTGGGGCACGTTTTCTCCCTCCCATGCCGATCTGCACGGAATGTCACAAGCCGGAGATGGATTGGAACGAGGTGGGCGGGAAGGGGAAGCTCCTTTCCTTTACCTGCATCGCCGTGGCCCCCCCCTCCATGAAGGAGGAAGGCTTTGACAGGAACAACCCGTATTGCCTGGGCGTTGTGGAGTTGGACGAGGGGGTGAGGGTGGTCGCTCGAATTCAGGGTGTCGACGCCCTGCATCCGGAGACGATCCGGATCGGAATGCCATTGCACAAGAAGATCCTCCATCGCGGCGAGGGAGAGCACGCACGTGCGGTGCTGGCCTTCGAACCTGTATCCTAGGAGAAGAGCAGATGAACAGGAACCCCAAGAAGATCGTGGCAGCGGCCATCGGGGTGATCGAATATTTGAAAGCGGAAAGCGAGCGCGCGCAACAGGAGAAGATGGCCGGCCTCGAAGCCCCTTCCCAGCTGGGGGGCCAACCGCCCCAGTCCGGGGGGTCTCTGTGGGCCGCCAGCGGAAGGATGGAGATCATGCGCTTTCGCAATTTGATGGAACTCAGGGTCTTCCGAAGAGGGAGATGAAGATGAAGCGGTCCGTTCCGTTTGAAGATGAGCACGAGATCTTCCGGAAGAGCCTCAGTCGCTTTCTCGAGAACGAGTTTGTTCCCCACCTGGAGGCATGGTGTGATGCCGGTGCCATGCCGAGGGAATACTGGAAAAAGCTGGGCGAGCAGGGGTATCTCTGCCCCTGGGTGGCGGAGGAATACGGCGGGATGGAAGCGGATTTCCTTTTTTCCGTAATTCTTGCCGAGGAGATCGCGCGTTATCTCGGTGACTCCGCCGTCGGTGTTCCCCTGCACAGCGACATGGTCATGCCCTATATCGCGAGCTATGGGAGCCCCGAGCAGAAGGCGCGATGGATACCCGGGGCGGTGAGGGGAGAGAAGATCTCGGCAGTGGCCATGACCGAACCGGGTGCCGGGTCGGACCTGGCCGCCATCCGGGCCACGGCCAAGAAAGAGGGAGACGGCTACGTCATCAACGGGCAGAAGACCTTCATCACGAACGGGACACAAGCCGACCTGGTTGTCGTTGCCGTCAAGACGGATACGGCCGTGAGTCCTCACAAGGGGATGAGCCTGTTCGTTGTCGAGCGGGGCGCCCCCGGCTTTACCGCGAGCGAGAAGCTCGAGAAGATCGGGATCCCTTTCCAGGATACGGCAGAGCTGTACTTCGAAGAGTGTCTTGTGCCTGCAGAGAACCTGCTTGGAGAGGAGGGCCGGGGCTTTTACTACCTCATGGAGAAGCTCCAACAGGAAAGATTGGTGGTTTCCATGAGCGCCCAGGTGAGGGCCGAGGTGATCCTGGAAGGCACGATCGAGTACTGCAAGAGCCGTGAGCTTTTCGGAAAGCCCCTGTCGGCGCTGCAGAACACCCAGTTCCGGGTGGCGGAAATGGCCACCGAGATCGAGCTGGGCCGCATCATGATCGACCGCCTGATCGTGGAACACATGCGGGCTGAGGACGTGGTCACCGAGGTTTCCATGGCCAAGTGGTGGATTACCGAAATGCTGAATCGCGTGGCGACCCAGTGCCTCCAGTTGCACGGAGGATACGGATACATGATAGAGTACCCGGTGGCTCGTGCCTGGGTGGACGCCCGGGTGCAGACCCTCTACGCGGGAACCACCGAGGTGATGAAGACGATTATTGCGAAGCGGATGGGCTTGTAAGTAAGGGGAGAAGGAAAACTGGACCGACAAGGAGAACGAACATGGCTTACAAGGTTCTGGTCAAGAGGATAGTGCCGCAAGACAAGGCGGCTGACCTGATGCCGCTCCTCCTGGAGTTGAGAACCCACGCGACCAACCAGCCGGGGTACATCTCTGGAGAGACCCTCAAGAGGGTGGACAATCCCGGGGAGCAAATCGTAATCAGCAATTGGAAGACCCTCGAGTCCTGGCGGGCGTGGCTGACGAGCGAGGAAAGGCTGCGCATCCAGGAAAAGGTCGACCGCGTGCTCGGGGAGAAGACCGAGTACGAAATCTACGCCTACTGAGAGATTCTGCAGTTATTGGCCCAACAGAGAACAACTTGACACGTGGGACAGGAGCTCGAACATGGCCAAGAAGCATCAAGGAAGCAAGCACGACCAAGTACAGATCACTACCATGGATTATAAGAAGAAGAGGTCCAAGGCCGAGAACCCGGTGAAGATCCAGGACCTGACCCTCCGGGATGGTCATCAGTCCCTTTTTGCCACCCGGGGAAGAACCGAGGACATGATCCCCGTAGCCGAGATGATGGACGAGGTCGGCTTCTGGGCGGTCGAGGTGTGGGGGGGCGCGACCTTCGATACGATGCACCGGTTCTTGAACGAGGACCCGTGGGAAAGACTTCGCACTCTGAAGCGCTATTTCAAGAGGACGCCCTTCTCCATGCTCCTCCGGGGGCAGAACTTGGTGGGGTACAGAAACTACCCCGACGATGTGGCCGAGGCCTTCGTGGACCGGGCCGCGGCGAACGGCATGGACGTGTTCAGGACCTTTGATGCACTGAACGACTACCGGAACTTCGAGACCGTCGTGAAGGGGATCAAGAAAGCGGGCAAGCACTTCCAGGGATGCATCTGCTACACCATGACCGAGCCCCGCATGGGCGGTGATGTCTATAACCTCGACTACTACGTGAAGAAGGCCAAGGACTTGGAATCCATGGGCGCCGACAGCATCTGTGTCAAGGACATGGCCGGCCTGATCGCCCCGTACGATGCCTACGACCTGGTCAAGGCCCTGAAGAAGGCGGTGAAGGCGCCGATTCATCTGCACAGCCACTTCACATCCGGCATGTCCCCCATGAGCCACCTGAAGGCGGTCGAGGCCGGGGTGGACATCCTCGATACCTGCATGTCCCCCTATGCCTACCGCACTTCCCACCCGGCCGTGGAGCCCCTGGTGATGACCCTGCTCGGTACGAACCGGGACACGGGCTTTGATATCCGCCTCCTGGCACAGATCAATGAGATCCTGGAGAAGGAGATCCTGCCCAAGTACAGGCATCTGCTCGACGACACGAAGGTCTCGGTCATCGACATCAACGTGCTTCTCCACCAGACGCCGGGTGGAATGCTCTCCAACCTCGTGAACCAGTTGAGAGAGATGAACGCCCTCGACAAGCTGGATCAGGTCTATGAAGAGCTTCCCCGCGTCAGGAAGGAACTCGGCCAGATCCCTCTCGTGACCCCGACGAGTCAGATCGTGGGGATCCAGACCGTGAACAACGTGCTCTTCGACGACAAGAAAGAGCGGTACAAGATGATCACGGCGCAGGTGAAGGATCTCTGTTACGGTCTGTACGGGAAGACCGCCATCCCGATCGACCCCAAGGTGCAGAAGAAGGCATTGAAAGGATACCCCAGGGGCGAGAAGCCGATCACCTGCAGGCCTGCCGATGTTCTGGAGCCCGAACTCGAGGACGTTCAGAAGGACGTGGGGGGGCTCGCTAAGGACCTGGATGATCAGTTGGTTTGTGCCATCTATCCGGTTACGGGCCGGCGGTTCCTGAAATGGAAATACGGCATCGAGGAGGCCCCGGACTCGGTGAAGGCCAAAACCCTCGATGCGATCAGAGCGGAAGAGGAACGGGTCAAGAAGGCCAAGGCCGGCGAGTTGATCGAGAAGAAGCCGAAGAAAGGACCGCCCAAAGGCCTGAATCTGCGCACCTTCAAGGTCTTCGTGGACAACGAGTACTTCGAGGTGGGCGTAGAGGAAGGGGACGGTGGAGCGCCTGTCGTGAGCTACGTACAACCAGGGGTTGCATCACAACCGGCCCAGGTGGCCCAGGCGGCCGCGGCTCCCCCGCCGCCGGCAGCACCCCCTCCGGTTCCGACCCCTTCGTCGGCGGATCCCGAACCGGCCGCCGCTGCAGGGGCCGACGTGGAGGGCACGCCGCTCACGGCGCCCATGCCGGGTCTGATCATCAGTGTCGAAGTAAAGGTTGGGGACACGGTGCAGGAAGGAGACACCGTACTGGTCTTGGAGGCGATGAAGATGGAAAACTCGATTCCGGCTCCGAAAAGCGGAACGATCAAGGCGGTCTACTTCGGCAGCGGAGACTCAGTGAACAAGGATGATGTTATCTGCGTCATCGGCTAACAGCCCGATCAAAAAGAAGCACTTCATCACGAGACTGCAAGTGTTGAGGTGCCGGCGACAGTAGTGCTGTCAGGCGATTTTCTACAAAGCTTGACTCCGGGCCGAGAGCTGTTTCATTATAGGGTTTATTCTTCGAAACCCAGTAGTAGAAAGAGGAGTAACCCATGGCAAGAAAGGAACTGCTTACATTGCTGCAGTTCGCCAGCGTGAAGGACCTGAAGGATCTGCTTGCACTGAAGATGGAATTGGATGCCCTGGAGAAGAAAGAAAAAGCACTGCTGAAGCAATTCACATCCCTTTCCAAAGACATCGGCTCCATTCAGACCGCCTTCGAGAAGCAGGGCGGCAGCGTCAAGAAGACAACCGGGAAAGGGGCCGGGAAGTCCACGAAGAAGAAGGTTGCTCAGCCGTCCCTCTCATTGCTGATCGCGGAGATCCTCAAGGAGAAGAAGAAGCCTCTCGGGGTGAACGATATCTGTGATGCCCTGTTGAAGGAGAAGAAGTACAAGACGAAAGCAAAGAACTTCAAGGCGAACGTGAGAATTCTCCTGTACAAGAACGAGAAGGGCCTCTTCAGGAAAGCAGGTCCCGGAAAGTTCCGGCTGGCAGCAGCAAAGAAGAAGTGAAGATATCTCAGAATCATCCACGCCCCCGCTTAGGAATTGCGGGGGCAGGCTCCAGCGGGGATGAGTGCAGGAGGTGACAGATGGCAGGATTCCTGATTCGGATGCTGATCACGGCACTGGGACTCTGGGTCGCCTCGCGCATGGTTCCAGGTATTGAGATCAGCGGCTTTGGAACACTGCTCGGGTCGGCCATCCTGCTCGGTTTCGTCAACGCCGTGGTACGACCCTTGCTCGTCCTGCTGACGTTACCGATCACGATCTTTACGCTCGGCGTCTTCCTGCTCGTCATCAATGGCGCCATGCTCGGTCTCGTCGCATCCCTCTTCAACAACTTCACCATCAACGGCCTCTTCTCGGCCATTCTCGGATCGGTCATCGTGAGCCTGGTCAGCTGGTTCGCCTCCTGGTTCATCGGACCGAGGGGTAAGTTCGAAATAATGATTTTCCGCCGCTAGCAGACCCCCCCCCCAAGACGCACACCCGCGGCCCTTGCGCTCTTTCCCCCGTTGTCTGACTGAAAAGACCAAACTACCGGCTCTGCCGTTTCCAGCGAGAATCGTGCCCGAGCCCGATTCAATAACGCAAAGGAAGCTAAGAAGCGCGTAGACAACCAGAAGCTTGAGACAATAAGGTCTCCAAAAGAAAACAAGAATGTATGGAGATCGTGCCCCCCATGGAGAAGAAAGAACCACTCGAATGCCACGGAGCATCCTTGTTTCGGGCACGGGCGCGGGTACGCACACGGGCACGATTTCCAGACGGCTCCTTCGAAGCAGCTACGCTACGCTTCCCAGTGCCATAGGGCTACAGTGGAGAAGGCGAAGAACAGGATGTGGGCCAGGTTCGGCGTCCACAGGAACAGGAAATCGGTGAGCAGAGGGGAAAGAAGGGCGAGGCCGCTCCCTGCGGCAACCAGCAGGGCGGGATTGAGCAAGGCGGCCCATCTCGGATAGGCCGTGCGTCGCTTGAGCAGTGCAAAGGCGTATACGGCCGATGCCGCCAGCATTGCCAGGCCTACGAGGGCCCACAAGGGCATCACGAAGGGAGCGAGTGCAGGTGGCGTCAGGGTTGCCAACGGATTGGCAGACTCTGATTGGGCAAGAGGGGATGTGTGCAGGCCGAAAGAGGTCAGCCCGTGAATAGCGGATCCAACTGCCGACGTGCAAACGCCGATTGCGAAGACCGAGCGTGAGATGCCCTGTCCGGCGGCGGCGATCCCTCTGGAGACGTGCCAGTAGCCCAGACTGTAGAGGGGTATCGCAAGGACGCCGCAGTAGTGGCCTACGAGGAGCCATTGATTCGTTTGTTCCCCGGTTGGCCCAAACCCATACTTGGGCGCGTTTGCGACATAGAGGAGGAGGAAGTCTCCTGCGGAAGCGATAATCGCCGCCACTGCGGCAGTGATTCCGGCCACGCGGAGGGTGGATGACGGGTTGCTGGTGTGGTTCATCGGACAACCCCTCTCAGGTCCCCTACAGCAGGGCGGCCGCTTTGATCAGGAGCGTCTGGTTCGTGCCGTCCATGATCGGCAGGAGGTTGGCGTCCCGGGCATACTTCTCCAAGGGGTATTCCTTCGAAATGCCGTAGCCTCCGAGCACCTGAACCATCTCCGCCGTGTGCCGGACCGCCTGTTCGGTGGCGTAGATCTTGGCGGCAAGGCTCATCTTCAGGTCTCCGGGGAAACTCGTCTTGGCGAGCCAGCTTGCCTTCCACAGGAAGGCCCGGGCCGCCTCGATGGCCGTGAAGACGTCGAACAGCTTCTTCGTGATCATCTGGTGTTCAAAGATCGGCTTTCCCCACTGCACCCGTTCCTTCGAGTAGGCGAGGGCCTCCTCGTAGGCCGCCCGCATCAGGCCGACGGCCAGGTAGCCCACGCCCAGGTTTCCCACCGTGATGATGGCGTTGTGGAGCATCGGATAGTCGTCACCCGGGGGGAAGATCATGTAGTGTTCCGGGATCTCCACCTCGTCGAAGAACACGGCGGCCTGGTTGAGGGTCCTCAGACCGATCTTGTCGATCGCCTTCTCTCTGGCCACGCCCTTCGCGTCGCCGGGAATGACAAAGGCGCCGGACCCACGGAGCCCCTGGGAGGGATCCACGCAGGCGAACACGAGGTAGACGTCGGCGATCCCGCCGTTCGAGACAAAGTTGGACTTGGTCCCGTTGATGATATAGCGGTCCCCCTTCCGGACCGCGGACGTATGGTGCCGGATGTTCGCGTCGTAGTAGTTGCTCCCGTCAGAACCCACGTTCGGCTCGCTGCTCCCCCAGGCACTGATCTTCCGGCCGGTGGTGTCCTGGGCATAGGGAAGTACGTACCGGTCGACGAGTTCCTTGTTGTGTGGAGCGAGCAGGGCGATCAACTGCTGCACAGCCGCACCGGGCAGCATGGAGGCCGCAAAGCCGGCGCCGCTCCGGCCCAGTTCTTCCCAGACCATGCCGGTTGTGCTCGGGTCCAGCCCGAGCCCGCCGAACTCCTCTGCCAGTCCCATCTTGTGGAACCCCAACTCGAAGGCCTGCCCCAGGACATCCCAGAAGAGGTCACGTTTGAAAACCTCGTCCGGATCGGCAACCTGGTCCAGTTCGATCTCGCCGGGCCGGAGAACGTCCCTACCGAAATCCTGGGCCGTCCGGATGATCTGACGCTGAATGTCGGTCTTCTCGAAATCTACCATTATCGTGTTCCCGTCTAGTCGCCGGTGTGGAAATCGGTCATCTTGAAATAGTGGGGAAGAAAGAGATCCGGATCGACTTCTGTCAGGATCTTTCCGGGGAGCATGGTGTTGTCACTTTCGAGGTAGAATGCGGCGGTCACCTTCGGGTCGCTCATGTCCGCCCATGGATCGTGCTCGGAGGGGCGGAGCGTCAGGTCGCCCGAGCCGAGTTCGACGCTGTGTGCCACGATCTCGGTTCTCTGCTCCGCCAGAAAGACGGGGCCGTCGAATCCCGGGGTCAGATCGATCTTCGGCATGGCCTTGAACAGGAAGGTGGGCCCCATGGGGGGCATTTCCGGAATCGAGTCGGTAAGTGTGATCTCTATCTCCACGAACCGCACACCCTGCCTCTCGACCCAGCCGTGGACGCGCGGGCCGGACTTTTCGAGCTGAATTTTGGCCATCTTCTTTGGGAAGCCGAAGACGTCCCGCCCGTTGTGCATCCTCGCCTCGTTCGTGATCGGCATGGACAGGCAGTGGCTGCCTGCCTCCCCCTGGTACTTACAGCGGACAAAGAGGGCGCTCTCCCTGTATCCCGGACCGAGATTGGTCACCGGGTATTCCGCGATGAAGATCAGGCCTCCCGGTGCATCCGCCTGCTCGAGCGGAGGAGGGAGCAGAGGTGCGGTTACCTCCGGCCCGGTCTCGAACATGACCCCCATCATCCTCGCGCCGGTGAACTTCCTTACCCCCAGCCCGTAGTACTTGTCGAGTTCTTCCCTGGTCTTCGCGAATCCCATGCTGTTCCTCCTAATGCGGCAAAGCCGCAGGTCAAAGGTGAAAGGTCAAAGGGGCAAGGCGAAAGAAGAGAGGGGCCAGGGGGCAAACCCAACGCCCGTGTGCGTGCCTGAGTCCGAATTCGAGGACGAGGACGAGCGATAGTCCTGATGGGGAGGTGCGGCCTTTCCCATTTGACCTTTGACCTTTCACCTTTCGATCCGATAGGTTCTCCTGACCGCCCAGAGAAAGATGGAGTCCGGGAGGAGTTTCCTGGCGAGCAGAAAGATCCCCGCCATCCTTGCCACCGGGTGCCGGAGGGCGTTCGTGTCTGACTCGATGATGTCCGCTATCCTGGCGGCGACCCGGGCCGGGGAGTCTGCGGCATCTCCCATGTCCTTCTTCTTCACTGTGTGGAAGCGTACGAGAGCGTCAAGATAGGGAGAGTTCTCGTCGAGCAGGTGCTGGCTGCGGTCCCAGATCTCTGTCTGCACATCCCCGGGTTCGATCAGCAGCACGCGAACCCCGGAACCGTGGAGTTCCTGCCAGAGTGCTTCTGTAAGCCCCTCGATGGCAAACTTGCTGGCCGAATAGTGCGCCTGGAAAGGGATGGCGATTTTGCCCCCGGCCGAGCCCACGTTGACGATCGTTCCGAATCCCTGCCGTCTCATCAGGGGCAGCACCGCCTGCAGGGCACGCACCACGCCGAGGTAGTTGGTTTCCAGCAGGCCGTGAACGGCCTCGAGGGGTGTTTCCTCGATCGGGCCGGAGTGGCTGATTCCCGCGTTGTTCACAAGGACATCGATGCGTTGCTCCGCTTCGAAAACCTTCTGGACGGCCTCCCTTACCGACTCGTCATCCTGCACGTCCATGGTGATCGGATGAAAGGTCAGAGCAGGTTCCGCGCCGGGCCAGGACCGGCTCGACCCGTAGACGATGTGCCCTCTCCCCGCGATTTCCTCCGCAAGGGCCCGGCCGATTCCCCGGGAGGCCCCGGACACCAGAAACACCTTCTTGTCTTTCATCTCGACACTCCGAAAAGGATCGGGAGTCCAGCCAGCATGGAACGGGGGCAGTATAGGCGGGAAGGCGATCTCATGTCAAAAAACCGGAACCCAATCCCGGAAGGGGGGCATCTAATTATTTTCCTCAGGGATCGACCCTGGGGGGGGTACAGGAGGAGATGCTTCAGAGATCTCCCAAAGGAGAAGAGCCGATGCGTGACTCAACGAGCACGATAAGACATACACATACGCACCCGCCTTCGATGCGGGATGCGAAAGACTGGGCAGAGAAGGTGTTCAACAACGAGAAGACGGCAGACGCAGCCCTCTGCGTGATGGCGGTCATGCTCTGTGGATGGCTCGTCTACTGCCTTGCCAACGCGTTTCAGAGGAGTACGTATCTGATGTAGGCCCCGGGTTGACACACCATTGCGGTCACTTCTATTGTAATCGCGGCCTCTGCAATCTTTTCTTCACCTGAAAAGCAAGGTGGAGTCGATGGACTTCCTTGCCCACCATTTCCCGGTATCCGGTGTGGAAACCTGGGTGTTCCTGCCCCCGGTGGTCGCCTTTGTTGTCTCCTTTTTCACCTCCATGGGCGGCGTTTCCGGTGCCTTTCTGCTCCTGCCGTTCCAGATGAGCTATCTCGATTTTACGACCCCGTCCGTCAGCGCCACGAACTTCGTGTACAACATCGTGGCCATCCCGAGCGGCGTCTATCGATACGTGAAAGAGGGGAGGATGGCCTGGCCCCTGACCTGGGTCGTCATCGTCGGCACCCTTCCCGGCGTGTTCATAGGGTACTATCTGCGGGTGCTCTACCTGCCCGACCCGCGCTCCTTCAAGGCCTTTGTGGGGTGTGTGCTCCTGTACCTCGGGGTGCGCCTGCTTTACGAAATGACGCCCTGGTCGCAGCGTGGGAAGCAGGCAACCAAGGCCCTGGACGAGAAGTTCGAGGAGCACACGAGAAGTATCAGAGAGACGCGCACCGCCCGGATGGCTTCCGGCCTTCCCGCCGAGGCGGTCATCAAAACGGTTTCCTTTTCCCTCGCCAGGGTGGAGTACGATTTCTGGGGCCAGCGGTTCTCCTTCAGCACGCCCGGGATGTTCTGTCTCGCCTTCATCGTAGGGATCATCGGCGGGACCTATGGGATTGGTGGCGGGGCGATTATCGCACCCTTCTGCGTTGCCGTCTTCCGCCTGCCGGTCTACACCGTAGCGGGCGCGGCCCTGATGGGGACATTCCTGACCTCCATCGCGGGCGTGTTCTTCTACAGCGTGGTCCCGCTCAAGGCCGGCCTCTCGACGGCTCCGGACTGGCAATTGGGATTTCTCTTCGGGATCGGAGGACTGGTGGGTATGTATTGCGGCGCCCGGCTGCAGAAGTATGTCCCCCAGCGTTTCATCAAGATGACACTGGGTCTTCTGATCCTCTTCCTGGCGATTCGCTACATCGTCGGGTATGTGGCCTTCTGAACTTCTTCGACCACAGGCGAGGCTTCCTGGTCGAAGGGGTTTGTTCTCATGGCGAGAGAGAACAGGTAGGGGTAGTGTTCCTTCAAGTAGCGCATGTAATCCAGCCACTGGTGGACCATGTGGTTGTAGGCCCTTCTCGCATCCCCGGAAAGGTGAGCCCGGTCCGAATCCGGGAGCCGCAGGACATCCTCCCGGAAGCCGAGCTCTTCCACAAGGTGAAAAACCGCGCGCAGCAGCTCCGTGAAGGCTTCGTGCTCCAGGAGCATGGGACTCTCGAGGAGGCCGACCAGGAAGGCCCTCTTCCTCAAGAGGAAATCCTTCATCCCTTCCAGGCTCAACTTGCCAATGTCCACTTCATACCTGTGGCTCTTCAGCATCTTGCTTACTCGTAGAAAGTCCTGGTCGGTCCACCTTCCGGTGACGACGAGTTCCTTCCGAATCTGCGGAAGCCCCGGATCACTGTCAGAGAAGTCGGACAAGAGTTTTGTCCCCACTTCGCTGAAGAATATCCCGATGAGCATGTTGATCTTCTTCAGGCGCGCCTGGTTTTCCCTGCGGTTGAGCATCATTTCGGTCGCATTGGCCACGACCCCGAGAAAGGTTCCCACACCCAACACGATCAGCAGGATCGTCAGGCCCTTGCCCGCAGGTGTGGTTGCGTGGACGTCGCCGTACCCGACCGTGGCAATGGTGACGATGGAGAAATAGAATGCGTCCAGAAGGGGCAGACCCTCGATGATCATGAACCCGAATGTCCCCAGGGCCACGATGACCACAAGAGCCACCAGGAAAAACCGAAGCCTGAAACGGATGGATTCCATATGCCTCCCTTGCCGGCTTTCCAAACGAAGCCTACAGTGTATTTGAAGCCTCCCAAAAACACAATGAATTCAAACGAGTCCGGCTCTCAGGAGCTGGAAAGATTGATCCCGGACGGACAAGAGCATTACCGTACAATCTTGCCCGGGTGCCCCGGTGAAGCCGAGGAGGGCCGGGAATCATCTTGTTTCAGGGTTGGATTCAGGGAGTGATCGTCGTATGATAGCGAATTTCCCGAACATCACGTCGAAACCGAAGGAGGAGAGATGATGGCCGAATCGATTACCGGAAAACAGAGAATGCAGGCAGCCCTCAAGGGGGAGAAGCTCGATCGCCATCCTGTCATGCTCTTGCTGGGGGGCCATTTTGCAGAGAGGGCCGGGTTCACGCTCGAACAATTCCTTACCCAGCCGGAAGCCGCCCTAGAGACCGTGAGGATCACGTGCGAAGAACTCGATTCGGATGCCCTGTTCGTTCCGTTGAACCCCCTGATGCCGGATGCTCAGGAGGCGTTCAGAAAGCTGATGGGAAAGACGCCGAGCATCAAGAAAGACAACCTGAAGGAGAAGCTCCCTAAATGGGGAGTACGCCAGCCCCGGGAAGACGATCTCTTCAGCGGCCACCTCGACATGTGTGAGAGGTGTGCCGAGGCCTTCCCCCAGTACGAGGTCTGCACGATGATCGGCGGCCCCTGGAGCTTCGGCCTGGAGCTGAGAGGCATAGAAGAGGCCATGGAAGACATGTACGACGACAAGCCCTTCCTGCACGACCTGATGGCCTACACGACGGAGACGGTGATCCTCCGGTGCCTGGCTGCCGTGGAGCTGGGTGTTCACCCGGTCATCGGGGACCCTTCAGCGGGCATGAGCCTCATCTCGCCGACCATATACAAGGAGCACGTCTTCCCCTATCACCAGAAGATCGTGGACGCCGTTCATGAAAAGGGGGGTGAGATTACCTTTCACATCTGCGGGTTCATCGACCCGATCTTCGACGATCTGCTCAGTCTCGGCATCGACGGACTGAGCATCGATGCCCCCTCCTCGCTCGAGAAGCTGTTCGAAGTGGGGCGCGGAAAGACGACGATCATGGGCAACGTCGATCCGATCCTGTTCGTGCAGGGAACCCCGGAGCAGCTCGCAGAAGAGGCGAAGAAATGTCTGGACATCTCTCAGGGAGAGGCCAAGTACGTCGTGGGCCCGGGCTGCCAGATCCCTCTCGGGGCGAGCATCGAAAACATCAAGGCCTTTACCCAGACATGTCACCAGCTCGGCGCATTCTAAGGAGGCGAGAGGATGGCGATTCCCAAGGTTCTGCAAGACTATGCTGCAAAGCTCGGCTTCCCGAAATCGGAGGCGCTCGGCAAGATCCTCACGATCCTCTATGACGAGGAGGACGATCTCAGCATCCTCGAGGCCCTGCCCGGGACGGCGGCGGAGATTGCCGCAAAGACAGGGTTGACAGAGGAGCGCGTTCGGGAAGCTGCGGATCGTCTGTTTGGGCGCGGCGCCCTTGCCCATCCGATGAAGCAGCCGGATCTCTACCGGCTCTTTCCCGCCATGATCGAGTTGAGAGACGCGACGGTCCTTTGGCCGGATGCGCCTCAGGAGCTCTTCGAGCTCTGGGAAGACGTCGTCTTGAAGGAGATGCCCGGTCTGGTTCCGACGCTGAAGAAGCTCAAGGTCCCGCCCATGATCCGGGTCGTTCCCATAGAGCGTTCCGTGGAGTCCCAGAACACGGTCCTGGACGCCGACTCGGCAAGGAAGATCTTCCGGGAAGCCGATTTGGTCACCGCTCTTCCCTGTGCCTGCCGGGTGCAGGCCCGGAAGAACAACCGGAGTCCGGACTGTCCCGCGCCTGCGTCAGCGGTATGCATGCAGACCAATGCCTTCGCAGAGGTGGTGCTTTCACGCGGCCTGGGGGAGAGGCTCACGAACGAGGAGGCCCTGAAGCGGATCGCCGAGGCGGAAGAGGCGGGCCTCGTTCACATGGTGCGAAACAACATACAGAAGGACATGTTCATGTGCAACTGCTGTTCCTGCTGTTGCACAGGCCTCTTCATGGTCAACCAGACAGGGTATCTCGACGCCCTGGCGCCTTCCCGGTTCAAGGTGAAATTGGATGCCGACGCCTGTTCCGGTTGCGGGCTCTGCGAGGACAGGTGCCAGTTTCACGCCATTACCCTGGATGAGGTGGCCGTCGTGGACGGCGACAAGTGTTACGGCTGCGGCAACTGCGTGATCACTTGCCCGGACGAGGCCCTCACGCTGGAGGAAGTCCGTCCCGTGGACCACATCCGGGTGAAGTAGAGGAGGCTGCCGATAAACGGCCATCTGCGGCGTTTCACTCATCCTTCGTCACTCGGTGGACTTCAATGTCCTACCTCGTTCCTCAGGATTTCGTGCGCCTTGCACCTGGCCCCCGATGGGCGTGAGGTACGGATTCTCACTTCGGCTTATACGCTGTAATTCGCGTCAGAGACCCGGGAACAAAGGCGTGCACCCGGGCGTCGATGAAGCCGGCACTTTCCAGGTATCCGATGACCTCTTCCTCGGAGTGGGCGCGGCCCTCGCTCCCGAACAGCGCTTCGTGCAGGCCCCATAGGGCGGGACCGACGGGCCCGCATTTATCGTTGTCCAGGGTTTCGCCGCAAACGTGGTATTCCCCTCCCGGAGCCAGTGCCTCGTAGGCCTTCCTCAAAACCCTGCCGAGGACCTCTTCGTTGTACTGAGGCAGGTTGCTCGCCATGATCATCACGTCCGCACCGGACGGCAGGGGGTCGCAGGTGAAGTCCCCGGGAAGGGTGGAGATCTTGTCCTCCATCCCCCACTGGGATATGAACCCCTGTGCGATCTTGCAGACAGGCTCGAAATCCATGACGGTCGCACGCAAATGCGGGTTCTTCTGGACAGCTGCGATGCAGTACGCGCCCGAGCCTCCACCCAGATCGAGAATGGACGACCGCTTACTCAGATCCACGTCGCGAGCGAAGAGCATGCCCGCGCCGAGACCGACCGTGTAGGTCGCGTCATGGTAGATCCGGGCCATATCGTCGTCCAGCGACTCGTAGAGTCCGAGCACCTTGGGCGGGTCGCCCGACTTCATGATTGCGGCCAGGTCCTTCCAGCGCTCGAAATCCCAACCGTTGAAAAGGAGCCACGGCCCGATGTAGGTCATCTTCTCCTTGACGAGGAAGCGTTCCACGTCCGGCGTGTTGCGGTACTCTTCCCCCTCCTTTTCCACGAGCCCCATGGACGTACAGGCCACCACGAGCCTCTCCGCATTGAGGGCACTGATGCCGGAGGCCTCGGCGATATCCGGGATGCTCGTGGCACCCTGTGAGATACATGTGAACAGATCCAGCTCCACGGCGGCCCTGAGGGCGGCCGACTGCTTGTGCCCGTAACTCAGGTTCTGAAGGCGTACCGTGTCGATCCGTTTCTTCTGTGCCATTGTCGGTCCCTCCGATACTTCGTCGTCCTCGATCGCTTAGCGCGTACATTGCACGTACGTTGGTACATTGGGGTCAGGCCGCAATGATCACGTTTAGAGCCCGTGACCCCTTGCCCGACTGGATTTGATTATTACGGCCTGACCCCCTTTTTGCCTGTCATGTCATCTGCCCTCTACCTGGCCATGGTTTGTTTCCAGGCCAACACTCCGCCATCACGACCAACTGAAACCTGCAAGCCATAAGAACGCAACTTGGGCGCAATAAGGTCGCTTATACGTTGACCATTGCGTTTGTACCATCCAGCTGCAGAAACCCTTAAAAGCCCGCTATTCTCAACTGCTGAGCGCATCCCCTCGACAGCCTCAACTTCAGCACCGTTAATTGTTAAACTAATGCGATTGATCGAGGAGAGGGATGTCTTTCTTAGAATACTATCTATGGTGATTGTCTTGACTTTACAAGACTTGTCCGAATCCACTACCTCTGAAATCAATGAATTAGCCTGTCTTTCAGTCTTATAAAATGTTTCAAATCCATCATGGTCACTTACGGCTGCCGGCATCACGGTTACATTCGATATATTGTTGGCTTCAACATTGACTTCAAGCAAGAAACAAGCATCTTCGTCTGACTCAACAGCAATAATTCTTCCGCCCGGTCCGGTTTCGCGAGACATACGAACAGCTCCAAAACCAATATATGCCCCAGCGTCAAGATAATTCTCGCCTTTCTTTACAGTGAAGAGGTCTGCAATTTCATCTTTTCTTGCGTCGGATAATCCGGGCAAGTCTTTAATTGTCTCAATGTGCTGATTATGAAAGCCTCTCCTCCGTTGACTTCGCGAATAAGGCATTGTCAAATGCGGCATCGCATGTGGATATTGATATCGCAAGATTACGTCCATTGCCACGCGGATGGTGTCTTCACTGATTGCAGTTTGTATGTCACCCTGCCAGCGACGATAGGCAACTCTTTCGAGGTCAGTCGGGAATCTGCCATACAAGATTGTATTATCCGACAATACAACAAATGGTGTTTCCCGATCGTTCGTCTTTTCAACACCCGATTTCACAATCGGCACCTTACGCAGTTCCTTCTTCATCGTCTGGTTTTTCAGAATGAACTTCTCTGTCTTCAGACGATTATCCAAGATTGGATGTAAGGATTTCCTAATCAATCGTCTTGACCTCTCCAAGCCGACATCATGTTCGTGGTTCCGATACTTGATGATTCTCTTGGGGCCTGGGCCGACAGCGGCTGGTTGCGGCATGCTACACGAGACGACTGTTCCAGCTCCCATAGTAGCGCCGTCTCCAATACTGGCGCCGGGAAAAGATCACTGGGATCAGATCATTACGGCCTGATCCCCTTCTTGGCACCCTCCTTTTCGAGGACAACGGCAAGCAGGACGCCGCAGATGGGCGTTTCCGGCCAACCTGCTACAGGCCCATGGACTGGGCGACCCGTTCCCTGTGAAAACTCGCGTCGCCGAAGGCAAGCTCGGCGGCTTTGGCCCGACGGAAGTAGAGTTGCAGGTCGTGCTCCTCCATGAAGGCGACACCGCCCAGGACCTGATGGCTCAAGGCCACCAGCTTGCGATGGGACTCACTCACCCAGGCCTTGCACATGGAGGCTTCCTCTTCAAAGGGAAGTCCCTCCGCGATCTTCCATGCCGCGTGAGACATCATGAAGTGAATCGTGTCTGCGTACGTCAGCATATCGGCGCAGTGAAACTGAACCGCCTGAAAGGTCCCGATGAGTTTGCCGAACTGGACCCGCTCCTTCACATAGTCCACGGCGAACTTGAGGGCCATTTGTGACGCCCCGTCCATCTGGGCCGCCTTGCCGACAGCCGCCTTCAGAAGGGTGTTGTTCAGCACGGGCCAGGCACCGCCCGTCTCGCCAAGGAGATTTTCCGTGGGAACCTTTACGTTATCGAAGATGACTTCGCACAGCTTGTCCCCGCCGAAAGAGTCGAGGAGCGTTATGCCGACTCCCGAGGCCTTGGCATCGACCTCAAAGAGACTGATCTCCTCAGGAGCGTCCCCTGTCCTTGCCGCCACGATGATCGTGTCCGCCACGTGGGCGTCCGGGACGAAGAGCTTGGTGCCGGAAAGGGCAAATTCGCCGCCCTGGGATTCCGCCCGGAGGTTGATTCCCTTCGGTCCCCAGGAGCCGCCTTCTTCGAGCCACGCCAGTGTCAGGATCCGGTTCCCCACAGCGAGTTCCGACAGGATTCTCGTCTTCTGTTCGTCGTTTCCCGCCTCGAGTACGGTCAGGCCCCCCAGAACAACCGTGGAGAAGAACGGGCCCGGCGCGCAGAAATACCCCATCTCCGTCAAGATGATGGCCAGGTCGAAGAAGCTCATTCCCGCACCCCCGACCTCCTCGGGGAAGGGGAGACCCATCCATCCCAATTCCGCCATCTTGCTCCAAAACTCCTGTGTGAAGCCCTTTTCGTCTTCCGCCATTTCCCGCACAAAATCCGTGGAACAAGACTCGGCAAGGAACCTGTTCGCCGATTCCTTGATGATTCTCTGCTCTTCGTTCAGCTCGTAGTTCATCGGTCTTTCCCCCCCATTACTTTCTAGGAAGCTCGAGGCCCCGCAGGGCGATGATGCCTCTCTGGACTTCGGAAGTCCCGGCGTAGATCGTCTCCACCACACTCGTGCGGTAGAATTTCTCTGTCTTTCCTGCCAGGGCCGCCCATTTTGAGTCCGTTGTCAACTGACTGAACATCCCCAACACCTCCATTCCGGTGTTGGCGATTCTCTGGGCAACCTCGGTGGCGAAGAGCTTCTGCATCGACGCCTGGTAGTTCGGCACCTGTCCGTGGTCGAGCATGTGCGCGAGCCTGTAGTAAAGGTGCCGGTTCGCCGCCAGCTCGATCTTCATCTGTGCCAGTTTCTGGCGGACGATCGGATTCCTCGCGAGGGGTTCCCCGTCCACGATCTTTGTGCGGGCATATTCGGCCACCTCGTCCACGAGGCTTCCGTAGGTCGCGAGGGGAAACATTCTTTCATAGTCCAGGGCATGCATCACGTAAAAGAACCCCGCATTCAAGTCTCCTACGAGATTCTCCTTCGGCACCACGACATCATCATAGAAGAGCTCGTTCGTTTGCCACCCGGCCATGGTGACCATGGGCCGGATGTCGATGCCCGGGCTCTTCAGATCCACGATCATGAGCGACATGCCACGGTACTTCTTTGCGTCGGGGTCGGTGATCGTCCCAAGCCAGTGATAGTCCGCCACGTGCGCGTGGGTGTTGAAGGTCTTCTGGCCGTTGAGCTGGAAGTAGTCGCCCTTGTCCACGGCGCGGATGCTCAGCGCGGCAAGGTCCGAGCCCGCCTGGGGTTCGGTGTAGCCGAGACAGAATTCGACCTCCCCCCGTGCGATCGGAAGGAGCCATTTGTCCTTCATCTCCTGGCTCCCGAAGTGCATGATCGTCGGGCCGGCCATGTGGGCGGCCACGAAGACCAGCGGCGTGCCTACGTAGGCCATCTCTTCTCGTATGGCGAAGGCCAGGGTTGCGGACGTGCCCAGGCCTCCGTACTCCACGGGCCAATTCGGTGTGAGCCAGCCGTGGGAGGCAAACTTCTTGATGAACTTCCTTCCCTCCTTGCCTCCGTAGATGTGGCCCAGTTCCCCGCACTCGGTGAACAGCGCCTCGCTTGTCTCCGTCTTCAGGAAAGAGCGCACCTCTTTCAAGAGTTCTTGTTCCTCGGCTGAAAAGCTGAAATCCATCGTCGGCATCCTCCTTTTGGTGAACAGGTGGAAAAACTGCAGTAGATGTGGCGGAACCCCCACGACCCGGGGTTCGCGGACGACCATGTTACCGAATCCCCGGTCAGATTTCTAGCCCGCAAATCTGCAAAACTTCGCAGCAAGGTCGGGGACAGGCACTAAACTCCCACCAAAATTTGGGGACAGGCACTAAACTCGCACCAATCTGGGGACAGGCACCGAACTCTGGGAGTTTAGTGCCTGTCCCCAAATTAAATAGCTGTATCCATTGAATTTTTTGAACAGGTGGCTTGGGTCCGCCTTTGCCATTGGAGATAGGTGCCTGTCCCCGATCTCACGGAAATGTGCCTTGACCGGAGTGGGGGATCGAAATATTATAAACAAATAACCGATTTATTCATTCAGTCATATATGAGGCGACCATGGACAGGAAGGAGAAAACGGTCCGCATCCTCGAGGCGGCGTTGCGGACCTTCGCAAGGTATGGGTTCAAGAAGACCACCCTGGAGGACATTGCCGGCGAGCTCGGGATGACCAAGGGGAACCTTTACCTCTACGTGAAGGACAAGCGGGACCTGTACGAGAAATCTGTGGCCCATGCTTTCAGGGAATGGCAGGAACGGGTCGCCGAGGATATGGAAGGCAAGAAGGACGTTGTGGTCAGGTTTCGGGTGATGTGCGTGAAGGCGTATCAGTACCTGTCCCTGAACGAGGACCTCCAGTCGGTCGTTCTCCGGGACCCTACGATCTTTACCCTGTCTGCGGGGGAGGACCGGTTCTATTCCCTGAACGTGGCCGCCGTGGAGATGATCAAGGGGGTCCTCGAGCAGGGCATACGAGAAGAGCGATTCCGCAAGATGGATGTGGACCCCATGGCGGAGTTCCTTTTTTCGATCTACATCATGTTCATCATCAGGGCGTACGTGAAGTCGGAGGGGACGCCGGTGGAAGCTATTTTCGAGGCGGCCGTCGACTTGATGATCAACGGGCTCCTCTGCCGGTAGAAAGGGAGATCCCCCTCCTCAGTACTTGGGGGGCCGCTTCTCGAGAAAGGCCTCGATCCCCTCCCGGGTTTCCCCGGTGTAGACGACTCCCTGCATCAGCTCCGGCTCGCAGACGAACATGTTGCCGAGCCCCTCCATGGAGGCCCCGAGTGCGATCTTCTTCGTGATGCGGATGCACGCCGGGCTCTTTGCCGCGATCTTGGCGACAAAGGCCTGTGTCGCCTCCTCCAGCGAATCGTTCGGGACCACCTTGTTCGCCAGATTCAACCGGTAGGCCTCCTGGGCCGGGATCGGGTCGCAGGTCATGACGATCTCCATGGCCTTTGAGGCCCCGACCATCCTGACGAGCCTGGGCGTGCAGCCCCAGGTGTAATAGGTGCCGACGAGGGTTTCCGGCACGATGTAGTAGCTGTCCTCGGTCATGATGCGGAAGTCGCAGGCCTGTGCCACGGCCATTCCCGCCCCGCATACGACCCCCCGAAGAGATGCCACGGTTACCTGCTCGAGATTCTCCAGGCTTCGCATCAGCTCGTGCCCCAGGAGTTGCTGGTACCGGGCGTCCTCGGCGGTGAACTCGGTCTCGTTGATCTCCTTGAGGTCCGCTCCCGCAGAAAAGTGGTCCCCCTGCGCGGTAAGGATCACGAAGCGGGCCGTTCGGTTCAAGCGCAGCGAATGCCAGACCTCGATCAACTCCTCCATCATCTTCATATTGAAGAGGTTGAGTTTCGGCCGGTTGAGCGCCACTGTCACGACTTCACCGGACTGTTCGACCCGGAGCGTCTCATACTCTCCCATGTTTTCCCCCTGCTGTGTTCGTGGATGCGTGTCCTATGCCTCCAGGAGCTTGGCCCGGAAGAGGATTCCTGCGACGATGCCGGCCAGGCTTGGAACGATCAGGAACAACCAGAGCTGAGCGATCGCCTTGCCTCCCACGAGGAGGGCCGGGCCCAGGCTGCGGGCCGGGTTGACCGATACCCCTGTGACGTTGATTCCGACGATGTGGATGACGACCAGCGAAATACCGATGGCCAGTCCTGCGATCTGGCCGGGCGCCTTTGCCTGCGTGGAGCCCAGAATGACGATGACGAAGAGGAGGGTAGCGACGAATTCGAAGACGACCGCTGCGGTCAGGTTGTATTCGTTCATGTACCCCGCACCCCAGCCGTTTTGGCCGAGGCCGCTGGCGGCTATGTCGTAGCCCCCGGTGATTCCGCACTGGATCACGGCGAGAACGGCGGCCGCCAGAACAGCTCCGACGCACTGGGCGACGATGTATCCGACCAGATCCTTGGCGTCCATCCGTCCCGCCGTGAACACGCCCAGGCTTACCGCCGGGTTGATGTGGCAACCGGAGATAGGCCCAATGCCGTAAGCCATCGCGACCAGAGCAAACCCGAAGGCAAAGGCGATACCCAGGACACCCACACTCGCCCCTGCAATGACCGCGGCGCCACATCCGAAGAGAACCAGTGTGAAGGTCCCGATGCACTCAGCGAGATACTTCTTCATGGTAGAATCCTCCTGATTTGGGTTGTCGTTCGGGAGCTTCGTTCAGGGATGCGGGTTCTGGGCGGGACTATAGGGGGACGCACGATTCCGTGTCAAGGGAAGAGACCATCATCGCTCATTTTCGTCACAGAATTCTTTGATCTTCTCTCTTCCGTATTCACTGTCGACAGTGAATGATTCTAGAGAGCGTTTGAAGACGATTCGAGTTGCCAGCCTGAAAATGCCGAGCAGACCGAGTTCATGGTAGTTGCTGGACAATCCCAGCGTAGCTGTGAGCGTCCCCCCCAGAGCTCGAATGCGGTCGTTCATTGGTTTAAAGATAAGCTCAATTTCAAATACTTCGAAGGGGGGACCGCCGAAGGTGGAAAAGGCAGTCACCTTCTTGTTGTGAAGCCCTTTCAGCAACCGGAGATATCTGGATATGGGATAGGAGATATAGCACCATTTAGGGCCGCCGATACATACGCGGTCAAACTCGGATACGTCCGGGTGAGCAAGGGGCTGGATATCCTCTTCAGGCTGAATGTAGCGCTTCAGCCACCAGCAGCGGAAAGACGAAGACGCCATACATAGCGCGACGATCGGATACTGATAAATTTGTCTGAAGAGCAAGTTCCATCTACCCCTTTGCCTCACCATTTCAATCCGCTCGAAGACGACCTCATGTCCCCGCGATTTCAACTCTTCTGCAATCCGCTGCGCAAGTGTGCCGGTATATCCGGTCCTCGAGTAGTAAGCGATCAGGACCCTCATCTCATGCGCCCCCGCTAAGAGAGTTCCTGCACGGCGGCCTTGGTCGCCACGCCCGCTGTCAGATGCTTGGCCAGCCGTTTCCCCAGGGCCAGAATTGTCACCATGGGGGGCAAACCCCATTCCTCGGGGATGACGCTCGCATCCATGCAGTAGCACCCTTTGATCGGGGTCTGACAGTTCTTGTCCAGCAGGTCGCCGATGCGGACGGAGCTGAGCTGATGAGCCGCGAAGGCGGTTGTGGTGACCATGTCTTCACGTTTCACCCCGGCCCCCTCGAGAATCTCCCCTGCAAGAACCGTCCCCTTGTTGAGCTTGGACCAGCTGCCCGCATCGATCGGCTTGGAGAAGGATCGGTCCAGGTTGATCCTGCCTTCCAACTCGTCCTTGACCATCATCAGGATACCGATGGTCTTCTTCGTTTGCATGACCTTGGGCAGGGCGAGCCATCCCCTGGGCCCGGACAGCCCGAGCATGGCCGTATACAGGAGAGGCTTGGGGACCGCGTCCACGAGGACGATCCCGTCTTCCTCCAGGTTTATGCCGGTCGCTGCCGGCACCTCGTACTGGGAGGGTTGTGTTTGACAGGGCCCGACAACGAAGCGGCCGAAGTCGACCGCAAAACCCTGTCCTGCATCGTGAAGCCCGGAACGCTGCAGGATCGGTGGCGTTCCAAGCCCCCCGCCGGACACGATGACCGTGTCCGCAAGGATGTCCATCCACCCGGAAGCACCCTTCGCGCGCAACCCCACCGCACGACCGTTCTCGGTCAACACGTGGTCCACCTTGGTTTGGAGGAGGAGCTCGGCGCCGTTCTGCATCGCCTCCTCCAGGTATTCCCTGGCCGTCCACTTGGCGCCCTCTTTGCATCCGTGCATGCACGCGCCGCATTCCGGAATGCACTTGTCGGGTCGGATGAATCGGTCGTTCGATTTCCAGTCGAGGCCCAAGTCCCGGGCGGCCTGCATGATCTTCTGTGCCCCGGGGCCGATATGCGTATCCGGCAGCGGCCGAACCGGCACCTCTTCGTACACCTCATCTACCTCGGCTTTCAGGTCGATTCCATATTTTTCCTTGAGCCATGCCGGAGGCTTGAAGGCAAGCCCACCGTACACGACCGAGCCGCCGCCTGCGGTCTTGGCCGAGAGGATCCAGCTTCCTTCCTTGGAGAAGGTCAGGCCTTTCCCATGCAGGATATTCATGGTGGAGGCGGTGTAGCCGAACCATTTGTGGTATTTTCCCGCCTCGCAGATGATGACCTTCTTTCCCTTCCGGCTCATCTCGCGGGCCACGGTGGCCCCGCCCGGACCCGAGCCCGCAATAACGACATCCGCCTGGAGCGTGGTGATGGGATGAACGGTCATAGGGAAGCTCCCCTCGTGCCTAGCGCAGTGAGAATCGAATGAAATTGTTGTATCCCTTTCGCTTCCATTCTGTGAAGATGTGCGGGGTGAACATGAAGAAGGGGTCCGGCACGTGCACGCCAAGAAGCGGCAGCGGCCTTGTCATACCAAGCCACTTCATCTTCCTCAACATGGTCCCCAGCGGGATCTCGAGCTGATAGTCGTAATCCAGCCTCCCTTTCCCCACGATCGCCACGATGTGCGAGACGGTCTCCGGATCCCGTGTGGCCCCCTTGATCTGGGGGTGCGTCTTTCTCCATTCCTGTACCGCATCCTCTGAGCTGAAGAAGCTGTTGAAGTCACACCAGCCCAGCATGTCATCCACTATGCGGCCCAAGGGAAACCCGAAGTGGACGCGCAGGGTCTTTGGGGAAACGTCGAGAACATCGCCGTCTCGACCGACCAGCTCGACCGGCTCTTTGGTTTGCCGGCAGACGGACTGGACCACGACCTCTTTGCCGGGAAACATGGCCGAAACGCCGCAGCACTCGACAGCACATTCTCCGTACCATTTCTGTTCCCCATTCACGGATATCTTGTAGTGGTTCTTGAAGTTCGAGAAGGGGCGGGCGTAAAAGATTTCTCCCACGGGCGGCATTCCCTGTTCGACAGGCTCGTCCTGAAATGTGGTTTGGCCTGCATGGAACTCGTCCTGCACGGCGATACACACGGCCGCCTGGAGGTCCTTGAAAATACTGTCGATCTCCTCGGCAGTCAGAGAATGCTTCCTGGAGATCTCGGCGACCGTAGGGGCGGTCCCCTCGCTCAGGACCTGGTCCATGATCGTCTTCCTCACCTCTTTTGCTTTCTCGTACAGCTTGGCCATTTTTTGCCTCCGTTTCGATTCGCGCTTAACTGAAAGGGGCTGGTGATGTGACCTGGTCCCCGGTGTGTGCGGTTCTCTCCATTCGGAATGCCGTGAGCGAGACGAATGTGGAGATTTCGGCTCTACGAGTATAGCGACGCCGCGAATTGCAGGTCAACCGGAAGGGGACAGGGGTGCAGCCTTGAAGACCTTCCCGTCCAGTTGCTTCCCCTTGTAACAGCGCAGCGGCTTCCATTCCAGGTAGGCAAGACAGAGATTGCAGGAGATGCACCTGGAAGGGCGAGTCCTCTTCTCCCGAATCTGCCTTGGGAGAAAAGGCTCGACGATCAGGGGGCGACACAGGGAGATCAGATCCGCATCGCCCTGCTGGACAATCCTCTCCATGTCGCACGGCTTCCTCAATCCTCCAACAAGCATGATGGGCGTGTTCACCGCCTCCTTGACCGCCTTCGCATTCTTCCAGTTGAACAGTTCGGTAAAGGGGAGCACGCCGAACATCCTGTTTCCGAAGCGCCTCATAAGAAAACGAACGAGACGATTCATGTTGTTCTTGTAGATGTCCCATTCGAGGAAAACATCCATGGGGAGTACACCCCTCATCATGGAAAACCCGTCCGCGTAGACGCCGCTGCTCACTTCGAGGGAGTCGAAGCCCATTTCCCCCATCATGCGCGCCATGGGGACGCCTTCCTCCGGCTTCAGCCCTTTCCTCAGGTTGTCCTCGATGCTCACCTTTGCCAGGATCGGGTAGTCCTCTCCGACGACCTGCCGGCATCTCCCATACAACTCCTTGATGAATCGCATCCTGTTCTCCAGAGACCCTCCCCATCGGTCCTTTCGCCGGTTCAGGAAGGGGCTCTGGAACTGGTTCGGAAGGTATCCGTGTCCGAGCTGTATCTGCACAGCATCGAACCCACTCTCACGGACTCGTCCGCACGCTTGCGCATAGGAATCGATCGCTCTTTCGATGTCTTCTTCGGTCATCTCACGAGGCTTGGACAACATAGCGCGGTCGTAGACAGGGGAGGGCGCCATCGGCTTCACCCCCGTAGCCTCTTCGCGTGTCTGTCTGCCCGCATGGGTGATCTGCATGGCGATCCTGGCACCGTGTTCGTGTGCGTGGGACGCCAGTTCCCGGTACTTCGGAATGAGCCCGTCGTGATGAATGCCGAGCATTCCCTTCGCCGTGCTTCGGCCCTCCTGCGAGACAAAGGCCATACCCGTGATGATCAGGCCGACTTCCCCTTTTGCCAGCCTCTCGTAGCATTTTGCCAGGCCCGGTCCCGGACACCCCTTTTCGTCTGCCATCGCCTCGTGGGTAGAGGAGCGAACGAACCGGTTTCTGATTTCCATGGAACCGATACGAATCGGATCGAAGAGATTCGGCATGCGGGGTCTTCCTTCTTGGCGAATGGGTGAAGAAAACGACGCCTGGGGCTATTCCAGGACAATTCCGCTCAACAGGGACTGGACGGAGTAATGGATAAACCTCTGAATGTTGTCCAGGTCTTCCGCTCTGCCCTGGATATTCATCACCGGTATTCTGATGATTCGATAGGAAACCTGAATCTGGCCACTCAGCAACAGCATGGACAATCCATGGCACATCGCCCAGAACACATTCGCGACCGACAGCGGGTCTTCGCCCGCAATCCTCTTCTCCTTCTGGCAGATCTCTATCAGGCTGATCAGTTCATCGTATGCGGAGAGCGATGCAGCGCTCAGCTCGGGCGAGACGCCATCCTTCAGAACCTCATCACCAAACATGAGCTTGTACGGATCCGGATTCTCCAGGGCAAAGTTCACATAAGCCACCGACATGTCGTGGAGACGCGATACGAGATCCGAGGAATCATCCGAACGAATTTCGTGCAGACGGCTCTTGAGCCCTGCATAGCTATCTGCGGCTACGGCACTCAGCAGATCGTTCTTGTTCTTGAAGTGCTGGTAGAGCGCGGTGCGGGAAACGCCAATGCGGTCGCTCAAGGCCCGCATGGTCACCTTCCCCACCCCCCCCTCCGAGATCATCTGTGCCGCCGCCTTCAGCAAGGCCGACCTCAGGTTTCCGTGATGGTAGCCTCGTTTCAAACCATCCTCCAATAGACAATGTCAACTTTATCGCAATAATGGACCCAAACCCAGCCCAAACATACGTCAATTTATATATTGTTGTCAATATCTTAATCGAATGCTCCCCATGGGCATTCAAAGATCCAGATTTATCTTGACATTGTCTACTTGGGCGGCTACCGTAGCGGTTAGCCGGGGAACCGGCCGGTCCGTGCGGCAGGGGAATGATGTTCGAAGGGTGAGCGCTGACTCCAACCTATAGCGAGTGTGCATATGAAGATCGCCGTATTGAATGGGAGCCCCAAGGGCCTGACCAGCGTTACCATGCAATATGTTCACTATATCCAGAAGCAGTTTCCAGAGCATGAGCTGGAAATCGTCGGCATCCACAGCAGAGCACGGAAAGCGGAAAGAGACAACGCAGTTCTTCAGGAAATCCTTGACGTGATCCGGTCTTCAGACGGGGTTTTGTGGGCCTTCCCGGTCTACTATATGCTCGTGCCCGGCTACTACAAGCGCTTCATCGAATTGATCTGGGAAAAGGGCGTCGAGGATGTCTTTCGAGGCAAGCATGCCGCCATCCTTGCCACCTCCATCAAGTACTTCGATCATGCCGCCCTCTACTACATGCACGGGATCTGCGAAGATCTGGGGATGAAGGTTCACGGTTCCTTTTCTCCGGAAATGTACTTGCTGGCCAAGGAGGAGGGAAGAGCCAAGACACGGTTTTTTGCCCAGAATCTTTTCGACGAAATCAAGAACGACACCGTTGCAGCGAAGTCCTACCCGCCCGTGACCTGGCGAGATTTCCGGTATCAGCCGGGCAGCCCGGGCAAGCGGGTCCATCCGGGCGGCAAGAAGGTCCTGGTCTTGACTGACAGCGATGGAACTCGGCCGAATCTTGACGGGATGATTCGGCGTTTCCGGGATTCCTTCACAGAAGAGGTCGAGCTCCTCAACATAAACGATGTCAGAACGGACGGCCCCTGCCTGGGCTGCATCAAGTGCTGGTACGATCATCAATGCGTCTACAAGGACGACTTCGCCGAAGTCATGAAGAAGAAGGTCCTGACCGCGGATATTCTGGTCTTCTCCGGAGCCATTCAGGACAGATTTCTGTCTTCCCAATGGAAGATATGGCTTGACCGGTCGTTCTGCAATGGCCACACTGCATGGTTGCCCGGAAAACAGATCGCCTTCATCGTGTCCGGCCCCTTGAGCCAGATACCCAACATAACGGAAATCTTCCAGGTCTTCTTTGAACTGCTGGATGCAAACATGGTCGGCTTTGTCAGTGACGAATACGGGGATTCGGAAGAAATCGACAAGGTGCTGGAAGATATGGCGGGACGGCTCGTGAAGTTTGCAGACAACCACTACGTACAGCCGCCAACAGACCTTGGCGAAGCCTCGAGGCTTACGTTCAGAGAAGTCTTCTGGGGAAGATTCCGCTTCCCCTTCATCGCCGACTATCACGCCTACTTCAAGAACCTCGGAGAGCGCGAGTTTCCGCACAAGGACTACAGAACGCGCATAAGGAACGGGGTTCTCATGTTGTTGAGCTACTGTTCTCCGGCATTCAGGAGGAAGATGACCAAGAACATGAAACAGAACCTGCTTCTTCCTCTTCGGGGCGTACTCGAAGACTAGCGACAGCGACTTCCGGGGACTCCCCCTGCCCCAGGATTCTTTCCCTGTCTGGACGAAGTTCGCCTTGTCAGAACGGAGAGTCTTGGCAGACGTCTCGTTCGAGATGCGCTAAACCAGTCAGCCACAGCTATGACTGGTTTGTAGATTGGAGCAAGGAACTTGGACAGGGGCATCCTTCGCAATGACTTTCCATATCATTCACACACATGAATCACAGCCCAGGATGCGCGCAATCCAGGAACTCCTCGGACACAAGGATGCGGCAACAACCATGATCTATCACCCATGTCCTGAACAAGGGAGGCCGAGGGACGGGGGCAGGGTCCTGCAGGCAAAATCCAAACCCAATCAATTCCAGCATTTGTAAGCTGTGTTTGCTTCGATCCGCTTGAAAGGTGATAGACTGCAATTGTCGCAGGCTGTGCCCTTTCATTTCTTCCTTGAAACCACGTCACAAAATCGTTGATTTTGGGAGATAGATTATATATTTTCAGGGTAAATATCCCCTGGGAAAACCCGGCTATTCTCGCCGCATTTTCCAGGTAGATTTCTGGCGGTTCAATGAATAGTTCGGTGTGAAAGAGAAGATGCCTTTGCAGAATCTAGGTTTTGACGACTGGTTTTCCGGACACGCAAGAGCCATGTTGCGGACAGGGCAAAGCGTGGCCCGAGTAATGACTGTTGATCGAGGCGCCTTCTTGGTGCGAAACGAGCGCGGAGAGAGCGTTGCGTTGCTGTCTGGAAAATTTCGTTTTGCAGTTGAGTCCAGTCCCGACTTCCCCTGTGTTGGAGACTGGGTGTGCGTAGAGCACACATCGCAGACACTTGCGATCATTCATGCGGTCCTGCCAAGGAGGACCTTTCTGCGTCGCAAGTGCCCCGGAAAGACCGTGGACTTTCAGATGATCGCCACCAACTTGGACGTTGCTTTCATTGTCCAGTCATGCCACTTCGATTTCAACATACGAAGACTCGACCGCTATCTTGTTGTGGCCAATGAAGGGCATATCACGCCAATCGTCATCTTGAGCAAGACAGACTTGATCAGCCCTGAAGAGCTGGGAGAGATGATCGAGAAGATCAGAGGAACCGGCATCTCTACCCAGCTTCTCCCCATCAGCAACACCACGGGCACGGGATTGGACGAATTCCGTGGCTTGCTTCAACCCGGCAAGACGTTCTGCTTGCTCGGCTCATCGGGGGTCGGCAAGACCACCCTCATCAATCGCCTCATCGGGCAAGAGGCGTTTAACACAAAGACCGTTAGCAAAACCGGAGAAGGTGTACACACAACTGCACGTCGTCAGTTGCTCATCCTCGACAACGGAGCCATACTGGTTGACACTCCCGGCATGCGGGAACTTGGCCTCCTAGGCACGAGTGATGGCCTGGACGACAGCTTTGCAGATATTCATGATCTATCCCTCGATTGCCGCTTCTCCAGCTGCACGCATTCGCAGGAACCCGGGTGTGCTGTTTTGATCGCAATTGACGAAGGTGATCTCAGCAGAGAGCGATACGAGAGCTATCTCAAGCTCAAGAGGGAAACCGAATACCACGATCTTTCCTATGTTCAGAAGCGAAAGAAGGATAAGGACTTCGGTCGCTTCATCAAATCAGTCCAGAAACAAGGCAAGAATTGAATCGAGGGGCACCGAACAATGATATCGACGGCGACAAGGAATATGCATTGGCTATCACAGAATGTGTTTTCCGTATGAGTAATAGTCCTGCCCCAAGGGAAGGTGGAAGATAGATGCTCAATAGAGCCGCAGTTATTCTGAAGTATCGTGGACCGGCGGTTCGTTGGATTAATGAGGCAGATCCCTACAACGAAGACCCAGGAATCTCAGCCGAGAGTCTGATGGAAGAGCGAACTATTTACCTCATCTCTGAGGACGACGAACACGGAGGGGACCGCGGCCAGATCTGGATCAAAGCCAACTTTGAGGCGCTATTCGAAGCCGAACTCGAAGGTTGGTATACGGACCCCACCTTGTGGCCCGAGGGCCGGACCTTGAAGCTCTTCCATGAGTGGTTCGAGGTCGAGTACCACAGCGTCATCGTAGACACGGTCGGCGGGGAGTTGTACGACGACGAAGCATAACACGTCATTCAAGGGGACGGGATCACGCGCGCCGCTTGATTCTGCATTACCAATTACCACCGCTCTTCTTCAGCACCTAGAGCGATACACATATCATCCCCACACATTGATGCCCGAATGGCAACCGGCGACTCCACATAATGAGAATTATTAAAGGTGGCCTCCTCTTGGGGTAAGATGGTCGATACCCAAAGATCCATCAACCCCAAACGTAGAAAGGAGGCCTACCATGAGATACTACTGTGGGATTGATCTTCACGCAAACAATTCTGTGCTCTGCGTCATAAACGACAGAGAAGAAATTCAATTAAGAGAGAAGGTCCCGAATTGTATCTTCACGATTACTGAAATGCTGAGTGTATTTTCACCCAGGCCCGAAATCGTCGTCGAGGCAACCGTGAATTGGTATTGGCTCGTCGACTGGTTGCAGGACGAAGGGTTCAAGGTGAAGTTGGCACACACATTCGGACTGCACATGATCACCGGCGCCAAGGTCAAGACGGACAACCGGGATGCCTTCACCCTGGCCAAGCTGCTGCGGATAAACGCAATACCCGAGGCTTACATCTACCCGTCAGAGAATCGACCTATACGGGACCTTCTGCGAAGAAGATTTGCCTTTGTTCGTCTTCGCGCTGAGGCCTACACTGCCATTCGCACGCGATTACTCCAAAACGGGTTTGATGGAATTTCTCTTTCCATGATTAAGGGATTGGATGAATTGGAAATTCGTGAAATGGTCACCCATCCTGTCATCCAAGCCAGCATGGCACACGAGTTGGAAAGGATAAGGCTTTACAGCCGGGAAATTTCGAAGATGGAGAAAAGGGTTCTCCAGTCCGTCGTGAAAGAACCGCTGTTCCAATTGCTCCAGACCATCCCTGGTGTGGGAAAGATTCTAGCATTGACAATTTACTACGAGGCAGGGGAGATCAAACGATTCGGTAGTGCCAAGCAGTTCTGTTCCTATGCCCGTGTTGTCCCAGGGGTAGCGCAGTCCGGTTCGGTAACGCGAAAGGGTAGAGGAAGTAAACAGGGAAACCCCTATCTGAAATGGGCTTTCATGCAGGCAGCATCGATTGCGGTTCGATATTACCCGAACGTGAGGAAATTCCGCGAGAAGCATATGGCACGAAGACGATCGAAAGCGAAACGCCTGATCTCCATGAGCATCGTGGCGCACAAACTGGCCATCGGTGCTTATCATGTGATGAAACGAAATGTCCCTTTCCAAGAGGAGTTGATGTTCACTAGATCGTAAGATTCGGACGTGGCGGCACCCCCTTTGTCATAGCTGGCTGAAAACCATCATTTTGAGTGGGGGCCGCCTTCTCCACCCATCTCTCTCTCTTGCGATCCGCCCTGGCCGTCAACTCCTGAATAGCTGGTGCCGGAGAGCCCGTCATCTTTTATTGGATGAGTACGGTCAGGAACCGATAATTTTCTGGTGCCTTCTCCGAACTCCTCGGAGAACAAGTTCAACCACTGACGTTGAACTTGAAGAGCCCGGATGGATGCTCGGTGCGGATTCTTTCCTCCGTACCATCCGTGAAGGATCGAGTCGGGTCGGAGACGAGCGATGGTGGCATTTGGAAAATCCCTGAAATAGAAAACCCGTTTAGGGGAGAGGGGAGGTTTTTTCTCTTGACAGGGCCACCTTTAATGGATGCTATGACAACCGAAATCTCGACCCCGTTTGGAAGCAACTCCCCTCGTTATTCTCCGTGATCATCCTTCGAATTCTCTTGGCAATCCAATAGACCGTCGACGGCCATGTGATAGTCGATGGCTTCTCCGTCCCAGAAAGTGTCCACTGTGTTGGCCGTAATCTCCAGCCCGACCCTGCGGTTGACCTCTTTCAGCGTTTCCCCGGCGCTTCCGCGGATTGGGACGCGTACGGCACAGAACGGCAGGTGGCTGCCATCCGGCCGACGAAAGACGAGTCCATGAGGAACACGGCCATCGACTCGAAACCCGCCGTCGTGGACCGCCCAGTGGTGGGCCCGGCACAGCAGGATAAGGTTATCCGGATTCGTCTCGCCTCCCTTGGCCCAGTGCTCGATGTGGTGGGCCTGGAGGTGACGGGTTTTGTCGCAGCCCGGAAACTGGCACGTTCTGTCCCGAGTCATCAAGGCCCGCCAGAGACGTGTGGTTACCTTTCTGTCCTTGCGACCGATATTCAGGAGATCGCCTTCCGTATTCTCGCTCACCGTCACGGTTGGTGCGTCGCAAGAGAGGCGACGCGCAGATTCAGGCGAAATCCCTTCACAATTTTCGAATTCGCAAAGCCCTTCCACCGATTGATCGGCAAGAACTGCCGAATCCACGTGAATCATGACCTGATACGGCTCCCCGCGCATGGTTCGACCCAGACCCTGGCCAAGGGCGGCCTCTGCGAGGAGGCCAAGGGCGTCCACACGCCTTGCCAGGAAGTCCCCTTGCACCCACGATTCCGCGGAATCGCGAAATCGGGCACCAGAAGGAGGCGGGCAACTGGCTTGTGTCTTATCGCCAGGGACCCGGGGCAAAGACGATTCCGCGGAATCCTCCTCGGATCCCGGACCAGGCGATTCCTCCTCCGACTGCCCGACGCTCAGGGAATCCATCGCGGCATCGAGGGCCTTCCCCAGAAGGGCTGCTATTTCCTGTGGTAACCTGCCCCGAATGACCACCATCCCGTCGTTATCTGTGTACGTGTCGAGATACTGATCCTCGCGCTGCCGCCTCGCCTCCTCATGATCTGCTCCCCGGGTCGCCCGCCTGTACTTCCGCACCAGGCTCTCCATATGGCTTGCCGTACCGTTCTCGGCGATGTAGAGCAGGTACTCTTCGTTCTCCGGGGTGGCGATACGGGTCATGGCCCTCACCTTGGAGTAGCTGATCCTGCCCTGCCGAAATGCGTCACGGATCTGGGGCAGGTTCTCCAGAGCGCGGGCCACACGAACCTTCTGCCGGGCGGTCACCAAATCGATCCCCACACGCCAGTTCAGCCAGTGAGCCATCGTCGGAAATCCCGCGGCCCAGACCTCCCGCCGGTCCAACTCTGCGATGGCCATGAGGAGCCGGTAGGTGGCTGCATCGATGTGCGCGCAGATCTCCGCGATCTCCTCCTCGAGCTGTTCCGGGGATCGACTCTGCAGGTCATAATCCTTGACTTCTTCATTGTCGGCAGAAACCACGAGCGGACGGTCGGTGTCCATCATGGAACCCTCCCATGTATCTCTGGTGACAAGAAGCTGCGACTATCTCTTGGAATGAAGCAGTAGTGCTAATCTGGATTAGAATACGCTGGGAGCTACTACTGGCAGGTGAATGTACTTATTATACGAAATGCTCGAGAAAATGTCAAGAAAACACTAGTGATGAATGAAGAAATAGCACCACCCCTTGGATCCCAGCCGGAGCTTGCCCCTGCAGGCAGTAGAGAGGGGCGGGAATGACGCGAAGGTAGATATCTTTCTCAGATTTCTCCCGAATCAAAGACCGTGCGTCCTGCGAACAGGGTCTGCAGCACCTGCGTCTTCGGTAGCCCATCTATGTCGCAGGTGAGCGGGTTTCGATCGACCACGATCAGGTCGGCGTGGTTGCCCGGCCGGAGGGTGCCCACCCCTTCCCATCCGAGCACCCGCGCGGCGTCGCGGGTCCACATCAATAGGGCCTCCCGTCTGGTCACCGGTTGGGCGGGGCCGAGGTTCTGGCGGCCGCTCGCGCAGAAGCGGTGGGTCTGGGCGAGCTGAATATGTTCGAAGATGTTCTTGGGGCCCCAGTCCGTGCCGCATCCCACCGTGAGGCCGGCGTCGAGAAGCCGTCGGAGTGGAATCAGGTCCTGCAAGACGTGTTCTCCCATGCGTTCGGCAAAGAGGTCACCTTTTGCCCAGGAGAAGGACATGCTCGTCGTTACCTGAAAGCCGAGTGCTGCGTACCTCCGGGCCTGCTCCTGCTTGAGCAGGTAGACGTGCTGCAGGATCCAATCGCGCTTTGCTTTCGGGTGTCGTTCCAGGATCGCCTCGGCCCGGTCGAGAAACTCTTCGTGGTCCCGGTACCCCGCACCGAGGTAATTGAGCCGGAGTCCGTGGGTGGCGCAGTACTCGATGGCCCGTTCTTCCTTCTCACCCGAAACGAAGGTGAACCCGCGCGTCGGTTCTCCGTAAGGCCCGCGGTAGGTTTCGTGCATGCGAATGAAGCCGGGCCAGCAGGGGCCTCCACGCGAAACCGTCACGCCGTTGCAGCGACATAAATCGTCGGACAAATCGGTCATGGACAGCGCCAACTCGAGGTTGCTGTCGAATTCCTCGTCCGACAGGGGTTGCGCCCAGGGAACGCCGTAGATCTCCGACTCCATGGCCATGAGCACCCTAACCGTGAGGGCGCCCTCGGCGCGGAGCGCGCGGTAGACCTCCATCTCCAGGGGGCTCATGGTGTGACCCTCGTATACGGTCGTGACCCCCATTCGGTTGTATTCGCTCATGGCGTGCTTGGTCCCTGGGAAGGCCGCGTCCGGGTCGAGAAGGGGCAGGTCTCTGAGGAGGGAGTCCATGAAGCGGTCGTTCGTGTAATAAATGTTCACGGAGCCCCGGAGAATCCCGGTGGGCTGCCCCTGCCGGTCCTTTTCGATCCAGACGTTCTCCACACGATCGGGCGTGTCGCGGGTGATCCCGAGCGCGGCAAGCCCGGCGCTGTTCAGGGCACACACGTTCGGGATGACCGGTGCCCATGCCTGGATCATCACGGGGTGAGCCGTGGTGGCCTGGTCGAGCACGTGCCGGTCGGGCAGCTCGCCTTCCTCCAGATCACGATAGGAGCGGCGAAGGAAATAGTGCGGCTCGCCCACGGGCGTGGCAAAGATCCACTTCCCCTGGTCTTTCTCCGTGGCCTTTTTCCGGATGCGTTCGACGATGTCGTTGTGGTTCTTCGCGTTGGCCAGATCGACCAGGGGGTAGCTGATTACGCCGAAATGGAGAAGGTGTGGATGCGTGTCCACGATGCCCGGCATGACCGTGCAGCCGCGGACGTCCAGGTGCTCGGCTCCCGGGCCGGCCACGATTTTCATTGCCTCGGCGGAACCAACCGCTGCTACGCGAGCGTTCTTGAAGACGATCGCCTCCTGAGGAGGGATCCTGCCGTCAAGGACGAGGACGGGACCTCCTTTGATCAACAAGGTGTGCGGTGCTCCCGATCCGGGCTCTGCGTCACGCTCTGCTGAAGACATTCTCCCTCTCCTTGAATAGTCCCTCAGAGATCGTGCCCGTGTGCGTGCCCGTGCCCGATCAACTTCTTCTATGAGCGGTATTCGCAAGCTTCACGAGCGGCCTGTCCGTCAAGCAGCACCCTTGTCTCACACAGCCTCCAGCTTCGGCACGTCCGCCTTTGCGTAGGTGTGCTTCTCCTTGATGAGGGCATCCTCGAAGTGCAGGATGTCGAGGCCATCCCAGGCCTGGGGCTTCCCGCCCACCTGGATGGTGCATTGCCAGCGGATCAGCGCCTTGCCCTCGGTCTCGTCCACGAAGATATCCTGCTCGTGGAAGCGGATCTCACCGAAGGCTCCTTGGAACTGCGGCTCGAAGGCCTTGCGGATTGCCTCCTTGCCTTGACTACGCGTACCGTTGAACTCCGCGTAGAGCGCATCCTCCGTGAAGAACGACATCACCTCGTCCAGGTCGTCACGGTTGAACGCGTCCGTGAATCGCCTCACGAGGTCTTCGAGTTGCGCTCGGTCAGGCTTGCCCACGTTCTTTCCCTCCCTGTACTTATGGCTTCTCTTCTTCTTCGAGGGCCCGCTGATAGGCGGAATAGATCGGTTGATCCACGGAGACCTTTCCCATGGTCGTGAGCAAGAGGTGTTCCATCAGTTCCGGATTTGTGTGGTCCAGATCACCCTGGTGAATGCGGTTGCACAACTCCGCGTTCAGCTCCTCGAGGGTCCCGTCTTCGCCGAGCAGTTTCTTGAGCCGATCGAGTTCTGCTGCGTCGAGGCCGGGCCCCTGCTCCAGTTCCCTGCGGACGATGTTCAACACGTTCGCGGCCACCCGTGTGTGGAAGGCGGTGTGCTTGTCCAGCTTGGGGATGACCCGTTTCTCGAGAAACTCGACCACCGCCTCGAGGAGTTCGTCCCGGGTCGGTCGGTTGCTGGGCATGGGCGGTTCCTTAACGCAAGAGGTTCACAAGGTCGATCTCGGTCTCCGAGGTGCGGCGTCCGATGGCGGCCAGCTCGACCGAACGCTTGGCGCCTCCCAGGTGGGTGTAGGCCTGAAGGATCGTGATGAGCCCCCATTTCAGGGTGCCGAAGACCTCCCAGAAGCGGACTTCTTCCGGGTCCACGGCACCTCCGCCCGCGTCCTCGTACCCTGCAAAGAGGTCTTCACGAAGGCCGAACCCTCCCACAGGCAGGTCGATGTTCCCGAAACGCCACGAGTTCACGCAGATCCACCCCAGGTCTTCCATCGGCTCCCCCAGATGGGCGAGTTCCCAGTCCAGTACGGCCCGGATGCCTTCGGGGCCGACGATGAAATTTCCGTTCCGGAAGTCGCCGTGAACGAACCTGAGCTCCCGGCCTTCTTCCGGAAGGTGGTCTCGAAGCCAGCGGAAGGTCAGCTCGAAGACGGGCAACTCCTGGCCGAAGGCCTTGTACATGGGGTACAGCTCGTCGATCAGGGTGGCGGCAGGCTGTTCCTTGAGTGGCGGAAGCTTTGCCGTGTCCATTGAATGGATACGGTAGAGGATCTCGCCACACTGGCGCGCCATTCGCTCGCGCGCCTCGGCGTATTGCTCGTCGCGCAGGATCTTCCGGGCGATCGTCTCACCGGCAATCCGCTCCATGGCGTAGCCCGACCCGAGTTCGTCCTCCTCTTCGACCTGGAAGAGGACCTTCGGCACGGGTACGCCCGCATTCCCGGCCTGAGTCAGAAGCCCGGCCTCGGTCGTACGGTCGAGTCGAATGTGGTCCTTCTGGGGGGGGGCCAGCCGGAGGATGAGCTCGTGGCGTTCTCCCTGGCAGTCTGCATCGAAGGCCCAGGTATCGGCGGAGGCGCCGCCGGAGAGGGGCCCCAGGTTCTCAATCTTCACGTGGCCGCCCAGGGTACGCTCCGCCGCAGCGGCCAGGGCGGCAGCCACCTTAGCTCTTCTTTCCTCCATCAGTGGCCTTGCTCCGATCGGTGGATGGAAAGACTGCAGGAACAGTCTATTGCAGGGGTGGATTTGGGGTCAAGGAAGGTGCCCGATCCTTCTGCTCTGGCCCAATCTCGCCATCATGAGACCTCGTATGTGCAGGAGCTTTTCAGGGTCGTCCATCTCCCTCCGGTCGATCTCCCCGATGGCCCGGGCCAGGTCCTTGTCCCCGATCTTCTCTCCAACCCACGCCTGAAGGTCGTCCAGGTCGATCTGCGGGATATCCTCGCTGAGGAAGCGAACCACCTGCTCGAAGCTGTAGAGGGATACCGGGACCGGGCCCATGCGCACGCGCATCTTGTGTCCGATCAGGCGGTCCTGGAAGTCCGCTTCCCCCAGAATCCTCTTGGCCAGCTCTTTCGTGGGCGGTTGGAACGGTTTCATGTCTTCGCCCTCCCCAGCTTGCCGTTCTTCTCGAGTTCGTCAGCCACCTGGCCCATGCCCATGGACTCCATTTCCTTTCGCCTGGGCCAGCCGGAGGCAGGGTCCCAGCCTTCGAGTTGGTAGTACGTGGTTTTCCACTCCTCGAACTTGGCCTTGTCCAGGCTTCGCTTCTTCACGTTGATGTAGTCCCATTTCCCATCCTGCGTGCCCGGCATGTAGGCAGCGGCCCCCAGGGGCTGCTTGTAGATGTAGTCCGCGAAATGGACCATGTCCCTGTGCCGCCCCTGCAGGGTCCAGATGGCGTTGTCCAGGTTCCAGATCTTCCTTCCCAGCTCTATCCCACCCTCGAAATCGAGATCCTTCCCCGTGACGGCCTTGAGGAACTTGGCTTCGGCAACGCCGACCATTCCACGATTGTCCTCGCGCAGGGGATTGAGGAAGTCCGGGAAGAGCATGTCGCAATACGACACGGACTGCTTCCAGAAGCGGGTGTAGCGGCGGTGCCAGGCGACGGTCTTGGCCATGTGCTCGGTGTAGATGTTTTCCGTGCTGTAGTCGACCATCCGCATGTCCCCCTGAAAGGGGGCCATCTGGTCGGTGAAGATCCGGGCCACTTCCTCCGCAGATACGATCGGCTCCTTCCTCTGGGCGATCGATGCAGTGGGCATCCAGAAGAGCACGTTCAGTGCGTGCTCGTTGATATCCCTGTCCCCAAGGATCGAGCCGTATCCCCATTCGATCTGGAACCTCGGGTCGTAGTGGACCGGCAGGCCCCAGTGCGGGTACGGGAGCAGGCCCGAGTCCAGGTCCTCTTCCAGCCTTCCCCATCTCTCTGCGGCCCGAACGAAGCCTTCGGCCAGGTCGTCGCCGATCCCTTCCCTGCGGGCAACCATCTGAAAGAGCTGTTCGATGAAGCTGTATTCCCCGAACTCGTCGAAGGGCAGGTCGCAGTCGATGTCCTTGCCCGGCCCCAGGACGCCCATCTTGTGCAGGTCTTGCAGGTAGCGCAATCCGTGCATGAACTCGAAGGCATTGATCCCCAGTCTCTGGCACAGATCGGTGGCCTTGTAGGCTGCAGGGCTGTTCTGCCCTTCCAGCATGGAATACATGAGTGCCGCCTCGAAGCCGCCGATGTACTCGATGATCGAGGACAGGATCCTTGTCTTCACCCCGCTGTGTCGCTGGATATCCGGGTACGAATACAGGACCGAATCCGCGCAGGCAGACTCGTTGCCCAGCCCTGTATCGTTTCTCGCACGACAGCCGGCGGGGCAGCCCATGCAGGCCTGAGGCCTGGAATGCTTTCGGCGCTGCCAGAAGGCGATGGGCACCGGCGGGGTCCCGAAGCTGGAGAGGCTTCTCGTGTTCGGGTTTCCCATCAAGCTGTTCTCGTCACAGAACTGGCTCGGATCGTCCACGTCGATCGAATAGTTCTTCTTCGCCCAGAGGCGCGCATCCAGCAGGGCGGCAGGGTCGGCGACCGGCACGCTGCCCGTTCCGATCACGCTGATGGCCTTCAGGTTCTTCGCGCCCCAGACGGCGCCGAAGCCCCCCTGGCCTGCAGCATTCCCGGCATCGTGGATGATAGCGCCCACTCTGGCCAGTCTTTCGCCCGCCGGCCCGATGGCCATCACAGCAGGCTTCTGGGTGGTACGGCCGTCGCCCGAGGTCTCTCCCAACTCAACCCAGTCGCCCCGAGAGGACCGGCCGGTGACCTCCTTCCAGATTCTTCTCTGGGTCTCCCAGGTGTCCAGTCCCCACAACCCTCCGGCGTCCTGAATCCGTATCTCCCGGTCCCGGATGTCCAGCCAGACCGGTTCCTCCGACTTGCCTTCGATCACCAGGCCGTCCCATCCCGCGAACTTGAGCATGGGCCCGAAACGTCCGCCCAGATTGCTCCGGGTGAACCATCCGACCGGGTGGGACTGTACGCCGATGCACTGGACCTCGACACGGCTCGCGCCACCGGGAGCGATGGTACCGGTAAGGGGGGAGGTCATGATGGTGACCACGTTCCTTTCGTCGAAGCCGTCGATCGCCTTGTCCTTGACCAGGCTCCAGAAGATGGCCGAGCCCATTCCGTGGCCGCCCACCCACTGCTCGTATTCCCTGGTGTCGATGAACGAGATCTTCCTGTCGCTCAGGTTCAGTCGCAGGATTCTGCCTCGATATCCGCTCATTTTTTCGGTCCCCATGGTGCTTTCTCGTGCCTAATCGATCGAGTAACCCATCTTCTCCCAGGCCTCGCCCCGCAGGTTCACCTTGTATCCCGCATAGCCTTCCTGCTTGGGGATTGCCTTGGTCAACACGATCGCATTAACCGGGCAAACCTCTACACAAAGCTGCTTGCCCTTGGGGCCTCCCTTCTCGTTCCAGTAAGGCGTGTCTGCGCACAGGTCGCACTTGATGGCCCGCTCGTCCTCATGGTTCCAGATGGCCCGACCCGTATCGAAAGGACATGCCTCCACGCAGCTCTTGCAGCCCACGCACTTTTCCTCGTCCACGGTCCGGATGTTGCCGTTGGCCTTGTCCACGTGCAGGGCCCCGGTGGGACAGGCCTTCAGACACTCCGGGTCGAGGCACTGCCTGCATTGCTCGAGGGCCAGATCGCCCGGAAACCGGCCGAACGGGTCCTGGGTCACCTGAAGCCTGGCAAGCGACAGGTTTTCCCTTCCCTCGTGGGCCAGAGAGCAGGCGAGCATGCAGGTCAGACACCCCTGGCACTTCCTGAAATCAACGAGCAGGTATCCCTGGCTCGGAGGAAGCTCCAGGGTAGAGACGTCCACGTTCTCCGCGGGAGGCTCATGGGGAGTCGGCCGGTGTTCCTCCTGGTGTTCAGTCTTACACCCCGTGGCCGCTACCAGGTAGACCGATCCGGATATCTTGAGGAAGTCCCTGCGGTTCACCCCGGTGCTCTTCGTCCCTTTGCCGCTCTCTCGATCGCTCATACGGTCATGTCCTCCCTGTTCGGACGCAGGCGTATCTCTTTTTTTCTTCCACAAATCAAGGGGGTTGTTTGATCGGGATCGTATCTGTGGGCTTGTTCGTGGGCGTGGGGCGGCCCGATGAGGCAGCCCTGCAAGTTCTCGGCGTGGTGTGAGTTTGTGTCTTCTCGCCGCACGTTCCCTGCTGTCGGTTTCTCTTCGAGTGTGAGATATTCGCGCTTGAAAATCCAAGTATACAAGAGGGAAAGGCTGAGATTCAAGGGAGAGTGAGGGAGAGACTATAACGTCCGTTATGAGATGCGTGTTACTCCTCTTCGATCTGCACTCGGGTCGATTCTGTGAAGCGGGCGGCCAGGCAGAACCAGCAGCAGCAAAGGATCAATTCAGTGGCCCCCCGATTGCCGTATCGCTCGACGATCTGAGCGAGCGCGTCGTCACTGAGACGAACGTCGCGGCTGATCTCCTCGGCCACACGGCAGAGCAGGTTTTCTTCCTCGTCCAGCGAGGTCACCGGTCCGTCGCAGGCGATCTTATCGATTTCCTCATCCGTGATCCCCGTGGTCTTCCCGATTTCGACATGGTGGTGCCACACATAAGGCGCGTTGCTCGCGTGGGCGACGCGAAGGATGGCGATTTCGCGTTTTCGCGCATCGAATTCGCTCCGCATCAGAATCGAGGCGCCCATGTCCAGAAATTCCTTGATGCTGGCCGGCGCATTCCCGAGCATCCGGAACAGGTTCAGGGGCGGCAGGATGGACAGAAGCTCTCTGATTTCAGGATCCAGATCGTCGTCTTTCGGAAACGGGATATGGGCAGGCATTTCCCATCCTCCTTCGTGGTGTGGGGTCTCCTGATGGTACAGCCGATCGGAAAGGCAAGCAAGCGTATGACAGCCCGTTTGAGCACCCCTGCGATCGAGGTCGGGGTTTGGTCAGGGGAGACCCTCTCCTGTATAATTCGGCGGCAGAAGATCGGGGACAGGCACCGAATTGCGGGAGTTCGGTGCCTGTCCCCGAACTAGCAGCTTCTTCAATCAGGAGGGGAGAGATGAAGATCAAGGCCAACGGGATCGAGATGAATTACGAGCTTACCGGCGAGGGCGACTGTCTGGTGCTCATCCACGGCTACACCGACAATCTGAACCTCTGGTACAACCAGGTGCCCGCCCTCTCGGGGCACTGCAAACTCCTCACGTATGACGTCAGAGGCTTTGGCAAGACCGAGGTGAGCGGGGACGCCTACTCGATAGGCCTCTTTGCCGAGGACCTGCGCGCATTGCTGGAGGCCCTGGACATCGGATCGGCGTGCGTGCTCGGGTATTCGATGGGAGGCCGGATCGCTCTCGAGTTCGCCCTCAGGTTCCCTGAGATGACCGCAGGGCTGGTCCTTGCGAACAGCGGCATCGGGGAGACACCGAGCCAGGAGACGCAGGAGCGCCGCCAGATGATGGTCGAGGTCCTGCAACAGGGGGACATGGAGGTCATGGCGGAGTTGATGACCGAGGCCTCGTTCTCGCCGGGCCTGAAGGAAAGGAACCCGACCGCCTTCGAAAAATACAAGTCCATCAAGATGCAGAACGATCCTTCGGAATACCTCGCCATCATGCAGGTGGTCGTGGGCTCAATCGACTCGCCCGCTGATTTCGGAAGCCTGGCCTGCCCGACCCTGGTCATCGCAGGAGACCAGGACGGCTTCATGTCGGTAAGCCTTGGAGAAGCGATGAGAGACGCGATCCCGGATGCCGAGATGCACGTGCTGCCCACCGGGCATGCCGCCGCGATCGAAGAGTCCGAGGCGTTCAACCGGATCGTGCTCGGTTTTGTCGAGAAGCTCGAATGGCCGTCATAGGCCGAGGTCAGCCGGGCTCGGCCTGCAGCATCCGGTCCTTCTGGGCGCGGATCTCCTCGTTGTAGCAGTCAACGGGCCAGGTGGCGCCTCGAGCAAAGCAGGCGTTGCAGAAATCGCACCGGGGCCCTTGTACGCCCTCCTGCATGTGCCTGTACAGGAAAGGGTCTGCGATCAGTGCGCGGGCCACCGAGACCATGTCGCACCCACCGTTCGCGATCGCATCTTCCATCGCCTCTCGATGGACGAAGCCCCCCACGCAGATCACCGGGATCTGCAGCGCCTGCTTGAAGAGCCTTGCATAGGGCAGGTTGAATCCTTCCCGGTACCCTGCGACCCGGCGTAGTCCCCAATCCAGAACCGGTGCCAGGAGACGGATCGGAACACGCCGGTAGCCGGGAAGGTTCGCTCCTACACCCATCGTCGTCAAGGTGGAGAAGAAACCTTTCCATTCGCCCCGTTCAAAGGTGAAGGCCGATTCGTAGTGCCCCGCAGATATTTCGATCGCGTCCACACCCTCCTCCTCCATCCGTTGGGCGACTCGTACCAGGTCCTCCGTTTTCAGACCCCTGCGGAAGGGAAGATGGTCCGAGCCGTTCATCTTCAGAATGACCGGATAGTCCTTGCCGACGCGTTCGCGGATGGTGTGGTATACCTCGAGCAGGAGCCGCATGCGGTTCTCGAAGGAGCCGCCGTATGCGTCGGTGCGTCGGTTGGTGTGGGGCGTCAGGAAGGCGCTGATCAGGTACCCGTGTGCCGCGTGGATCTGAACCCCGTCGAACCCGGCTTCCTGGCCTCGGACCGCGGCATCGGTGAGGCCCTGTATGACCTCCCGGATTTCCTCCTGCGTGATCTCACGAGGCCGTACGCCGAGGGAGGGCTCGAGCACGGGGGAGGCGGATACCGCGTCCTCCCGCCCCACGAAACGGGGAGTGGCCTGGCGTCCCACGTGGTAGATCTGAAAGATGATCTTCGACCCGTGACGGTGTACGGCATCGGCGAGTCGCCTGAGGCCCGGAAGCTTGTCGTCGTGATCCGCGCCGATCTGGCGGGGCGCTGCCCTGGAGTACAGGTCGAAGTACGCGTTTCCGGTGATCAGCAGGGGGGTTCCGCCCCGGGCGATCTGCTCGTAGTACTCGATGAGCTCGTCTGTAACGAAGCCGTCATCGGTCGAGCGCGTCTCGATCGTGGCCGACTTCACCAGGCGTCCAGGCAGTTCGAGGTTTCCGATGCGGATGGGGGAGAACAAGAGGTTCTGGGTCACGGCAGGCATCTCCTTCGTAAGGATCCCTCTTCGAGGGTTCGGACGGGTTGCGGTACGCCACGGAGTGACGGATCAGGCGATCGTCTGTCCGCCCGTCACGAGCATGCACTCCCCGGTCAGGTACTCGGATTCGCGCGAGCAGAGCCAGGCCACCGAATTTGCTACGTCTGCCTGGGTCTGGAGGCGGCCCAGGGGGATGGGGGGTATGTTCTGTATGAGGACCTCATAGGTGATCCCCATCATCTCCGCCATCTTTCCGAAAGACTCCCTGAGCATGTCCGTCTCGATCGTTCCCGGCAGCACTGCATTCACGTTGATGTTGTGCGGCCCGAGTTCCATGGCCAGCACCCGGGTGTAGTGGCACACGGCCGCCTTGCCCGCGCAGTAGACCCCGAGCCCGGGAACGGGCCTCTTGGCCGCCTGCGAGGCGATGCTCACGATCTTGCCGCCCTCTCCCTTCTCGATCATCCGCCTGGCCACCGCCCGGGAACAGAGGTGGGTGCCCTTCGCGTTGACGGCCATGCCCTCGTCCCAGTTCGCCCCATCCACGTCGAGGAGCGGACCGCCGCTGCCAGGGGGCCCCCCGCCCACGTTGTTCACCAGGATGTCCACCCGGCCGAACTCCGCGACCGCCGCGTCCACCATGGCCTGCACTTCCTCCTCCACCGTAACGTCGCACTTCACGGGGAGGCACCCGGCCCCCAGGGCCTCGATCTCCTTCTGGCGTTCCAGCAGTTCCTCCCAACTCCCCCTTCCGTATTCAGGGTCTGCGTGGGGCCGGGCCACATCCGAGATGACCAGACGGCAGCCTTCTTCTGCGAAGCGCTTGGCCATCCCCTGGCCGAGCCCGTTCGGCCTTCCGGCCCCTGTGACGATCGCGACTTTTCCCCTCAGATCATCGTACACGTTTCCCTCCGGGTTACGGGTTTCAGGCCTTTGTTGTCTTCTGTAGATGGGCGCCCATGTCTCTGTGGGCACTCCCGGGCCCACGCCGATCCTTATAGCACGAATCTTCGAGCCAGGGCCAAACCAAGTGCTCACTGGATTGACTATTCCTCACCCACCCTTCATCCTATCGTACACAATCAGGAGAGAGGAATCGTGCCATGCTCATCGTGATGCGAAAGGCGGCAACGGAAGAGCAGATCGACCGTGTCCTGGAGGTTGCCAGGGCCCAGGGTTTGACCCCGGTCTCGATTCCGGGTGCCCAGCGAACGGCCGTCGGCCTGACCGGCAACCAGGGCGCCATCGACCCGCTCCCTTTCCAGGCGCTGGACGGCGTTCGTGAGTGCATTCGCGTCAGCCGCCCCTACAAGCTCGTCAGCCGGGAGACAAAACCGGAAGACACCGCCGTGGAGGTCCACAAGACGAAGATCGGCGACGGGAACCTGGCCCTGATCGCCGGCCCCTGCGGAGTCGAATCGGCCGAGCAGGCAATGACGATTGCGCGGCATGTGAGCAAGGCAGGCGCGTCTCTCTTCCGGGGCGGCCTGTACAAGCCCCGAACCTCCCCGTACTCCTTCCAGGGGATGCAGGAAAAGGGATTGGACATATTGAGGGACATCAAAGCGGAGACCGATCTGGGGATCGTGACCGAGGTCATCGACCGGAGTTCCCTCGACGCGGTCCACCCGGTGGTCGACATGGTCCAGGTGGGCGCCCGTAACATGCAGAACTTCCGCCTCCTCCGGGCCGTGGGACAATGCGGCAAGCCGGTGCTCCTCAAGCGCGGCATGAGCGCGACCCTGGATGAGTTCTTCATGGCCGCCGAATACATCCTCTCTGAAGGCAACTACGATGTTGTCCTCTGTGAAAGAGGCGTCAGGACCTACATGGACCACACGCGGAACACCCTGGACCTTGCGGTGATCCCGGCGGTGAAGAACCTGTCCCATCTTCCGGTCATCGCAGATCCTTCCCACGCAGCGGGCATTCGCTCCATGGTCCGGCCCCTTGCGCTCGCAGCAGCGGCGGCCGGCGCCGACGGCCTCATGGTCGAAGTCCATCACGAGCCGGACAAGGCCCTGTCCGACGGCCCGCAATCCCTGTTTCCCGAAGATTTCGAGAAGCTCGCACGGGCGGCCCAGGCGATTCATCAAACACAACGGGCCCAGACGATCTGACAGACGGCCCGTGCATGGGAGACCTTGTTTATGGCCAAGGAATTCCCGTTGAAATCCAAAGGATTCCACCCCTTCGGGGAACTCATCGGGCTCGACTTCACCCGGTTCGAAGAGGGATTCACCCGGGGCGTCCTGGAGGTTGACGAAAGGCACTTGAACCCGCACAACGTCGTGCACGGGGGCGTCATCTACGCCATGGCAGACACCGGCATGGGCGGGGCGGTCTACTCCTGCCTGAACGAGGACGAGCTGTGCGCCACCGTAGAGATCAAGGTTGTCTATATGGCGCCGGTCACCTCGGGGCGCCTCACCTGTGACACGAGAGTTGTCCATCAAGGCAAGAGGATCGCCATTCTCGAATCAGAGGTGAAAAACGGGGAGAAGCTCGTCGCCAAGGCGACAGGCACCTATTCCTTGTTCAAGGTAGGAGAAGGTTGAAGTAACTCCATTTGACAAGGCTCGGGTCAATATTCTAATGTAAAGGTAATAGAAACAAGAGGATACGACTCAGCCCGAAACAGAAGACCGCTTGGATCCATCGATGCTGGACCGAGACGGGAAGGCCTGTTTCGACTGGCAGGGCCGCTGAACGAGTCTCCTCGATGCTGGTCAAGAGGATTCTTGTTGTTCCGGTCCGTGCGAAGCCTTTCGAAAACGGCCTGCACCTCTCCTTTTACGGTCTCCGGCCCGACATATTCCGTGATGATCCTCGCTTCCGCGATACATAACCGCCGCTGCTGAAAGGGAAGCGAAATGTTGTTGATCGATTTTTCCGCCCGCCCGGGGCCGGAAGACCTGAAGCTCAAGGAGAAGATCGATGCCATTCTGGAAGAGAACAGGCGCCTTCTCGAAGAACTTGACAAGGAGGCGGTCGATGCGTTCGTGCGAAAGATCCTGACGGCACGAAACGTCTTCTGCTCCGCTCAGGGGAGATCAGGCTTTATCCTGCGCTGCTTCTGCATGCGCCTGATGCATCTTGGCTCCCAGGCCCATTTTTGTGGCGAGACGGTCACGCCGGCCCTCGGGCGGGAGGATCTGCTGATCGTCCTGAGTGGTTCCGGGGAGACCCCGTCTACCGTCGAGGCCGTGAGAAGCGCAAAGGAATGCGGGACGTACACCATCGGTGTCCTGGGGAATCTCGATTCCTCCGTCGGTTCCCTTGTGGACGGCGCGATTCATCTTCCGGGCACCACGAAGTTGTGTAAGAAGTCCGAACCCAAGTCTGTGCAAATGTCCGGCTCCCTGTTCGAGCAGGCGTCTTTCCTTTTACTGGAAGCCGTCGTCCTGGTCCTCTACCAGGATGCGATCGACATGGGCACCGTATCCCCTCGACATGCCGTGATCGAATGAAGGAGAGAGAATGAAACCGATCTTACAGCTGGCTCTGGATTTTGTCGACTTGCAGCGGGCCCTGAAGAATGCGAAGGAAGGGATGGCCGGCGGAGCGGACTGGCTCGAAGCCGGGACGCCGCTCATCAAGAGCGAAGGGCTTCAGGCGATCCGGGAACTGAGAAGGCTCTTTCCCTCTGCGACCATCGTGGGGGACATGAAGATCATGGACGCCGGCCGGGCCGAGGTCGAAGTTGCGGCCAAGGCCGGGGCGAACATCGTCGATGTCCTGGGCGCGGCCAGTGACGCCACGATCCGGGAGTGCATCGAGGCGGGGAAGAACTACGGCGCCAAGATCGTGGTGGACATGATTGCCGTGGAGGACCCGGTTGCCAGGGCGAAGCAGGTCGAAGAGATGGGGGCCGACTTCGTGACGATCCACTGTGCCATCGATGAGCAGATGGAAGGAAAGGACCCCTTCGACACCCTGCGGAAGGTGGCGGAGGTGGTCTCCATTCCGGTGGGGGTTGCGGGCGGCATCAACTCGGAGACGGCGGCCAAGGCAGTGGAGGCCGGGGCGTCGATTGTGGTCGTGGGCGGCGCGATCACAAAGGCGCTCGATCCGGAAAAGGCGACAAGTGAGATCCGCAGGGGTATCGACACGGGGGAGAGCATCGGCACGACCCTGTTCAAGCGGAAGGGAGAGGCCCAGATCCGAGAGGTTCTGGAACTCGTGTCTGCGGCCAACCTCTCGGACGCGCTCCACCGGGGCGGCGTGCTCCAGGGCATTCGGCCCCTGTCACGGGGACTTCGCATGGTGGGCCGTGCGGTTACGGTGAGGACCTATCCGGGCGATTGGTCCAAGCCTGTCCAGGCCATTGATATGGCCGAGCCGGGCGATGTGATCGTCATAGACGCCGGTGGCGTAGGGCCCGCCCTGTGGGGCGAGTTGGCCACCCACTCCGCCATCCAGAGAGGCGTGGCGGGTGTGGTCATAGACGGTGCCATCCGGGACAGCGACGATATCGTGGACCTGAAGTTTCCGGCCTTCAGCAAGCTGGTCATGCCGAACGCGGGCGAGCCGAAGGGATTCGGTGAGATCGGCGTTCCGGTGACGGTTGCAGACATGAAGGTGGAGCCCGGTGACTGGCTGCTCGGCGACGGCGACGGCGTCGTGGTGCTCCCCAGGGCGATCGCGGTGGAGTACGCCAACCGTGCCATGGATGTCCTGGAGAAGGAGAACCGGATCCGGGAGGAGATCAAGGAGGGAAGCACCCTGGCCAAGGTCACCGAGCTCCTGCGGTGGGAGAAGCAGGGGGGCGTCGGCGAAATCATCGGCTAGAATGCGATCGCCTGTTCCAAATTAGATTTGCTTTGGGTGCCGTCACTCGTCCGGGACGTCAGCGCAGTCACGGTCCCCTGTCCACCCGTACCCTGCGGACTGCATAAACACGACCTTCCCGTAATAGAACCGGATGAGCTGGATGAATTGCCCCGGACCGAAGTTGTAGACCCATTCCACGTCCGCAGCCATGGGCACGTAGATCCCAGATTTTTTCACGAAGACCGTGCCGGGCTTGCGGATGCAGGTCGGTTCTCCGCAGAATTCCCGTACCTCCTCCTTGGTGTTCCCGTTGTCGATGATCTTGCCCGAGCAGCGGAGCGCGGAAGCTGGTTTCGCGACCCCCATCAGGGAAAAGGCCGCGACGAGCGCCAAACAGAGAGGTCTTGTTTTCATGCCCTATCGCCCTCGCAGATGAAGTGCCCCCTACCGCCTGGATGCACAATCCTCGACAGCCAATATAGCACGAAACCCGAGCTTGCGAAGCATCGGCCCGGTCCTTTTCTAATGGCACCTGATCTGGTATGTATCTGGACACGAAGCAGGGACGATGCCCCTTCTCTTCGAGGTGACCGTGAACTGCCTAAAATGTGAAGGCACCGGGCTCCAGCCCGTGATGACCCGGGAGGGTGCCCTGGTAGACTTCTGTCCGGGGTGCAAAGGCATCTGGCTCGACAAGGGGGAGATTTACCACTTCAGCGGCCGACCCGGCGATCTTCACGATCAGATCAAGGAGGCGCTCAAGAACCCCGCGCTCTCCGATCTCGAGAACCCCATCACCGGGGAACCCATGGCGCAACTCTCCCTGTACGACGGAGAGGTGGTCATAGACTACTGCACGAAGACCGGAGGCGTCTGGCTCGACAAGGGCGAGATGAGCCTTCTGAATGCTCCGAAGTCTGCTCGTCTTCGGCTGGATATGGATCGGGGGAGCCGGAAACCTCCCGGTGCGGATCGGTCCTCTTCGATCCCGGCCGCACTGCCGAACCTGGGGCTCACCTCCGGCCTCACGCTCTTCTTCCTTTACGCCCTCCTGGGCATCATCCTGATCACCCTCGTGAATTTCCAGGTCCTGTCCACGTGGGCGGCCTTTCTTTTTGTTGTCCTGTTCGCATGCCTGCAGTTCCTGCTCTCCCCGTTCCTGACGGATCTGTTCCTGAGGTGGGTCTACAGCCTCACCTGGGAGCCCTCTGCAGAACTGCCCGCTCACCTGGGCCGATATCTGAAGGAAATCAGCCAGGCGAACGGGATCCGGAGGCCCCGTATGGGGATCATTGCGGACGGCTCACCCAATGCCTTTACCTACGGGCACACCCCGAACAACGCGAGAATCGTCATCACCTCCGGCCTGATGGACCTGCTGACCGAAGAGGAAGTGGAGGCGGTCGTTGCCCATGAGGTCGGACATGCGGTTCACTGGGACATGCTGGTCATGACGGCGGCAAACCTCATTCCCATGGCGCTGTACTACGTGTATCGAAAACTCCTTCGAACAGGGGGCGGTGGGGGCGGGAACAGGTCCGCAGCCGCTCAGTATGCCGTCGCCATCGGCTCTTACGTCCTCTACCTGGTATCCGAGTACGTCGTTCTCTGGCTCTCCCGCACAAGGGAATACTATGCGGACCGGTTTGCCGCGGACACCACGGGCGATCCGGGACTGCTTGCATCCGCGCTCGTCAAGATCGGATACGGCCTGGCCGGCAAGGGAAAGAAGGAGAAAGACAGAAGGCCGGAGATGGAGGCGGTGAAGGCCATGGGGATCTTTGATCCCACATCCGCGCGGGCCCTGGCCGTGACGTCCTATCATCCCCGATCCATGGGAGGGGAGGTGGCCAAAGAGACACTGAAGGACGCGATGAAGTGGGATCTCTGGAACCCGTGGGCCCTCTACTACGAGCTGAACTCCACCCACCCCCTGATCGCCAAGAGGCTGATCGCCCTGAGCCATCAGGCCCATGTCCGGGGAAAGGAGCCCTACATCCGATTCCGGGAGACGAAGCCGGAGAGCTACTGGGACGAGTTCTCTCTGGATGCGTTCGTGGGCATCCTCCCCCTGCTGGCTGTTCTGCCTTGTCTCGTACTGGCTTTCCTTTCCCGGGACGCCCGGTTCCTCTCGTGGGCGATGGTCATGTTGGGCATCGCCTATCTCGTGAAGGTCACCTTCTCGTACAAGTTCGGCGCATTCCCGGAGATGAGTGTTGCGGCCCTGCTGAAGAAGGTCAAGGTATCCGGGATTCGTCCCGTTCCGTGCACGCTCCGGGGAACGATTATCGGGAGGGGGGTTCCCGGCCTGATCTGGAGCGAGGACTTTGTGTTCCAGGACGAAACGGGTATCCTCTTCCTGGACTACCGCCAGCCGCTGGCAATCTGGAACTTTCTGTTCGGGCTCCTGCGGGCGAAGCACTATGTGGGGCGAGAGGCCAGGATCCGAGGATGGTACAGAAGGTCCCCGGTCCCTTATGTGGAGCTGAAAACACTGGAAACGGCCGGCTCTGTGAGCGAATGCTACGTCTTCTATGTGAAGTTGTTCTGGGGTGTCCTGTTCACCCTGCTCGGCATCGTCCTCCTGTTCCGGTTCTGAGTGGCCGAAGCGGGAAAGGGGCGAAGAAAGGGGAAGGATGATGGATGTTCTGAAGGATCTTGCCAAGTCGATGCTCCAGGCCCTCGAGACCCCGGATGCGGAGGAGTTCAACCGGCTGTCCAGCGTCTTCCAGAATCGGAAATCCCAGATCCGGGAGAAGATCCAGTCCATGACCTCGAAGGAGGTGAAGGGGATCATCAAGAAACTGGCAGACGGGGAGGACCCGACGAAAGACGAGATGGATCTCGTCAAGCTCTGGGTTGTGGGTGATGCAGAGGCCTACGCGAAGATGGAAAACAACTTCGAGGACTGGATCGCGGAGTTCAGATGGTTGGAGTCGCTTCTCTCGGAGCAGGAAGCAGGCACCGAGGAGGTGCAAGACCTGTTCCGGGTCCAGGGAATCCTGGAAGACGCGAGCCGGCTCGCGATCAACATAGGGTATTACCTGGAAACGAAAGAGAGAATCAGGCGCTTTGAAGAGGCGACATCGAATCCTGCCCTCATGGACCGGGACATGCTCGTGAAGATCCTGAAGCTGAAGCTTACCTCTCCTGAGACATGACCCGTCAGGGTTGTTCTGTAGGCAAATCAAAACCCCAGAGCCCGTCTCAGAGCCCCGGAAAGGGATGGTCACTATATCCCTGAGTTCACGGCGAAGGCGGTCAGCAAGTGGCTGCAACGACTCGAGGTGACCACCCTGTTCATTGAGCCCGGGAGTCCCTGGGAAAACGGCTACAATGAGTCTTTCAACGGGAAGTTGCGGGATGAACTGTTAAACCGGGAGATCTTCACCAACCTGCAGGAAGCCAAGATTCTAGTGGAACGATGGCGGAGGGAGTACAATCAAGTGCGGCCCCATAGCTCGCTGGGATATCGAGCCCCAACTCCGGAGGCCGTGAACCCACCATTTCTGAGGCTAGCCGTCTGATGGTGGAGGTGGTACTGAACGTGGGGGCAAGTCACCTGGTTGACGGCAATAGCGACCAGAATCGGTACATTGCGCACTTCCCCGGGCCCAGGTGCGCTTCATGCTGATCCCATCGAGATAGACCATCGACCGTTTGTTCATTTCTACTTCACAAATAACTGTATTTCCCCCGAACAGCTGCCACTGATGTGCATATGACATTTGCCGATTTCTGGAGAAAATCGATGGCTTATTCCAAGTTCATCTAGCCGGCATTTAACCATGTAAAGAACCCCGCATTCATAATGATCGATAGCGCCCAACATTTTGATGCCAGCATGTGCAAAGCATTCACCGTCATGAAAACCCCATGCGATCTTGTTTTCTTCAGGATAGGTGAATTTGCCGCCCATGAAATCGGGAATCAGCAAATTCGATGCTTCGGCAAAGAAGGCTTTGAATTCATGGAAATTTTCAATGGATTCGCAACCCAATGTTTTCTTCATTCTTGCGATTTCGATTGGGGCAAGTGACTTTATTGCTGATTTGTTCAACTTGTTTGTCGCTTCAATCCCAAATCCTTCCAGGCAATGGAAGAACCACATGCCATCATGGGTCATCCAATTCTTATTCAGGAAATCGACTATTTCCTTTTGCTGAAGATTTTCCGCTTTTCGCAAATCTACCTCCATATGATCAAGTTGGAGTCTTGTATTTGTACCCAACGCCGCTAATCAGCCGCGCGGATCTTTGCGTCGGCTGAACTAGCATGGTGTACGCCCGGCATGGGCATGTGCTTATGGGGTGGAAGTCCCCTGTGGGAGAACCACCGTCAAGGTATTTGACGCTAACCACCAGCTCAAGGCAAGGGCAGGGCCGCGAGGTCCTGTCCG
>Ga0180434_10000604_pt1 | contig 52860 bp, 40 predicted proteins | sample SS_ome_7_FD_132453 | JGI IMG/M metagenome (GOLD analysis project Ga0180434, IMG submission 132453) | Hypersaline lake sediment archaeal communities from the Salton Sea, California, USA - SS_1_D_2 metaG | ecosystem: Environmental > Aquatic > Non-marine Saline and Alkaline > Hypersaline >... | reverse complement strand
GTTCGGCAACCCGCCGAGGCCGTACACGCAGTGCCTTGCGTACAGCAACGACCGCGGCAGGACGTGGGTAAAGTACGGCGGCAACCCGATCATCGGCAACATCAGGGACGACGACCGCGACCCTAAGGTGATATGGCACGAGCCCACGCAGAAGTGGGCGATGGCGCTTTTTCTGGACCGTCAAATCCACCTGGTTCACGACCCCGCAATCCTCGTCGGACCTCAACGACGACGGGGTCGTCAACTTCCTGGACTTCTCGATCTTGACGGGCGGGTAGGAAAGTGTGATCCGGGCTCAGACCTCCGCTTTACGCAAAGGGTGCAAAGCTCCAGCAATCAAGTCAGCGTTGACAAGGATAAAGCGCCCCCGTTTCCTTCACTTTAAGGAGTCATACTGTAATTCTTGCGATGAGATGAATTGCAAGAATTACAGCATGACCCCTTCGATTTACGCGCCAGCGGAAAAAGCTTGAAAGGGAGGGATGTGGGTAGTATATTAGAAATATGAAAACTAAGACTTCAATCACACTCTCACAGGCTGCCTTGCACGGTATCGACGAGCATGCTGAACACTTCGAAAGTCGGTCAGGATTCATTGAAGCGGCAGTACGACATTTCATAGCTCACTTGACCCGTGAGGAAAGCGAAAGAAGAGACGTGAAAATTATCAACAGCCACGCAGATGCACTGAATAAGGAGGCCAGGGACGTGCTGAATTACCAGGTGCCCTTGTGAGGCGGGGAGAGCTTTACCGGGTCAGGAAGCCTTCTGCTCGCGACCCAAAGAAATTTCGTGTCTTTGTCGTCGTGAGTCGACAGGTGCTTATCGATTCCCGCTTTTCGGCGGTAACATGTGCACCGGTTTGCTCCGCGTATGAAGGCCTATCGACGCAAGTGCCCGTTGGAATTGATGAAGGCTTTAATCGCGACAGCGCCATCCACTGCGACGAACTCGTGAGCCTTCCGAAGGCAATGCTGGCCAACTATAACGGGATGCTTTCCAGCGAGAAACTACAGATGCTCGATAGGGCCTTATGTATTGCCCTGCAGATTGGCAACGTCTGAGGTGGTGGCATCGTGAACTTCGATACGAAACAGGCTCAGGGATATGGAGAAATAGATATGGTGTCCCCAGATTATATCCGGCGGCTAGGCCTTTTAGCCCTTTGCGGCGTTCTCGCCGCAGCCGGCTGCCGGCATTTGGCGTCGGGGACGGACCCGTCCCGCGGCGGCAGCTGGTACAAGGGCAACCTGCACTCGCACACGATGTGGAGCGACGGGAAGGAGTTTCCAGAAATGGCGGCGGCCTGGTACAAGGACCGCGGCTACGACTTCCTCTGCCTTTCCGACCACAACGTTCTTTCCATTGGCGAAAAATGGGAGAACGCCGAAAGTAAGCGGGCCGCCGGCGGCCTCGAGGCCTGCGCGGAGCGTTTCGGCGGCGGCGGTCTGGAGTTCCGGCAGCACGAGGGCCAAAGGCAGGTCCGCCTCAAGCCGCTGGACGAGATCAGGCCTCTTCTCGAGCAGCCGGGCCGCTTCCTGCTGGTACAGGGCGAGGAGATCACGCACGGAAAGGCCCACCTGAACGGCGTGAACCTTCTCGATGTGGTTCCCCCGCGGGACGGTTCCACCGTCGCCGATGTCATCGCCAACAACATCGAAGCCGTTTCGGATCAGTCCCGCCGAACCGGACGGCCGATGTTCGTCCAGCTCAACCACCCCAACTACAGGTGGATGGTCACGGCCGAGGACATGGCTGCGGTGGCGGGCCTGAGGTTCTTCGAGGTCTACAACGGCATCGCCAAGACGAACATGCGCGGCGACGACCTTCACGCCGGAACCGAGCGGGTGTGGGACATAGTACTTGCGCTTCGCCTGGCGAGGCTGGGCCTTCCCGTTGTCTACGGCACGGCCACCGACGACGCCCACCACTACCGCACGTGGGGAATCGACCGGGCGAACCCGGGCCGAGGCTGGGTCGTCGTAAAGGCGCCCCGCCTGGAAGCCGACTCGATAGTCGAGGCCATGGAGGCGGGGCGGTTTTACGCCTCCAGCGGGGTTGTTCTGCGCGATATCGAGTTTGACGGCAGGACTCTGGCGGTAAGGATAAGGCCCGAGCCGGGTGTTTCCTACAGCACGCGGTTCATAGGAACACTCAAGGGCTGCGACCTGTCGAGCCGGCCCGTTGTCGACAAAGAGGGCAATGAAGTCAACGCCACCCGGATTTACAGCGACGAAATAGGCAGAACCCTCAAAGAGGTCGAGGGTACGATCGCGCCTTACAGGCTCACCGGCGAGGAGCTTTACGTGAGGGCGAAGATAACCTCCTCGCGGCCGAAGGAAAACCCCTCATGGCAGAGCCAGTTCGAGTCCGCGTGGGTCCAGCCCGTGGTCCCGGCCGGCTTCCAGGCCCTGATGGCGATAGAGCCGAACGAGGCCAACCGGAGGAATTCCGAGGGCGACATCGTTGAGCTGGCGGACGGCCGCCTTTGCCTGGTCTACACCAGGTACACGGATGGTAAGCGGGACCACTCCCCGGCGGTTTTAGCGATGCGGACCAGTGCCGACGGCGGCAGAACCTGGAGCGGCGACAGGATCCTCGTTCCGAACGAGGGCAAGTGCAACGTGATGTCGGTCAGCATTCTCCGCCTCGACAGCGGCGAGCTGCTGTTGTTCTATTCAAGAACAGACGAAAAACTGCGCCGGAGCACTACATTCGTGCGAAGATCCGACGATGAGTTCCGGACCCTCGGCGATCCGGTCCGCGTCACCTGGCTTGAGGGCTACCATGTCGTGAATAATGACAGAGTCCTTAAGCTTTCGACAGGGCGTTTGATCGTACCGGCTGGCCTGCACACCGGTTTCGACGAGGCGGGGCGGATTACCGATTTCAGCAGCAAGGCGGTCGTGATGACTTACTACTCCGACGACGGCGGAAGGACTTGGCAGCGGTCCCGCACTGAGATTACGCCCGTCGATAAGCGCGAACTTGTCCTGCAGGAGCCCGGCGTCGTCGAGCTGAAGGACGGGCGGCTCTGGATGTATATGCGCACCAGCCACGGCTTCCAGTACGGGTGTCACTCGGGCGACGGCGGCGTTACCTGGTCGAAGCCCCGGCCGACGCCCCTGGCCTCGCCTTTGAGCCCCGCCACGATCGAAAGGATTCCCTGGACGGGGGATTTGCTTTGTGTCTGGAACGACCATTCCGGCGCGCACCCCTTTCCGGAGGGCAGGCGCGCCCCTTTGTGCGCGGCGATCAGCTCCGATGAAGGTCTCACATGGAGGCCGTCGCGTGTGATCGAGGGCGACCCGGGCGGCTGGTTCTGCTATACTTCGATGACTTTCCTCGAAGACCGTGTGCTGCTGGCATACTGCGCCGGCGACAGGCAGGTCGGCAGGCTCAGCCGCCTCAAGGTTACCGCCTTGAGCAGGGACTGGATTTATGGCGGGGCGGATACAGATTGACAAAGATTTGTTCGGATGAACACTGGCGGAATATAAGGGTGAATCCAATGCTGCATCTGGCGGTCGTCGTTATAGTTTTGGCAGGCTGTGGGTCGGCCTCGCTGGCGCGGGAAACGGTTTCGAGGGGGAAGGCCAATCCCTGGTCCGCCGCTGATTTCAACAACGACGCGGAGAACTTTCAGTTCGCCATCGTAGCGGACCGCACCGGCAATATGCGAAAGGGGGTCTTTTCTTCGGCCATCGAAAAGATAAACCTGCTGCGGCCGGAGTTCGTCATCGGCGTGGGGGACTTTATTGAAGGCTATACCGATGACGCCGCCGAACTTGACAGGCAGTGGGGCGAGTTCGATGAGATCCTAAATAAGCTCGATATGCGTTTCTTCTTCGTGCCCGGCAACCACGACATCGCCGGCGGCCTGATGCTCGAGAAATGGCGCAGCCGCTTCGGGGACAGCTACTACCACTTTCTCTACCGCGGCGTTCTTTTTCTGTGCCTGGATACCGAGACCGCCAGGACCGACGGGGCGCCTGGTGCAATCGGAGCCGCCCAAGTCGAGTACTTCCGCACGGTCCTCGAGGCCAATCCCTCGCCGAGGTGGATACTTGTCTTCATGCACCGTCCGCTTTGGAAGGACCGGGACGAGGATTTTGCAAAATTCGAGAAGCTTCTCGCCGGCCGGCGGTATACGGTCTTCGCCGGGCACGAGCACAGGTACCAGAAGCAGTTGCGGGGCGGCCAAAAGTATTTCACCCTCGCCACAACCGGCGGCGCCAGCCTGATGTCAGGGCCGGAGGAGGGGTTCTTCGACCACTTCGTCTGGGTGACGATGTCGGAAAAAGGCCCCGTCATAGTCAACATAGCCGTCGACTGCGTCTATAGTGAGGATGTTGGCTTCTCTGCAAAGAATCTGGAGTCACACCTCCATTTTCAACATTTTGCTTGCGATTGTCGCTTTGATAAAGCAGTTAGACTTGACAAACCGTTGTAACAGGTCGAGCCAAGGCCGGGAAAAGAACGAATGCCGCACCGTCAAATGTAAAAAGTGCAGGTGCGACCCTGACGGTTCGCTTTACGGAAAACCGGAGGTGTAATCATGATTGCGGACAAGATCGAAAACGCGGGCTCGTACACTAAGCTCTCGGAGCGTATCGCCAGGGCCCTGGCGGTGCTCCAGGATGCCGTGCCCGCCAACAAAGAGCACGGCCGCTACGAGGTCGACGGCGACAACATTTTCTACATGGTCCAGCGGTACACGACCAAGGACAAGGCCGAAACGCGCTTCGAGGCCCACAGGAAGTACATCGACATACAGGCGATCCTCGAAGGGGCCGAGACCATCGGCTTGGCGACGACGGGCGACCTCGAGGTAACCGAACCCTACAAGCCGGATGTCATGTTCCTCAAGGCTCCCGCGGCCTTCACTGAGCTTTACCTTCCGGCGGGAACTTTCGCGATATTCTATCCGTCCGACGCCCACATGCCCTGCTACCATGCCGGCAAACCCAGCCGGGTGACCAAGGTGGTGATGAAGGTAAGGGTGGATGGCTGAGGAAATCCGGGGCCGCACCTGCATTCTCAACACTTCGCCTGCGAATGTCGTATTGAGAAAGCAGTTAACCTTGACAAGCCGTCGCAGCAGCTTCGAGCCGAGGCCGGGAAAAGACCGAATGCCGCACTGTCAGGTGTAAAAGTGGAGTTGTGATCCGGCTGAGGCGCGAACTTTTGAGGCGGTTTATACGTAAAATTAATTTCGTATTTTCGTGTTGTGAATAAGGAGACTTTTCAATGGCGGTGGACGTCAAGCAGATCGGGAATTTGGTGGAGCAGAAGAGCCGGTTCGTCAGCTCCGTCTTCGGGGAAATGGACAAGGTCATCGTCGGCCAGCGTTACATGCTGGAGCGGATCCTGGTGGGATTACTATCGAACGGGCACATCCTGCTGGAGGGCGTTCCGGGCCTGGCGAAGACGATGGCGGTGACGGTGCTTTCCAGGGCCATGGACGCCCGTTTCCGCAGGATACAGTTCACCCCCGACCTGCTGCCGGCGGACCTTATCGGAACTCAGATATACCGGCAGTCGGACGGCAACTTCCACACCCGCAAGGGGCCGATATTCGCCAACATCATATTGGCCGACGAGATCAACCGCGCCCCGGCGAAGGTGCAAAGCGCCCTTCTGGAGGCGATGCAGGAAAGGCAGGTGACAATCGGGGACGAGACCTTCAAGGTCCCCGAGCCGTTTCTGGTTCTGGCCACCCAGAACCCCATAGAGCAGGAGGGGACTTACCCGCTTCCCGAGGCCCAGCTCGACCGCTTCATGCTCAAAATCAAAATCGAATACCCCGCCAAGGACGAGGAGCGCAAGATCCTCGACCGCATGGCCGTTACCGACGCCAGGTTCGATGTTAAACCGGTGATAACCCCCAGTGACATCGCCGAGGTGCGGGGCGTTGTCGACGAGATATACGTCGACGACAAGGTCAAGGACTACATCGTCGACATAGTCTGCGCAACGAGGGACCCGGCGAAATACGGCATCGAGATGGGCAATTTCATAAGCTACGGTGCCAGCCCGCGAGCGACGATCTACCTGACGGTGGCGGCCAAGGCCCATGCTTTTATACAGGGACGAGGCTACGTCACCCCGCAGGACATCAAAAGCATCGGAATGGACGTGCTGCGGCATCGGGTGATCGTAAGCTACGAGGCCGAGGCCGAGGACAAGACCAGCGAGGACGTCGTCAAAGCGATTTTCGACAGCATAGAAGTGCCGTAAGGGATGATTTCCGCAGAACTGATAAAGCAGGTCCGTCGGATCGAGATCTACACCTCGCGGGCGGTCAATGCCAGCTTCGCCGGCCAGTACGAGAGCGTCTTCAAGGGCCGGGGCATGCAGTTCGACGAGGTCCGCGAGTACACGCCCGGCGACGACATACGCACCATCGACTGGAACGTAACCGCCCGGACCGGAAGGCCCTACATAAAGCGCTACGTCGAGGAGCGGGAGATGACGGTTATCCTTGCCGTGGACCTAAGCGCCAGCGGCCTTTTCGGGACGGTCAACAAGATGAAGAACGAGCTGGCCGCCGAGTTCTGCGCGGTCATGGCCTTCGCCGCCGCCAAGAACAACGACAAGGTCGGTCTTCTTATATTCACCGATGATATAGAGCTTTTCATACCGCCGAAGAAGGGAAGCCGGCACATGCTGCGGCTGATACGTGAGCTTTTGTACTTCAAGATGCCCCGCAAGAGAACCGACATCCCGCTGGCGTTGGACTATCTGGGCAGGGTGGTCCGCAAGAAGGCGACGATATTCGTGGTCTCGGATTTCATAGAACGCGACTTCAAGAAACCGCTTAGCCTGATCAACAAGCGCCACGACGCGATCGCCGTTCTGGTGCGGGACCGAGCCGAGGCCGCCATGCCCGACGCCGGAATAATTGAGTTCGCCGACGCCGAGACGGGCGAGGTGGTGACGGTCGACACCTCCAGCGCGGCGTTCCGCAGCCGCTACGGTGCGCAGAGCGCCGGGGATTTCGGCGAGCTCAAGAGGATGCTGCGTTCGATCGACGTCGACTGCATAAGCATAACCACGGACAAGCCGTATATTAACGACCTTGTACAGTTTTTCCACATGAGGCACAGGAGAAGATAGTGCAACGAGCTCGGCGGTTTTTCTTGTGAAGCTAAAAGTCAATACACGGCGATGGGGTTTTAGAGGCGTTTGATTATGAAGGATAAACTGGATTTCTCGCTGCCGGACCGCAAGGGCGGGCACGGCGGCGGCAGGGGGTTTACGGTGCTGCTGCTTCTGGTTGTGGCGGCGCTGGGTGCGGCGAACCTTTACGTAGGTATGCGGCGCGGCACCGGCGCGGCACCGGTTGCGGCGGCGATGCCGGCCGGCCAAACCAGGCAGCTGGCCGAGAAGCTGGCCGGCCGCAACCTTTATCGCCGCGCGGCAGCCGTTTGGCGGGAGTATCTCGACGCCGCAGCGCCCGCCGGGCCCGAACGGGCGAAGATCTTGCTGGAGATCGGCAAGCTTTTGGAAGAGGACGGTTCCTACGACGAAGCGATCGAGTATTTCTACCGAAGTGAGGCAGCCGCAAAAATCGACCGGCTTGAACCGGTGATCAACGCGCATATTAAGGACTGCTTCGAAAGGCTGGGAAGGTTTTCAGCGCTTCGGTACGAGCTTATGGACCGAACGAGCTTGGAAAATAGCGGGGCGGTCGGCCGGGAAGTGGTCGCCGAAATAGGCGCCGAGAAGATAACCGCCGCCGATCTTGCCGCGGAGATCGAACGGAACATTGAAAACCAGCTGGTGCAGTACGAGCCTTTCATGACCGCTGAACAGCTCAACCAGCAGAAAAAGGCCATGCTCGAGCAGTTCGAGGGCCCCGAGGCCAGGCGGAAATTTTTGGAAGGCTACCTGGCCCAGGAGATCCTGTACCGTCAGGGCCTTTCGGAGAAGGTGGCTGAGCGGCCGGAGGTGAAAGAACAGCTTGACGAGGCGGCCCGCGGGTATATCAGCCAGTACGTGATGAGCCGGAGGCTGGCGGACAGGGTCAACCTCACGCAAACCGATATTGAGAACCACTACAAGGCCAATAAGGACGACTACGTCGAGCCGGAAAGCGCCGCTATCAGCCACATCCTGGTGGAGGAAGAGAAACAGGCGGAAGACCTTTTGAAAAGACTGGCCGACGGCGACGACTTCGCCGATCTTGCCGCTGAGTTTTCCTTGGACGAGCGGACCCGCCAAAACGGTGGCCGGATAGAATCGGACGTGGTGAGGGGCTCCTATGTGCCCGGGATCGGGGAAACGCCCGAGCTTAACCAGAGGATATTCGCCGGCGGGGCGGGACAGGTTCTGGCCGAGCCGTTCAAGACCGAAAAAGGCTGGGAGATCGTAAAGGTGGAGGAGAAGACCGCCGAGCGGCAGATGACCTTTGAAGAGGTCGGTGACCGGGTAGAGATGGACCTTCTTAGGCAGAAACGCAGGGAAGTGCAGTCCGAGTACATAAAGATGCTGATGGACGAACAGGACGTGGTGATACACGCGGCTGCGTTCGGGGGAGAAGAAGAGGCGGAATAGCCGTGGGAAGGGAACCAAAGGACCGCATTTCGGTTTGACCGATGGTGATACGGTACGGGAAAAGAATCCAGAGAAAAAAAGGGTCCAGGACCCTTTTTTCGCGGCATAAAAAGGGTCCTGGACCCTTTTTTTCGGAGATTGTTGCGGGCATCTGCCTGGCCGCGGTTCTGGCACTGTCAGGCTGCGGGGCGAGGGCCGGCGAGGACAAGACGCCGTTGCCGGTCGAAAAGTCTTACGAGCTGGGGCCCCTGGCGGTGCGGGTATGCCTCGACAGCAACAGCATAAGCATCGCCGAGACGGTGACGCTTCAGCTGGAGGCGGCGATAGAGCCGAACTACACGGTAAGCATGCCCAGGATTGACGCCGTTTTGAAGGACTTCGGGATCGTGGACTGGCAGGGCCTGCCCGACCGGCTCGACGACGCGGAAAGGACCGTCAAGACCCGCCGCTACAACCTGGAGCCTTTTTTGTCCGGGGATTATCAGATACCCGCTTTGGTTTTCGAGTTTTCCGATCCGAACGATGCGGAAAAGGTCCACGAGCTTTCCACCGAACCGGTCGAGATCGAGGTGACCAGCCTGCTGGGAGAGGACCGCTCGCAGCTGGTCATAGCCGACATAGAGGGCGTGGTGCCCATGCGGGGCGCAAGCGCGGCCGTGTGGTTATGGGCGGCCGCGGGGATCGCGGCAGCCGCCGCGGCGGGCGGCTGGCTTCTGTGGCGGCGGAGGCGGCCGGCGGGGCCGGTTCGGATATTTAGGCCCGCCCACGAGCTGGCCTACGCCAGGCTCAGGCGTCTTGTAGAAGAGGACCTGGTCGGCAGGGGTCTTGTAAAGGAGTTCCACGATCGAATAAGCGATATACTGCGGTACTACATCGAGGACAGGTTCGATTTGCGGGCTCCGGAGCGCACGACCGAGGAGTTCCTCTTCGAGCTGCACAATACCGACATTCTCGGCGACGGCGACAAGGCCGACCTGGGCCGGTTCCTTCGGCACTGCGATCTGGTTAAGTTCGCCGAGTTTTGCCCGGACCGGGAACAGATACAGCGTACGTTCGATCTTGTGAAGGAGTTTCTCAGCAGGACCGCCTCGGACCAACGGCGGGTGGACGTTACCGAAAGGGCCGAGGCGGCCGAGCCGGCGGGGACTGGGGTCTGAAAGATGCATTTTTATTCTCCATGGACACTTCTACTTCTTTGCCTTGTTCCGGCCGCCGCCTACGCGATGCTGCGGCGTAGGCGCACGGCGGCGATAAGGTTCCCGGCGGTGGCCGGTATAAAGAAATGCCCCGTTTCGCGGCGGCTTCGGCTGCGGTGGTTTCCAGGCGCCGCGCGGCTGGCGTGCGCGGCGCTGCTGATAATCGCACTGGCCAGGCCGAGGGCCGCGACGGTTCTTTCGGAGGTGTCCACCGAGGGCGTGGCGATAGAGGTGGTGGTGGACCGCTCCGGCAGCATGCAGGCCCAGATGAGCTACCACGGCGAAAACGCCAACCGCCTGGAGGTGGTGAAAAAGGTCCTGTCGCAGTTCGTCGCCGGCGGGCGGAATTTTTCAGGCAGAAGCGGCGACCTGCTCGGGCTGGTCAACTTCGCCAGGTACGCCGAGACGGTCTGCCCGCTTGTGCACGGCGGCGGTGTGCTTTTGGAGTTTCTCAAAAAGACCGACATAGTCAAGCTCAGGAGCGAGGACGGCACCGCCATAGGAGACGCCATAGCCCTGGCGGCGGCCCGCCTCAAGAAAGCCGAGGACCAGATCGAGACGACCCGACGCAGGCTGGGTCTGCAGCCGCAGGCGGGCGAGTCCTTCAAAATAATCAGCAAGGTCATCGTCCTTCTCACCGACGGCCGCAACAACACCGGCGAGTACGAGCCGCTTGAGGCCGCCGAACTGGCGAAGGAATGGGGCATAAAGATATACGCCGTAGGCATCGGCTCGGACGAGGCCTACACGACGGTCCAGACGATGATGGGTGCTTTCAAGATGCCGGTCAGGGACGATATCGACGAGGACCTGCTGCGGCGGATCGCCGAGGCCACGGGGGGCTTCTACGCCAAGGCCACCGACGCCGAAAGCCTCGAGAAGATAGTCGAAAAGATAGACAGCCTGGAAAAGACCACCGTAAAGAGCGTCCAGTACGCCCGGTACAGTGAGAACTTCAAGTACCTGGCGCTTCCGGCGCTTGTTTTGCTGGTGATTGAAATACTGTGCAGGTGTACGGTTTTTAGAAAGATACCTTAGCGATGCAGCTGGGAAACTACGACGCGTTGTGGTTGTTGTTCGCGGTGCCTCTGGTTCTGGTTCCGGCGTACGCCTGGTGCTTCTGGCGCAAGGCCCGGGCGCTTAGGATACTGGCCAGCACCGAAATGCTGCGGCACATAAACGCCTCGGTCAGCCTGAGGCGGCAGGTACTCAAGGCCCTGCTTCCGGCGGCGGCTTTCGTTCTGGTTGTCGCGGCGCTTACCGAGCCCAAGTCGAACCCCAGGTCCAGGCAGGTAAGGCGAAGCGGAAGGGACGTGGCGATCCTGCTCGACACCTCGCGGAGCATGCTGGCCGAGGACATAAGGCCCAGCCGCCTCGAAAGGGCCAGGATCGCCATAGGCGATCTTCTGGAGGTGCTAGGCGGCGACCGGATCGCCATAGTCACCTTCGCCGGAAACGCCACGGTCAAGTGCCCGCTGACCCAGGACTACGGTTTCGTGCGGATGGTGCTGGCGGACATATCCACCGAAAGCACCGCCAGGGGCGGCACCAAGATAGGCGACGCCATACGAAAGGCCTCGGCCGAGGTTTTCGACACCGGCGACCGGCAGTACAAGGACATCATCCTGATAACCGACGGCGAGGACCACGACAGCTTTCCCGTCGAGGCCGCCCAGAAGGCGGCCGAGGCGGGCATAAGGATAATCGCCATCGGAATGGGCGACGAGAACACTGGTTCAAGGATTCCGGTCACCGGCCCGGATGGGAACATGACCTTCCTCACGCACGAGGGCCGCGAGGTCTGGTCGAAGCTCGACGCCGACACCCTGCGGGAGGTGGTCTACGCCACAGAGGGGGGCAGGTACCTTTCGGTGGAGCCTGGTACGACTCTTGACCTTGGGCTGATATACGAGCAGCTTATAGCGACGGCGCAGAAGCGCCAGCTCGAGTCGGCCACCCTTACGCAGTACGACGAGAAATTCCAGGTATTCATCGCGCTTGCGCTGTTGCTTCTTTTCTGCGAGGTTTTCATAAGTGAACGAAAAAAGTCCGATTCGGCGGCGAAGGCCTGACCGCGGCGGCGGAACGCCCGCGGTGTGCCTTACGGCGGTTTGGCTGGCGGCCTGCCTTGCGGCCGGCGCGGCCGGCGCCGATACGGCCAAATCCATGGTGGAGTCCGGCAACAGGCTCTACGCCGAAGGCAGCTACGTCGAGGCGGTCGGGGAATACGACAGGGCGATTACGGCCGCCCCGGAGGCCGCCGAGCCGAAATTCAACAAGGCAAACGCGTACTACCGTCTCGATGACTACGCCGGGGCCGCCGACCTCTTCCGCCAGGCCGCCGCCGAAACCAAGGACATGGACCTGGTGGCGCGCGCGAAATACAACCTGGGCAACTGCCACTTTCAAACCGGCTCCAGGCAGAGGGACTCGGACCTGGAAAAGGCCCTGAAGCAGTTCGAGTCCGCCATCGCCTCGTGGCGGCAGGTCCTCGAGATCGAGCCTGAAAACGAAAAGGCCGCGCGAAACATAGAGGTCGCCCGCCTGACGATCAAGGACATCATAGACCAGCTGAAAAAGCAGCAGGAACAGCAGCAGCAGGACCAGCAGCAGGGCGACCAGCAGGACCAGAAGCAGCAGGGCGGCCAGCAGGACCAGCCGCAGGGCCAACAGGACCAGAAGCAGCAGGGCGAACAACAGCAACAGGAACAGCAGGGCGAACAACAGCAGGCCGGCGACCAAAAACGGCAGGAGAAGAAGGCCGCGCCGGCCGCGACCGCCGACGAGATACTCGACAAGGAAAAGCAGCGCCGAAGGCAGAAGGCGCAGCTTAGGCCCGGCGGCTATCAGAAGGTTGACAGGGACTGGTGAGGTGAAACGGATTCTCGCTTGCATGTCGGTTATGGTGCTGGCCGCGGCCGTTTCGACCGATGCGGCCGCCGATATCGAAGTGCGGGCGCAGGTCGACGCCTCGGGCAACATCTACTTAGGCGAGCCCTTCACCTACAACGTGGTCATCGACGGGCGAAGCGCCGCAGGCGAGGTCGACCTGTCGCCGCTTGCCGGATTCGATCCCAAAAGCGCCGGGAACCGCGACGTCTCCCAGACCTCGGTAAGCATCGTCAACGGAAGGACCACCCGCAACATCGTCGAGCGCTACGTGATGAGTTATACCCTGACCCCGCATAAGGCCGGGCCCGTGACGCTGCCGCCGGTCGAGGTCGTCATCGGCGCAAAGACATACCGGACCAACCCTGTCGCCGTCAACGTGCTGGAACCGGGTGCCACCGATAACATCGCGCTGGAAATGGCCCTTTCGGCCGCCGGCTGCTACGTCGGCCAGCCGGTCCTGATGACGTTGAAGTTCTATTACTCGGTAGACATACAGAACCCCGCCTTCAACGTTCCCGTTTTCAGCGACGACAGGTTCGTATTGGAGAACCCGGAAAGTCTCGACGCGCCCGCCGAAGAAATTGATATCGGCGTGGGCACGAACGTGCTGGTCGGCAAAGGCCGGGTGGTACGCGACGGCCGGCAGTTCGGGGTTTTCACGATTCAAAAACTTCTGATCCCGACCCGCCCGGGCCGCATACCGGTCGAACCGGCCAGCGTTTCGGTTGACGTTGCGGTGGGCCGCGGCAGGGGGGGATTTTTCGGGCCGAGGTATGAGTACAGGCGTTTCGCGGCCGAATCCGATCCGGCGGATCTTTCGGTGCGGCCGCTGCCTGAAGAAGGCAGGCCGGCGGATTTCTACGGCCTGGTGGGTAGGTACACGATTTCGGCCGCGGCCGACCCGGTAAGCTTCAGCGTCGGGGACCCCGTGACACTTACGATAAGCGTAAGCGGCGATTACTTGAAGTCCGTCGAGTGGCCCGCCCTGGAGGACATCGGCGGGATGGCCGCCAACTTCAGGATACCCTCGCAGAAGAGCTCGCCGGTCGTTCGCGACGGTTCGAAGGTATTTACCCAGACCATACGGGCCACAAACAATACGGTTGCGCACATACCCTCGATAGGCCTGAGTTTCTTCGACCCGGCGGCGGGAAGGTATGAAACCGCCCGGACCGATCCGATCGCGATCGAGGTGGAGGCCGCAAGGGTCCTGACCGGCGCCGACACCGAGGGAAGGGACTTCGAGACGGCCGCGGCAAGGGAGGTGGAGGCTGTAAAGAAGGGCCTTTCCGCCAACTACGAGGGTCTTGACGCCCTGGAGGACAGGCAGTTCTATCCGGCCGCGGCGCTGGTTTCACCGGGCTACGCGGCGATGTGGGCCGGATCGCTGGGGCTGGTTCTCGCCAGTATCCTGGCCAGGTGTTTCCTGCGGACCACCGCCGAGAAGGAGGCGGCCAAACGAAGGCGCAGGGCGTGCCGCAGGGCCCTGGCGGAGCTGAAGAAGGCGGAGTCGGCGGATCCGAAGAATCGAGGCGAGATGGTCTCGGACGCCATGAAACGTTACATAGGCCGGCGTTTCGACAGGGTCGCCGGCAGCCTGACCGCCCTGGACTGCCGGGATGTCATCCGCGGCGCAACGGGTGACGCCTCGCTGGCCGGCCGCTACGCGGCGGCGATGGAGGCCTGCGAGGCGGCCCGCTACACGGCGGCGGCCGGCTCGGCCGACGCGTCCGCGCCGGCCGGGACCGCCGCGATGATACGCGAGATAGACAGAAAGGCCGGGAAATGACCTCTTCGATGAGCCGCATTTTGATTCTTGTCTTCCTGCTGGCTCCGGCGGCTCTTGGGGCCGGCGAAGAGGGCCTGTCGCGCGAAGACGCCTACACGCTCTTTAGCCGGGCCAACGAGGCGTTCCGCGCGGCCAACGAGACCGCCGACGCGGAAAAGGCCAGGGAACTGCGGGACAGGGCCATATTGTGTTTCGATAGGATCATAAACGAGGGCGGCATCCGCAACCCCAAGCTCTACTACAACCTTGCCAACACGTATTTTCTGAACGGCGACATCGGCAGGGCGATATTGAACTACCGTCGCGCCGAGAGGCTCGACAGCGCCGACGCCGACGTCAAAAAGAACCTCGCCTTCGCGGCCGCTAGGAGGCTGGACAGGGTGGAAGCCGCCACCGAACAGCGGGTGCTGCACACGCTGTTCTTCTGGCACTACGACATCGGCACGGAGGTCAGGTTCGCCGCGGCCTGCGTTTTCTTCGCCTTAATGTGCGCGGCGGCGGCTATAATGATATGGAAAGGCGCAGGGGCGCCGCAGGTATTTGCCGCCGCGGTGGCCGCGGTGCTGGCGGTCTCGATGGCGGCGTCGGTTCTGGTGGAGAGCCGGTCGTTGGCCACCCGCGAATGCGGGGTGATAACCGCCGCCGAGGTGGTCGCACGCCAGGGCGACGGGACCGGTTACCAGGCCAGCTTCAAGGAGCCGCTGCACGCGGGGACCGAGTTCGACGTTCTCGAGAAAAGGCCCGGCTGGCTTCACGTGAGGCTGGCCGACGGCAGCGGCGGCTGGATACCGGCCGCCGCGGCCGAATTGATATGACTTGACCTGCAAACACAGTCGTTCATGAGTAGTCGGCTTACCTTAAGAGAATCGAGATGGGCCGATTACGATTACGAGCACGAGCACGAAAAATACGTGCTAGGTTGGGCGGATCGGACGGCGGTAAGTATGAACGTTGAGTGCGAACTGTGTCCCAAGAGGTGCTTGATCGGCCCGGGGCAAAGCGGCGAGTGCCGGGTCAGGGTCAACCTCGACGGCGTCCTGCGGACGGTGGTGTACGGCCATCCCTGTTCGATGCACGTCGACCCGGTCGAGAAAAAGCCCCTGTTTCACTTTTTGCCGGGGACCGGGATACTGTCTCTTGCCACCGCTGGCTGCAACCTGCACTGCCTCAACTGCCAGAACTGGGAGATATCCCAGGCCAACCCCGAGGACGTGGCGGCAGCGCCCCTTTCGCCATCGCGGCTGGTGGAAATGGCGCGGCGTGCGGGCTGCCCGTCGATCGCCTACACTTACACCGACCCGGTGGTCTTTTACGAGTACACCCTCGAAACGGCGAAGCTGGCGAAGGAGGCCGGCCTTCGAAACGTCCTGGTCACCGCCGGCTATATAAACGAAGAACCCTGGGCCGAGCTTCTCGAATACGTCGACGCGGCGAACATCGACCTCAAGTCGATCGACGACGATTTCTACCGCCGGATCTGCTCTGGAACCCTAAAGCCCGTCCAGGACGCCATCGTGGCGGCCAGGGCCGCCGGCGTCATGGTTGAGGTGACCAACCTGATAATACCGACGCTCAACGACGACCCCGCCGACATCCGCGGGCTGTGCCGCTGGATCAGGACCAACTGCGGTCGCGATGCGCCGCTTCACTTTTCCAGGTTCTTCCCCCGGTACAAGATGAGGAACCTGCCGCCTACGGCGCTGAAGACCCTGGACGCCGCCCGCGGAATCGCTGTGGACGAGGGCCTGCACTACGTCTATATAGGAAATATCCGAAGCGAAAGGGGTGAGAACACGTACTGCCCGAAATGTTCCGGCCTTGTAATTGACAGGACCGGCTACGTCATCGCCGGCAACAGGCTTGTCGACGGCCGGTGTCCTGACTGCGGTGCCGACATATACGGGGTGTGGGAATGACGCGAAGAGATTTCATTCGAAACCTGGCTGGGGCGGCTGCGACGGTGCTTGCCGGCACCTCTTCCGTCGCCGCAAGGCTTGCGCCGCGGCGGTTTGTCCGCGCGGCGAAGGCCGCCTATCCCGGCCCGAAGGCCGACCCCGATCACTTCGGGCGGGGGGTACGGCAAGTTGGACGGTGGGCGGGATAGGACGGTATAATTTGGCCACTGGTCAGCTTCTCGGCCCGCTGGCGCGGGCCTTTCGGTGTCAGTCAGGACCGCTGTTCGCGACCAAGCTCGCTCCCCACGGCCTGCCTGACACCGCGATTGGCTTTTGCAAAGCCAACCGCGAAGCTGACACACAGATTAACACAGATTTAATTGGATGGACACAGGTGAAAGAGACGCGGGATGAAAAAAGGGTCCTGGTACCTTTTTTCAGGAGACGCACATGAGGGTCATAAAAGCCGCGACGTTCATTCTAATTGCAACAATCCTCGCGGCACCGGCCGTGCAGGAGGGGACGGCCGCGGCCGAAGGCCGGGGGCAGTCCGTGCTTAAGTCGAAGCTGGCCGGTTCGTGGTACCCGTCGGATGCCGGCGAATTGAAGAAACAGATCGCCGGGTTCCTCGATTCCGACGACGCCAAGCCGATCGAAAACATCATCGCTTTGATACTGCCCCACGCCGGATACAGGTTTTCCGGCGCAACCGCCGCGGCGGCGCTGAAGGCGGCCGGCGGCCCTTACAGCCGGGTTGTTGTGATCGGGCCCAGCCACCGCGTGCCGATGGAAGATATCCTAAGCGTTCCGCGTGCAACGCACTACGAAACGCCCCTGGGACGGACGCAGCTGGACGCGGAGTTCATCGATAAGCTGCTGGCCCATCCGGTCTTCCAGAATATTCCGCACGCGCACCGGTACGAGCACAGCGTACAGATCGAACTGCCGCTTCTGCAGCACGTGCTGCCCGACTTCAAGCTCGTTCCCATCGTCGCGGGACGCTGCTCGCCGGAGACGATCGAAAAGACGGCGGAGATACTGGCCGGCCTTGTCGATGAAGGAACGCTGGTCGTCGCCAGCACGGACTTCACCCACTACGGACCGAACTACGGCTACACTCCGTTCACCGACGAGGTGCCGCGGCGAATCAGGCAGCTGGACATGGCCGCGTACGGGCACATAGCGAAGCTCGACGCCAAATCGTTTCTCGATTACAGAAATAGAACTGGTGCGACCATATGCGGATACGTGTCTGTGGCCGTTATGGTTTCGATGCTCGCCGGGCAGCGGGACGTTCAGGCGCAGCTTGTGCGATACACCACCAGCGGCGAAATAACCGGCGACTACAAGAACTCGGTGAGCTACATCTCGGCGGCTTTCAGCGGCAGGTGGCGCCCCCGCCAGGCCGCAGGGCCGGCCGATGCTCCGGGCGGCCTTTCCGCCGCCCACAAGGCGGCCCTTCTGGACCTGGCCCGCAAGGCTATCGCCTTTCGCCTCGACAACAAGAAGGTTCCTGACGCGTCCGACCTCGGCGCGGATGTATCGCCGGAGCTGTCGGTCCCGCGGGCGGCGTTCGTTACGCTGAAGAAGGGCGGGCGTCTCAGGGGCTGCATAGGGGACCTCTTTCCGATGCGGCCGCTGTATGTTTCGGTCATTGAGAACGCCGTCAATGCCGCCTTCAACGATCGGCGTTTTTCGCCGTTGAGCCGATTGGAACTCGATTCCGTCACCATCCAGATATCCGCACTTACGCAGCCGCGGCCGGTCGATTCAGCGGAACGGATACGCCTGGGGACCGACGGCGTTATTCTGCAAAAGGACGGCCGCTCGGCGGTTTTTCTGCCGCAGGTCGCCGTCGAGCAGAACTGGGATCTCGAGCAGACGCTCACGCAGCTTTCGCTAAAGGCCGGCCTTGCGGCCGATGCGTGGAAGCAGGCCACTGAGTTCACCGTCTTCCAGGCCGAGGTGTTTGGTGAAGGACTGCACTGATTCAAGAACAAGGAATCGGCGTTGGACAAAGTTAGCGATGTGGCGGTGTCTTAGAGATTGCCCCCGGACGTTTCTGCTGTTCGCCTACGGCTTCTTTACGATAGCCGCCCAGGCGCTTCTTTTCCGCGAGTTCCTGACGGCTTTCGAGGGCAACGACATAACGGTGGGCCTTTTCTTCGGCTCCTGGTTCGCGTGGATCGGCGCAGGGGCGATTCTCGCCCGCCGCGGGGAGGCGTTCTCCGAAAGCCTTTCGGACAACATCGAATACCTGCTGCTGTGCTTTCCGGCGGCCTTCGTTGTGGAGCTTTTGCTGGTGGTCAACGCCCGGCGCCTCGCCGGCGCCGAGGCCTTCGAGCTTCTTAGTGTTTGGCGCATGATCCTGCTGGCGGTCGCGGTCAACGCGCCGTTGAGCATTTTGACCGGCATTTTCTTCCCCAGCGCATGCCGCAGGCTGCAGCGCGACCAAAGCGCCGATAGGGCGGTTTCTTCGGTATTCATGGTTGAGGCCGCCGGCAGCCTCGCCGGGGGGATCGCGGCGGCGGTTCTGCTGGCGGCCGGCGTTGGTGCGGCGAGGATATTCCTGCTTCTTTCAATGCTCGTATCGGCCGCTGCGCTTGCCGCAGCCATGGCGGCTCTGGCGGGGCCGCGGCGAAGGACGGCTGCGGTGTGCTGTGCGGTGTCTTTGATTGCGCTCACGGTCTTTGCCGGGGCGGCCGCTTCCGGCGCGGACAGGGCCTTCATACGGAGGCTGCGGCTGGTCAAGTGGACGATGCTTCTCGAAAAGGAGGCCTATCGGGGCTCTTTCACCACCGCCCAGGCCGAATACCTCTACGGCGTCTACCAGGGGCAGTGGGCGGCCGTGCGCGAGGGCAGTGTCTGCGAGACCGTGCCAGACGAAACCGCCGCCGGGCGCATAGCGGCGACGGTGCTGTGCCAGAGGCCGGACGCCCGCAGGGTTTTGGTGGCGGGCTCCGGATTGAGCCTGTGCGGGACGTTCCTGAAACTGGACCGGTTCGAACACGTCGGGTGGGTCCATTGGGACCCGGAGTTCATAACCGCGGTCGACGGTTATCTTCCCGAAGCGTTTCGCATACAAGACAGTCGTTTCCACCCGGCCGCCGGCGATGCCAGGTCGCTGCTTTCGGCCGAAAAGGGATACTACGACATAATCGTGCTGAACCTGCCTGACGTGACCAGCTCGGTCCTGAACCGTTATTTCACGGCCGAGTTCTACCGGCTGGCCAAGGCGGCCATGCGGGGCGGCGGCGTGCTGGCGGTCAGAATAGCCGGCGGCGAGAACATCATGGGAACCGAGCTGGTCAACCTTGGCGCCTCGACGAAACTGACCATGCAGTCGGTCTTTTCACAACTGGTGCTTACGCCCGGCGAGGACACGTGGTTTCTCGTGTCCGACGCCCCGGAACTTACCGGCGATCCGGGAACGCTGCGGGACCGTTTCGCGGCTATAAGCGGCTCGAGCGAGGTGTTTCCGCCGGACGGACTTTTCAGCATCTACCTGCCGGAACGCGCCGCCAAGGCCCTGGAAAGCTATGAAGCGGCGGGCCTTCCCGGGCATTTGCTGTTCAACCGAGACGCCAGGCCGCTGGCAAATCTCTACAGCGTTCTGCTTTCCGCCAAGCAGTCGGCCGCGCCGGTCAGCAGGCTGGTAAAGAACCTCGCGGTCGCCGGACTTCCGGTCTACCTGGCCGTGATCGCCGTGTTTGTCATCACGAGGTCGGCCTTTATCGCCGCGGGTTGGAGGCGGCCGGCCGGCCGGGGGGCCGCCGGGCGGCGGTCCGGCTTCGACAGCGAGTTTATGGTCTTTTCCATGGGTCTTGTGGGAATCGGCGCTGTAATCGTGCTGATATACCTGTACCAGACGAGGTTCGGTTCGCTTTATCTGTACATAGGGTTGATCTCGTCGGCCTATATGGCCGGCCTGACGGCCGGTGCGGCGCTGATGAGACGCTTGGCATCGGGCGGCGGCGCCGGGCGGTCCGCGGCCTGGCGGCGCCACGAGGTTCTTCTGTTCTGCGTGGCGATTGTCCACGTGGCGGTTCTTGCGGCGATCGCGATCTTTCCGGCGGCCCTGTGGGGTCATGCCGCGTTCGCGGCGGCGTTTGTCGCTTCGGGATTCTGCGGCGGATGCTACTTTCCCCTGGCGGCGGCGCAGCTGAAAAGGGCCGGTTTCGACGCCGGCGCCGCGGGCAGCCGTCTCGAGACGGCCGACCACTTGGGCGCGGCGGCGGGGGGGCTGCTGACCAGCCTGGCCCTGGTGGCCGTTGTGGGAACCCGGCTTACGCTTGTGGTGTTCGCCGCGCTGGTGTTCGCAAACGTCCCGCTGTTTGCGCTGAGGGCGTATCTGAACCGCACAACGCGCGGGGGCGGTTACGCGTCCGGCGCGATGACGGCGGTGCCGGTGCTGCGGTCCGCCGGGTACTGCCTCTTCGGCGTCGCGGCGGCCGCGGTGATCTGCTCCAACCTGCTTGCGGCCGCCGCCGCGGCCGGCCGCCGGCCGCTCGATGTCCACACCGCCGCCGCCCTTGCCGGGGACATGGAGATCAAGCCGGCCTCCGCGGTACTGCCGGATTCGCGGAGGATGGAGTACTTCGAGCTCTACGAGATCGACAGCCGGCAGGCCGCGGAAGGCCCCAGCGAAGCCCCCGCGGCCGCGACACCGGCTGGTTACGTATTCAGCTCCAGCGACCTTGCGCCGGAGGTTCGGGGCTTCGGCGGCGCGATGAACATCGCCGTGCGGATCGACAGCGCCGGAGTCCTGGCGGACTTTCAGATAGTCAGATCCAACGAGACGCCCGCATACCTGCGGCTGCTGCAGGGATGGCGGCAGGGACTTCTCGGGTGTGGTCTTTTCGCTGAAAAGCCGTTCGCCGGCGTCGACACGGTCACAGGCGCAACCGTTACGGCCGAGGCTGTCATTGAATCGCTCAGACTCTCCGGCAGACGTTTTGCCGAGGAGGTTCTCGACCGACCGGCGGGCCGGAGGGAAAACACCCGTACGGTTCGGACTGTGTTTGGTTTTGACAAGCAGGGTATATACCTTCTATCGGCTTTCGCCGCGGCGAGCCTGCTGGCATACGGGATGAGGCTGCCGGTGGTGGTGAGGCGGGGGCGGCGTGTGAGGATGGCGGGCTTGGCGGCGACTTTCGTTGTCGGCGGTCTGGTCCTGAACGCGCAATACTCCAGCGAAAGGGCGGCGGCGCTCCTATCGGGCCAGTTACCGGCGGTTTCGGCCACGGGCGCGTTCGTTCTGGCGGTCGGTGTCGTGGTTTTTGTGGTGATCTTCGGCAACCTGTACTGCGGTTACGTCTGCCCGTTCGGGGCTGCCCAGGAACTGGTTTTCGAGGGGGGCCGCCTTTTCAAGCGACTGCTGGGAATGGGTTCGGCGGGCGCCGTGCTCCCGGCCGTTGACGCCGGATCGATGCGTTCGGCGCGGTTCGTTAAGTACGCGGTCCTGTTCGTGCTTATCTGCGCGTTCTTCGCGTGCAGGGACCGCTCGGTGCTTTCGGCGGACGGGATGACCGGAGTTTTCAAGTTCAACCTGCCGTTTAGTTTCCCCGGTCGGGCCGCCGCGGGCCTTGCCCCTGGATCGATCGACTTGGCGCTTCTTGTGGCGGTCGCGGCCCTTGCGGCGTCGCTTTACCGCAACCGGTTCTGGTGCCGGTATCTCTGCCCTTCAGGGGCTTTTTTGTCCCTGTTCGGCCGCGTGAGGCTTCTTTCGCGGTTCCTGCCGGCGAGGAGGTACGCCCGCTGCGGATTCGGCCTGACCGCCTCGGATAACCTGGACTGCATCTGCTGCGACAGGTGCCTCGGGCCCGCCGCGGCGGAACTCGCGCCGCGGCGGCAGCGGGCGATGAAATTTCCGCTGCTGCCCTGGGCGGTCGCGGCGGCCGTTGTCATATCGTCGGTTTCGGTCCGGGAGTTTTTCCGCGCCACAGGCGCCGCCTCGAGGCAAACCGTCGCGGCCGCCGCCTCAGGCGGGCAGCCGCGCGACGTCGACATCGAGCTTATCGAAAGGCTGATACGCCAGGGCCGCCTCTCCGGCCGCGAGGCCGTCTACTACAAGCCGTCGGACAGGTCGGACTAGTCCGACCCGTCCGACCCGTCCGACTCGTCCGACCCGTCCGACTCACCGCCCATTCCTGTATTGCGTCCGCACCCGGTAGAGCTTTTCCGTGAACCCGCCTTTTTCCGCAAAGTCCTGCTCGAGCTTTTCGATCTGGCGCCTCAGCAGGTACAGGGCCTGGTTGACCAGGCAGATAAGCGTGTTGGCGGCGGCCTCCGGCGGGGCCTCGGTAATGCCGTATGGGTCCGTTTTGCCCTGGTACATCCCGACCGTAAGGTGTCTTCTCCTGACGGCCAGGGCCTCCGGCGCGTTCCTGTCCCACCGGCGCAGTCGCCGCTGGCGCAGGAAGTCCTCGAAATCCAGGAGCAGTTCCTCGAGGCTGGCCTTGGCCACGTTTGTCAGCTTCAGCTCGGTCTTTTTCGACGTGGCCGACGCGGCGCTTCCCTCGGCGATATTCTGCCGCCCGCTCCGGGCGGCCTGGACCATCTGGTCGCAGGTGCGCGACCGCCTGTCGACAAAGCGGTCGCAGAAGACAACCGTACTGTCGTAGATGATTTCCGCCGCCTGGAAGCTGCGAAGCCTGCGGTATCCGCCGTGCCTGGGAATCAGGCCGGGCCTCTTCTTGTCGGACAGGTCCGATCTGTCTGACCCGTCCGACTCGTCCGACAAAAGCTTGACCGCCGCCCGCACGTCCAGGACGATGCGGTTCAGAAGCGAGCGTATTGCCTGCCGGTCCCGCGGCAGGCCTCCCGGCAGGGTTTCCTTCGAGAGCTTGGCGATCCAGCCGAGCCTTTGAATCGCCCGTGAAATGTTGCGCGACATGCGGGCCCCTCCTTATGACTTGCTGGCGCAATGCTAAAGAACTTGCGGCGCATGTCAAGTCCTTCTGCGCGAAAAGGCCGGCGCGGAGGGACAGCCTCAGCGGGCCTGCGAGCCCGATTTTGTCTGGCGAAGCGACAGCATCGTCGGTGTGGCCGCGATCGCCTGCGAGAGACCCCGGGTTATGGAGCAGGCGCTGGTGAGATGGTCGCTGGTCAGACGCTTGTCGCTCAATCGGTACATAAGAATGAACCCCAGACACATTCCGGACAGTGAAAGTGGAATTGTGGCAGCTGATATGTTTTTCATTTCCGACGGGTTAGCCTCGAGACCGTGCTCGAAAAGGTCCTCGATTGTGCAGATGGTGTTGGACCTGCAGACGTTGCCAACCAGCTCGGATGTGAAATAGTTTTGCATCTGACTGTTCTGGTCTCCGATCGGCTCATCCCTGCAAATGTGCATCATATGGCCGGTGCCGCGGCGGAGAAAGAATACCACATTGATGCCGCCTATTTCATGCTGCAGCAACTCTCCGGCCTTGTCCAGCAGTTCCCTCAGATCTATCGTACCGATTATGGTTTCGTAGAACTGTGCGGTGAAGTGCACCGTATTCAGTCTACTGATGAAGTCCTTCTGCGCGGTTATGATGTCGTTGCAGAGTATGTCAATTTTCTGCGCCTGTACCTTGCGCTGGCGGTTCAGCACTTTGAACAGCGCACGTAGTTTTCTGCTGCGTCGTTCGTGGTCCATGGATATTGCCCAGCCTCCACACAAAGGTTATCCGTGGGAGATTCGGCGACAGACGACGGCGACTTTAGCGCCAACGGGATCTGCCTGATAAACCTGTGACTGGGCCTATAAACAGCCGCATATCAGTCTTGCCGGGCGTCCGAAGGCCGCTCTATTGTGGTTGAGACGTCGGCGGAAGCCGGATTCTCGGACCTTGGGCGGACGAAGTCCCTAACGCTGAACCGCCGGCAGCGTTACCGTCACATTTGTTCCACTGCCGGGTCGGCTTTGAATCCGCAGGAAGCCGCTGTTGAGGCGGATCAGGCGTTCGGCGATCGGCAGGCCGATCCCGCGGCCACGGCCGGCGGGCCGGCTGCTGAAAAAAGGAGCGGTTGCCTTGTGAAGCGTTTCCCTGTCCATTCCCCGACCGGAATCGCTGACGACGATCCGGACCGCTCGCCCGCCATCGTCGTCGGCGGCCTGGATCCGCACCTCGCCGGAGGCGTCCGTATAGGACTCGATTGCGTTGGCGATTATGTTTCCCAGGGCCGAGGCGATTTGGGCTGAGTCGGCGAATATGCTTGTGCTCGCGGCGGAAGTGTCGACCTGCACCCCGGGGCTTTCGACACCTGTTTTCATCGCGGCCAGGCTTATGGCCTCGTCGATCACCTGTGCCGGTTCCGTTGCCGCCGGCCTCGGCTTGGCGGGATCGGCGAAAGTCATCAGTGATTCGATTATTCCTGCGATTTCGCCTGCATTGGAGGTTATCCTTTGCAGCATTTCGAGTTTATGCGGATCGGTCTCAGAAGCGGCCAGCACCTGTGCCCGACCGGATATCACGGCCAGGGGGTTGTTTAGCTCGTGTGCGGCGCCGGCAGCCATTTCCGCCAGGATCTGCATTCGTGAGCCTGTTCGGTCTTCGCCTTGGAAAGCGGTTTCCGTGCGGACGAGCCTTTCGGCCAGCTCTTTCTGCTCGTTCAGGCAAAGGGCCGCATCGAGTACAAAGCCGCCGGCTGACAGTACGGCACGCCACCCCTCGTGTAGCTCGAGCGATGTTAAGGGCCCCCTAAGCTCGAAGACTATGGCTGCTACGGCATTTCCGCGGGCCATAAGCGGAGCGACCTTCGCCGAGGAGACATCAAAATCCACGTCCAGCTGATCGAGAAGCCATTTGCAGTGATTCGCCGCTTCAAAAACGGCCCATTCCACCCGTATGGACTTGGGTATGGCAGGCATTTCGCCGGGAGCCCGGACACGCGAGGCTATACGGCGGCGCGGGCCCTCTACGACGACTGCCGTGACGGCGGCGGCGTCGCCGGGTTCGGGAACATAAACGCATACCGGTCCTGTTCGGTAGAGTTTTTGGAAACCGGCGGCGAATTCTTCGGCCAGGTCAGCTGCCGGCGAAGAGATCTTGATGCTCCCCAGCAACTCCGAAACAAACCTTGCGCCGGCGGCGGCCGACTCCAGCCTCGGAGTCTGCTGGACGCGGTCGCGGATGAGGTCGGCGGCGGTGTTGCGCAGAATAGTGCAGTAGGCCTCGCCCGCACCGGGGTGGCCGGCCGTTTCGAGGCCCAGGATGCGTACTTTTTCCTCGATCCCCGCCGGCAGGTCATCCATGATGCGGTCTATTTGTGCGCGCGTGAGACCGAGCGGCTCTTCGAACGACTGCAACTGGAAACTGCCCGGGCAGCCTATGCCGCATTGGCGCGCCGCCGTGTCCGCCGCCCGTATCGTCTGGACCAGCTGTGCGTAGGGTGATGCCTGCTGGGTCAGTGCTCCTCCGCCGTGGTGCAGCCAGACGGCGGCCGTGATCGGCGCCGGAAGGCCCCATTTCTCGGCCAGCCTTCTGCCAGCGGTTGCATGGTCGATTCCCAGCAGTTCCTGCTCGACCGATAACGTAGATACTTTGTCGTCTTCGGCCAGCTTTGTTACACAGGCGAAGCTCCGGGGCATTAGCTGCTGCATGGCCAGTTTTCCAAGATCGTGCAGCAGGCCCGCCAGGTATGCCAGTTCCGGATCCAGCTTTTGCGACATGGCGGCCATATCTCTCGCCAGGCAGCCGGTTGCGAGGCTGTGAAGCATCAAATTCTTCCTGGCGGTTGTGTATTCGTCTCCGTTTGCCCGTTCGAAACAGACCTCGACGGACAGGACGGCAGTGAGAATATCATCTGGCGGCAGGGCGGCGACGCTCCGGGCCAGGCCGGTTTCCGGCAGTTGTTGACGGCGTGAGGCCAGTGGAATAAACATGCATGCCAGGGCGGGGTCGGATTCCACTATATCGCCGAGGCCGGCGGGGTCCGGGGGCTGCTGAAGCTGATACAGGGCCTTTGCGGCCACGCACGGCAGAGTCGACAGGCACCGCAGCCTTTCGATCGCAAGCCTTATCCTTTCGACGGATCTGCTGTCGGGGGCATCGTCCGCCATCCCGTCCTCCTCGCGAGCCTTGAACAGCCTTAATGTTAAGTGTCGCCCGCCTTCGGCCGGGTTATGCCGGTGAACCCAGCTCCAGTGCCCTGGCTACTCTCTTGATCAGGTCAGTGATATCGAATGGTTTCCTGATGAAGTCCTCAGCGCCGCTTTTTAACAGCTGGTCGATTTCGTCCTGCCTTATCACTCCGCTTATTATAATGATTTTCATGTTCTCAAACTTCGGGTTCATCCGTATCGTGCGGCAGACGATGTTTCCGTTGACGTCAGGCAGCATGTAGTCGAGCAGTATCAAATCCGGCCTGAATTGTTGGGTGGCGATGCCCGCCTCGTAACCGCTGGATGCCGTTTGTGTTTCGAACCTGCCGTCACGCGCCAGTACATCGACCAGCAGCTCGACTATTTCGGGGTCGTCGTCGACAATCAAAACCTTTTTCTTGCCGGATTCGAGATTATCCAGCGGAATATTGTTATCCTTCATGAACTTCACAAGGCTGTGGCGGGGTATCCTTCGGAACTTAGAACCGGGGACCCTGAAACCCTCTATCCGCCCGGAATCGAAGCAGCGTATTATGGTCTGCTGGCTGACCTGGCAGATTTCGGCCGCCTCGCCGGTTGTGAACAATTCCTTCATTTCGCCAAAGCTTCCCAGGTTATCTGTTTAACCCATTTTAACTATCGGGCTTTACTGCTGTCAAGGATTAGTAAACTTGGCGGGAAGGGTATTATGGGACGTGGAAGGGGGAATTCAGCCGAAGTTGTAGTGTTTGGTGACGGGTCGCGTCACCTTCCACGTGCACTCGAGATCCTGTGGAAAGACGACAAGGTCGCCGGCCCCGAAGTTGACGGAGCCGCTGCCGTCTGTGACGGTAACCTCACCCTCGAGCAGGAGGCAGGTCTCTTTTTCGGTATAGGCCCAGTCGAACTCGCTGACCTGGCAGCTCCAGGTCGGCCAAGCCTTGCAGGCGGCGGCCTCGCTGTCGGATGGTTTCCTTACAATTACGTCCTTTACGGTCGGCATGGTGTGTTTCCCCCGGTCAGCTGTCTATTCTTGACATTATCCTCTTTGGCGCATCCCTCCTAATGATTAGGGATCGAAATGTCAAGAATAAAAACCTTACCCCTTCGGTTTTTTCTTGACCTCTGCCGGCGTTTACTTAAAGTATCCGCCGAAAACCGTCCGCTTGAAGTTGTTACGAGAGGAGATGACATGTCTGATGTGCTTCTGGAAACGAAAATCGCCGGCGTGGAGCCCAGCCGCGGCAAGGTCCGCGATATTTATGATCTGGGCGACAAGCTGCTTATCGCCGCCACTGACAGGATAAGCGCGTTCGACGTTATCATGTCCAACGGCATAACGCATAAGGGCCGGGTGCTGACCGGCATATCGCTTTTTTGGTTCGACTTTTTCGCATCCGAGATCGAGCACCATTTGATAACGGCTGATGTGGAACGGTTCCCCGAGCCCTTCCGCGGCAATTCCGAACAGCTTGCCGGCAGGAGCATGCTGGTCCGCAAAGTCGAAGTGCTGCCGATAGAGTGTGTCGTGCGGGGTTACCTGGCCGGAAGCGGCTGGACCGAATACAAAGCCTCCGGAACCGTTTGCGGCCAGAGGCTGCCGGCGGGATTGAAGCAGTGCCAGAAGTTGCCCGAATTACTGTTTACCCCCGCTACCAAGGCCGAGATCGGCATGCACGACGAGAACATAAGCTTCGAAAGATGCGTTGAGACAATAGGATCTGAAAGGGCCCGCTACGTCCGCGACAAGAGCATGGAGATATTCCGAAAGGCCTCGGAGTACGCTGAGACCCGGGGGCTTATCCTGGCCGATACAAAGTTCGAGTGGGGTTGCACCGACGATCGCATCATACTGATCGACGAGGTGCTTACGCCGGATTCCTCCCGTTTCTGGCCGGCGGACAAGTATGAAGCCGGTCGCGATCAGGAGAGCTTCGACAAGCAGTTCGTCCGCAACTACCTTGAAAGCATCGATTTCAACAAGTCCGGCCCGGGTGTCGAGCTGCCGGAGGATATCGTCGAAAAGACCAGCGCCAAGTACATCGAGGCCTACGAGAGGCTGACGGGCGGCAAGTTCACCGCGGCCTCCTGAGGGCGTCTAACAGAACGCCTTCGCATTCAAGCGGTGTAGGAAAAAAAGGTACCAGGTATCTTTTTTGCGTGCAGCCTGGAAGGCTGCCCCCCCAAAAGCGAAAAAAGGTACCTGGTACCTTTTTTCACAAATGCTTCTGGTGGCGAAGGGGGCGTTCGCTAAAGCTTCCAGGCCTTGGCGAAGGCGCGGAAGCTGCGGTCGTAGGTCGCCTCGATGTCGGTCGGAAAGCAGCAGCCGGGAAGCTGCCGGGCCGACAGGTGATAGCTGAGGCACTCGCAGCACAGCCCCTTCCTATCGCATCCAGGGTACGTGCAGTTACAGTTTTCAAGGTTTTGCTGTTTGTTGCATTCCATGCATCGGCCTGTCAAGAAGAATGTCCCGCGGTTTAGTTTCAGCGCCTTGCGTACTATGCCTATTGTACCTGTCGAACCGCCGAATGTAAAGGTCCACCGGGATACCGGGTATCCTCGGGGCTCGGATAGCCCGTGCAGGCTGGAAGCCTGCCCCCAACTGAACCTGCTCGCATTTGCACTTATCCGAAGTGCAGTTCGATGATATCCCCGTCGTTTAAAACATGGGATTTCTGGGTGTTCTGGCCGTCGTAAACTCCTTTTCCCCAGATCCTGGCGTAACGGAGCTTTGCGGCGAGCTCCCTGTGCACCGCCAGCGCCAAGTCCATTACGGTCGAGCCAAACGGGAGAGTGAAGGGTTCGTCCATGTCGGCCTTTTTGCCGGGCTTCTTTGCGTATATTCGGATGATGCCGAGGCGGTCGAAGAAGAGCCGGCCAAGCTTGTCGATTCCCGATCCGTCGGCGGCGGAGGTCACCGCCGACGGAAAGCGGCCGGCGACCGATTTGCGGAAGGCCGCGACCGCACCAGGCGTCGCGATGTCACATTTTGTGCCGATGCAGACAGCTTTTTTCGCGAGCAGGTTGCCTTGTGCATCAACGGCGGAGGTTTGCTCGTCTATCAGCAGGTTCCGCGAGTCGAGAAAGTCCAGGCATACGTCCAGCTGGGCGGCGGCGTCGGCCGCCAAGTCGGCGGCAACGGCTATGAGATCGCAGTTGCGGTAGGTCCCGACCTGGCCCGGGGCTATGTAGTCGGCTGTTATGGGCGGGGTGTCGATGAGCTGGATTTGGATATCCTCGAACTGGAGCATGCCGGGAACGGGCACGTTTGTTGCGAACGGGTAGTCCGCGGCGGCGACCTTGGCGTTTGTAAGCGCGGCGACTATGGAGCTCTTGCCGCAGTTGGGCATCCCGAGGAAAGCCACCTGGCCGGCACCGTTACGTGGAACGTAGAAGACGTCCGCCTGCTTGCCCCCGGCCTTCTTCCTGGGGGTGTCCTTGAGCTTGCTGAGTTTTCTGCGCAGGTCCGCGCGGAGGTGGTCCGTTCCCTTGTGCTTGGGCATGACCCGCAGCATCTGCTCGAGCGCCAGGATCTTCTCCTCCGTGGCGGCGGCGGCCCTGAACCACTTCTCGGCCTTGAAATATTCGGGTGTAAGATTGGCCGGCACGGTAGATAGAGCAAAAATCAAAAAGCAAATATCGAAATTATGTAAAACACCTTTGACTCTTCCGACTTGCCCCGCACCCCTTGCGGCACCGGCATGCCGTTCGATTTCCGATGACCGTCATCGCGGATAAAAAGGGCTGATGGGGGCGGAAATCAACCGGCTACGCGTTCAGCTACAAGGTCTCCGACCTGGCTGGTCGAATAGCCCATTTTCCCTGCCTGCAGGCTCTTTAATTTTTCGGCTGTCACGTACATTACGGCCTGCTCGATCACTTCAGCCGCTTTCTCCTCGCCCAGTTCCGCAAGCAGCATCTGCATGGCGCATATCGCCGCCAGCGGGTTTATTAGTCCTTGACCGGTGTACTTGGGGGCGCTTCCGCCGATCGGCTCGAACATGCTTACGCCCTCCGGGTTGATGTTGCCGCCGGCGGCTATGCCCATGCCGCCCTGGCAGATCGCACCGAGGTCGGTGATTATGTCCCCGAACATGTTGCCGGTGACGATCACGTCGAACCATTCAGGGTTCTTGACCATCCACATGCATGTCGCATCTACGTGGTAGTATTCCCTCTTTATGTCACTGTACTGCGATTGTCCCATTTCGTGGAAGGCGCGTTCCCAAAGGTCGTAGACATATGTAAGTACGTTCGTCTTGCCGCACAGCGCCAGGGTGTTGGCGTCGCCTTTGCCGCGGGCCTTCTTGCCGTGTTTGGTGGTGTAATCGAAGGCGTACCGGAGGCAGCGGTCGACCTGGTGGCGGGTGTAGACCGCCGACTGGACAGCCACCTCATGGGGTGTTCCCTTCATGGTGAACCCGCCGCTTCCGGTGTAGAGGTCGCCGGTGTTCTCGCGGACAACCACGAAGTCGATGTCCGCGGGCCCCTTGTCCTTGAGCGGAGTTTCCACTCCCGGATAGAGTCTTACGGGTCGAAGGTTGATATACTGGTCCAGGGCGAACCGCAGCGTCAGGAGTATGCCTTTCTCCAGGATTCCCGGTGCTACTTCAGGGTGCCCGATCGCGCCGAGCATTATCGCGTCGAGCTGGCGCATTTCGTTGACGGCTGATTCCGGCAATGTCTCGCCGGTTTTCTTATACCTTTCCCCGCCGAAGTCGAACTCCGTGACCTCGGCCTTGAATTTGAACCTGCCGGCGGCGGCCTGCATGACTTTAACCGCCTCCGCCGTCACCTCGGGGCCCGTTCCGTCGCCGGGAATGGTGCCGATCCTGTATGATTTCATTCCAGTTTCCTCTTCAGGATGCTCTCCAGCAGTCCGCCGTCCTCGATGATCCGCCTGGCGAATTTCGGCAGCGGCCTGAATTTCAGATCTGTTTCTTTTGTGCTGTTGCGGATTATACCTTTGGCAAAGTCAATGTCCAAGTGGTCTCCGTCGTCGATTTCATCGGTCGCGCCGGGCAGTTCGATCAGATAGCATCCGTTGTTTATGGCATTGCGATAGAAGATGCGGGCAAAGGATTCCGCAATTACTGTCGCTACGCCCACGCCCTGTATGGCCCAAACGGCATGCTCGCGGCTGGAACCACAGCCGAAATCCTCGCCGGAAACAATCACGTCTCCGGCATGGACTTTATGGACGAAGTCCGGATCCAGGTCCTCGAGGCAGTGCGAGGCCAGCTCTGTGCGGTCGTCGGTGTTAAGGTACCTGGCGGGTATTATCTCATCGGTGTTTACGTGGTCCCGCCTGTATACGTGCGCTTTAGCCATCACAAAACCTTTCTCGGGTCGCTGATTCTTCCCTCGACGGCGCTGGCCGCCGCCGTGGCCGGGCTGGCCAGGTACACCATGCTTTTAGGGTGCCCCATCCTGCCGACGAAGTTCCGGTTCGTGGTGCTGACGCATTTCTCGCCGGCTGCCAGGACCCCCAGGAATCCGCCGAGGCACGCGCCGCAGGTCGGCGCAGCCACCACGCAGCCGGCTTTGTAGAAAGTGTCGAAGAGGCCTTCGTCCATGGCCTGCTTCCATATCGCCGGGGTAGCGGGCACGACAATTGTCCTGACGGCCGTCTTTTTGCCCTTAAGTATCCCGGCGGCGATTCGCAGGTCCTCGATCCTGCCGTTCGTACAACTTCCTATGTACACTTGGTCGATCGGCTCGGGTTCGCATTGGCTGACCGCCACACCGTTGCCGGGCAGGTGCGGCAGCGCCACCATCGGCTCGATCTTCGAGCAGTCGAAATGCTCCGTCAAAACGTAGGCGGCCTTTTCATCCGGCGCCAAAACCGTGTAGTCGGTCCTCGTCTTGAGGTGCTCGTCGAGGTAGGATTCGGTCACCTCGTCGAATGGAATTATGCCATTTTTGGCTCCTGCTTCGATGACCATGTTGGTTATCGTCATCCTCGCTTCCATCGACATGCTCTTCAGAGCCGGGCCGACAAACTCCATCGCCTTGTAAAGAGCCCCGTCGGTGCCCATTCGTTTTATGACCGCCAGGATCACGTCCTTGCTGTACACACCGTCCCCGAGAGTGCCGTCGAGCACTATTTTGATAGACGCAGGCACCTTGAACCAGAGCCGGCCGGTCGCTATCGCCGCAGCCAGATCCGTCGATCCGATGCCGGTGCTGAAGGCGGCGAAAGCTCCATACGTGCACGTGTGTGAGTCACCCCCGACTATCAGCTCTCCGGGCAGGATATGGCCCTTTTCCGGAAGCAGCGCGTGGCACACGCCGGCGGCCCCGATCCGATAGTAATGGGTGATCCTGTTACGGATGGCCCAGTCGTGCAGCCTCTTGTGAAGCTCCGCGCTTTTTATGTCTTTCGCAGGTTGGAAGTGGTCGGGAGTTACGACGATTTTGTCTCTGTTAAAGACCCGGTCGAGACCTTTGTCGACCAGCATCGATATCGCCGGCGGCGTAGTCACGTCGTGACACATAACCACGTCGATTTCGGCGTCGATGATCTGCCCGGCGGATACGCCTTTGAGCCCGGCGCCCCTTGCAAGGATTTTCTCGGTCAAGGTCATCATGCTCCGGCGTCGGCCTTCCTATAACCCCTTTAACGCCGGCTTCTTCCTCTTTGCCGAGGCCAGCCGGTTGATGGCGTCGACGTACGCTTTTGCGCTGGCCTCGATTATATCGGTCGATACGCCCCGGCCCAGGAAGGAACGGCCCCTGGAACTGACCCTGACTGAGGCTTCGCCGAGAGCCTCCTTGCCGCCGGTTACAGCTCTTATCGAGTAGTTTTCCAGTTTCGGGGACAATCCCGTGGCCTGTCTGATGGCCTCGTAGGCTGCGTCGATCGGACCGTCACCGCAGGCGGCCGCCTGTCTCACACGGTTTCTTACATTTATAATGACGCTGGCGGTCGGAAGGGTGCCTGTCCCGCAGGCCACATGTAGGTATTTAAGCTCATAAACTGGTTCCACCGTGCGGGTCTCGTCGCTGATTATGGCCGCTATATCCTCATCGAAGACCTCTTTCTTCTTGTCCGCGATGCCAAGAAACATCTGGTAGGCGTGCTCGATCTCGGCCTCCGTCAGATTGAAGCCCAGTTCCTTGCACCGAACGGCGAAGCCGTGCCGTCCGGTATGCCGTCCCATAACCATTCGGGAGCCTCCCAGGCCTATGGTCCGCGGGGTCATTATTTCGTAGGTGGTGCGGTCTTTGAGTATCCCGTCAACGTGGACGCCTGCTTCGTGGGCGAAGGCGTTGGCGCCGACGATCGCCTTGTTCGGCTGGATCACGAAACCCGTAAGCTGTGAGACCAGCTGGCTTGTTCGGTGTATTTGCCTGGTATTGATGCTGGTTATCAGCCGCATGCCGCGGCTGGCAGAGAAGAAGTCCGCCCGCGTATGTATGGCCATTACGACCTCTTCAAGGGCCGCGTTTCCGGCACGCTCGCCCATTCCGTTTACGGCGCACTCGACCTGCCTGGCCCCGTTTCTCACGCCGGCAAGGGAATTCGCCACGGCCATTCCCAGGTCATTGTGGCAGTGCGTGCTTATGACGCACTTGTCCATTCCCGGTACCTTCTCCTTCAATTCAGCGATGATGTGCCCGTATTCATAAGGCAGTATGTAGCCGACCGTGTCGGGAATGTTCAGCGTAGTGGCGCCGGCCTCTATGACAGCCTCCAGCACCTCCACCAGAAAGGACATCTCCGACCTGCAGGCGTCTTCCGGGGAGAATTCCACGTCTTTGACAAGGCTCCCGGCGAGCCTTACCGAATCAACCGCCATTTTCAGGACCTGCCGGCCGCTCTTCTTGAGCTTGTGCTTCATGTGTATGGGACTGGTGGCGATGAATGTGTGGATGCGTTTCCTTTTTGCCGGTTTGACGGCCTTTGCGGCCTCGGTGATGTCCTTCTCGTTGGCGCGGGCGAGAGCGGCGATAACGGGGCCGTGGACACGTCGCGCCACCAACTGCGTGGACTCGAACTGGGCCGGTGACGAAACGGGAAAACCCGCTTCGATCACGTCGACGCCGAGCAAGGCCAGCTGCTGGGCGATCTCCAGCTTCTCGGTCACCGAAAGCGAAGCACCGGGCGATTGCTCGCCGTCACGGAGAGTGGTGTCGAATATAATGACCTTTTCCTCATGCATTCAATCATTGTAAAGAATCGCGGCCGGGATGCAAGAGGCAAGGGGCCCGGCGGCGTACGGTCCAGACGGCATGGACTGAACGGACTGAGTGGACGGGTCCATATCGTCCACTTCAGCCATTTTGTCCGACGGTTGCAGGCAGGCCCTGTCCTTGTATTTTTTATGCGGCGCGGTACCATTATTATGATGCAAAAACGGATCGCTATTCTCGGATCGACCGGCTCGGTCGGCAGAAGCGCCCTTAGGGTGATCGATTCGCTGAATTCCCTGCCCGGAGGCCGGCGTTACGAAGTTTTCGCCCTGACAGCCCATAAAAACGTCAAACTGCTGGCCGAGCAAGCGAGGCGCCATAGGCCGCAATATGTCGCGGTTACCGATCCCTGCAGCTGTGACGGGCTGCGCGAAGCGTTGCGCGGACTGGACGTGAGGATCCTCTGCGGCGGCGAAAGCGCCGTCGAGATCGCCGGTATGGAGCGGGTTGATGTTGTGCTGGCCGCGATCGTGGGCATAGCCGGCTTGGCAGCGGTTTTGGCGGCCGCGGATGCGGGAAAGCGGCTGGCGATCGCCAACAAGGAGCCTCTTGTGGTGGCCGGACAGCTGTTGGTCGAAGCCGCCGGACGCGGAGGGGCTTCCATACTGCCGGTCGATAGTGAACACTCGGCGATATTCCAGGCGATGCGGGCGGGATCGGCCGGAGAGGTCAGAAAGATAATACTGACCTCCTCCGGGGGACCGTTCAGGGATATGTCAGCTTCGGATCTTTCCGGTGTATCTATCGGCGAGGCGCTGTCTCACCCCGTCTGGGCCATGGGACCCAAGATAACCGTCGATTCGGCCACGATGATGAACAAGGCCCTGGAGGTCATCGAGGCGCACTGGCTTTTTTCAATGCCCGTCGAAAATATTGAGGTTCTGATTCATCCCGAGTCGATAATACATTCACTGGTAGAGTTCGTTGACGGATCGGTGATGGCGCAGCTGGCGGAACCGGACATGTGCCTTCCAATACAATACGCGCTTACCCATCCCGACCGCCTGCCGGGGGCCGGTTCGTTCCTGCGCCTGGAGGAAATAGAAAAGTTGACCTTCAAAAAACCCGATCCGAAGTTGTTTCGGTCCCTGGCATTGGGCTATGAGGTGGCCCGAATGGGCGGTACGGCTCCGGCCGTTTTCAACGCCGCCAATGAAGCAGCGGTCAAGGAATTCTTGGCGGGCCGGATCGGTTTTGTTAACATAGTACCCCTTATCGAGCACTGTGTGACCAAGCATGATTTCAGTGCGGATGCTTCATTGCCCGAATTGCTTAACGCCGACGCGTGGGCGAGAAAAGAGATTGGTGAATGCCTGAAAAAAAACCACTCATGAAGCCGATCCCGAAGAAATACTCAAACGCGACCCTGCTGGTTCTCGCGGCGGCGATGGTCCTTCATCTGGCCGTGAGCAACCTGGATGTGTTTACCAACATTCTTCTCGTGCTGCTGGGTTTCGGGGCGGTGATCCTTATCCACGAGTTCGGGCATTTTATCGCCGCCAAACTCGGTGACATAAAGGTCGATGCTTTCTCCATAGGTTTTCCGCCTACGCTGCTGGGCGTTCGAAAATACAAGCGGGGATTCGGCGTGCGTTTCCTGCCGGGCACGGGCGGGCGCCCGGACGCGGGGGCGGACCGGCGGAAGGGGGTTGAGCCGGATTTCAAGGTGGCGGTCAAGGGCGAGCCTCACGAGACAGAATACCGCCTCGGGGTGATTCCGCTGGGTGGTTTCGTTAAGATGCTCGGCCAGGACGACACCGGGGCCGTGGAGGCCTGCGATGATCCGCGCAGCTTTGCCAACAAGTCGTTCCTGACCCGGCTTGCCGTCATATCCGCCGGCGTGGTCTTCAACGCGCTCAGCGCCGCGCTGGTTTTTATGCTTGTTTTTCTTATGGGTATCAAACTGCCCCCACCGATCATTGGAGACGTGATGAAGGGTTCTCCCGCGGACAGGGCGGGTCTTAGCGGCGGGGACGAGATAGTCGCCATCGAGGGAAACAACGGCAGCCTTGATTTCACCAACATCGTGGTGACAGCGGCGCTTTCGGATGTTAACGAACCGGTCCGGATGACGGTGAGGCATCCGGATGGTTCGTTGGAGAACGTATCGATCGTTGCCGAAATGCTGCCGGGAAGCCGCACGAGGGCCTTTGGCATCGCGGCTCCGCGGCAGCTTCAGATAGCACAGGTTGACGATCCCGCCCGGCTTCTGGAAAGAACGGGCTTGCTGCCGGGCGATCGGGTCAGGGCTGTCGACGGCAGGCCGATCGAGGGTGTTTGGGAGTTGGAGGAGGTGGTGCGTGACAGTTACACCCCCAGACTTCCTGTATTGGTCGAGCGCGTCGGGGGCGATTCTAACACGCCGAGCTTGGTAGAAGGCAGACTCTGTCTGGATCTGGTGGATCCCATGCTGGATCCCCAGTCGGAATCCGAGATCGGACACGTCTATTCGATGGTTCCCCGTCTGCGGGTGGCCGGGGTCGCGAAAACGGGGCTGTCCGTAAGCGAACGGTTCCGGTCCCTCTTGGCGAGGATCGGCGTCGTCGAGGAAGCCGACCGCGTCGAAAACGGACTGCTGAAAGGTGACATATTCGTCAAGGCAGGTGACGTTCCGAACCCGACCTATTGGGAGCTGCGAAGCCTGACCGAGCAGAGCCGCGACGAAGAACTCAAGGTTGTGGTTCTGCGGCGCGGCGACGGCGGAGTTGAGCGAACGGTGGCCACGACGGTTGTCCCGAAATGGAGCAGTTCCCACAATAAAGTGATAATCGGCATCGACCTGACCCTTGACGCCGAACATCCGGTTGTGGCAAAGACCATACCGGCCGGCGGCCGAGAACCGCTGGAAATTCCCCGGGGCGCGACCGTTACGGCTGTCGGTGGGGTGGAGGTTTCGAATTACTACCAGATCATCGACCAGATAAAGCGGCACTCCCCAGGCGGCGTGCGGCTGGGCATCAACTGGCGCCTCGGCGACGCGCGGGGCAACGTTGTTGTGGATTCCTCCAAGTTCAACGAGAGGGTAACCATTGAGCCCTCGCTGGCTGATTTGATTCCCTTTGAGGATATGACCAAGCTTTACAAGGCCGACGGGCCGGTAAATGCGGTTGTAATGGGATGGCGCAAAACGGTCATGTTAATCACGCGGACTTACCTGACGCTCAAGCAGGTTATAGGAGGGCTGGTCAGCCCCAGGGAGCTGGTTGGACCTGTTGGCATAGTTTCGATCAGCTACCGGATCGTCGCGGAATATCCACTGGTCAATTATATGTACTTTATGGGGCTTATAAGCGCTTGCATAGCGGTATTCAATTTTCTGCCGCTGCCGCCCCTCGACGGCGGCCTTGTGGTCATCCTGGCCGTCGAGAAGATAAAGGGCTCGGCATTGAGCCGGCGGGCCCAGGGGATAGTCGCCTATGCCGGATGGGTGGTGATAGGGTCTTTGTTTCTGTATGTGACCTTCAACGACATCGTAAACAACATCTTTCGTTAACGGGCAGGTGCGTTGGAAGCATCCGTGAAAGAAATACGCTGCCGTGATTACCATGAAGGTCTGCCTGACGTTCTGAAGGAATCGGACCGGCGGGTATTCGACCTGGTGGCGGCCGAGTACGACAGGCAGCGGGATACGCTCCAGCTGATTGCCGCCGAGAACAGGTGCAGCAGGGCGGTCCTGGCGGCTCTGGGATCGGTCGTCCAGAACAAGACCACCGAGGGCTTTCCCGGCGGGCGGTTCCACGCCGGCTGCGGAATCGTGGACGAAATAGAGACTCTGGCCGTGGAGAGAGCCAAACAGGTCTTTTCCGCCCGACACGCCGAAGTACAGCCCCATTCAGGCACGACCGCCAACCATATAGTAATGGCCGCGGTGCTGAGGCCAGGCGACAGGATTCTCAGTCTCGGCCTCGACCAGGGCGGCCACCTTTCGCACGGGGCGGTGGTTTCGTTCACCGGCAGGTTCTTCGAAGTCGCCAACTACGGTGTGGACCCCGAGACATTGCTTCTTGATTACGACCGGATCGGGCTGCATGCCCAGCGGTTCAGGCCGCGCCTGATAGTATGCGGCGCCACTGCTTATTGCAGGACCATAGACTTCGCCAGGTTCCGCAGGATAGCCGACGAAGTCGGTGCGTTTGTTTTGGCTGATGTCTCTCACATAGCTGCACTTATTGCGGCCGGAGCCCATCCTTCGCCCGTGGACCATGCCCATTTCACCACTACCAGCACCTATAAACCGGGCGGTCCGCGCGGCGGGCTGATATTGATGGGCAGGGACGCGGAACTCGAGGTCGAGCTTTTCGGCAGGGTCAGGCCCTTGCGCCGGCATCTTGGACATGCGACTTTTCCGGGGGTGCAGGGAACACCTTACATGAACAACATCGCCGCCAAGGCCGTTTTTTTCAGGGAGATGCTCGGTGCCGATTACAGGCTGCGGCAGTTCAAAGTCGTGGAAAATGCCGCGGCACTGGCAGCGGCCCTGTTGGATATGGGCTTTGACGTGCTGACCGGAGGCACTGACAACCATATGGTGCTGGTGAACCTGGCCGCCTACAAGGGCGGCATGACCGGTATTGTCGCGCAGCGGGCCCTGGAGCAGTGCGGTATCATCGTGAATATGAACAAGCTTCCCTACGACAAGAAGCCCGCGGCAGTTACCAGCGGCATCCGCCTCGGCACGCCCGTCATCACCGCCGACGGGATGGCCGCCGACCAGATGCGCGAGATAGCCGCGATGATAGAAGGGGTGCTCGATTCGGTAAAGGTCAAAAGCGATACCGAATACGAAATCAACCCCGATGTGGTCGAAAGCGTCAGGGACCGCGTCAGGGAACTGCGCTGCCGGTTCCCGATCAGCTTCTAAAAAGAAGAATCCAGAAGCCGGAATTCAGAATCCAGAATTCAGAAAAAATCCTGGTATCTTTTTTTCTTCGAAATGGACAAATGGACGAAGTGGACGAAGTGGACAAGTGGACGGGGCCGCTTAGTCCACGCCACTGCGGATTATGGATTCTTTTTCCTGAGCTCTGAACTCTCCTTAATATCGGTATCGGGATTTCCGATTACGATTCCGAGTACGAATACCGGTGCGGGTATGAACACACAGCGGGCGGCAGCCCCAGTTGGGGGGCAGGCTTCCAGCCTGCACATTTCGATTTCGATTTAGTACGCCCAGTCTAGGCTTTCCAGCCAGCTCGCGGCCAGAATCGCCAGGTCCCTGCCGTTGACGGCGCCGTCGAAATTAACGTCGGCCGGCAGCGGCCATTCGCTCATGCTGGCGAAGGCCGTTCCGCCGTAGGCCCCCATGTTTAGCCGGCCGCCGTTGGGCATCGGTTCGGCGCCGGGGTGAAGAAGCGGGTCGCCGCCGTCGACGCAAGGGCTGGTGATCTCGTCGAGCGCCCACACGTGGAACCGCGGCCAGTACCTTCCCCTTTGAGAGCGGAGGTGGTACCATTCGTCGGCGAACATCGGAGAAGGCGTCTCTATCCCCCGACCGCTCAATCCCATCTGGTAGAGTTCGGCGATTTCCCCCGGAGACAGGGCCCTGTCGAAGATCGCCACCTCGTCGATAAGGCCGTCGAAGTGATAATACGGCGCGTTGTAGCCGTACCCGATCCTAAGGTCCAGATCATTGACCGCGATGCCGGACGGCAGCGAGCCCTCGGCGAAAGAGCCGGCGGTGTGATCGGTGCCGTCGACGTAGATCTCCATGAACTGTCCGCCCCTGAACCTGGCGGCGACGTGGTACCACCGGTGCGGCTGAAGGGTTATGTCGCTGCAAAGCACGCCTCCGGTGAAGGAACCACCCGTGGAGGATATGGTAAGGACCAGCCTGTCGGGGCACCAGTTCTGCTGGGTATCCTCGAAGGAGAAATCGTAGGCCCTCTTGCCCTGTTCGCTGTCGTACTTGCTCACGATCGACTGCCGCTGCCTGGGGTTGGGCGCCGATAGGGTCCTGGTGTTGATCCAGGCGGCGATCGTTATTTCGGTGGTTATGTTCAGGCTGGAGTCGTTGCCGCAGTCGACGTGGTCGTCCTCGCCGTCGAAACTCAGTGCGCTGCCCGCCTGTCCCGGCGCCCAGGCGGCCCCGCTTACATAACCGTCATTGGGGCCGATCGAATCGGCCGCTACGTTGCCGCCGCTCTCGTTGAAACTCCAGTATGAAACCAGTCCCTCCGGTGGTCCCGCGCCGGTCCAGCTGTATAACGGTTCGAGACCCACCAGATCCGCCTCGTGATTGTTCCAGAGGATATTGCTGTGTACATCCGGTTCGGACGCGCCGTAGGAACCGATCCCGACGGCATTGCCGACGAGCGTCAGGTTTTGGACCGTCGGCGAGCTGGCTGCGATGAACACGCCGGTGTCGCAGCCTCTTATCACGAAGTTTCTAAAGACGCTTTCGGGCCCCTCGCCGTAATAGAACGATGTCCCGAAACCCCCCGGGGCCTCGATCACGGGTATGCCAGCAGGCGTGGCCAGGCCCCGCAGCGTTATCGCCTTGCCCAGGAAGACCACATCTTCCATGTACACGGCGGGAAATACCGACACCACGTTGCCGTCCTCCGCCGCGGCGATGCCCCTGCTTATGGTGGCGAAGGCGGTCGCCTCGCTGAGGCCGTCGTTCTGGTCGTTGCCGTTCACGCCGTCGACAAAGTACTCGACCGGCTCAGGAAACGCCTGCTCGTATACCTGCCGAACCTCCTCGCCGCCAAGCGCCCTGTCGTAAATCCTCACATCGTCGATCGCGCCGTTGAAAAAATGCCTGATGCCGATGTCACCGCCGTTGTAGGCACCGATAACTGCATCGGCCGGTGCATTCATCACGGGAAGGCTGACGTCATATTCGGTATTTCTAACCGTACCGTCAAGGTATAAAGTCACTTCGGACCCGGACTGCACCAAGGCGATATGGGTCCATTCACCGGCAACGGCCGTTACCGCCGAATCCACGTAGCCCCAGTCATTCGATCCGGTGGCGTAGATTCCGCTCCACTGTGCGGGGTTGCCGCGTATCAGGATGCTGAAACCTGTGTAGTTGTCCGACCTATGCAGGGTCAGTATCCGCCCCTGGCTCGCCAGCTGGCTCGAGTAGTCGCCGGTATCGGTTCTTGCCCAGGCCGTTATCGTTTTTGTGGCGCCGGCCGTTACCGCCGCAAACGGATCCGCGCACTCGACGTAATCGTCCAGACCGTCGAAAACCAGCCCGCCGCCGAGTATGCCGCTGTGCCACTGTGCTCCGTGGATGGTTCCGGTGACACCTCCTGCGGAATCGACCGTTGTTGTGCCGCTTCCCTCCTCGAAGCGCCAATGGGCGACCGGGCCGCTTGTTGATTCGACCGTCGCCAGGGTCGTTTCGGCACCCTGTTCTCCTCCTGGTGTGTCCGGTGTGTTGCTGTCGGCGTTTCCGAAGGCCGCAGATGCGCTAAGCCAGACAAGGACCGAAATCAGCATACAAACACTTCGGAAATTGATTTTAAATTTCATTTCTCCCGCTCCACCAAAACATAAGCCGTATTTTCCATATGGTCCTGCCGCAACCCATACCATACACAATCTGTCGGTCGGGGCAAGCTTTTTTTTTTGCAGGATACCGCAAGCGGCAACAGAATGGGGCAAGAGTGTTTTCCCGGAAACGTTTTCCTGTTGAGGGCGAATCGCCGCTGTGGTATCGTTTGTGATCGCGATCGCGGTGGCGGCCCCCAGCCGCTTCAACTGCGGCGTCTTCTGTTGAGTCGACTTGTGGAGAATAGGTATGCGGGCGAACGTTTCGATTATCCTGCCGGCCTATGAAGAGGCTCGCAGCATCGGCAATGTCCTTTCCAGACTTATGCCCCTGGCTCGACGCAACGACTGGGAGGTGATCGTAGTGGACGACGGTTCGCGGGACAACACTTCTGACGCGGCGGACCGGTGCGGGGCAAGGGTTCTGCGGCATGCTGAAAATCGGGGTTACGGAGCCAGCATCGCTACCGGCATCAAGGCCGCAGGCGGCGGGATAATCGTGACGTTTGACGCTGATGGACAGCACGACGAGGAGGACATACCCAGACTGCTCGAACACCTCAGTCGCCACGATATGGTTGTGGGGGCCCGCACCAAGGATTCTCACGAGGACGCTTTCCGGGTGCCGGGGAAAAGAATTCTGGCATGTTTTGCAAACTACCTCAGCGCGACTAAAATCCCGGACGTTAATTCAGGACTAAGGGCGTTCAAGCGCGACGTAATGCTTCAATATATGCACCTGATGCCGGATGGCTTTTCATTTTCCGTCACTTCAACGCTGGCGCTGATAAAGGGAGGATATTCGGTAATGTGGGTCCCGATCCAAAGTGTCAAAAGGGTGGGCACCAGCACAGTCAGGCAATTACGGCACGGACCCGAGGTTCTCATGCTTATACTGAGGTTGACCGTTCTTTTTGATCCCCTTCGTGTGTTCCTGCCGGTGAGTATGGTTCTGCTGTTGCTGGGGTTTGTGATGACGATTCTCAATTTCGTGTTCTACCGAGCCGCGGTGCCGGCCAGCGCGGTTTTCCTGGGCACCTCGGGCGTTCTCGTTTTCATGCTGGGTCTTCTGGCGGACCAGATCTCGGCTATGCGCCGCGAAAAGTGCGGAGGCTCTTGAGCCACGTCTTTTTTATAAGTTCCTTATCCGCGCTCACTGGTGTGATACAGACTGATGCCATGAGAGTTTTGCTTATCCGCCCTCCTCACGATCACATGATCTCCACGAACGTTCCCAAGTACGTGGATACGGAAACAGGCATGTATCCGCCGCTGGGGCTGCTTTATGTCGGCGCCGCCGTCACGGCTTGGACCGACGCGAAGGTCGAGTTGCTCGACGCGCCGGCTCTGGGTTTCGGCCAGGACCGCATCCGGCGGTTTGTGAATGAGTTGCGGCCGGATGTCGTCGGGATCCAGGCGATGACCTTTACGCTTGTCGATGCGGTCCAGACCGTCCGGTCGGTTAAGCAGGCCTGTCCCGGCTGCCACGTATCGCTTGGCGGTCCGCACGTCAATCTTTACCCCGAGGAAACGCTCGGTATCGCCGGTGTGGACTCGATTGTCCTCGGCGAGGGCGAGAGGTCATTCGCTGAAATGATAAACGTTATGTCTTCCGGCGGCGATATGGCGAAAGTGCCCGGTGTTGCGGTAATGCGCGGCGGTGAAGTCAGGACGGTTGAAGCTCGTCCGTTGGAGAGGGACCTCGATGATCTGCCCGGCCCGGACCGGGCTATGCTTGAAAACGCGCTGTACTGGTCGGTTCTGGCCAGACGCAATCCCGTCACAACCATGATGAGCAGCAGGGGCTGTCCGATGAAATGCGTTTTCTGCGACCGCCCTCACCTCGGCAAGACCTTCCGCTTTAGAAGCGCCGGCAGCGTCGTGGACGAGATGGAGGATTGCGTCGCCCGCGGCATAGGCGAGATATTCATGTACGACGACACCTTTTCGATCAACCGCCGCCGGATACTCGACATTCGTGACGAAATTTTACACCGCGGGCTAAAAGTCAATTGGGATGTCCGTGCCAGGGCCGACAACCTGGATGAAGAAGTGGCCGCCGCTATGAAGGAAGCCGGTGTGGTTCGAATGCACATCGGCGTGGAAAGCGGCAGCCAGCGGGTGCTCGACGCGATGCAAAAAGGAATCACCGTCGAGCAGGCATACGAGGCCTTCGAACTGTGCCGGAAATTCGGCGTGACCGGCCTGGCGTATTTTATGATGGGCAATCCGGGTGAGACTCGGGAGGATGTCGAGCTGACAATGAAGTTCATCCGCGACTGCGCCGCCGACTATGCGCACATAGCCGTTACCACGCCGTTCCCGGGCACGCAGCTTTACCGCATGGGGCTGGAGCGCGGCGTCTTTTCACGGGATCACTGGAAAGAATTCGCGGCGGATCCGAATGAGAGTTTTCATCCGCCCCCGTGGACCGAGAATTTCGAAGGCGAACAGCTCGAGCGGATGCGGCGCCGGGGATATCGGCTGTTTTATTCCCGCCCGGGGCGCGTCTTGAGGCAGCTGGCGGGAATCCGTTCATTCCGCGAGTTCAAGACCAAAACCTCGCTGGGCTTGAAAATGCTGTTCGGAAGATAGTACAGACGTTCCCCGGTGGTGGTCAATCCGTGGCTTTAAGGAATTGACATGTTTGGCGACAGGGTGCGGGAAATTCTGTTTTTGCCCGTGCGATTCTTTTGTTCGCACGAATTTGTGAATATGCTCGGACTTCGCTCTTTACGCGACGAGCGGTATGATTGTGTCATGGAGTTTTGCCGCGGGCGACTTCTGGACATCGGATGCGGGAATAATGAGCTGGTGAAAAAATACGGCCGCGACAGCATCGGGGTGGACGTTCATGATTGTGGCGGAGGCGCGGTGATCGTGGATGACGCCGCAAATCTTCCGTTTGAAGACGCCTGCTTTGATACGGTCAGCTTCGTCGCGAGCCTCAACCATATCACCAATCGCCGCGAAGTGATCGCCGAAGCCCGGCGCGTGCTGTCCCGCCGTGGCAGAATCGTATTGACCATGTTATCTCCGTTCGTCGGCACCGTAAGGCACCGATTGGCGATATGGGACCGTGATCAGCTCGATAGGGGGTTGAAGCCCGGCGAGGCACAGGGGCTTTCACACAGCCATATCTTATCGCTATTCGGAAGCCAGGGTTTCAAACTGGTCGGGAAAAAACGGTTTATGGTGTTTCTGAACAGCATATACGTATTCGAGAAATCTGAGAAAAAAAGGGGTCAGGAACCTCTTTTCGCCGCGGAAAAAGGTTCCTGACCCTTTTTTTTTCTTGTCGGACCAGTCGGACGGGGGCTGGTATTGGCTGCCGCCGGGGCGGGCAAGCATGGCGTCAGCCCTACTGCCTACTGCCTACTGCCTACTGCCTACTGCCTACTGCCTACTGCCTACTGCCTACTGCCTACTGCCTACTGTCTACTGCCTACTGTCTACTGTCTACTGCTTTTGAGGTCGAAAATCATGTAGGGCGGCATGCCGATGTTCAGGCGCCTGCCGTCTTCGGTCTTTGTCGGGGCGACGGCGGGGATGTATTCAGGCCTGTAGGTTCTCTCCAGGCGGTTGACCAGCTTCGAGAGGCGGCCCACGGCGGGAATAAGGTAGTAGCGGCAGTCGCCGGCGGCGTATCTTTGGATTTCCTCCCAGGACCGGGCCTGGACTATCCGCCTGTCGAGATACCACGCGACCTCCGGGCGCACGTGCGGCCCCTTTACCGGGTGCTGGCTGCGGACGAAGCTCTCGTAGCTCAGAAGCGCTTCGTTGGGCGGGATCCTGCTGTTGAGGTCCTTGAACATCGCCGCCTTGGCGGCCGGGAAGTCGACGATGCTATAGTAGTAGTTGACGCCCTTGACGCACGAGACCGTTATCAGTGTCAGCAGGCCGGCGAAGGCCGCGGTCGCGGCCCGGCGGTGGATTCCTGCGAACATGCCCGCGATCCAGGCCGCGCCAAGCGCCGCGGCTATCGCCATAAAGGGTATAAGCGGCATCTGCCAGAACTGATGCCACCACAGCGAACCCTTGAAGACGAACATCTGTAAAACCCCTGGCATCAGCAGCAGCCAGAATTGGGGAAACCGCTTCACCGGCGTCGCTGTGGCGGCGGAGCCGTCTTTGCACAGCGACAGCAGCTGGCCCACGATAAGGTACGCCCCGGCGATAACCAAGACCGGCAGGGTAAAGTTCAAAACCGCGTATTCCCGCATTTTGGCGAACCAGGGACCCCACCGGAAGGCGGCCATTTCCCCCTTGCCGGCCCGCCAGGTGTACAGTTGCCAGATCTTTTGCCAGTCCCAGCCGTGGCCCGCGGCCATGACCATAAAGTTCAACGCAAGGCTCGACCCCGGCGCCAGCAGCAGTATCGCCATGAGTTTTTTTTCGGGCATCCGCCTTCGGCGGACGCAGCTGAATATGTAGTGGATGCATATGGCCGCCGCGTAAAAGAAACCGCACCAGCTTGTCTGGATCGCAAAAAAGAGGCTTGCAGCGAGCAGCCAGCGGTGTCTTTTGGCTGGTTGCGGTCCGCTTTTCACCGCCTCCGTAATCACCAGGTAGTTCCAAAGGGCCACAAGCCCCAGCAGGAAGTCATAATTCGATATCAGGGGCACGCCGCAGCCGAAGTAGCCGGTTATGGGAAACAGCACGTAGAAAAGCCCGGCCAGCAGGGCGGTCTCTTTGCCCAGCAGGCCCTTGGCGATCAGCAAGAATATCAACAGTGCGATAACGGCGCGTATTATGCCCCCGGTGCGCAGGCCAGCCTCGTCCTGGCCGAAAATAAGCATGTCAAAAGCCGGCAGAAAGAGGCCCAGTTGGGGGTGGTCCAGAGCCCGGTTCGGATTGCTTGATGGAGGGTCGCCGACGGCCCACACCGCCGCGCCTTTGGTATATGAAAGCTCGTATTTGAGAAATGTCCTCGCCCGCCATGCTGTTGCAGCCTCGCCCCAGCTGTGCAGGCCGGTGAACGGCCGGTCGATGTTGCGAGCCAGCGTTGCAACCAGAAGAACGCACAGGATCGCTGAGCAGAGTTGGAAATATCCCACGGTGCTTTCGGCTTGATGCGGCTCAATTTTTTTTGCCATGTGTTGTTCTCGTAGAGTATCAGGGCGGAGCCTGCCGCGAGGGAGCCGCCGCTGCCAGACGGCCTCCCTTTCGGGCCATGATAAGGAAAAACGGCCGTCCGTACAGGGTTCCTCTCAGCGGCCGGGTGGAAAGAGGGGAGTAGTTTTCGGTTATCCACCTGACCACGGGGTGGTCTTGCGGGCGCTCCACGTGGAGCAGGTTAACCGCGACTATTTCGGGCGGGCGTTTCTTGAGGTCTTGCAGGGCCCGCCGGGTGTGCTTTTCGGCCAGGGGCCCCAATAGCAGGTCTGTCGACCAGATAAGCCCGGTCGGCGGCTTTCGCCCGCTCCAGAAATAAAGGCCAGGGTTTATTCCCCACACATAAAGGGTTTCTTTCGGTGCGAGAAGCCGATCGAGCTCGACCGCCAGCTTTTTGGATATGATGTACTGAGGACCCTGTTTTTTCGCCGACCATTCGTCTGCGGAAAATCTGTATTGAGGCATCACGAGCAATAAAAGCGAGGCCAGCACCAGCAGGCCTGCCCCGCGGCTGAGGGCGACCCAAGCTGGTTTTTGATGCCCTTGCAGAGCCGCCACCGCCCAGCCTGCGCCCACGACCAGGGGCCCCAGCCAAAGCTGATAGTAGTGGCCGTAGAAGCGGCCCGGCAGCGAGACGGCCAGATGGGCAGCCGCGGCGAATGCAAGAAGCAGCAGCCAGCTGCGCCGGTGGGGGCTAAAAATGCCGGCGGCCGCGCCTGCCGCGGCGGCCGCTGCCAGCGGAAGAGTGCTTTTCATGTGGAGGCAGAACAGCCTGGCGGGCTTGAAGCCCTCAACAATGTTCGCCAGGAGGCTTCCCCCCCGGCTGCGGGCATAATAGCGGCCGTATTCAAAGATAGTTTCGTAGAATATACCGAAGCGGTCGGTGACGGCGAAATACGCGAAAACGGCGCCCCAGACGGCGGCGCCGGTCACAGCGGCCAGGCAAATCTGCCCCAGCGCCGTCTTTAGACGCCCTCGAATTTCCAAGACCAGGTAAACAGCGGCCAGCAGCAGCGGGAACGTAAAGGCCACCGGTTTGTAGAGCGTGGCCAGCGCGAACAAGACACCTGCGGCGATCCACCTCGGTGCATCGAACCGGTCGGTGTCTGTTCTCAAGATGAGCAGGAAAGCGAAAATGACGCACGCATTGATCCCCACTTCGATGTTGGGCTGATTGGCCCAAAGCCACAGGTCGCTGCATATTATCGCCCAGAAAGCCGCCGACCACAGCCCGGCGGTCCTGCCGCCGCGGGCAGCAGCCGCCAGGTAAACGCCAAGCAGTGTCACGATTGCCGCAGTTACACCGATCAGGTAAACGGCGGCCGGTCCGAGACCGGCGGCGAGTTCTCCGGCGGCATAGGTGACGAATATAGCCGGAGGCTTGCTGTCCCATAGATCGCTGTACAGCCGATGCCCCGACAACATCCGGCTGGCTATTACGGCGTGGCTGGTAATGTCCCTTTCAAACGGTTCATCGTACGTTTGCAGCCGCAGGGTTGCGATCAAGATGCAAAATCCGGCCAGAACCAGCGGAACCGTACGGCGGCGGCCGGGCCCGCCGATTTCGGGAAGGGGCAGAGTCAGGCTCTGAGATGCCCTTAATTTTTCCATGTCGCCGCCCCAAAAAACGTGTCCGTAAACGCCGGGCGGAGGGAATGTTAACCGCTGCGCTGCCGAAATGCAAAGACCATTCCGTTCGTGTGCGGTTGTGCCATAGAACAATCCGCTGTTGATTGGCGTATTTGGGTTTGTTAAAATTAGTTTTTGTAACGCCGCCTTCGCGGTGAGGCGGGGGCATTGTTGGAGATTCAAGCATGAAAACTACTTTTATTCTTCTTGCGGCGGTGGTGTCAGTTGTCTGGGTTCCCCCCGCCCAGGCTGAACAAGCCGATACGGCGGCATCGCAAGCCGGACTTTCGAACCCACAGACGAGGGCGGTGATCTCTTTCAAAGAAACGGTCTATGATTTCGGGCAGGTCGCTCCGGGTTCCGAAAATCTTTGTGAATTCGAGTTTTCCAATAGCGGCGATGCTACGCTGAAGATAATAGATATCGGAAAAAGCTGCGGCTGCACGCCCGTCACCCTTGAAAAGACCGTCTACGAACCCGGTGAAAGCGGCACTCTCAAGGTAAAGTATCACGCCAGCATCCGGCCCGGGGCCGCCACGAAACGGCTGTACGTCAAGAGCAACGATCCCGCAAACCCCAGGCTTACCCTGACGATCAAGTCGGAGGTGGCCGAAAAAGTCACCTACGAGCCGAGGAACCTACGGCTGGTGGTCAACAGGCCGAACGGCGGCTGCCCCGATATTACGCTGAAGTCGCTGGACGGACGGGATTTCGCCGTAACCGGTTTCAAGTCGCCCGGTGACAGCATTACCTTTGAAATTGATCCCGGCGTGAAGGCGGAACAGTTCGTCATTACCCCGAAGTTGGATCTCGAGAAAATTCAGAGCCACAAGCACGGCCGCCTGGAAATAGAGCTGACCCACCCGTATTGTAAAAAGGTTACGATTCCGTTCAGCCTGGTGCCGAGATTCGCGCTGACTCCGGCCTCGCTGAACCTTATACGCTCCGAGCCGCTGAAGGCCGTTCAAAGAAAACTGTACCTGTTCAGCAATTACGACGAAAAAATTGAGATCGAGTCAACGTCCTCCAAGGAAGGGCTTATCAAGGTGCTTCGTCAGGAGCAAATCGACAGGAACCGCTACAGGCTGGTGTTGGAGATAACGCCACCGCAGATCGAAAGCGATTCGAGGATGTTCAGGGACATGTTTTACGTAACGGTCAACGGGGAAGAACAGCTGCAAGTGCCTTGCGTCGGGTATTATGATAAAAAGTGGCAGTCGCGGGCGATGCAGCAGGATCAGGGTGCAGCTGCTAATCTGTGATGAAGAAGCGGCCGGTGATTTTTATTGCCGCTTTTTCGGCGATTGTAGCCGCCGCCTGGGCTATGTCGGCCAGGCCGCCCGGCATCGCCGATCAACCCCCGGCAGCGATCAGTATATTCCTCACCGGCAATGAGTTTGGTGAGATGAAGCCCTGTGGCTGCGCCAGCGGGCAGCTCGGCGGGCTTGACAGGCGGGCGGCGCTTCTCAGCGGGTCAGAGACGTCCCGGAAACTGATCGTGGACACGGGGAATTTTGTGGATACCGAGGCCCCGCAGGACCTGATTAAATTCAACATCATCGGGCAGTCGCTGGGCCTTCTTGATTACGACCTGGTGGTCTTCAAGCCGCGAGACGTGGAAATAGCCCGGGAGCAGGGGCTGCTTGAGAGCTTTACACAGGCTTATGCCGTAATCGCCTCGCCCGGAACCGGCGGCGATCTTCCAGCGACGTTCAGGAGGAACTTCGACCTCAACGGGAAGGATGTTTCCATTATAATTGAGGCCCGTCGAGACGCGGCAAGCCGAAGTGTGCAGGTCTATCCGGCCGCGACTATTCCACATGGCGGCTCCGGCGAGGTGCGTATCGTGGTGTTGGAGGAATGCGACGACTCGGTTCTCAGTGCCGCGGGGGCCGAGGAGGATGTCGACTGCTTCATTTGTCCGCCGCGGTCAGATGAGCCTCTCGTATTGAGCGAACAGCCGCACGAGCCCATGATCTTAACGCTGGGGCGGTTCGGAAGGTACGTAAGCGAATTAAGAATCGTATCGGCCGGCGCTGACGGAAGGTCATTTCCGGACCGTCACGGCGATTCCTCCGGCGCGAGGCGAAATCGCGGCGACGGATTGTCGCTTGTCTTTTCTTTCGAACCTGTTACTGAGGACCTTCCGCAGGCCGAATCCGTGGAACAGCTTTACAGCTTCTACCAGCAGCTGGTCAAGGAAACCGGTCTACTGGAGAGGCATCCGCGAAGTGCGCTGGAGTCGGGGCTGCGATACACAGGTTCAGGGGCCTGCAAGGGCTGCCACGGCTACGAGTACGATAAGTGGAGCACCAAGGCCCACGCCCATGCTTACGCCACCCTGCAAAGGGTCGGCTCCGAGTACGACCCCGAATGCGTGGTCTGCCACGTAGTGGGAATGGATTATGAAAGCGGCTTTATTACCCCGGAATTAACCGGCAACCTGACCGATGTGGGCTGCGAGAATTGCCATGGCCCGGGCTCGCGGCACGTTGATTCCGGCGGGGCGCAGCCATGCGGCCGGCCCCGTTCGGACTGCATGGACTGCCATACCCCCGACCACAGCCATTACATGGGCAACGAAGAGGCGTATTTTCAGAAAATTATCCACTGGAGGGAACAGAAATCCGCCGATAATTGTCTAAATAAGGGGGCCGGGGATATTGGGCAATGATACGCACGCTTCGTATAACCAGTATAGCAGTGGCCCTGTTGGCGGGCCTTTTTTTCATTTTTCCGGTCGTATTCGGTCTGGAAGGTGATGAGAGGATCGAGCAGACGCTCGACTCACCGGGGGCTGTTGAGATGTATCTCGAGTCGGTCGGCCGCCAGGGAAAGGGTGGAGTCGAAACATCGCCGCTTGTAAAGCAGGCCGAGACCTTTGCAAAATATCTCAATCCTCCCGCGCCGCCCAGGCCCAAGCCCCAAATTGCCATTACCCCGCAGGTTGCCGTGCCCAGGCCCAGGGAGGTTGAGGCAAGGTTCAAGCTTTTGGGCACGAGTGTTCACCCTACAGAGCCGCAGCTGTCGCTGGCCCTGATCGAGGAGCCGGCCAAGGGTACCCGATGGGTGCGGCAATCCGGCAAGATCGGGCATCTCATGATTGAGCAGGTCGAGGATGGGACCGTGGTTGTACGCGACGGTGAAAGAACTTTCGAGCTTGTAGCCGAAAGGGCCGATAAAAAAAGCCTTGTCAAGAAGCAAGCGGGCGGGACGGAAGCTCCGGCTTCGGGCGAACAGTCAGTTGCGGCGGCGCCAATGCATGGCGAACGGTCGCCCGCTGTCGTGCCGACACCCGGCGGAGAGGCTCGCTCAGCGGCCGCGGGGCCGGCGCCCGGCGGCGCACAGGTATTGGACAGGCTGGCCACTGATGTCAGGGCCATGGCCGCCAGGATCGAGCAGCAGGCCGGCGATAAGATCGAAGACCGCGGTGATTCCTCGCAAGGGCCCGAGGCGCTGATGCAGCAGCTTCTCAAGAGTGTTCAAGCCATGCGCGTCAGCTCAGAAGAGGCCCGCAATCTCGACAGGCTGGGACGTCGGCTGGACGAGCAGGCCGTCGGCGGCCTCGAAAGGCCAGGGGATTCCAAGATCGAGATTCCCGGCGGCGACCCCAACCATAGCGGCGATTCCGATGTCGAGCGGGAAGGCCACGACCCGAACGAAACTGGGAACTCGGATAGCGAGAAGGGCTCGGAGCAAGAGTGATAGCCGTTTGTACCTCGTTGCATTCCGGCTCAGCCCGGGGCCAGAGTCTTGCTTTACGCCGGCTGTCACGTTAAAAAAGAGGGGACAATCTGCGGGTGTAGCTTAGTGGTAAAGCTCCAGCCTTCCAAGCTGGTCACGGGGGTTCGATTCCCCCCACCCGCTGTCATTTCGAACTAGGCCACGGCCTTCGGCCGCGCCCTTTGCGGCTTTCGCCGCAAAGGGGTTGAAGGTTCAAGGTTAAAGGTTGAAGGCAAGCGGCTGCACATAGTTTTTCAGCCGCCGAAGGCGGCTTCAACTTGATACCTTCTGCCTGTT
>Ga0180434_10000603_pt1 | contig 52880 bp, 50 predicted proteins | sample SS_ome_7_FD_132453 | JGI IMG/M metagenome (GOLD analysis project Ga0180434, IMG submission 132453) | Hypersaline lake sediment archaeal communities from the Salton Sea, California, USA - SS_1_D_2 metaG | ecosystem: Environmental > Aquatic > Non-marine Saline and Alkaline > Hypersaline >... | reverse complement strand
TTTTTTCAGTGCCTCGGCTTTCGCGCGGGCCGCTGCCGCTGCTTTTTTCTTTGCCAGCTCAAGATCGTCTTCTTCCTTCTTCTCGGCTTCCCGTTGTTTTTTCAGTGCCTCCGCTTTTGCGCGAGCTGCTGCCGCTGCTTTTTTCTTTGCCAGCTCAAGATCGTCTTCTTCTCTCTTCTCGGCTTCCCGCTGTTTTTTCAGTGCCTCGGCTTTCGCACGGGCCGCTGCCGCTGCTTTTTTCTTTGCCAGCTCAAGATCGTCTTCTTCCTTCTTCTCGGCTTCCCGTTGTTTTTTCAGTGCCTCCGCTTTTGCGCGGGCTGCTGCAGCTGCTTTTTTCTTTGCTAATGCAATATCGTCGTTCTGAACTTCTGAATGTTCTTTTTCTTTATGTTCTTCTTGGTTTGATGAGTCGAATCCTTTCTTGTCTGACATATTATGTCACCTTCTTTCCTGTCTTCGCCTCATATCTTATTTTTTCTTTTAGTTTATTAATTCCATAAATGAGTGCTGCTGGATTAGGTGGACATCCTGGAATATATACATCGACGGGAACAATTTGATCAACACCTTTTACGACTGAATAGGATTTGATATATGGACCACCTGCCGTTGCACAAGAGCCCATTGCTATAACCCATTTCGGTTCAGGCATTTGATCATATAAACGTTTTAATACGGGAGCCATTTTTTTCGTGACAGTACCGGAGACGATCATCACATCAGATTGCCGTGGAGAAGTTCGAAAAAAGGAGCCAAAGCGGTCTAAGTCATAGTGAGAGGCACCTACACCCATCATTTCAATTGCACAACATGCCAAGCCAAATGTTAATGGCCATAGCGAATTGCTACGTGCCCATGCTTTTAATTGTTCTAATGTTGTTAAAAAAACACTACGCTTTAACTCTTCCATTTCCTCTTCAGGAATACCTGTTAGCTTTACATCCATTTCAACACCTTCTTTTTCCAAGCGTAAATTAATCCGATTAAAAGCATGACAACAAAAATTAACATTTCAATGAGGGCCACAATTCCTAGCTTTTCATAAGCACTTGCCCAAGGATATAAAAAAACCGTTTCAACATCAAATATGACAAACATGAGCGCGAAAATATAGTAACGCACATTAAACTGAATGCGTGAGTCATGAAACGGTTCAATTCCACTTTCATAAGTTGTTTGCTTTTCTTTGGTAGGCTTATGTGGACGTAACCACTTTCCTAACGTTAATGCGACAATTGGAAGTAAAATACCTAATATGAGAAAGATGAATACAATTAAATAACTATTTTGATATACATAGAGTGAATCCACCTTCCCAACTCCTTTAAATATATTTTAAATAATCGAAATCTTCTAAATGTAATCGTTATCATTATACCATTTTTATACAAGTCATGTCGACCTAGCAATTGGTGTTATTAATAAAAATATGGACAACCATTACTAAATATTCTTAATCTCTCAATACTAAATATAAAGTATATTCTTTATAACAAAATTCTAGACTTTAACTAGTAATTCCTTTTTTATAATTCATGTTTCAAATTTTTCTCAAATAATTGTGTTTTGAAAAATCGCTGGTTGAAGAAATGTATGTATTTTAGGCTGGCTTAATTCATTTAGCTTAACTATTAAGTCACTACAAATTCATAGTTTATAGACTTTTTACTTTGGGATATTGGGGATTTTTCTTGACTTTATGGTTTACTTTAGAAGGTTTGTTGTTTTTTCTAGTAGAATTAGATCCGTTGGTATAGGTTTCCTTTATCTTATCCCTCGTTTTTGGTACTTCTATCCGAAGTATTTGGCACTTTATCCGCGGTTTCGGCTCCTTTTTCCGCGGTTTCAGCTCCTTTTTCCGCGGTTCTGGCTCCTTTATCCGCGGTTCCAGCTCCTTTTTCCGTGGTTTCAGCTCCTTTTTCCGTGGTTTCAGCTCCTTTTTCCGCGGGTTCGACTCCTTTTTCCGCGGGTTCAGCTCCTTTTTCCGCGGTTTCAGCTCCTTTTTCCGCGGTTCTGGCTCTTTATCCGCGGTTGCGGATCTTTTATCCGCGGGTTCGACTCCTTTATCCGCGGTTGCGGCTCCTTTATCCGCGGTTCCAGCTCCTCTTTCCGCGGTTTCAGCTCCTTTATCCGTGGTTCAGCTCTTTTATCCGCGGTTTCAGCTCTTTTATCCGCGGTTCTGACTCTTTTATCCGCGGTTCAGCTCTTTTATCCGCGGTTTCAGCTCTTTTATCCGCGGTTCTGACTCTTTTATCCGCGGTTCAGCTCTTTTATCCGCGGTTTCAGCTCTTTTATCCGCGGTTTCAGCTCTTTTATCCGCGGTTCTGACTCTTTTATCCGCGGTTCTGACTCTTTTATCCGCGGTTCTGACTCTTTTATCCGCGGTTTCAGCTCCTCCCTTGGTTTTGAGCCTTTTTTACGAAAGCAATAAAACAGTTTTGACCATATAAAAAAGACCTTTGGATGAATCCTCATCCAAAGGTCTTTATTCAGTCTTAGTATTTGTTATTAACAACATTTAAACGATTGATGGCACGTTGAAGTGCAAGTTCTGCACGTTTGAAATCAATGTTGTCCGCTTGTTCGCGAAGACGACGCTCAGCGCGTTCTTTTGCAGCTTGTGCACGGGCAACATCGATGTTTTCAGCTTTTTCAGCTGCTTGTGCCAGGATCGTGACTTTATCAGGTCGTACCTCTAAAAAGCCTCCGCTAACAGCCACGAGTTCCGTGCTGCTTCCTTTTTTCAGGCGAACCGCTCCAATTGCAAGTGGAGCCACCATTGGAATATGACCTGGTAAAATTCCGAGCTCACCACTTTGAGCTTTGGCACTTACCATTTCAACTTCTGCATCGTAAACTGGGCCATCGGGAGTGACGACATTTACTTGTACTGTCTTCATTTTTAGTTCCTCCTCCTAGGTCCCAAAATTAAACTTCTACACCCATTTCCTTCGCTCTTTCAACAACTTCTTCAATGCGACCAACTAAGCGGAACGCATCTTCAGGAAGATGGTCGTATTTACCTTCAAGAATTTCTTTGAATCCACGTACAGTTTCTTTAACTGGCACGTAAGAACCTGGTTGACCAGTAAACTGCTCTGCAACGTGGAAGTTTTGAGATAAGAAGAATTGGATACGACGAGCGCGATGTACAACAAGCTTATCTTCATCAGAAAGCTCGTCCATACCAAGGATTGCGATGATATCTTGTAACTCTTTATAACGTTGTAATGTTGCTTGTACTTGGCGAGCAACATTGTAGTGTTCTTCACCAACAATTTCAGGTGAAAGTGCACGAGATGTAGATGCAAGCGGGTCAACCGCAGGGTAAATACCCATCTCAGAAAGCTTACGCTCAAGGTTTGTTGTCGCATCTAAGTGTGCGAACGTTGTTGCAGGAGCTGGGTCAGTGTAGTCGTCGGCAGGTACGTAAATCGCTTGAATTGATGTTACGGAACCTACGTTTGTAGATGTGATACGCTCTTGTAATTGACCCATCTCAGTAGCAAGAGTTGGCTGGTAACCAACGGCAGATGGCATACGGCCAAGTAACGCAGAAACCTCAGAACCTGCTTGTGTAAAGCGGAAGATGTTATCAATGAATAATAACACGTCTTGACCTTGCTCATCACGGAAGTATTCAGCCATTGTAAGACCTGTTAACGCAACACGCATACGCGCACCAGGCGGTTCGTTCATTTGTCCGAATACCATCGCTGTTTTGCTAATAACACCAGAGTCTTTCATTTCGAAGTATAGGTCGTTACCTTCACGTGTACGCTCACCTACACCTGCGAATACGGAAATACCACCGTGCTCTTGAGCGATGTTGTTAATTAACTCCTGAATTAATACGGTTTTACCTACTCCCGCACCACCGAATAGACCGATTTTTCCACCTTTGATGTAAGGTGCAAGAAGGTCAACGACTTTAATACCAGTTTCAAGAATTTCAACTTCTGTTGAAAGGTTTTCAAATGTTGGAGCCGGTCTGTGAATTGCATCGCGTCGAGCATCTGCAGGAATTTCACCATCTAAGTCAATTGGCTCACCTAATACGTTGAATACACGACCTAATGTAACATCTCCAACTGGTACAGAAATCGGAGCACCAGTATCTTCAACTTCCATACCGCGAGTAACACCGTCAGTAGAAGCCATCGCAATAGTACGAACAGTGTCGTCACCTAAGTGAAGGGCAACCTCTAAAGTTAAGTCAATATCGACTTCGTTTTCATTGCGCGCTTTATGAGAAATTTTTAGGGCGTTGTAGATTTCAGGTAAGTGTCCGCTTTCGAATTTTACGTCTACAACCGGACCCATAACTTGTGTAACGCGTCCTTTCATGTTCGCTTTCCCTCCTAACTAACTTTCAACCATTCTTTTATTCTAGAGCTGCTGCACCGCCAACAATCTCTGTAATCTCTTGTGTAATCGCTGCTTGACGTGCACGGTTATATGAAAGCGTAAGAGTGTTAATAAGTTCTTTTGCATTATCCGTAGCATTTTTCATCGCCGTCATACGTGCTGCATGCTCACTTGCTTTACTATCTAGTAACGCACCATAAATTAAGCTCTCAGCATATTGAGGAAGTAGAACCTTTAAAATTTCCTCTTGTGCTGGCTCAAATTCGTAAGATGTCATTTTCTTGTTTGCAGCAATATCTGTTAGCGGTAAAAGCTTTTTCTCCGTTACATCTTGTTGAATTGCACTTACATAGTGATTGTAGTACATGTAAATTTCATCAACATGTCCATCGGCAAAAAGCTGAACGGTTTTAGAAGCGATTTCCTTAATATCAGCAAAGTTTGTTTCATCACCTAAACCAACAATTTCTTCGATAACAGAAATATTACGCTTTTTAAAGAAATCGCGTCCGATTTTACCGATGGCAATAACTGTATATTCATCTTTGGATTGATGACGGTTTTGGATTGTTTGGTATACCGTACGTAAAATGTTACTGTTAAAAGCACCAGCAAGACCACGATCGGATGTAATGACAACATATCCTGTTTTCTTAACTGGTCGTTTTTCTAACATCGGGTGGCTAACATCGTTGCTGCCAAGAGCGATGTTGGCAACCACCTCTTGAATTTTTTCCATATATGGAACAAAAGCTTTCGCTGCGTTTTCTGCACGGTGTAATTTAGATGCAGAAACCATTTCCATCGCTTTTGTAATCTGGCTAGTTTTTTTCGTTGAGGTGATTCTTGATTTTATATCGCGTAAGGATGCCAAAGGTTTTCACCACCTTTTTTGAAAAATCGCCGACTCAATTTATGTTGAATGGGCTGTGAAAAGCGCTGTTGGCTTTCCACAACCTGTCCGTTATTCAGATACAGCAAATGTCTTTTTGAAGCCTGTGATGGCGTTTTGCATTTTTTCGTCTTCTGGAAGATTTCCAGTTGTACGGATTTCTTCAAGAAGCTCTTTTTCGTTTTGATCAAGATAAGTGTAGAACTCTTCTTCAAAACGACGAATGTCTTCTACTGGGATATCATCTAAGAGTCCTTTTGTTAATGTGTAAAGAATCATTACTTGTTTTTCAACTGGGATTGGTTTGTTGATACCTTGTTTTAGAACCTCAACTGTACGAGCACCACGATTTAACTTCGCTTGTGTTGCTTTATCAAGGTCAGAACCAAATTGTGCGAAAGCCTCTAATTCACGATAAGCCGCTAAGTCAAGGCGTAATGTACCAGAAACTTTCTTCATCGCTTTGATTTGTGCTGCACCACCAACACGTGATACAGATAAACCAGCGTTAACAGCCGGACGTACACCGGAGAAGAATAAGTCAGATTGTAAGAAGATTTGTCCATCTGTGATGGAAATTACGTTCGTTGGAATGTAAGCTGAGATGTCACCAGCTTGTGTTTCAACGAATGGTAATGCTGTTAATGATCCGCCGCCTCTTGCATCACTAAGTTTTGCCGCACGCTCTAGTAAGCGAGAGTGTAAGTAGAATACATCCCCTGGGAATGCTTCACGGCCTGGAGGACGACGTAATAATAGAGAAAGCTCACGGTAAGCAGCTGCTTGTTTAGATAAGTCATCGTATACAACAAGCACGTGTTTACCATTGTACATGAAGTATTCACCCATTGTTACACCCGCATATGGTGCTAAGAATAACAATGGAGCTGGTTGTGAAGCAGATGCTGTAACAACGATTGTGTAGTCTAATGCACCGTGCTTACGAAGAGTTTCTACTACGTTACGAACAGTAGATTCCTTCTGACCAATTGCAACGTAGATACAAACCATGTCTTGGTCTTTTTGGTTTAAGATTGTATCAATTGCAATTTGAGTTTTACCTGTTTGGCGGTCTCCGATAATTAACTCACGCTGACCGCGTCCGATTGGAATTAAAGAGTCAATAGCTTTAATACCTGTTTGTAATGGCTCATGTACCGATTTACGATCCATTACACCTGGAGCTGGACTTTCGATTGGACGAGTTTTTGTTGTTTCGACAGGGCCTAATCCATCAACTGGTTGACCTAATGGGTTAACAACACGTCCAATTAACTCTTCACCTACAGGAACTTCCATGATACGTCCTGTACGACGAACTTCGTCACCTTCATGAATGTCTGTGTAAGGTCCTAAAATAACGATACCGACGTTATTTTCTTCTAAGTTTTGCGCCATACCCATAACGCCATTTGAAAACTCAACAAGCTCACCAGCCATTACATTGTCAAGGCCATGAGCACGTGCGATACCGTCACCAACTTGAATAACAGTACCAACATCACTAACTTGAATTTCAGACTGATAGTTTTCAATTTGCTTTTTTATCAGTGCGCTAATCTCTTCAGCTTTGATGCTCATGAGTTTCACCCCTATCTACGAACTTTTCGCTACTAATTGACGTTCAATACGTTCAAGCTTTCCGCTCACACTTCCGTCATAAATACGGTTTCCGATACGAATCTTAATACCGCCAATTAAACTTTTATCGATAATATTTTCAAGACGAAGTGATTGTTTTCCAATTTTCTTGGCAAATACGTCGGAAAGGGCTTTAAGTTCTTCATCCTTTAAAGGACGAACAGAGTATACTTTCGCATCCTGTGTTCCTTGCTCTTCATTGGCAAGCTCAACAAATCGATCCGCAAGCTCTGTTACAATTTCGATACGATGACGTTCTACTAATAAAAATAATGTGTTTAAAATTTCAGTTGTTAAAGAAGAAAAGGCTTCCTTTATTAAAGCTTTTTTATTGTCAAGAGAAACTTTAGGATGTGAAAGAACCTGTAGTAATTCACTATTATCTACAAATACTTGTTTTACAACGCGTAATTCTTCCTCAAACTGATCAATGGACTGTTTTTCTTTTGCGATTTGAAAAAGAGCTAATGCATATCGCTTCGCTACGACTCCGCCCGTCATAACTGCTCTCCTACCTCTTTAATATAATCGTTGATCAGTTTTTCTTGTTCAGCTTCATTAAGTTCTTTTTCAATCACTTTAGATGCTACTAATACAGATAATGAAGCGACTTGTTGACGTAATGCAGCAACAGCTTGCTCTTTTTCTTGTTCGATTTCCTTTTTCGCAGCCTCTTTTAAACGCTCTGCTTCTTGACGAGCAGCCAGAATAATTTCTTCTTTTTGCTGTTCTCCAAGCTTTTTAGCGTTTTCAACAAGCTCCTGAGATTCTTGACGAGCTTTCTTTAATAGCTCACGTTGCTCTTCAGCAAGCTTTTTCGCTTCTTCATGCTTTTCTTCTGCAGAGCGAATTTCGTTTGCAATGTGCTCCTCACGTTGCTTCATAATGCCCATTAAAGGACCGAACGCGTATTTTCTGAGCAATGCTAACAAGATTAAGAACATGATTAGCTGGAATAAAATATCTCCGCCATTAAAAGCTCCTCCAGCTGCGCCAAGGGCTAAATCAAATGTTAACACGGCTTGTTTTCACTCCCTTCAAGAGTTCCCATCCTATCCATCCAAATGGTTCATATATGAAAAAGAAGAATCAATTCAATCTTTGCTAGATTAACATAAAGGAATGGCGAAGCCCTTTTGATGATCTTCGCCATTAAAAGCTGTGCAATGAAAGCTTGTCTTCTATTAAGCTCCAAATACCATGAACGCGATAACAACCGCGATGATCGGAATCGCCTCAACTAATGCAACCCCGATGAACATTGTAGTTTGTAACATTCCGCGAGCCTCTGGTTGACGCGCGATACCTTCAACTGTACGAGATACGATAAGACCGTTACCAATACCAGCACCAAGTGCCGCTAAACCAATTGCAATTGCAGCTGCTAATAAATTCATAGTAGATATCCTCCTTTTATTTTTTAAAAATTAATTTTTTTACAAGATAAAAATAAAACATAAAAACTTAAAAAATTTTATAAATTAATGGTCATGACTCACTTTGTGTGCCATATAAACCATTGTTAACATAGTGAAAATGAATGCTTGGATTGCTCCAACGAAAATACTGAATCCTTGCCATGCCAACATTGGTACAGCAGCAACGATTGTACCAATAATTCCGCTTGCAACGCTTTGTGCATATCCATTCGTTGCAAGACCTGCTAGTAGACCTAATAAAATCTCCCCGGCAAAAATGTTACCGTAAAGACGGAGACCAAGCGTTAAAGTGTTGGCAAATTCTTCAATAATTTTTAGCGGGAATAAAAACGGTAGTGGTCTTAGGAAATCGCGACCATATTCACTAACTCCTTTTAACTTAATGCCATAGTAATGAGTTAGTGCTACAACCATAACAGCTAATGTTAGTGTAATGGTTGGATCTGCTGTTGGTGATTTCCACCATAAGTCATGTCCAACGATAACTGAAAACGGAAGACCTAACATATTAGCTACAAAAATATACATGATAAGAGTTAGTCCTAGTGTTAAGAAGCGTCCTCCAGTTTTCCAATCCATTGTACTGCTGATGATATTTCTTACAAAATCCACAACCCATTCCATGAAGTTTTGCATTCCAGTTGGCTTCATGGCTAAAGTGCGGGTAGAAACAACTGCGATGATGAATACAATGATACTTGTGATTGTAATCATTAAGATGTTTGCTAAGTTAAAGTGCAAACCTAAAAACTCGACGATAGGAGCTCCGTGACCCAACAACTTTCACCTCTCTTCCCAAGCTTGTCCGCGAATATAAAATATATAATCTATTATAATGACAACATAATGTGTCATTAATCCAATAACAACACTAATTAAATGAAAGTATTCAGGGAATTTTAGTGCGATTAAGACTGCTAAACCAGCTGTGGCCATTCGAGAAATTGTTCCCAATGATCTTGCACTTCGACCTTCTTCCATTGCTTTTTGGAATTGTTTAGATTTGCGTATTAATAACCATAAATTGTAGAGGCTAAAGCAAGTGCCAAGAATTAATCCGAGGAAAATGGTTTGATAAGGAGTAAAGCCCCATCCCAATACATAGATAGAGAGCAAATAAAATATGTATTTTTTGCTCCTATTCATTAATCGATCAAACTGATACATGAACTCAATCTCCTGAGAAGTAATGGTTGACTAGTCTTAACATTGCGTAAATACCTGCTGCTAGTCCAATCAGAAGGCCGATAATTAGAAACAGTGGATCAGTATCCAATTTATGATCTGCCCATCTACCAGCAAAAATACCAATTAAAGTTGAACCTACTAGCTGAGAAAGAATGGCAGACATTAAAGCCATTGCATGTAGCGGATGGCGTTGTTTTTTTCGCATGAAAATGAATCCTCACAAAATTTAAAATTTAAGGATTTTTCTGGTTTCATTGTATGTGAATAAGGTTTTGTAAACCTTATCATCTTATTCCCCGTTTAGCATACAATAGCCACTATATAATGTCAATCTGTTTCATGGGAAAAGATTCACAAATTGACGATTGACTTCAAATTTTGTTCACAAATTCTTCACAATTTTCATTGGTTTTCTAATAAAGAAAAATCCACTAAAATTTCTGTTTCCAATTTATCTTCTTTATTTCCTTTTTTAGCAAAAATAACCGCTTTATAAAATCCCTGAGGAATCTTCATATCCTCTTGTTTAATATCTTTTTTTCTTAGTCCTCGTGAAACATTTCGTTCAAAATCCAAAAATCCGATAAATCGTAATGTATCTGGATCATATAAGGCAATTCCAAATTCATCTGCTCCACCTGGTAAATATAATTCATAATGCAGAGTGTTTTCTTGGTCGGCCAGTCCCAACTCAAAGCCCATTAGACGAGGATAATCTGGTTCATTCATAACAAATAAATACGGAATTCGTATTGTTTCATGACCTACTTGAACATATAGTGCCCCGTCATAAATTCCTTTTTGGTAAAAATGTGGGGTAATATCTAAATAAACCGTTACCTTTTTCTTTTGCTTCGGGGGAACCTTTGTTTCCTTTGGCAGATTCCATTGTATTCCTTTTTGAACTTTTGGCTGTAAAAAAATAAATGTCTTTTCCTGTTTGGACTGGTTATCAAGTGTTAAGGTTACCTTTTTTTTCACACGGGTTTGCTTTGAATGTATTTGCCCAAACGTAATAGATGCAGGATAAATAAGTGTATCTGCTTGAATGGCTTTGGCAACATCTATTCTCCCAGCCCCTTGCTCGTAAGTAGGTAAAATTTCTCCTTCTTGTCTTAAAGGTTTAGCAGTATTCATTAAGGCCGCTTTTACTTGTTCTGGAGACCAGTCCAGGTGCTTTTGTTTAATGAGTGCTGCAGCTCCTGAAACATGTGGTGCAGCCATGCTTGTTCCATTTAAGGCTAAATAGCCTTTTGGAATGGTACTATCAATCGATACACCTGGAGCTACAACATCAGGCTTTATTTCCCATGTCGTTGTCACAGGTCCTCTTGAACTAAAAGGGGCTAATGTATCTTCTTCTTTTTCATAGGATGTTTTTAACCAATTATTTTCTTTTGCCTTCTCCTTTAACCATTCACCATCTTCTTTTGAAATAGAAGCGACTGGAATATCAATTTCTCTTTGTAAATGTCCGATAAAATTTCCTTTTAAATTATTATAAATAAGGACTGCTTTGGCACCGTGGGCTTTTGCGTTTTCCACTTTTTCTGTAAATGTGATTTTTCCTCTTTTAATCAGAACAACCTTTCCTTGAACGCTTTTCTTAAAGTCTTTTTTTTCACCTAGCCTAACATAAACGATATCTTCGGAATGGGTTAAATCCCAATTGCTAGCACCATGTAAAGGTAATAGTCTAATTTTTCGTTTATATCCTGAAAGGGTCAAATACGGTACATCTAGAGGGGGAGTGGAGGCTCCTACTGAAATGGCTTTACTAGCTGTCCCAGGTGAGCCGACTGTCCAAGCGTTTGGCCCTGAATTCCCACTAGATGTTACAGCGATGATTCCTTTTTCAACCGCTTTATTGATGGCTAAGCTTGTCGGCCAATCTGGCGCATTCACATTATTTCCTAATGAAAGGTTCATAATATCGACTTTATCTTTTACCGCCTTTTCGATAGCGGCAATCACTTGCTCAGAAGTCCCAACTCCATTCGGTCCAAGTGCACGATATACCATAATGGAAGCGTCAGGTGCCATCCCTGTTAGCTTCCCGTTAGCCGCAATAATACCTGAAACATGTGTACCGTGAATAGTTGCTCCCCTACTTGACCCTAACGATTCCATCGGGTCATCATCTCCATCTACCACATCATATCCACCTTTATAATTTCGATGTAAATCAGGATGAAGGTAATCTATTCCTGTGTCTATGACAGCTATTTTAATTCCTTTTCCGGTTAATCGCTCATCTTTTTCATCAAAATAACCACGAATGGTTTGACCACCAATAAATGGTACACTTTCTTCAATATGTGGTTCATAAGTTGAGACTGGGCTTGCATGCTCTATGTAAGGCTCGTTTAATAACAATTGTAAATCTTTTTTGGTCCCTTCTACTGAAAAGCCTTTAAATACCGTTTCATATTCTTGCCTAATTTTAATTTTCGGATGATTTTGTTTGATCGACTGTTTTGCTTTTAAAAATTCTTTCTCTTTTACGACTAAAACCATTGTCAATTTTTCATTTTCATCTTCAGAAGGCAAAATAGGATAGTCCGGATACTTGATCATTGCAAGTGAATGGGTCGGAATGAAGAAAAATAGCGTTATGATTAGAAAAATACGTTTATGCCATTGACACATAGACTCACCTCAATAGGTAGTTTGTGCCATTTTGTTTTATTTCATTAAAAAATTTTGAAAAGGGGATTTATTTAGGTTGAGAGCAAAATTCTCGTGTCGGAATGGTAGTTTAAGAGGGTAGGTGTTGTAGGGGTATAAGAAAATCGCAAAGCGCCCGCCTATTGGCAAAGGGCGCTGGAGGACCCACGAGGAGGCTTCCGCCGCCACAGCGGTGCCGAAGCGACCCAAGACGATGGCGCTTAGAGCTAAACAACGAATGACAATATGTATCAATTATTCCTTAGTAAAAATGATATAAATTCTGATATATTTAAAAAAACAGCAAGCAGTTGCTTGCTGTTTTTCTATTTCGTACCGAATAAGCGATCACCAGCGTCGCCTAAACCAGGAACGATGTAACCCTTCTCATTTAACTTTTCGTCTAAAGCCGCGATATAAATATCGACATCAGGATGTGCTTTTTGCATTGCTTCAACACCAGCTGGGGCAGCCACAAGACACATGAAGCGAATATTTTTTGCACCGCGCTTCTTTAAAGATTCAATTGCTTCAACTGCAGAACCACCAGTCGCAAGCATTGGGTCGACAACAATTAATTCACGCTCTTCTACATCAGAAGGAAGCTTTACATAATATTCGACCGGCTTTAACGTTTCTGGATCGCGATAAAGTCCAACATGTCCAACCTTTGCTGCTGGAATCAGCTTTAAAATACCGTCAACCATTCCAAGACCTGCACGTAAAATTGGAACAATACCAAGCTTCTTACCAGATAACACTTTTGATTTCGCCTTACTAACAGGTGTTTCAACTTCTACTTCCTGTAGTGGTAAATCACGTGTAATTTCAAAGGCCATTAATGTTGCAATCTCATCTACAAGCTCACGAAACTCTTTCGTTCCAGTGTTTTTATCACGAATATACGTTAATTTGTGTTGAATTAACGGGTGATCAAATACATATACTTTGCCCACGTTACCCATCTCCTTTACTCTTTTGCACCTCAATTGATTTTACTGAAAAAAGAAATGAGTTTCAACATTGGTTTCCGATCTAATTTGTTTTGTCAAAAAACGTTAGAAATTCAAAACTAAAAAAAGAGGTTGACTTTTTATAAGCCAACCTCTCATTTCATTATTTATTTGGATAAAGAGGGAATTTTTCTGTTAATGCTTCCACACGTTTTTTCAATTCTTCTAATTTCACTTCATCTTCATGATTTTTCAGTGCTGTTGCAATAATAGAAGCAATTTCATCCATTTCTTCTAAACCGAAACCTCGGCTTGTGACAGCAGCAGTACCGATACGTATACCACTCGTTACAAAAGGAGATTCTAGATCATAAGGAATTGTATTTTTATTCACTGTAATACCGATATCATCTAACACATGTTCAGCTACTTTACCTGTAATGTTTAAGTTCCGAACATCGATTAAAATTAAATGATTGTCTGTTCCACCAGATACTAAGTTTAACCCTTCTTCTTTTAATTTTTCAGCTAAACGCTTTGCATTGTTCACGATGTTTTCGGAATATGTTTTAAAATCGTCCTGTAGTACTTCACCTAATGCAACAGCTTTTGCAGCAATGACATGCATTAACGGTCCACCTTGAATTCCAGGGAAAATGAATTTATCGATTTTCTTTGCAAATTCTTCTTTACATAAAATCATTCCACCGCGTGGACCTCTTAACGTTTTATGTGTTGTCGTAGTGACAAAGTCTGCATATGGAACAGGGTTTTGATGAAGACCTGCTGCTACTAGACCTGCGATATGAGCCATATCAACCATTAAGTACGCACCGACTTCATCGGCAATCTCACGGAATTTTTTAAAATCAATTTCACGAGGGTACGCACTAGCACCTGCAACGATTAACTTCGGCTTATGTTCAATTGCTTTTGCACGAACATCTTCATAGTTGATAAGATGAGTTTCTTTATCAACACCGTACTCGACAAAATTAAATTGGATACCACTAAAGTTAACTGGGCTACCGTGTGTTAAGTGACCACCATGAGAGAGATTCATCCCTAATACTGTATCGCCACGTTCAAGTACAGCATAGTATACAGCCATGTTTGCTTGTGAACCTGAGTGAGGTTGTACGTTCGCATGTTCGGCACCAAAAATTTGTTTTGCTCGATCGCGAGCAATATCCTCGGCAACATCGACATATTCACAGCCACCATAATAGCGGCGGCCTGGATAACCTTCTGCATATTTATTCGTTAAAACAGACCCTTGTGCCTCCATTACTGCTTCACTTACAAAGTTTTCAGATGCAATTAATTCAATTTTTGTTCGTTGACGCTTAAGCTCATTTTGAATTGCTTCATACACTTGCGGATCTTGCTTTTGAATATAACTCATGAATAAGTTCCCCCTTTTAAGTAATCGGTGTATAGCAGCAGGCTTGTCTTACCTATGTAAAGACTCTGCTTATATTCATTTCAGACCATTTGAAAGAATGATCCAAAAATTTTCACTTTTCACGATTATCATTGTAGCACGATTCATTGATTAGAAAAAACAATTTTTCCGTTGAAAGTTCATTAGGTACATCCACTATTTAAAAATACATATTTCAATTTCAGTATGTACAACTAATTTGTTTTGTATTTCTCTTTATTTTAAATAATGATTTTGTTTTTTCAAGAAGTAATTTTTTTGTCTTGAAGCGTGAGGCTTCCTACATTACCTAATTTCATTTAAAAATAAAAGAACTGCCCAGATCGCCTCACATGCTTCAAGTGAGTGTGTGAGGCTGTGGACAGTTTTCCTCATTAAGTGCAGGATTCTGTTTTTTTCGTTTGTTCATATACAGCTCGTGCGCCACCGATAAGTTTTGGTCTTGTTGTCGCAAGTGTGACATGGGCTTGGCCAACCTTATTTTTTGAACATCTTACTGGTACGGCAACATGCTTCAAATGCATTCCAATAAATGTATCTCCTATATCGATTCCAGCATCCGCTTTGATAAATTCGACGACTACAGGGTCTTTCAAATGTTCAAAAGCATAAGAAGCTAATGAACCTCCTGCATTTGGAACTGGAATAACTGATACAATTTCATAATGACTTTTTTCAGCCGTTTCACGCTCAACGACAAGTGCCCGATTTAAATGCTCACAGCATTGAAAGGCAAGTTCTACACCTGTCTTTTCTTGAAAGTTAATCAGTTCATGAAAAATAATTTCCGCTACTTCCTTTGCTCCAGCCGTTCCAATTTTTTCTCCAATCACTTCACTAGTACTACAGCCAATAACAAGCTGTTGACCTTTTTGAAAAGATACTTGGTTCATGAAGTCATGTATAATATCTGCTAGGTCTTCTTTCCAAGTCTGTAAGTTTGACATATTGGTCCTCCCTACAGATTCTTTTCTTCGTATTCAGAAATTTTCCCTACACGTCGTGCGTGACGTCCGCCTTGATATTCTGTTGTTAGCCATGTTTGAGCGATTTCCCTTGCTAAACCAGGACCGATGACACGCTCTCCCATCGCTAAAATGTTACTATCATTATGCTCACGTGTTGCTTTCGCACTAAAGACATCATGTACTAAAGCACAGCGAATTCCTTTTACTTTATTGGCAGCAATGCTCATACCAATACCTGTTCCACAGATTAAAATACCACGATCAAATTCTCCCTTTGCAACTCTTTCGGCTAGAGGTAGAGCATAGTCTGGATAATCAACAGATGTTTCACATTCACAACCCATATCTTCGTACTCAATATTCATTTCTTCTAAAAGCTTTTTGATTTCCTCTCGAATTTGAATTCCACCATGATCCGATGCAATCACTACCTTCATGTTTACCCCCCTCGATCTAGTACGTAAATCTCTCAATTGTTTTCTTTAATTGTTCTGCACTTAAAGCAAGATTCTTCGATAAGTTATTGATGTTTTCAATCGTTGCTGTTTGTTCCTGTACGGCACGAGTTACTTCCTGAGCACCTGCAGATGTTTCTTCCGCGATTGCCGCAACTTCTTCCGACTGAGCACCCGTTTGTTGTATACTTTCCATTTGCTGTCTTACAAGAGTACTAATTTGTTTTACGGCATCAGCTACTTGAATAATGGATTGGCTCATTTCCTCTAATTTACGCTCTGTTTCTTTTCCTTTTTTCACTTCATTTCGAGCTGATGTTACTTGTTCGCTAATTTGTACTACTACACTACTAACTTCATGTTGAATATTGTGAATAAGTTCAGAAATTCCTTGAACAGCTTTTGCACTTTCATCAGCAAGCTTTCGAACCTCTTGAGCAACAACAGCAAATCCTTTTCCATGCTCACCAGCACGTGCCGCTTCAATAGAAGCATTTAAGGCAAGCAAATTGGTTTGATCAGCAATATCACCTACAAGAGAGACTATGGATTCTACTTTTTTCGCATTTTCCTCTAACTGTCGCACAAGCTTGATGGAATGCTCGTTTTCTTCAGCCAATTGATGAATACCTGTAATTAAAGATTGGAATACTTTTGTACTCTGGTCAAGCGATTGAACCATTTCATTTGATAATACTTCTGATTTGTTTGCTTTTTCTTCTACTTCACTTGCTAATTTTACAACATCTTCAACTGCTTCAGCCGTTTCTTGAATGGAAATAGCGGATTGATCAGCACCTGATGAGATCTCCTGAATCGTATATGTAATACTTTTTGCTTGCTTTTCAGCATTCTCTGTAGCTGCATGAATGTCTTGAACTTGTTTGTTTGTATGATCAAAGTTCTTTTCAATATTTTGAACCATGTGACGTAAATTCGCTAGCATTTCATTAAAAGCCATGCTTAATGCACGAATTTCATCATCACTTTTGGAAATAGGAACATCATCTTGAATATCCCCATTTGCCGCTTTAATCGCTGACTGCTCTAAACGCTGTAAAGGTTTCGTAATAAATCCAGCCGCAAAGTATGCTAAAATACCTGACCAAATAATCCCAAGTGTTAACGTCAAAATCGTAAAAGGAACTTCAGAAATATATTGCTTCACATAGTCAAAAACTATGTATATGTACAAAGCACTAACAGAATATGTTATAAGTGCAAGAGCAGTGGTAAAGAAAACAAGCTTTTTACGAAGGCTAAATTTGTAACGCTTTCGGGTGCTCACAATAATACCTCCTATTGGACTTCCTTCAATTTTATCATTAGTTTTTGAATTTTTTCGCTCAACTCTTCACGTGTTTGACGATAAATTTCAACGGATCCCCCAAAAGGATCAACAATATCTGCGTGATCTCCTTCCTTTTCAGCTACAAATTCTGTTAATGTATACGTTTTATCTTTGGCATGTGGAAAATGATGAATAACCAGTTCCTTATGGCTTTTTGTCATCGTCAAAATGTATGTAGCCCAATTTACTAGCTCTTCTGTTAATTGGGAAGAACTATGATCAATGGAAATCCCTTTTTCGAAGAGAACAGCTTTCGTATTTTCAGATGCATCACTTCCATCCATTGCAAATACACCTGCAGATTTTACTTCCATATCATCATTCATGAGTTCGCGAAAAATGGCTTCTGCCATTGGACTTCTACATGTATTTCCAGTACATACAAATAATATATGCTTTTTCAATGTAACCCTCCTTTCTCTTTGTAACTAGCTGGAGCATTAAAAATAATCTTACTTTTATTATAATCGAAAGAAAAATGTTTTCGTCATGTTGTCACAATTAATTCAAGAATTTTTCTATATTTTACTTCTTTACAGCTTGGCCGAAGCGACCCAAGTAGATGGCGCTTGGAGCTAGACACCAAAATACCTACAAAGAAAGCACTTTAACAATTTATTGAACTTAAACTTTCTGTAACGATAAAAAATGAGCCCATATTCATATGGACTCTTTTTATTTTCCCTCCTGTCTTAATTTTTTAAAGAAAGTTGTATTTCTTTTGCTGCTTTAACAACATAGTCGGCCAGCTTTTTAGAAGGACTTGTATTTAGACGAGAAATAGGTCCACTTACACTAATTGCAGCTATGAGAGTACCATTTGGTGAAAAAATCGGAGCACTAACACTAGCTACACCTTCTTCTCTTTCTGCCACACTTTCAACCCATCCTTGTTGTCGAATTTTTTGGTATTTATCTTCATTTGAGTGACGTTCTGACCAAATTAGAAAAACTTTTCCCGCTGAACCTAGTTCTAATGGCAGAACAGAGCCAACAGGAACTGTGTTTCTTAAACCAATTTTCGGTTCTACTGAAGCAATACATATACGCTTATTACCTTCTCTAACGTAAAGTTGGGTACTTTCTCCGGTAAGATCTCTTAATTTAATCAAGCTTGGTTTGGCTAGCTCAACAAGATTCTTGGAATATGATACTTCTCCCCATGCCGCTAATCTTGAACCTAAAAGGTATCCCTCTTTACTTTTTGTTACTAAATGGTGTCCTTCCATAGCAGTCAATAGTCGATGAACTGTAGAGCGAGAGATCTTTGTTTCATTTACAATTTTATTAAGTTCTGCTGGCCCCTCTTCTACTAAAACCTCCAAAATATTAACAATTTTGTCTAAAACTCCAACTCCACTATTGAATTTACCATTATTTTCAATTATAATCTTTTTATCCATCATATGGATATTTTATCCCACAATGTGGGATTTGTTAAGGGGTTTATTATTTTAATCAAACAAAGGGGGAAATATATTGACTAATCCAAAGACATTATTTGATAAGGTGTGGGAAAAAAATTTAATTCGAAGTCGAAGTGGTAAGCCTGATTTACTTTATGTAGATTTTCATTTAATGCATGAAGTTACATCCACACATGCATTTAATATGTTAAGACAAATGGGGAGGAAAGTTCGAAGACCAGATTTAACAATTGCAACAATGGATCATCAAGTTCCTACTACAAATCTTGATCAACCTATTAAAGATCAAATTGCCGCTGAACAAATGAATGCACTAAAAAAGAATTGTACAGAATTTGGAATTACCATGTTTCCATGGGGTTCTAATGAACAAGGAATTGTTCATGTAATAGGACCAGAAAGAGGGTTAACCCAACCTGGAATGGTTATTGTTTGTGGAGATTCCCATACATCCACCCATGGAGCATTTGGTGCTTTGGCTTTTGGGATTGGTATTAGCGAAGTTGCCCATGTTTTAGCTACACAAACATTACCACAAAGAAAACCTAAAACGATGGCAGTTACAGTGAAAGGAAAATTACCTAAGGATGTTACTGCTAAAGATTTAATTTTAGGAATAATACAAAAAATAGGGACCCATGGAGGAGTTGGACATGTAATTGAGTATCGAGGTGAAGCTATCCGTGCTCTTTCAATGGAAGGTAGAATGACTGTATGTAACATGACTATTGAAGGTGGTGCACGGGCTGGAATGATAGCACCGGATGACGTTACTTTTAACTATTTAAAGGGAAAGCCAAATGCACCTAAAGGCGAAGAGTGGGAAAAAGCATTGGAAGATTGGAGCAAGCTTTATACTGATGAGGGAGCGATTTTTGATAAAGAAGTAATTATATATGCATCCGAATTAAAACCGTTTGTAACTTGGGGAACAACCCCTGCTCAATCAATTACAATAGATAGTACAATTCCGTTACCTAAAAATAAAACAGAAGAAAAAGCTTTAGAATATATGGGTCTTAAGCCAGGAATGAGAATAAAGGATATAGAGGTAGATGCAGTATTTATAGGCTCTTGTACAAATGCTAGAATAGAAGATTTAAGAGCCGCAGCTAATGTTGCTAAAGGACATAAGGTTAAAGATTCAGTTCGAGCAATTGTTGTACCTGGTTCTATGAAGGTTAAAAAACAAGCTGAAGATGAAGGATTAGCAAAGATTTTTATAGATGCAGGTTTTGAATGGCGTGCAGCTGGTTGTTCAATGTGTGTTGGAATGAATGATGATGTACTAAAACCAGAACAAAGATGTGCTTCTACTAGTAATAGAAATTTTGAAGGAAGACAAGGAAAAGGAGCAAGAACTCATTTAGTGAGTCCAGTGATCGCAGCTGCTACAGCAATTAAAGGGCACTTTGCATCATTATCAGATTTAAATAAGGAGGTTTCAACAAAATGAAATCTATTAAGCAAATAAAAGGAAAAGCACTTCCTCTTGGTCTTTCAAATGTTGATACAGACCAAATTGCTCCAAGTGATGCGATGAAATTTTCTAAACGAGGAAATTTCAGTGACTTTTTATTCAGGGATTGGCGTGAAGATCCTGAATTTGTTTTAAATCAGCCTGAGTATAAAGATTCTGTAATTATATTAGCTGGTGAAAATTTTGGCTGCGGTTCAAGTAGAGAGCATGCGCCTTGGGCTTTACAAGATTATGGTTTTAGGGCAGTAGTTGCTCCTTCATTTGGAGACATCTTTAAAAATAACTGCTCAAAGGTTGGTCTAGTTACTGTAGAAGTATCTGAGACTACGATAGAAGAATTAATTCGATTAGTTAATGAAAATCCAAATATTGAATTTAATATTGACGTTGAATATAAAAAGCTAAGCTGTGGTAGTTTTGAAATAGATTTTGAATTAGACGATTTTACACGATATCGATTAATCAATGGATTAGATGATATAGATTTAACTTTGCGTGATGAAAACTTGATCAATAAGTACGAGAAATTAAGACCAAATTATTTACCTAGAATGAGTTTGCAAAATTAAGTAAATAAGCCTATATGTAGATTTAAGTGAAGTGGTTGCTATCCGGAACAGTACGAACCCAAGACCCACAGAGCGGAGGCGACTACTTAGCGGCATACAAACTCAGACCTTTCAGTAGGAGATAAAAGAAACTCGGGTGAGTAAGAGAGTCGATGTTGACTTATCGTACAGATAAATGGGAAGTTTGCTAGCCGCTAACGCTCAGAGCTAGACGTAAACAACTATGAACAAAGTTGTCCACAAGTTGTAAATTTATAATTTCCAATACAATAAGAAAGAGCACCTGACTAGACGCTTCATCACTAATTTTTATCGTAATAAGCTTCACCTCAAGGAATTTGCTCTGGTAGGAGCATGTACCCATGCCCCCCACCTCAAATCACTGATTAGGTGGGGGTAGTTCAAAGAGAAAATAATAATTTCACACCAAAGGCTAATAATATACAGCCTCCAAGAGCTTCACTATAGTTTCCAAGCCAGCTTTGTACATGTTTTCCGATCAATAGTCCAGACCAGGTTAAAATCATGCTCATAAATCCAAACATAAAAATTGTTAAGAGTGTTTTGGCTCCATATATACCAAGGCTTAAACCAACAGAAAAGCTATCAAGACTAACACTTAAAGAAAAAATGATTAAACCAATCCCCATTGGCGTGATCAAAGGAGAGTCATCTTGACGAAATGACGCTATCACCATTTGTATTCCTAAAATAAGAAGTAAGCTACCACCTGCATAGGTAGCAATTTGACCAAACGCTTCCGTCACGACTTTCCCAACTACAATTCCTAAAAGAGGCATCACCATATGAAATAAACCGATCATGAGTCCAATTTTTAATATTTGTCGAACTTTGATCGTAATAAGCCCCATGCCTAAACCAACCGAAAAAGCATCCATTCCTAGTGCAAACGCCATAATCATTAACGTAACAAATTCTGAAACCATAAAAAAAACCTCCTCGGACACGCCTAATAGAACGTATGCGTATCCAAAGGAGTTTATGAATAATCTTCTTTTTTCGATTTAAGATTCTGTTATGATTCTATGTCCAGCTGCCTTGAGCAATCGATTCATAATAGCTTGTCCAACGCCTTCTGTTGGAAATGATTCACTGAATAAAACATCTAAAGGCTGTTCGTTAAATTGACGTAACGAATCATACAATTGAGCAGCAACTGAATGTAAATCGCTTCTTTTTCCACAAACAATGATTTGATCTGCTTGATATTTATCTTTATTTTCTTCTGTTGTTAATACTCCTACACGTTTACCTTTTTCCCTTTGTTCTTGAATTAAAGCTTGAATAAAATGAGGGCTTCCTTCTACGATTGTAAGCGGAGCATCTGGCGCATAATGTGTATATTTCATGCCTGGTGATTTCGGTTGATGTTTTTCATCTAAAATATTTTGGTCATAAGTCACCTGTCCAATGACTTGTTCAATTTCCTCTTTTGATACACCACCCGGACGTAAAATAACTGGAATTTTATCTGTGCAATCAAGGACCGTCGATTCTACACCAACACCAGTTGGACCTCCATTCACAATTCCAGCAATGCGTCCATTTAAATCTTGTACGACATGTTTAGCTAAGGTTGGACTTGGCTTTCCAGAAAGATTTGCACTTGGTGCTGCAATCGGACGATTGGAGGCCTTTATTAAGGCTAATGCAACAGGATGAGCAGGCATTCTTACAGCTACTGTATCGAGTCCTGCTGTTACATATTTAGATAACCCTTCTTTTTTTGGTAAAACAAGAGTTAATGGTCCCGGCCAAAAGCTTTCTATCAAATGGTGTACATATTTAGGGATTGTTTCAACAATATCCTTTAGCTGTTCTTTATTCGCTATGTGGACAATGAGTGGATTATCGCTCGGTCTTCCTTTTGCTTCATATATTTTTAACACCGCTTCATCACTCGTTGCATCAGCTCCTAATCCGTAAACCGTTTCAGTTGGAAATGCGACAACCTGACCTTTTGCGAGTAATAAAGCAGCTTGGTTCATTTGTGGACAATCAGAGCTAACTTTTTCCACATTATCCACAACCCACATTTTTGTATCCATATTCAGTCTACCCCTTTATTAACAGCCTTTATTAAGCATTATTTTCTAGGTTTTCATTGAAAATTGTTTAAGAAAAACAAGCTTTATCCACAAAATGTGGATAAAGCTGTTGTTAAAAGTGGATAACTTTGTGGATACATGAAATTTATCCACTTTTTTATTTTACCATAAGGATCGCTTCCTCGTTTTGTAGCATTTGTTGAACGTGATGACACTTTTGTACATGATCTGGTGTGTTTTGAACATTAATTTCTTTAAATCCTAGTATGTTCAAAAAACGAATCGATGCTTCATTTTTAGCCATTAAGTATATTTGTTGAACATGATGCTGTTCCTTTAAAAAATCAATGCTTTGAAGCAATGTGACGATATGAGCTTGGTTCATTTTGTTCGAAATAACGAGTGAACGTAATAGCCCGTCTTGCTCGATTATTTCCATCCCTAAACAACCAACAATTTTATGATCACTATTTTCTAATAGTACAAATTGGTCAATGATTTCTTCCAAACCTTCTGTGGATAATCCTGCTTGTCCAACAAATTCTAAAATGGCGCCTAAATCATTTTTCTCTGCTTTTCGTAAGGAATAAAACATGTTCTCCCTCCTAGATACGTTCACCATAATCTAGTATCAAATCTATGAGAAGATTCATGTTTTATTCCTACTTTTTGATTTAAAAACGGACTGATGTCATTGTTTAAAAGAAAGTACCTATATATTCATTCTATTAATTAAGAAAATAAACTTGTAAACCATTCAACGATAAAAAACTTGACCTCTATTTCTTCTTTTTCTTCCTTTTCATCTGTAACCAGCTGCTTTATGGCTTTTTCTTCTTCTTTTTCTAGTAATTCATTTTCATCTGTTTCTTGAGCTGTAACGGCCTCACTATTCGAAAAGTCAATAAAACATAATGGAGGAAATAGAACGCACCACCAATTCGCTCCTTCACCTTCACCTAATGTTACTAAAATCGCTTCATAGTAGCCTGCTGGATAAAGGTAGTTTCCGTAAAGCTTTGTTGGAAATTCTACTTTATTATAACGAACGGTAAAAGATTGCTCGCTATTTTCTTTCTCTAAAACGGATTGGACGATTTGTTCGATTTCAGGTAGTTTCTTTTGGATGATTTGTCTAGCCTCTTCAATGGATGATATATGCTGAACCCATTCGGTTACATTTTCGTTAATCTCATTTCGTATTTTTCGTTTTAATTCTTGATCTTTTTCAGAATCACTATTAGCTAAAATACGTAGCCGAATCGCTTCATCCGGAATAACCATCGCTCCGTTACTATTTGCTAAAGTGGGAGATTCATATGCTGTTAACAGTCCCCCGAATAATAATAAAAACATATAAATAAGAGCTAATAATTGTTTTTTCATTACTCCCCTCTCCCTTCACTCGTCATTATGGGCAAAGGGGAGAATTCTTAAACATCCCATTTTAAAAAATCTATCAAAATAGTTTTTTGATGTAGGGATGTTTTGAAATGGGGCCTGGCCTCGAATCGGGGCCAGGCCCCATTTCATTACTTCATAGAGTCGCAAACACCATTCGGTCTTTTCCGTTAATGTCGTGGACGATTTCGATTTTGGCATTTGGAAATGCTTGTTTTAATAGGTTTCTGACTTCTTCGCCTTGACCTGCCCCGATTTCAAATCCGACTAGCCCTTTTGGTTTGATGACTTGTGGTATTTCTTCTGCAAGTCTACGATAAAAGTGAAGTCCGTCTGGTCCTCCCGCTAATGCTCGCTTTGGTTCAAAATCTTTCACAACCGTTGATAACGTGAGAATTTCTTCATCCGGAATATAAGGTGGATTGGAAACAACGATATCAACCTTTTCTCTAGAATCGATGATCGGCTTTAATAAATCCCCCTGTATAAAACGAACAGAAGTATTTAATTGTTTTCCATTCTCCATAGCTACTTCAAGAGATTCCTTAGAAATATCAATTCCTGTTACATTCATATGTTCATTTTCAAGTGCAAGGGAAATCGCAATCGCTCCACTGCCTGTTCCGACATCAACAACTCGTATTTCCTTTTGACTTTCAAAGAGCTTATTGGACCTTTTCAACAGTCCATCAACCAATTCTTCTGTTTCAGGCCTTGGAATAAGAACATCCTTCGTTACTTTAAATGTACGACCATAAAACTCCTCATAGCCGATTAAATATTGTATAGGTGTTCCTATCGCGTGCTTTTGAACATCCTGTTGAAACGCTTCCCATTGATCTTCTGAAATATCCTCTCTCATATTAGCTAAAAGGTGTGCTCGTGACATATGTAAATGATGACACAACAGCCGTTCTGCCGCCATTTCTTCCCTTCCCGCATTGTGTAAAAAAGAAGAAGCCCATTTGAGGGCTTCATACACTTTCGGCACGGTTATGCTCCCGCTTGCTCTAATTTTTTCGCTTGATCTTCCATAATGAGCGCATCGATGACTTCATCGAGCTTTCCTTCTAAAATTTGATCAAGCTTTTGAATCGTAAGACCAATTCGGTGGTCTGTTACACGATTTTGCGGGAAGTTATAGGTACGAATGCGTTCCGAACGATCTCCGGTACCGACTGCCATTTTTCTTGTTTGATCATACTCAGCTTGTGCTTCTTGTTGATATTTGTCATAAATTCGAGCACGAAGAACTTTCATGGCTTTTTCTTTATTTTTAATCTGTGATTTTTCATCCTGACATGAAACGACAATACCAGTAGGAATATGTGTTAAACGTACAGCTGACATTGTTGTATTAACACTTTGTCCACCTGGTCCGCTTGATGCGAATGTATCAACGCGAATATCTTTTTCGTTAATTTCAACTTCAATTTCCTCTGCTTCCGGCAGACATGCAACCGTTGCCGTTGACGTATGAATACGCCCACCTGATTCTGTTTCTGGTACACGTTGTACACGGTGTGCTCCATTTTCAAACTTTAATTTCGAATAAGCACCTTTCCCTGTAATCATGAAAATGATTTCTTTATAGCCACCTGTACCCGTACTATTGGCTTCCATCACTTCTGTTTTCCAGCCTTGGTCTTCCGCAAAGCGGCTGTACATACGATATAAATCCGCTGCAAATAAAGCAGCTTCTTCTCCACCAGCTGCACCACGGATTTCCATAATAACGTTTTTATCGTCATTCGGGTCTTTCGGAAGCAATAATACCTTTAAGCGGTCAGCTAATGCTACTTCTCTCTTTTGAAGATCAGCTAGCTCCTCTTTTACCATTTCTCTCATATCAGCATCTAGCTTTTCTTCTAACATTGTCTTAGCATCATCAATTTGTTCTACAACTGATTTATACTCTCTGTAAACTTCAACCGTTTCTTGTAAATCAGATTGTTCTTTAGAATATTCTCTAAGCTTTTTTGGATCATTGACGACTTCAGGATCCATTAATAGCTCATTTAATTTTTCATATCGTTCTTCAACAGCTTTTAAACGATCTAACACAGGCCTTCACCTCAAATTTAATCCATAACATATTAATTATAGTATAGGTTAGGAAAAGCGTCAAAATCAAATCACCATATTGTCGATTCAACTAAAATCTTAGAAAATAACAACTTTCTTTGACGAATGACCACTTGTTTTGTCAAACATGAAGGGACAAGAATATCCTTTTTCGAATACGTTTACTAAGAAAAAAATTGGAGGTGGAGTATGAATGAATTCAACAGCTGTTGCCAAAAAAATCGGAGTTTCACCAAAAACCGTTCAGCGTTGGATTAAACAATTAAAAATTCCAATGGAACGTAATGAGCTTGGACATTATATTTTTACAGAAGAAGACGTTCAATTGCTTCAGTTTATTCATGAACAAATTCAAAAAGGAGTTCCGATAAAAGAAATTTCTCTAGAAATACCTGTAAAAGAGAAAAAAGATGTGAAAAAATCTTCTATATTACCAGATGAGACAGATAAGATTTGGTCCAAAATAAAAGAAATGGAACTAATGATTTATCAGAAAGCAGATGATGTTGTCTCCTATCAACTTCTTCAGCATCGAAAAGAAATGGAAGAGCTCCAAAATCGTGTTACACAATTAGAGGAAATGATTAAAGAGCTTGAAAAAAGTAAAGTCCAAAATGAAAAGGTTGTTTCTTTTGATACGGAAAAAATAAAAAAGCCTAGACCATTACGGAAGGGTCTCATAAGCTCTATTTTTGGATTATAAGAAAAAACTCGCTCCTTTTAGAACGAGTTTTATTTTTTATATGTTAAGTTTACACGCAAATCATATCTTGGCAATGCTTGCTGGAGCTTTTGATGAAGTTGTTTTTCCTTCTTTTTAAACTCCGAATTTGTCATTTGCTTCGTTGTATAAACGGTTACCCAAGCATCTGTACCATTTTTCCAAAAAGGACCTAATGAAAAACCTTCTTCCATTGCAATAACATTTTCTAATTGCTCTTGATCCTCACTTGTATCGAGTGCGCTATTAGATATGTCTACTGTTGGATTTTGAGTAGCATAGTCAACATTTTTATTGTAATTTTCAGGTTTATAGCCATCTGTCATGAGTCTTCTTCCATTTTCATCTTGCTCAAATGATTCACTGTCCGTATATTGATTGAATCCACAGCCTGAGAGAACAATTAGTAGGGTTAACAAACTTAAAAACGATTTCATGTAATAAGGCACCTCCTATTTGTTAAGGTGCCCGGATAATTTCGTTCGTCATTCAATTAAATTTTGGTAATTTTATTAGGAAAATTTGCTTTTATTTCATAACGGTTTCTTCTTTTTTATTTTCATTTAAAAAAGACTTTCCCGGTACTTCATGGTGATGGCGACAACGAGCTTCATAAGATTCTGATGCTCCCACTAAAATAATTGGATCATCATAAGAAGCTGGCTTTCCATCAATCAAACGTTGTGTTCGACTTGCTGGAGAGCCACAGACTGAGCACACTGCCTGAAGCTTTGTTACTAATTCAGCAATGGACATTAAAGCAGGGACTGGACCAAATGGCTCTCCACGAAAATCCTGATCTAATCCTGCTACGATCACTCGGTGTCCTCGATTAGCTAGAGTCGTCACAACATCAATAATATCATTTTCAAAAAACTGGATTTCATCAATAGCTACTACTTCTGTTTGTTCTAACACTTCTGCTAAAATTTCTTGTGCTGATTTGACAGGCTTACATGTTACGGAAGTTCCATTATGAGAAACGACCGCCTCTTCACTATATCGGTTATCGAGTGCAGGCTTAAACACTTGTACCTTTTGCTTGGCAAATTGAGCTCTTCTTACTCGACGAATGAGCTCTTCTGATTTTCCTGAAAACATGCTTCCACATATAACTTCTAGCCATCCACTGTGCTTCATTACGTACATGGTGACAGTCGGTGTCTCCCTTCTCTCATGGTTTGCGATAAGCATTGGATCTCTTTGTCAGCTTTTCCCGCTTTTTACCCAAACCAATTTTTTTCTGTTTGCGATAAGCATCGGTTCTTGTTGTTTAAAAGGCTGTTTTTAAAAAATTGTGGTTTTTTCTTTTGAATAAATATCGGTATTTTCGCTACAGGCGGACGCTTTCCAAACTTGCACAGGACGTGTTGGCCTCTAGGTTGGCCACAGGACGTGGCTGATTTTAGCAGAGGTTCATTCTGTCTCCTCTCGTGTTCACTGCGGGTCTCGCTTGTATCGCTATCCCCGCAGGAGTCGCCGCCTTCCGCTACCAAAATTAATTTAAAAGCAACAATGTTACAAAAGAGCCTTTAAAAAATCAATCTTTTAAATAACGTTTTGATTTAGGATTCTTGTCCAATCTATTTATGTAAATGAAAACACGATTGTCCCTTTACGTGAAAAAAACAGGCAAGATATATTAGCTTGCCTGTTTGCTTGACTTTTTAAATAATTATTTAAGGCCGTATTTTTTGTTAAAGCGTTCAACACGTCCATCAGCAGCAGTATGTTTTTGACGTCCAGTATAGAATGGGTGAGAGTCAGAAGAAATCTCAACTTTAACTAATGGATAAGTTTGTCCATCTTCCCATTCAATTGTTTCATTTGTCTTCATTGTAGAACCACTGATGAATTTGTAGCCAGTGTTGATATCCATGAATACAACCTTACGATATTCTGGATGAATTCCTGCTTTCATTTCTTTCAACTCCTTCCGCCCTGAATCTTTTCGAAACAGAGTTATCTATTCCAGAAACGTGAATATACACGTTTCATTGTCTAAATTACACATGATGAAATTATATCAAGCCTTTTCATGAAATGCAAGTTGACAAATTACAATTATCTTCAAACTGTTAAATACGAGGATTTAAAGCTCCTGCTTGTTTCCATTCTTCTTTTAGCATTTCAAAAAATTCTTCATTCGATTTGGATTGACGCAATCTCTTTAAGAACCTCTCTACAAAATCTGGTTGGTCAGACATTGTTTTACGAATCGCCCAAAGCATTTCCAAATGATCCTTTGGAATTAAAAGCTCTTCTTTACGAGTACCGGAACGACGGATATCAATTGCTGGGAAGATTCGTTTTTCTGCTAGAGAACGATCTAAATGAAGCTCCATGTTTCCAGTTCCTTTAAACTCTTCATAAATAACATCGTCCATACGGGAGCCTGTATCAACTAATGCTGTTGCTAAAATTGTTAAGCTACCGCCTTCTTCAATATTACGTGCTGCACCAAAAAAGCGTTTTGGACGGTGGAAGGCAGCAGGGTCTATACCCCCTGAAAGTGTACGTCCACTTGGCGGTATAACAAGGTTATAAGCTCTTGCTAGACGAGTAATAGAATCCATTAAAATGACAACATCTCTTTTATGCTCGACTAAGCGCATGGCACGCTCTAATACGAGTTCTGCCACTTTAATGTGATTTTCTGGAACCTCATCGAATGTAGAGCTAACGACGTCTCCTTTAACCGAACGCTCAATATCCGTTACCTCTTCTGGACGCTCATCAATTAATAACACAATTAATTCTGCATCTGGATGATTCGTTGTAATGCTATTGGCAATTTCTTTTAATAGCATCGTTTTACCTGCTTTTGGTGGTGCAACGATAAGGCCACGCTGTCCAAATCCAACCGGTGCGATTAAATCCATAATTCTTGTTGATAAATTGGATGGATCCGTTTCTAATTTCATTTGTCGATCTGGATATAAAGGTGTTAAAGCTGGAAAATGAACACGTTCTTTTGCTGACTCTGGGTCATCACCGTTTACCGCTTCAACATGAAGTAATCCATAATATCGTTCATTTTCTTTTGGAGGTCGAACCTTTCCAGAAACTTTGTCACCATTTCGTAGGTCAAAACGACGAATTTGGGATGCCGAAATATAAATGTCTTCAGCACTTGGTGAATAGTTGATTGGACGTAAAAATCCAAACCCTTCTGACTGAATAATTTCAAGTACACCTTCCATAAATAATAGGTCCTCTTGCTCTGCATTTGCTTTTAAAATAGCAAAAATTAGCTCTTTTTTCGTTAATTTACTGTAATAGGAAATTTTATATTCTCTTGCTAACTCATACAACTCTTTTAATTTCATATTTTCAAGAGTTGCAAGCGAAATTTCACTCATGTCAACACCACACTTTTCTACTGATTATTTTTTATTTTTTAAAAGCTTTAATATCGCTTTTCCCTCAGATGTTAAGTAAAATCGATATATGCTAATTTATTCCAATTGCAAAATATAACAAAGTAAAAAAGAAAGTCTCCCACCCATATATTTCAGACATGAAATTAATAAGAATTGATGGATAGAGAAGGAAACGAAGGCGCAGGAAGTTCATAGTAGATATTTAACCATACTTTTTAGGACTCTTTAGTTTTACCGTATTTTATCATTTTTCGCAATACATTTTGTTATTTAAAAATAAGCTTGTTTTTGAATAATATGTTATTACAAGAAAAAATTGGAGGTATAACTTTAGAGGAAAGTCTTTTTTATCTATTTGTTGTCCCCTCATCCCTAAATATTTTTCTCTAAGTCTCTACTATTGGATATTTTTGTTAGTATACTAAAATAAGTTTCTCTATGGCTATCCGTTTCCCACATGGCACTAGTAGCCAAAAGTATCTCTAAATTTTACATATTTAATTTTTAATAACTAAAGCAATAGTTACAATAAAAATTATCGAAAGAGAAGATGATAGAGTGAAGCAAAAAGTATAGTATGGAGCTACTTAGTCTTCTCTTTATTTGAAGGTGAAAGTCAGATAGAAGTTTCAAGATAAAGTGGAAATCCACTTTATCTTGAAGGTATTAATGGAAGATTAATAAGGTTTGATTACAAGGTTTGGCTTTTTCTTTAACGAGTGACGGCCATCAATGAATCGTACAGTTCCTGATTTTGCACGCATGACAACCGAATGAGTCGTTCCGATAGAGCCTTTAAACTGAACTCCTCTTAACAGTTCACCATCGGTTACACCTGTAGCTGCAAAAATAGCATCGTCACCTTTTACTAAGTCTTCCATACGAAGGACTTTATTAACATCAATACCCATTTTTCTGCAACGTTCTAGCTCTTGGTCATTTTGTGGAAGAAGCTTTCCTTGAATTTCCCCACCTAGACACTTTAAGGCAACAGCAGCTAAAACACCCTCTGGTGCACCTCCTGAACCAAATAAGATGTCAACACCGGTATGGTCAAAAGCAGTATTAATCGCTCCTGCCACATCACCGTCATTAATTAATTTAATACGTGCACCTGCATCACGAAGCTGTTGAATAATATGCTGGTGCCGCTCCCGATTTAAAACCGTTGCAACAACATCTTCAATATCTTTATTTTTTGCCTTTGCAACAGCTTTTAAATTGTCAATAATCGGTGCTTCAATATCAATACATCCAACAGCTTCTGGGCCAACTGCAATTTTATCCATGTACATATCTGGCGCATGCAACATGTTCCCATGATCGGCTACAGCTATAACAGCTAATGCGTTCCACCCACCAGATGCGACAATATTCGTCCCTTCTAGTGGATCAACTGCAACGTCTACTCGAGGACCATAGCCTGTCCCTAATTTTTCCCCAATGTAAAGCATTGGAGCTTCATCCATCTCACCTTCACCAATGACAACAGTCCCTTTCATCGGAACTGTATCAAATACATCACGCATAGCAGAGGTTGCAGCCCCATCAGCCTCATCTTTTTTGCCACGTCCCATCCAACGTGCAGATGCAAGTGCTGCTGCTTCTGTTACACGCACTAACTCCATTGATAAGCTTCGTTCCATAATGATGTTCCTCCCCTTTGTTGTGTTAAGAAAAAATGTTTTTAGTTTGACTTATAATTTTTAAGAGTTTTGCATTTGTTCTATTTCTTGTTCTGTCATTTTTTCACGCCAAATGTTGGCTCCTAAATTTGATAATTTTTCTTCTAAATGACTGTACCCACGATCAATATGCTCAAGACCTGTAATTTCGGTTACTCCTTCCGCCATTAAGCCAGCGGCTACTAAGGCTGCACCTGCACGTAAGTCACTTGCCTTCACTTTGGCTCCTTGGAGTTTATTAGGACCCGTGATGATTGCAGATCGACCTTCAACCTTTACATTGGCACCCATTCTTCGCAATTCATCAATATGTTTGAATCTGGATGAATAAATGGTATCTGTTACAACACTTGTTCCATTCACTTTTGTTAATAAAGAGGTCATTGGTTGCTGTAGATCTGTTGGAAATCCAGGATAAACAAGTGTCTTAATATCAACAGCTTTTAATTCTTTTTGGCCACCAACAATATAAATTTGGTCATCACTCGTCTCAACATGAATGCCCATTTCTCTTAGTTTAGCTATTAAAGATTCTAAATGTAATGGAATAACATTATCAACAATTAACTCCTTTGCTTGTGAAGCACCAATTATCATATAGGTACCAGCTTCAATTCTGTCTGGAATAATGGAATGGCGACACCCATGAAGACGCTCAACACCATCAATACGAATTACATCTGTTCCAGCACCTTTAATTTTGGCTCCCATACTTGAAAGAAGTGTTGCAACATCAATAATTTCTGGTTCCTTTGCAGCATTTTCAATGACTGTTCGACCCTTTGCTAATACCGCCGCCAACATAATGTTAATGGTTGCTCCAACACTTACCACATCAAGGTAAATTCTTGCACCCTTTAATTCATCGGCTCTTAAATAAATGGCTCCTTGTTCATTTGTAACCGTAGCACCTAAAGCTTCAAAGCCTTTAATGTGTTGGTCAATTGGGCGAGGGCCGAGGTGACATCCACCTGGTAATCCGATAACAGCCTTTTTAAATCTCCCGAGCATTGCTCCCATTAAATAATAGGATGCTCGTAGTTTTTTTACTTTTCCATTCGGCAAAGGCATTGAAATCATATTGGAAGGATCAACCATAATCTCATTGTTATGAAATGTGACTTTACCACCAATCTCTTCAAGTAATTCACCTAAAATATGTACATCTGAGATATTCGGTAACCCCTCAATTGTAACCGTAGATTCTGCCAAAATCGTTGCTGGAATTAAGGCTACTGCACTATTTTTTGCTCCGCTAATTTTTACTGTCCCTTTTAACGGATAACCACCGGCTATTTTTAATTTTTCCATGGTAGTCTCCCTTCTTATGTGAAAGCTTATTAAAGAAAATGAGGGAGAATTATTTTCTTTAATAAGCCAAAAGATTTGGAATAGATAAACAAGATGATGCTAAAAAGGTCTTTTCCAAAATACTTTCCAATAACAATTAGAAGCATACAAAAAATTTTAGATTTTTTACAGACATGTCTAAACGAATGGATTGCTCCCAAGCACTTTTTGAGAACAATCCATTATTTTTTATTAAAATATGCTCTATTTCTTCGTTCTAAAATTTACCCCTTTTACAGACAGAGGTGTTTTACCTCTGCTTTTATTTGTTCGCTTCGTTCCAGTCTGCTAAAAATTTTTCAATTCCTTGATCCGTTAATGGATGATTAAATAACTGCATTAATACTTTATAAGGTACTGTTGCAATGTGTGCTCCACGGAGTGCTGCTTCTGTTACATGTTGAGGATGACGAATGGATGCTGCAATAATTTCTGTTTCAATTCCATGTATATCAAAAATTTGGGCAATATCTGAAATTAAATCAAGTCCATTATGTCCAATATCATCTAAACGCCCTAAAAATGGTGAAACATATGTTGCACCGGCACGAGCAGCTAGTAGTGCTTGATTGGCACTAAAAATAAGTGTCACATTTGTTTTAATTCCTAATTCCGAAAATGTTTTCACAGCCTTTAAACCATCAGGTGTCATCGGAACTTTAATGGTAATATTTGGAGCAATTTTAGCTAATTCTTTTCCTTCTTCAATCATTTCCTCAGCTTTAGTTGAAATGACTTCTGCACTTACAGAGCCAGAAACCACTTCTGTAATTTCACGTAAACGGTCATGAAAAGAAACATTTTCTTTAGCGACTAAGCTTGGATTTGTAGTTACACCTGCTAATACACCTAGAGATTGAGCTTCTTTAATTTCGTTAATATTGGCAGTATCAATAAAAAATAACATCAAACAGCCTCCTAAAATGTGATCGCTTTCTAAAAAAAATTGGAATTATCTATTCTTAATAAAATGGAAACCGCTTTTTGGATGTTATACAAAAGAGCGGTTCCACTTATTTTCCTTTAACTTATCTATTATTCAGCTTTACCAGAAGAACCAAATTCACGCATTTTACCTTTAACAGTTTCCTTAATCGCTTCACGTGCTGGTCCTAAATATTTACGTGGATCATATAAATCAGGATTTTCTGCTAATACTTCACGAACACGTTTAGCAGATGCCATTTGGTTTTCCGTATTTACGTTAATTTTTGCAGTACCTAAAGAAATGGCTTTTTGAATATCTTTTGTAGGAATACCTGTTCCTCCATGTAATACAAGAGGTACACCAGTACGGTTGCTGATATCTTCCATTTCAGCAAAACCTAAGTTAGGCTCACCTTTGTAAGGACCATGAACAGAGCCTAATGCAGGAGCTAAACAATCAATTCCAGTTTTCTTTACAAGCTCTTCACACTCATCTGGATCCGCATAAATGACACCATCCGCTACTACATCATCTTCTTGTCCACCAACAACACCTAATTCAGCTTCTACAGATACACCGTGCATGTGAGCTAACTCTACAACTTTTGAAGTTAAAGCAACGTTTTCTTCAAATGGATGATGAGAAGCATCAATCATAACAGATGTAAATCCAGCATGAATTGCTTTTGCACATGACTCAAAGCTTGAGCCATGGTCTAAGTGAATAGCTACTGGAACCGTTATATTGTAATCTTCCATAAGCCCTTTAACCATATTCACAACTGTTTTAAAGCCACCCATGTAGCGACCTGCACCTTCAGAAACCCCTAAAATAACAGGAGATTTTTCTTCTTCTGCCGCTTGTAAAATAGCTTGAGTGAACTCTAGGTTATTTAAGTTAAACTGACCGACTGCATACCCATTCTCTTTTGCCTTGTTAAGCATTTCTGTCATTGACACTAAAGGCATGACCTAATATCCTCCTTATGTACGCTATTTTCTGAAAAGCTGACCATAACTAGCTTGACCCATATCTATCGTTGTATGTAATTTGGGCGAGCTTTTCACATACATAAGAATACCAACTTAAAAGAAATTCGGCAACTTATCAAACAAAAACCAGTATTTACCACACAAGCTTTTAATTTGATTTAATCGGTAAATACTTTTTTACTGCTTCACGCATATCATCTATATCAAATGGTTTTGCAAAATGCGTGAGTGCTCCTAAATCCTTTGCCTCTTGAATCATATCTAGCTCACCATATGCTGTCATTATGATGACACGAATATCTGGATCAATAACTTTCATTCGCTTCAAAATTTCAATGCCATCCATTCCTGGAATTTTCATATCTAAAAGTACTAAATCTGGTGAATGTTTTTCTAATATATCTAACGCCTGAAATCCACTTGCTGCTTGGAACGTTTTATACCCTTCTTTTTGAAACACTTCATTTAATAAAATTCGAATCCCATATTGATCATCAACAATTAAAATCTTTTCCTTCATACGAGACACCTCTTCATCACTTTAGTGGAAATTTATTGAATAAGACTAGAATACTAAACGTTATTCATTAAATTTCTCCTGTATTTTGTACCTATAGTCATTATATTTCCTTTTATCTATCATAACATCTAGAATACATATTCTTCCTAAAAAAGAAATATCCTTCTTACATCTTTAGAACTTTGTCGACATTTTTTGCTCCATGCTAATGTACAAGCTATAATGAAAAGGATTAACAAAAATCAATTGTGGTCTATCTAAACATAAGTTGGTTCATTGTAAGGAGAGCTGATTTCCATGATTAAAATTTTTACAACACAATTGAACGGTTATTTCAATCGTATCCTTGATCAGGAAGAGTTTCAAATTGAAGATGGAGCCCGTCTCCTAGCGCAAGCTATCGTTGGAGAAGGTGCCATTTATATTTATGGGTCTCATGAAATGGCTGGAATTTTAAACGAAGCATTGTATGGTGCAGAGCCATTACGATATGTTAAGCCTCTAAAAAATTTAGATGATATTACACAAACAGATCGTGTATTATTATTTAGTCGTTTTTCACATGATGATGATGTCATTGAAAAAGCAAAACAGCTTTCTCAAAAAGGAATATCAATGGTTGGTGTTTCTACAATTATAGACCATAAAGGCGAATCATTAGAGGAATATGTCGATATCCATATTGATACGAAGTTAAAAAAACCATTAATTCCAACTGATGATGGTAGTCGTACCGGATTTCCATCCTTAATGCTATCTCTTTATGTGTACTATTGTTTAACATTTACTTTAAAAGAGATTTTAAGTGAATATGAATAAATGGGAACAGTCCCCTACTACTTTAACGAATAAAAGAGGGTGCCTTCAATGGCTACCCTCTTTTTCGTTTATTTTTCAGCGTTTTGTAATGATGCTTTAATAAATTCACGGAATAGTGGTTGTGGTCTTGTTGGTCGAGATGTAAATTCTGGATGGAATTGGGATGCCACGAACCAAGGATGATCTTTTACTTCAATAATTTCGACTAAACGACCATCAGGGCTTGTTCCAGAAAATACAAATCCTGCTTCTTCCATTTGTTGACGGAACTCATTATTAAATTCATAACGATGACGATGACGTTCATAAATAACTTCATCTTGATATGCCTCATGAGCACGTGTTCCTTCAACGAGCTTACATGGATATAACCCTAGACGCAATGTTCCACCTAGATCTTCAATATCTTTTTGCTCTGGAAGTAAGTCGATAATAGGATACTTTGTGTCAGGATTGATTTCTGAAGAGTTTGCTCCTTCTAATCCTAAAACGTGGCGAGCAAATTCAATGGATGCCACTTGCATTCCTAAGCAAATACCGAGGAATGGAATTTTCTGTTCACGTGCATATTTTGTTGCAATAATTTTTCCTTCGACCCCTCTATCACCAAAGCCACCAGGAACAAGCACGCCATCTACATCCTTCAAGAAATCTTGAACATTATCTTCATTTACATGCTCCGCATTAATCCAACTAATTTCAACATCTGCATCAAATGCATATCCAGCATGTCGTAAAGCTTCTACAACTGAAATATACGCATCCTGAAGTTCAACATACTTACCAACTAATGCAATACGAACTTTCTGAGATAGGTTACGTACTTTGTTTACAAGCTCTATCCACTCTGTCATATCTGGTTTACCGCATTTTAATTGAAGATGCTCACACACAATATCATCTAATTTTTGCTCCTGCAATGCTAAAGGAACACTATATAATGTATCTGCATCACGAGCTTCAATTACTGCTTTTGGATCAATATCACAGAATAAAGCAATTTTTTCTTTCATTTCTTCTGAAATTGGCATTTCTGTACGCACAACAATAACATTTGGTTGAATACCAAGAGAACGTAATTCCTTCACACTATGTTGTGTCGGCTTTGTTTTCATTTCACCAGCTGCTTTAATGTATGGAACAAGCGTACAGTGAATATACATGACATTGTTAATACCGACATTACTTTTAATTTGGCGAATTGCTTCAAGGAATGGTAGTGACTCAATATCCCCTACTGTACCACCGATTTCAGTGATAACTACATCAGCGTTCGTTTCTTTTCCAGCACGGAAAACTCTATCTTTAATTTCATTTGTAATATGTGGAATAACTTGAACCGTTCCACCTAAATAATCGCCACGACGCTCTTTCTTTAAAACAGTAGAATAAATTTTACCAGTCGTTACGTTACTATATTTATTTAAATTAATATCAATAAAACGCTCATAGTGTCCTAAGTCTAAATCTGTTTCCGCACCATCATCGGTAACAAATACTTCACCATGTTGATATGGACTCATTGTCCCAGGGTCCACGTTAATATATGGATCAAATTTTTGAATGGTTACATTTAACCCACGATTTTTTAATAATCGACCAAGAGAAGCAGCTGTAATTCCTTTTCCTAGTGAGGATACAACCCCTCCGGTTACAAAAATATACTTTGTCATGCCTTTTCCCCTCCAGTTGCAATCTATCATTTAATGTATACAAAAATGAAAAAAATTAACGAGCTGAATTTCAGCTCAGATTGTGAGATTTAATAGCAATGTTTCAGTACTTTTTGGAAGGGGCAACTTCTAGGCTGGTGCCAAGTCCTGAGACGAAGGCGACTGCCTAAATTTTGTACAGTATTTAAAAATAAATTTTAATTGGTTTAAAATAAAAAAGCTCCCTTCCACAATGGAAAGGGAGCTTTTTACTTTTTAACGTCCTTTTTTAAAGAGCCCAAATAAAATATTAATGGGTAAAGGTGAGAAAGTCAACCCTATTAAATATCATCTTCTTCATCTAGGTCTAAATCATCATCTAGTTCCTCGTCTTCTAAATCATAGTCATCTTCTAATAAATCTTCATCGTCGATATCTTCTTCTTCATCTTCTTCAGCAAAATCGTCTTCATCGTCAGCTTCATCGTCGTCATAATCATCCATATCTTCAAAATCAAGATCATCTTCCAAATCTTCAAAGTCGTCAATATCTAAATCGTCATCAAGTGCTTTCTTACCTTTCTTCTTCTTCGGCTTGACAATTGGTTGAGTTTCTTCTTCGATTTGATCATATGGATACCAGCTTCTTAATCCCCAGCTATTCTCCCCAATACAAATGAAGCGTCCATCTATATTGAGATCAGTGTAAAATTGAGCGATTCGATCTTCTACTTCCTCTTGAGTTAAATCGAGTAAACGAGTAATTTCATCCATTAACTCTTTAAAATTGATTGCTTGCTTTTTTTCTAAAAGAATTAAGTAGGCAATTTCAACTAATGACATTTCCTTTAATTGCTCTTGTGAATATTGCGCTAAACTCAAGGTCTGGCACTCCCTTTCTCGATAATTCATCTCTATTCCTTAGTTTAAGGGACCTATGCTTTCCATGACAATCCACTATGTACAAATAATCCTAACGATAAAACAATTGGTCTATAAAGACTCGTACTTTTTGCCATTATAGGCCAAGGGAAAGGTGATCCCTAAACCTTACAAATTCGTTTTAGCATACCATTCATTATAAACAATATTAACATCTTTATGCTACCATATTTCCTCATCTATCAAAAAAATGTTTCAAAAACATATTCTTTTTTGAATAAGCTGTTTTCTTAAGAAAAGTGCAAAGTGCCCGCCTATCAGCGAAGGGCGCTGGAGGACCCGCGAGGAGGCTTCCACCGCCAAAGCGGTGCCGAAGCGACCTAAGCCGATAGCGCTTGGAGCTAGACACCAAAATACCCAAAGAAAGCACTTCAACACTTTATTGAACTTAAACTTTCTTTAACGATAAAAAATTGTTTCTTTTTCTTTTGATTAAATTATGTATTTCGCTTCAGGCGGTCGCTTTTCCTGCGGGAGTCGCCGCCATTCACTTCCAAAAATCTATTCATAAGGTACAAAAAAATTCAAATATGATATATCTACAATAATTCCTTTTATCTTATTCATGAAAAAAGAAGGGAATGATGAAAAGATATCATCCCCTTCCAAGCTTTTTCTTTACATATTACGACGATATTGTCCACCGACTTCATATAAAGCTTTCGTAATTTGACCAAGGCTAGCTACTTTTACCGTTTCCATTAACTCTTCAAAAATATTGCCATTAGAAACAGCTGTTTTCTTTAATCGTTCCAGTGCTTCTTCACATGCTTGTTCATGCTTTTTGTGGAATTCTTTTAAGTTTTGAATTTGTAATTCTTTTTCCTCTTTTGAAGCACGTGCAAGCTCCATATTATCAATGTCTTCTTCCTTCGGTGGATTTGGATTTAAATATGTGTTTACACCGATAATTGGAAGCTCTCCAGAGTGTTTTTTCATTTCATAATACATGGATTCATCTTGAATTTTACCACGTTGATACTGAGATTCCATCGCTCCTAAAACGCCACCGCGTTCATTAATGCGATCAAATTCTTTTAAAACGGCTTCTTCAACAAGGTCTGTTAGCTCTTCAATGATAAAAGATCCTTGAAGTGGATTTTCGTTTTTCGTTAAACCATGTTCTTTTGTAATAATGAGCTGAATCGCCATCGCTCTTCTTACAGACTCTTCTGTTGGCGTTGTAATGGCCTCATCATAAGCATTTGTATGAAGTGAATTACAGTTGTCATGAAGCGCCATTAATGCCTGTAATGTTGTACGAATATCATTAAAGTCGATTTCTTGAGCGTGTAAAGAGCGTCCGGATGTTTGTACGTGATACTTAAGTTTTTGGCTACGTTCATTTGCACCATATTTCTCTCTCATAACGGTTGCCCAAATACGACGAGCGACACGTCCAATAACTGTATATTCTGGGTCAAGACCGTTACTAAAGAAGAAGGAGAGGTTTGGTGCAAAATCGTCAATGTGCATGCCGCGACTTAAATAATATTCAACGTAAGTGAAGCCATTTGCTAAAGTAAAGGCGAGCTGAGAAATTGGATTTGCTCCTGCCTCTGCAATGTGATATCCAGAAATCGAGACGGAATAATAGTTTCTTACTTTATTTTGAATAAAGTATTCTTGGATATCTCCCATCATTCTTAAAGCAAATTCTGTTGAGAAAATACATGTATTTTGCCCTTGGTCTTCTTTTAAAATATCAGCTTGAACGGTTCCACGGACTGTTTGTAAAGTGTTAGCTTTTACTTCTTCATACTCTTCTTTTGTTAGCTTACGATTTAGTTCAGCTTCTTTCTTTTCAACTTGCTGATGAATAGCTGTATTCATGTACATGGCTAAAATAATTGGGGCTGGACCGTTAATCGTCATGGATACAGATGTTTTAGGATCACATAAGTCAAAGCCTGCATAAAGCTTTTTCATATCATCTAGCGTACAAACACTAACTCCACTTTCACCAATTTTACCGAAAATATCTGGACGATAGTCTGGATCTTCTCCATATAAAGTAACGGAATCAAATGCTGTACTTAAGCGCTTAGCTGGGTCATCCTTTGATAAGTAATGGAATCTTCTATTAGTTCGTTCTGGAGTACCTTCTCCAGCAAATTGACGCTTCGGATCTTCTCCTTCTCGTTTAAATGGGAAGACTCCTGCTGTATATGGGAATGAACCAGGTACATTTTCTTTATATACCCAACGGAGAATTTCCCCGTAATCTTTAAATTTAGGAAGTATAACTTTCGGTATATCAAGTCCAGATAACGATTTCGTTTTAAGCTTTGTGCGAATTTCCTTTCCACGAATAACGGTTACAAATTCATCAGCAGCATATTTTTCCTTCAGCTCTTCCCAAGAAGAAAGAATCTTTTTCGATTCTGGTGTTAGTTTTTCTTCTAAACCTTTTTTGATTGCTTCTAATGAAGTGATTATTTCTTCGTTTCCTTCTTTTTGTTTTAGCTCTTCAATTGAACCTTCAATTTGATATAGACGTCTTGCGATTTCTACTTGCTCTTCTGCTTTTTGATGATAATTTCGAACCGTTTCACTGATTTCACGTAAGTAATATCTTCTATCTGGTGGGATGATTAGGTTTTGTTTTTCAACTGTATCTACGGATGGAAGGCTAGATGACCACTTTTTATCAAATTTTACATTCACTAATTTTAATAGTGCATTAAACAACGTATTGGTACCTGGGTCATTAAATTGACTTGCGATAGTTCCATAAACAGGCATTTCATCAAGCTCTTTATCAAATAGCATATGACTGCGCTGATACTGCTTTTGCACTTGACGCTTAGCATCTTCCGAACCTTTTTTCTCAAATTTGTTAATAACAATAAGGTCAGCGAAATCGATCATATCGATTTTTTCAAGCTGTGAAGGAGCACCGAATTCACTCGTCATGACATACATCGCGATGTCACATATATTGCGAATTTCCGCATCCCCTTGACCAATACCGCTCGTTTCAACAATGACAAGATCATATCCAGCAGCTTTTACTACATGAATGGCATCTTGAATTGCTAATGATAATTCAGATCTAGATTGGCGAGTTGCTAAGCTTCTCATATAAACACGTGGATTGAATATCGAATTCATGCGAATTCGGTCACCAAGTAATGCACCACCAGTTTTTTGCTTTGTCGGATCTACAGAAAGTACAGCCAATTTAACGTCTGGTACTTCATTTAAAAAGCGGCGAATTAACTCATCTGTTAAAGAGCTTTTTCCTGCTCCACCTGTACCAGTTATACCAATAACAGGTGCAGTAGATGGCAAGGTTTTCATTTCTTTTAAAGCTTCTTCAATCGTAGCAGCAGCTTCTTTATTTGTTAAAACACGAGTTTCAGCGACTGAAATCATTTGAGCTATGGACTGGATATCACCAGCTTTCACTTTCTCAATGGATATGTTTTCTTCTTGTACTGTTGAAAAATCACATTCTTCTAGCATAATATTAATCATGCCTTGAAGGCCATATTTACGACCATCTTCAGGTGAGAAAATTCGTGCGATGCCATAGTTGTGGAGCTCTTTTATTTCTCTCGGAATGATGACGCCTCCGCCACCACCGTATATTCGAATATGCGAAGCACCTTTTTCTTTTAATAAATCGTACATATATTTAAAATACTCAACATGTCCACCTTGATAGGATGAAACAGCAATTCCTTGTACATCCTCTTGAATCGCAGCATTGACAATTTCTTCTACAGATCGGTTATGACCAAGGTGAATCACTTCTGCTCCACTAGCCTGTAAAATACGACGCATAATATTGATTGATGCATCATGTCCATCAAATAAACTAGATGCTGTTACAAAACGAACCGCATGTTTTGGTCGATAGACGTGTGCCATTTCCCATCCCCCTAAATATTCGTCTTTTCAAAAGTTGTAGCATTAGAACATACTAAAAATATCTAGCATTCCGCAATTGTTGATATTCCTTTCAAGATATAATTTGTTTGCATGACAATGTATTCTTCTAAAGAAAATTCTTTTTGTAAAATCCAACGACGGAATGCCCACATTTGTCCTTGGACAAAAATGTTATGAGCATATAGCTGTATTTCTGATTTCGTTAAATAAAATTCCCCTTTGTTTACACAGCCTTCAATAATTTTTTCAAACATGCTAACCATTTCTAATTCTTTCTTCAGAACGTAAGGAAGAGCATCCTTTGAAAGAGACTTAACCTCTTGATACATGACAAGGACTTCATCTTGCATTTCATCTACTACTTTAAAATAGTTGGCAATGGCTTGCTTTAATCCTTCAATTGTTCCTTGTTGAATATCAATATTCTGCTCAAGACGCTCACGAACTTGATCATAAATGGAATCACAAACAAGATATAAAACATCTTCTTTTTGTCTAATATATTCATAGAGTGTACCGATGCTAAACCCAGCTGCTTTGGCAATCTCCCTCGTTGTCGTTCGGTGAAACCCTTTCTCTTTAAATAAACTAACGGCCCCTTTAACCATTTGTTGTCTTCTTTTTTCAATTAATCGTTCATCTTTAACAGATGTTTCCACTTGCCGTTTTCCCATAAAACCACCATTTTCCTCTATTTCGTTAACATTCTGGAAATGACAAGACGCTGAATTTCTTGTGTCCCTTCATAAATTTGTGTAATTTTCGCATCTCGCATATATCTTTCAACTGGATAATCTTTTGTATATCCATAACCACCGAAAACTTGGACGGCATCTGTCGTTACTTTCATGGCAATATCACCAGCATAAAGCTTAGACATAGCTGACTCTTTACCATATGGAAGGCCTTCAGATTCAAGCCATGCAGCTTGATAGGTTAAAAGGCGAGCTGCTTCTACCTGTGTTGCCATATCTGCTAGCTTAAATCCGATACCTTGGTTATAAGCAATTGGCTTACCGAATTGATGACGTTCTTTCGCATACGCTATAGCCGCATCAAGCGCACCTTGAGCAATTCCTACAGCTTGAGCAGCAATTCCATTTCGTCCACCATCTAACGTCATCATGGCAATTTTAAAGCCTTCTCCTTCTTTCCCTAATAAGTTTTCTTTCGGTACTTTACAATCTTCAAAAATGATTTCAGTTGTTGGAGATGAACGAATACCAAGTTTTTTCTCCTTTTTACCTACTGAAAATCCTGGGAAGTCTTTTTCAATAATGAAAGCACTTGTACCTTTATGTTTATCTTCAGGATTCGTTAGAGCGAACACGACATAAAAATCAGCAATACCACCATTTGTTATAAAAATCTTAGAGCCATTTAAAATATAGTGATCTCCTTCTAAACGTGCTGTTGTTTTCATTGCACCAGCATCGGAACCAGAACCTGGCTCTGTTAAACCGTAAGCACCAATTTTTTCACCTTGAGCCATTGGTTTTAAATATTTATGCTTTTGCTCTTCTGTACCAAATTTATAAATAGGCCAGCCTGCTAAAGAGGTATGAGCAGACAATGTTACACCTGTTGATGCACAAACACGAGAAAGCTCTTCTACCGCAATGACGTACGCTAAATAGTCACTTCCGATACCACCATATTCTTCTGGCCAAGGGATACCTGCTAAACCTAATTCAGCCATTTTTTCCCAAATTTCACGATCAAACCGCTCTTGTTCATCCCGTTCTGCTGCTGTTGGTGCTACTTCATTTTCAGCAAAGTCTCGTACCATTTTTCTTAGCATTTCATGTTCTTCACTTAATTTGAAATTCATCTCCACATCCCCCAAGTAATCAATTATTTCATTTATAGAAAAAATAAGTCGAAACCCAACACCTGAAAGCACTTACATTTTTTTGTCATAAAAATAAGTTTATTATTTTAATAGATGCTTGCTAATAACTAGACGCTGAATTTCACTTGTACCTTCGTAAATTTGAGTAATTTTTGCATCTCTAAAGAATCGTTCTACTGGATAATCTTCTGTATAACCATAACCACCGTGAACTTGAATCGCTTCAGTAGATACATCCATCGCTGCTTGAGATGCAAAAAGCTTAGCCATTGATGCTTCTTTACCACAAGGTAATCCATTTTGACGTAAATAAGCAGCACGATACGTTAATAATTCTGCAGCTTCTACTTGTGTTGCCATATCCGCTAACTTAAATCCGATTGCTTGTTGATGGGCGATTGGTTTACCGAATTGATGACGTTCTTTTGCATAAGAAATAGCTTGTTCTAATGCTGCTTGAGCAATCCCTAATGCTTGGGCAGCAATACCAATACGACCAACATCTAAGTTTGCCATTGCTATTTTGAATCCATGCCCTTCTTCACCTAGTAAGTTTTCAGCTGGTACCATGGCATCTTCAAGTGTAATTTGAACCGTGCGTGAGCCGTGTAGACCCATTTTCTTTTCATCTTTCCCGATTATGAAACCAGGTGTATCTTTCTCAACGATAAATGCTGAGATTCCTTTACTTCCTTCTTCTTGACTTGTTCTAGCAAATACAATATACGTATCTGCTTCTCCCCCATTTGTAATAAACACTTTTGAACCGTTTAATCTATAAAAATCCCCTTCTTTGACCGCTTTTGTTTTTAAACTTGCAGCATCTGAACCTGCACTTGGCTCAGTTAAACAGAACGCACCTAAATATTCTCCTGAAGCAAGCTTTGGTACGTATTTTTGCTTTTGCTCTTCTGTACCAAAGTATAAAATTGGATTTGTTCCGACCGATGTATGAACAGATAAAATAACCCCAATTGTTGCACTTACTTTTGACAATTCATTAATGGCAATAATGTAGGAGGTAAAGTCCATTCCAGCTCCACCGTATTCTTCTGGAATTGGAATTCCCATTAAACCTAGCTCTCCCATCTTTTTAAGAATCTCTCTAGGGAATTCTCCTTCCTCCATTCTTTCAATGAAAGGTGCAATTTCACTTTCAGCAAAATCGCGCACCATTTTTCTCATCATTTCTTGTTCTTCTGTGAAACGTAAGTTCATGATTTCCATCCCCTTTGATGTCTTTTCTTGTATGCTAAGAAACTTCTACATTGATCCAATGACCGTTTTATTCATATGTGTAGAATCCTCTACCTGTTTTGCGTCCAAGCCATCCTGCTTTTACGTATTTACGAAGAAGTGGACAAGGTCTATATTTGTCATCTCCAAATCCTTCGTGGAGAATTTCCATGATGTATAAGCATGTATCTAATCCAATAAAATCTGCTAATGTTAATGGACCCATTGGATGGTTCATACCAAGCTTCATCACTTCATCAACTGCTTCAGGTGTTGCTACCCCTTCATAAACTGTATAAATAGCTTCGTTAATCATCGGCATTAGAACACGGTTAGATACAAACCCTGGGAAGTCATTTACTTCAACAGGTACTTTATTTAATTTCTTTGTCATATCTTCAATGACTTGGTAAGTATCTTGATCTGTTGCAAGTCCTCGAATAATTTCAACAAGCTTCATGACTGGTACTGGGTTCATAAAATGCATACCAATGACTTTTTCTGGACGATTTGTCGCTGCAGCAATTTCTGTAATTGGTAATGAAGATGTATTGGTAGCTAAAATCGCATGATTTGGTGTAATTTCATCTAACTGCTTAAATATGGATGTTTTTACTTCCATATTTTCAACAGCTGCTTCAATACATAAGTCAATATGACGAGCATCTTCTAGAGATTTAGAGAGAGAAATACGTGATAGGATTTCACTTTTTTCTCCTTCTGTAAGACGATTTTTTTCTACTTGACGGCTTAAATTTTTTGTAATGACATTTAAGCCTCTTTGCAAAAATTCGTCTTTTAAATCATTTAGGATTACTTCATATCCGGCTTGGGCACAAACTTGGGCAATTCCAGAACCCATTTGTCCTGCACCAATGACCATGACCTTTTTTACATCCATCAGTTTCCATCCCCTTTGTGAGTTGTAAAAAGTTTTTGAAAGTAAATAGAAGGTTTTATGATAAAGTACGAGCCCAACTGAAAACATTGCAACATCTTCTAGTGATTTTTTACTTTGTGAGCTCGTAACAAAGGTTAGCTTTTTTCTTAAACCTCTACCATAATTGCGTCACCTTGACCGCCACCACTACAGATTGAAGCGATACCAAGGCCGCCACCACGACGTTTTAGCTCATAGATAAGAGTCATTAAAATGCGAGCTCCACTTGCTCCAATTGGATGACCTAGAGCAACAGCTCCACCATTTACATTAATTTTATCAGCATCTAATCCTGCTAATTGCTTACTTGCTAAAGCAACTGCTGCAAAAGCTTCATTGATTTCAAATAAGTCAATATCCTCAACTTTTTTACCTGTTTTTCTTAACAGTTCATTGATGACTAAACCTGGAGTTTTCGGGAAATCTTTTGCTTCTACTGCAATCGCTGTATGAGCTACAATCGTTGCAAGAGGTGTTTTTCCTTCCTTCATCGCTCTTTCTTCACTCATTAATACTAACGCAGCGGCACCATCATTGACTCCAGGAGCATTACCCGCTGTAATCGTACCATCTTTTGTAAAAACAGGTGCCAATTGAGAAAGACGTTCAAATGAAGTATCTCTTCTTGGTGCTTCGTCTACTTCAACTAAAATTGGATTACCTTTTCGCTGAGGAACTTCCACTGGAACAATCTCTTCTTGAAGCTTTCCAGATTCAATAGCAGCAATTGCTCGCTCATGACTTCTTAATGCCCAGCGATCTTGCTCTTCTCTTGTAATATCGAGTTCCTTCGCTGTATCATTTCCATATACCCCCATATGAACACCTGTGAAACTGCATGTTAAACCGTCATATACCATGGCATCTTTTACTTGGCTATCTCCCATTTTTAAACCCCATCTAGCTTTAGGTAAAAGGTAAGGAGCATTACTCATGGATTCCATACCACCAGCTACAATTAAATCCTCATCACCAGCACGAATAATTTGATCCGCTATTGTTACACTTCTTAATCCTGATGCACAAACTTTGTTAATCGTTTCTGTTTTAACATGCCATGGAATATTCGCTTCACGTGCTGCTTGTCTTGATGGAATTTGTCCTTGCCCTGCTTGAAGTACATTCCCTAAAATAACCTCCTGTACTTCTTCTGGCTGTACATTTGCTCTCTTCAATGCTTCCTTTACAGCCATTCCCCCAAGTTGTGAAGCAGTAAAAGAGCTTAAAGATCCACCAAACTTTCCAAATGGTGTTCTAGCAGCACTGACAATAACGGTTTTTTTCATACTAACCTTCTCCCCTTTGTCATATTATTTTGGCTCTGTTAAAAGCTAATGTTGATTTTCACTACAGGAGCTCACTTTCCGCGGGCGTTCCCCAAGCCTCCTCGTCGCGTAACGCGACTTTTGGGTCTCGTTTGAACAGCTTTTCCCACAGGAGTCTCGCCCGTACGCTAATCATTTAATATCAACAACAAGCTTTAACACAGCCATTATTTTAAAATGATTACCCCAATGACCGAACGCTCGTTCAACTAAGCATCAAAACATTTTCACCAATTTGAAATATTCTGTATTTAAATTCCAAATCCCTTCATATTCTTAAAAATTTTTATTTTTAATCGGGAAAAGGTGGATTTAAAAAACTCCTTCTCCCGATATATGATTATGAAACTAATTCATTATTGGATGGATCACCACAAACAGCCTTTTCAAGAATTTCTACAACGTCATACGTTTTAACTTGATCTTCTACTTCTTTTGCCTTCGTTCCATCACTTAACATCGTTAAGCAGTATGGACATCCAGAGCTAATGACGCTAGGATTAACAGATAATGCTTGTTCGGTCCGTGCAACGTTAATGCGGCTGCCTGTATCTTCTTCCATCCACATGAGACCTCCACCTGCTCCACAACACATACCTGTTTCTCGTTTGCGTTCCATTTCAACTAATTTCACTCCAGGAATTGATTTTAAAATCTCTCGTGGAGGATCGTACACTTCATTGTATCGACCGAGATAACAAGAATCATGGAAGGTAATTGTTTCGTTTACTTCATACTTAGGCTTCAACTTACCTTCTTTAATGAGCTTTGCTAAAAGCTCTGTATGATGGAACACTTCCGCCTCTAGTCCAAAGTCTGGATATTCGTTTTTAAATATGTTGTAGGCATGAGGATCGATGGTAACAATTTTCTTCACATTGTTCTTTTCAAATTCAGAAATATTTTTAGTTGCAAGCTCTTGGAATAAAAATTCGTTTCCTAAGCGACGTGGTGTGTCACCTGAATTCTTTTCTTTATTTCCAAGGATGGCGAATTTAACTCCTGCCTCATTAAGAAGCTTCGCAAAGGATAGTGCAATTTTTTGACTACGATTATCAAATGAACCCATTGATCCAACCCAGAATAAATATTCGAACTCTTCTCCTTCTTTTTGAAGCTCTTTAACTGTTGGTACATGTACGTCTTCACGAGCTTCACGCCATTTTTCACGCTCACGGCGATTGAGTCCCCAAGGATTACCTTGGCGCTCAATGTTTTGCATTGCTCTTTGGGCATCTGCATCCATTTTACCTTCCGTTAAAACGAGATAACGGCGTAAGTCAATAATTTTATCAACATGCTCGTTCATAACAGGACATTGATCTTCACAGTTTCGACACGTAGTACATGCCCAAATTTCTTCTTCTGTAATGACATCTCCTATTAAACTAGGATTATATTCAAGTGTTGCTGCCGCTTCTTGAGCCCCTTTAGATTTGGACATCATAGCTAATTGATTTCCGCGTGTATTGGCAAAAGCAAAAGCCGGAACCCAAGGCTGTTTCGATGTAATGGCAGCTCCTTTATCTGTTAAGTGATCACGAAGCTTTACAATTAAGTCCATTGGCGAAAGCATTTTTCCTGTACCCGTCGCCGGACACATATTTGTACAACGACCACATTCAACACAAGCATATAAATCAATAAGCTGTGTTTGTGTAAAGTCTTCAATTTTTCCTACACCAAAGGACTCCTGTGTTTCATCTTCAAAATCAATTTTTTCAAGCTTACCAGGGTTTGTTAATCTACTAAAATAAACATTGGCTGGTCCTGCAATTAAGTGAGCGTGCTTGGATTGAGGTACATATACTAAAAATGTTAATAAAATGAGTAAGTGTACCCACCAGGCAACATAGAAAATAACAGCAGCACCTGTTTCACCTACAAAGCTAAGTAAAAAGGCAAATGATGACGCAATTGGCTCGCTCCACGTTAAATCATGGCCATGCCAAATAATATTCATCCCATTTCCTAATAGGACAGATAGCATTAATCCACCAATAAAGATTAAGACTAATCCAGATTTAAAGCCTCGTTTTAAGCGAACAAGCTTTTCTATATATCTTCTATAAAACGCAACAAAAACAGCAATTAAAATGAGAAATGTTACAATTTCTTGGAAAAATGTAAATAACGGATATAGAGGACCAAAAGGTAGATGAGTATCTGGTACGATTCCTTTAATGATGAAGTCTATTGCTCCGAATTGTACAAGAATAAATCCGTAGAAGAATACGACGTGAACCCATCCCATCTTCTTATCTTTTAGTAGCTTTTTCTGACCAAATACATTGACCCAAATTCTTTCTAACCTTTCTTTAACCTTGCCATCAAACTCAGTTTTTTTCCCGAGCTTAATATAAGCAATACGTGTTTTAATTAAATATGCAAATAAGTAAACAGCGTAAGCGGTTACAATTAAAAACGCAAAAAAGTTTACCCATAAAAAAGTATTCATAGAATTCCCCCATTCTCCCCCTGTCGTCTGAAATATTCAAAAGCAATGCAATTTTCAGACGTTTCTTACTTCTATTATATTATGAATGAGCATTCAGTCAATGATTTTTATTTAATTTCATATTTTTTATTGATATGGAAAAAATATATGAAGGTCTTTTGGAATAGGGGAGATTTGGGTGGAATTCGTTATTTGGTTCTTTTTCTTTATTATTTTTATATTTATTTTCTTTTTATTTGATTATAAATTAGGCCATAAATATTATATTCAAAAACAAATGAAGCGATCATTCCCTAAAAGGTATAGTGATTTTACTTTTTATTCAGAAGGCTTTCAACTATATCAGGATTTATTTCAAGATATTCAAAATAGCAAAAAATCAATTCATATACTTTTTTTTATCATCCGAAATGATGCCATTAGCCATCGGTTCCTCTCTTTGCTTGAGCAAAAGGCAAAAGAAGGTGTGGAAGTCAAACTATTATTAGATTTTGTAGGTTCTATTCGCTTAAAACGAAACATCCTCCAAAAATTAAAGCAATGTGGTGTAAAGGTAGCTTTAGCAAGAAAACCTAAATGGCCATTTCTTTTTTTTACACTGCAATCAAGAAACCACCGAAAAATTGCTGTCATTGACAGCAAAATCGGTTACTTTGGTGGATTTAATATTGGCAATGAGTATATAGGTGGAAATCCTAAGTTAGGTTTTTGGCGTGACTATCATTTAAAGTGTGAGGGAGAAGGGGTTTATGATCTTCAAACCCAATTTCTGGATGATTGGTATGAAGCGACAAAAGAAACATATAACTCCATAAAAAATGACAATCCTCCCTTACATAAAGGAAAGGTATTACACCAATTTTTTCCCACTTATGGTAACCAATTAGAGCAATTTTTTATTTCCTTTATTAAAAAAGCAAAAAAAGAGCTAATTATCTGTTCCCCTTATTTTATTCCAGGGAAAAATATTCAAAAAGAATTAATCCGTGCTCTTAAAAGAGGAGTTCATATAACCGTCATGGTACCGATTAAGTCTGACCATTTTTTGGTTAAAGAAGCCTCTTATATATATTTTGGACCATTAATACAACTAGGGTGTAATATATACCAATACGATAACGGTTTCTTTCACGCAAAAGTAATTATCGTTGATCATGATATTTGTGATATAGGAACGGCAAATTTTGATAAAAGAAGTTTATTTTTAAATAGCGAAATCAACTGTTTTATTTATGATCAAAATTATATTAAACAAATTAAAAAGGTTATTGAGAGTGATTTAAAAAAGGCTAAAAAACTTACATTTGAACGCTACCATTCTTACGTTCAAACAAAGCGTGGAACAATTGCGTTAGCTTACCTTCTTTCGCCGTTTTTGTAAATAATGGGGCTGTCTAAAAAATACAGCCCCTTTCTTTGTAAACTAAATTCGGTTAGTTTGGTTACTTACATTTTACTAGAAAGGGGCGATTTTTTTGTGCTCTTTTTTTGAAATAGTTACAGGATATGTAATGGGGATCGGTCGATTCAAATAAAGGTGGCGGCTATCCTTTAGGGAACAGCACGAGCCGAAGACCCCGCAGACGAGCTCGCGAGTCGAGGAGGCTGATAGAAAAGTGGAGGCGACTGCCCAGCGTCGTACGAACGGGAGACTCTCCCGCACTGAGATAAAGGAGATACTGCGAGTAAAACGAGCAGATATCGACTTATCGTAGGGGAGGGAGAGGGTCGTTCGCTAGACGCTAGGAGCCGGAGCTAGACAGGCCGTGCCCGCGGAAAGCGTC
>Ga0180434_10000601_pt1 | contig 52906 bp, 63 predicted proteins | sample SS_ome_7_FD_132453 | JGI IMG/M metagenome (GOLD analysis project Ga0180434, IMG submission 132453) | Hypersaline lake sediment archaeal communities from the Salton Sea, California, USA - SS_1_D_2 metaG | ecosystem: Environmental > Aquatic > Non-marine Saline and Alkaline > Hypersaline >... | reverse complement strand
GTTCGGGCCCAGAGCGCAGTTGTAAGAGGTATTCCAGGAGTTGGCGCTGGTGTATGGTGAGGTTGTGTTCGTTTCTATCGCCGGCGTGGGTGCGATGAAGATGTTGTTGTAGATCTGGTTGTTCGTGGGAGAGTCCTCTAGTGTTATCGCCCCTAACTGGTTTTCGAATGAATTGTTGACCAGCCAGTTGTTTGAAGAGCCCGAGTTTATGTTGATGCCCCAATTGCCTGAACGGACCGTGTTATTGCTTATGTTATTGTAGCTCGCCTGAGATAATACCATGTTCTCGCCGTTGCCGATCAATGAGTTCATGAAGAAGGTATTATAAGAGCCCTGTATCGACATCCCTGTAGCGGAGTCGGTTATCATATTGTAGGCGATCATGTTGCGCTGGGTCGTCGCGAGATGTATCCACATACCCCAATTGGTCACGTTGTCTATGCTGTTGCCTGAGATGTTGTTGTAGTCAGAGTCGTAGCCGAGATATATGCCAACATAAGTCATGTTCTCTATCGTATTATTGGTTATGTTGTTGTGATCGGATTGCTGATGGATGTATGCGCCCGCATATCCGCCCGAAAGGGTGTTGTTGGCTATGGCGTTGTTGTTGCTCCAGTAGAGGCGAATGCCGTCATCGTCGGTCATGGTGATGTTCCGTATCAGAGAGGAGTTGACGTTGCACAGGAAGATGTAGCCGAGAGTGGTGTTGTTTTCTATGATGATGCCGCTCGTGTCGTTTATGTACAAGAGGGGTTGGCCTGTGTCTCCGGCGATGTTGGAGATGTTGACCTCATTGGGGCAGCTAGTCGTCCCAAGGACGTCGACAGGGATGTTGTTGTTGGTGAAGTCGTTGTCGTAGACTATATTGCCATAGGAGTTGGCCTCGAAGAAGAGGCCGCGGCCGCCGCCTGTGGCTGTGTTGTTGCGGATGACGTTTGTGAGCGAGCCAATCAGGTAGATGCCAGTCCCAGCGATAATGGTGTTATTGGCGACAAGGCAGTTGTCGGACTCGTAGAGGAACAGGCCCCTGTATTGGCCGGTGATGCTGTTGTTATAGACCGAGATATTATCGCAACTCGAGACTAAGATGCCGTCCTGGTCTAGCTGTGTGTTGTTTCGGACGGTCGAATTCGCGACATTACAGAGGTGGATGAGTCCGTAGTCGGTGGTATTCTCGATCTCGATGCCGGAGGCGTCATGGACATATAATATCGGCTGGTCGTCTCCTGCGAGGTTCGATTCGTTTATGGAATGGCCACAATCTGGAGAGACTATGAGGACTGCGTATTGGTTGCTGGTCAGGTCGTTGTAGGCGAGGGTGTTGTTCCCGGAGGAGCCCATACTCAAGCCCCTGAAGTTGCCGTTGACGTCGTTGTGGAAGAGCGTGTTGTTGAAGGAGGCGTATACGCGTATGCCGTATTGACCGCTGTCAAGGGTATTGTTCGACACGTTGCTGTTGTTGGTGCTGACGACGTAGAGGTCCTGTCCGAAGCCGGTGACCGTGCAGTTCACGACCGTGGCGTTGTCGACGTTCTTCAGCATTATGCCAGTCTCGAGAGTACCACCGTCTGAGACTGTGTAGCCCCCACAGTCGAGGGTTATATCATCCTCGGTTATGTTGAGGCAGGTCTCACCTGTGGCGAGGGTGGCGGATATGTCGGCTGTCAGGAGGTAGTATTCCCCAGGGGTGTCGAGCTCTGTGCAGTCGTTCAGGGTGATGAGAGCAGAAGCACTGCTGAGCATAGCTATGAACAAAACTAACGATACCGATATGAATGTTCTCTTCTCCACCCTAACCATTAAGCCGGGAATATAATGTAGTTGTGCTTAAAAAGATACCGATGCCTTTTTATCCCGCGGGCGTCTAAGAAAGGGCAAAATGGAAAAGACGTGTTCTACATGCGGTTCGAAGACCGCGGTGTACGGTGAGTTCCCCTGCCCCAACTGCGGGAAGGCGAAGCTCATCCGCTGCAAGCACTGCAGGTCGATAAACAACTCTTACAAGTGCCCCGAGTGTGGGTTCGAGGGACCTTAGAGGGTATCAAGATAAAATGGGTGACGTATTGTGTACTATCAAGGTCATGCCTACCGGCGTCGACGTTGATCTAGAAGCGATAGAGGCGAAGATAAAGGAACTTATCTCGCCGGAGAAGGTAGAAGTAAAACCTGTGGCCTTCGGTTTGAAGGCCCTTGAGGTCAGCAAGATAATACCTGACGGTGAAGGCGGACCGGACGGGCTCGAGGAGAAGATTCGCGGCGTCGAGGGCGTGGAGAGCGTCGAGACAACCGGCGTGACGCTGGTTTAATCCTTCTTTTCTTCTTTTTCCTCTTCTTTCATCCTTATCATGCCCTCCCCAGCGAGGGCGATGTTCTTTAGTCTCCCGGAACCCGATGCTATCGTGATGGGCTCGATAGGTTCGGCGTTGCCGTCCTTGTCGAGTATGTGAGTCGCCTTGATGTTCGGCCCGCTGCGCTTGGGCTGGGAATGTACGAACCCGAGTAGCCTGGCGCCGCTCTTGTCGAAGGGCGGCACGCTCGATTCGGCGATGACGCTCTCCCCCTTCCTGAATTCAGTGTGGGGTAGCATGGTCTCCTTTATCTTCTGCTGGGGGCGGAACGCTACTCTCCCGGGGGCCTTCCTCGCGAACATCTTTGCGTGCTCAGGGTCGAGAGGGGCCCGTATCGGCATCTTTGGGAGGCGGTCGCTGCTTTTCGCGTGTAGTTTAAGGAGCTCAGCCGCTGCGAGATTCAGTGTCGATAAGTCAGTGCAGCCGCCTGTATTATTGACTACTGTGAGCACAGGCTTGCGTATGGATCTTATGCCCAGGGTGAGTGTCTTCGGGTCGGTGCCGCCCATCTCTGCGAGTTCGGCCTGGCTGACTATGAACTCTGCGAGCTTGTCGCTGGCGCGCCGGTTGAGTAAGGCTGTGTGTATGTTATCGGTGAAAACCCTTTTATGCTTGGTCATGAAAACAGACCTGCGGAAGGGAAAGTCGCGCATCGAACGGGGCAGTATATCCAGCCCCACAGTGGTGAAGATCGCCCCCTTCGGCTTTTTTTCACGGTTCTTTCTGGGCATCTCAATCAGTCTCGATCTTAGTGATCGGTATCACGTATTTTACGCTTTGGTGCCAGAAGGGCATCTGTCTCGGTTCTACCGGACTAAATTCCTTCGTGCCCGGTTCCTGGATATGAGTCAACTGGAACCTGGCGGGGGCATCATTCTGATGCGGTGTATGGACCACAGCCAGAAACATCTTGCCTGTGTTCTTGCCGGGCTCTGCCATGGCTGGAGAGAACCCGAGAACGCTGTCGCCGATGCAGAGGCCCCGGGGCGTATGGTACGTATATATCGCCTTGCCAGAATCATATGATATTGAGTCCTTGGGTATGGGTTTCCCTAATAGCTTCGCATGGGCTGGATTCGAGGGCCGCGTCCTGGTCTGGCCTTTCCCTGGCTTATCAGAGCCTGCTACGGCCCTAGTTCCGGGCGGCGGCTTCCTTGTTGACCTGTATGTGTTAGCGGGGGTCTTTACCGCCGGGGCAGGACCCTTCACGAAGATGGGTTCAGGCGCATGCTTACTTGCTGGCTTCTCAGGCTTTTTCCCGAGCCTCCTCAGGAAATTTGGTAATCTTAACCTAAAAGGCATGGTTTGATTGCTTTAACGGACGAAAGGATTAAAATAAATTGATTAAAATACATGCTTATCAATGGCCTCGTTCGCCCCTGCCCGGTTTCTGCAGGCCTACCTGCTTGCCTACGAAGCCTTCCGCATCGAAGATGTTGGCCCGCTCTAGAGTCCCAGGCTTGATATTGCCGTGGTAATGGGAGCCTTCCAAGACTTCATAATGTCGTGAGCCTTGGCCCAATCTATGGGTGGGTATCGGGACACCGTCTTTCATAAAGCCCAGGAGTATGCCGGGGGCGCCGTCCTCTGCAGTGAACTTCCCGCCATCGGGATCAGGCTCTGAGCTCCTGTGGGTCCAGACATGCTTATGTGATATCCTCTTCGTCCTCAGGTCTTCTGGCCATCCTGCCATGTCTGGCCTGGGTATCTTGGGCATAGGTTGTTAGTTAAGATGGGTTAATTAAGGGAGCAAGATTAAAAAACTTCCGGCAATAGACAAATAGAAGGTCGCTAGTAAGCGAACTCGTAGGTTATCGGGATGCCTGAGTCCATCGCCCTGCCGATCTTCTTGCCGTTGCGCGCTTTCCTCTTGACTGTTATCATGCCCTTGTTGTTGACCAGGGCGGTGAGGATGTATTCTTCGCCAGCGTATATCTTGACGTATTTCCCCTTGTTGTGTTTGCCGAGGTCTATGTTGATGCTCTTTCCAGTGCCGCGGACCTTTAGTTCGCTGCCACTCCCACTGCCCCCACCCGAGCCCGGTTCCTGGGCCGCCGGGACTATGTTTATCCTCACTCCGAACTCTTTCTCGAGGGCGTTGACTACTTGGCCGGCCCTGCCGATGAGGCGTTTGATGCTCCGCTCGGGCGCGTAGACTGTGACGTTCTTGCCCACGTTCTCGACGCGCGCGCTCGGAGCGATGGAGAGTATCTTGTCGGTCAGCTCGTCGCTCACTGCAGCGAATTCCTTCTCGGCCTTCTTCGCGACTTCCTTGACAGGGATGACGACCACTTCTTCCCCATACGTGTATATCTCATACTCGAGATCGCCGGTGTCGAAGTTCCTGACTTCGACGATGGGGCGTGCCAGGTCCTGTTCTGTCATTCCAGTCGGGACCTTGACTGCGATGTTGAGGGTGAGTACTGTATCCACCCTGCCGCCGCGTATGAAGATTAGTGTATCCACGACCTGTGGGATGACACCTAATTCGACCTTGCCCACGAAGCGCTGGATTGCGTCGATGGGCGCGGCGGCGTGCGAGACTCCGACCATGCCCACCCCCGCGAGGCGCAGGTCTTCGAAGACTATGAAATCAGGGCCTTTCCTTATCTCGTCGTAGATGGTGTAGTCAGGCCTTACGAGGAGGAGGATATCGCCAGTGTTCCTCATCGAGCCGTCGAGGGGGCCGTATTGGGTGATGATATCGCTGACCTGGAGGTCGCGCGGGTGCTCCATGGTCTTGACGACCTTGCCCTGTGCGGCGTAGAACTCGGCGAGAGCCTGGGCGAAGGTGGTCTTCCCCGCGCCCGGGGGACCTACTACGAGGATGCCCTCCGCCTTCTTGGCGAGGCGATTCCTGAGCTTCTCAGGGAGGGGGTAGTCGTCCAGATCTAGCTTCACTATCGGCCTCACTATGGTTATCTCCGTGGTCTCGGAGAAAGGATACTTCGTGATCGCGATACGATATGGGCCGACCTGGGCGATGGTGCAGCCCTTGCGGTCTATCTCCAGGAGGCCGCGCTCACGATGCGCTTCCTCGATGATCTCGTCGATTATGCTGTTCAGGTAGTCCTTGTCAAGGGGCTTCCTGCCCACCTCGACCATCTTCCAGTCGCCGGGGCCGCCCTTCTTCGCGTAGGGCTTGAGGCCCTCCTTGAGGTGGACTGACATCGTCGTCTTATCGAAGTAGTCCTCGAATGAGAGCTTGGTCTTCTCGGCGCCTGCGATTATGGGTTCATAATAGACGCACGGGATGTCCATGACCTTGGCGACGCTCGCTTGTGTTTTATCAGAGGTTATGAGGGTCGCCCCGTAGTCATTGGCCAGTTTGCGGATTATTGCGTCGATCTTGCCCAGATAAGCCTGTTTGATATCTTTTTCACCGACCTGTTCGCCCACGAACTCGAGTTTGATCCTCTTCTTCTTGTTGAGCTCCTGGAGCTTGGCGAGCTCGTCGAGGCCCTCGTTGCCGATGGACTTCCCGACGTTGGCCTGGTGCTCGAGCTCCTGCAGGACTGCATTCGGGATCAGGATCTCGACGCCTTTCCCGGCGTAGTTCTCGGTTATCCTGCCGTCGATTATGACTGAAGTGTCAGCGAGGATGCGCTCCGGTCGTTTGGGTCCGGCATTCCTGGGCCTTGCTGCCTTCTTCGGCGTCTTTTCCTTCTTGGCCCTGGGCGCTGCTTTTTTATTTTTGATCATATCTTCCTCCCTACTCTTTCTTCTCCGGATAGAGCATCGAGTACATCGAGTCGAAGTCCACTTTTTCAAGTTTCTTCTTGATGTGCTCTTCCTTGATGAGCTCGAGCTTCTTCATGACGAGCATGTCGTCGACCTTGAGCGCGACGAGCCAGTCGCCGTTGTCAAGCTCCAGCGCTTCGCGTATCTCCTTCGGCACGACCAGTTGGCCCTTTGAAGAAAGCTTCGTTACTTCCTGTATCTCTAGCTCCATCAGCCTTTTCGCACTATGTCGGAGGATGCTTGGAGCGTCGTGCCAAAAGGCTGGCGAAAACGACGCGAAGAAGTGATTCCATCCAACGAGTAATGAATTCTTACCCCGATATTAGCTGTCCCGGATTTAAAAATCGTCTCTTCATCCCATCATCCCTTCTTCCTGCGCGAGGATAGGCGGCGGCTGGCCCGCTCGTAGAGGGTCGGTTTGGGCGGCCCGGATATATGAGGCTCCTTGACCCTGTGGTACTTGAGCATCGCACCGGGGGTCGGGATGTGCCTGCGGTTCAGGAACTCCTCCTGGTAATCGATTATCCTGTGCGCCGGGACTCCCTTTGCCAGCGCGTGGACTGCAGAGTCTGAGATATGGGTGGGGCTGGCGGAGAGGGCCCTCGAATGTTTGTGCAGGAGCCGCAGCAGGCCCTCCCGCCCCTCCCGCACGGGTATCTTGGAGTCGGCGTAGGTCTTGATGGCCGCGGAGAGGTCATGGAGCTCGTCCTCGTTTACTTCCGGGTGGTCCCAGACCCAGAGCGCGGTCTCGGAGTCGCTCCCGCTGATTGCCTTCGCTACTTTTCGGAGGTTTTCTATCGTCGTGCGCGGGTGGTACCACGCCACCTCCACATCTCTTGGGTGGTCTTGCCCGATGCCGGCGGCTTCGAAGAGCCTTGCCGCATTCTCGCTCGTGGTCTTGGGGCACGACCAAAGGTGCAGGACATCGATGGGATCACGCTTCTTCAGGGCGGGCATCAATACGCCGGGGATGTCCTCGGGGGTGGTCTTCGGGTCTTCGATGAAGCCCTTGATGGTGTGCTGCTCCAGGTACTCTTTCTTCAATAGTTCGAGTAGGCCGGGCATGTTCTCGGCTGTCACGCTCTTGCTGTTCACGAAGGAGAGGGCTTCCTCCAGCCATGGGACGCGGCGCTCGCGGAAGCGGCTCATGCCCAACGTATCGCTTATCCCAAAGAGGTTCTCTTTCGTGACCAGGGGGTGGTCGAGGAACTCCATGGCCCTGTCGATGCCGCGGTCCTTGACCTCCGGGGCGACGAGCCTGGCTTCCATCCATGAGTCCAGCTTCGGATGGGTGCATAGCCTCCTGAAATGCTCCGGGGGGAGTTTGAGTGCCGGGCTGCCAGGACCGAGGCGGCGTGTCATGAGGGGTCGTGCCTTCTCTGAGAACTCCTTTGCGAACTCGGGGCCGTATGTATGTGAGATGGCGGCGTAGGCTGAAGCGGTGTTGCGCATACCCGCGTCGTAGGCGGCGAAGAGATTGTTGACGCCAAAGTCCCTTGCCACAGAGAGTGCATGCGCGGCGTTCATGTCGTCCGTGTCTTTATGGGCGATGACCTTCCTTGCGTCCGCGGCGGAGAGCGGCGGGCGCGGGTCCACGAAGGGCAGGTTAAGGAAGGCCCACCCGAAGACGTGCCTTAGGTTGGAGGGGGTCACCGCGTCTGCGGCGACGAGCTCCATGGCGGCGTCGGGTCCTATGGCCTTGGCCGAGTCTGCGACCGGCATCAGGTTATCCGAGGGCTTCCCCAGTATCTTCGGGTCCCCCATGAGGCGCAGCAGGCGCTCCGTGCCCATGACCTTCCCGGCCTTGGCCAGCTGCCGCCTGTCGAACCTTGAGAACTGCGGGTGGCTGCGCACCTTCTTGCCGAGCATGCCGAAGACCATGCTTATCAAAGGGGAGGTCAGAGAAAAATCGGAGGGAAGGAGGATGAGGGGACTACTTGATATGCTTCTTATGCCCGAAGCGGTAGTAGTAATCCAGCATGTTCCAGGAGGTCGGGGTGTGGCCGTGTTCGAGGAACTCGCGCTGGTATGGTATGAGCCTCTCGGCGGGGACACCCTGCTTTTTTGCTTGTATCATGTGGTTCAGCAGGCTTACGTGGTCGAGACCCTTAGCGGCGCACTCGTCAAGGTATGCCATGGCTTCGTTGCGGGCGGCCAGCCTCTTGGCGAGATCAGGCCCATTGTAGAGTTTGGCTACCTCGGCTATATGATCTGAATAGTCCAGGACATGGGTGTGTCTTGCGAGAAGGCGCGCATAGTCGCCGAACTCATGGCCCTTTATCAGCCTTTCTCTTGATAGCCTCGCAAGGGGGATGACCACGCTGCCAATGTTCTCGCCGGTCACGCCATCCTGCTCGAGCGCTGTCATTGTGAGCCCCTCGCCATGGAGCTTGCAGAGGTCTGCTATGTACGAGACGTTACTACGGGAGCTCTTGGGGTGATTCCATACATCGCGGGCCACCCTGAAGCCCGCAAAGTCCGTCGCCTTGAGTAGCTCGTCGAAGTCCCCCTTGGCTGCGCCGGCATGGGTGAAGAAGTATGAAGCGGCGTTTATCAAGTCCTTCCTCTTCAAGGCTTTATCGGCGGCCCTGAGACTACTACTATCTACTTTATCTTGTATGTATCGCATTATCTCCTCGACCGTATCGGCGACTTCTTTCGCAGATGCTGGTTTACCCTGCCTGGAGTAGAGTCGCATCGTGAGTTTTGGGCTGGAGAGGGACGCGGCTCTTGCAAGGATGAGCAGGTCCTTGGGCGGGATGTCGCGATTGCGGAGCATCTCGAGGACATCGTTGGCGCCGTGCTTATAGACTGCCTCGGAGACTATGCCGAGGTTCCTGGCGTTCGTGGCCGGGTCCGAGAGTATGCACTGCATATCATGCGAACTTTGCTTCCACGCGGCCCTGAGGACTGGGCCCATGTTAGTCGGACTGACCTTCCCCGAGGACATCAGGTCCAGGAGCGCCTTTTCCCCGTCATTCTTAGCGACTGCTGTTATTACGTTGTGCAGTTTGGGGTCATATTTGGGATGCTCCGTTATCGCCTTGGCCAGGGAGGGGGATTTCATGTTTATAGTTTATGATTACGGATTATAGAACAGGAGGATTGAGAAAAACTGGTTCGAATCACGTTTTTTAAACGGGGTATTCTAACTTATAGCAAGGCGCGTTGGGGATAATTCAAACGCCTTGCTAGCCAGCAAATCGCGCATTTCTTTATTTGCGGCAATTTGCTATAATCGCGAAATGGTAGGTATAGTAGGGTACGGGGGTTATGTGCCCCATTACAGGATAAAAGTAGAGAGCATCGCTTCTGTCTGGGAACAGGACGCCGAGAAGATCAAGGGCGGGCTCAAGATAGCTGAGAAGTCCGTTCCCGGGATGGACCAGGATACTGTGACCATAGCGGTGGCTGCAGCCAAGCAGGCGCTGGAGATGGCGCAGGTGGACGGCAAGGCCGTCGGTGCGGTGTATGTGGGTTCCGAGTCGCATCCTTATACAGTGAAGTCTTCTGCGGCGATAGTCGGCGAGGCGATAAACGCGACGCATGATTTGATGGCTGCTGATCTAGAATTCGCCTGTAAGGCCGGGACCGCGGGAGTGCAGATATGCATGGGCCTTGTGGGTGCGGGTTATATCGATTACGGTATGGCTGTTGGAGCCGATACTTCTCAGGGAAGGCCCGGGGACGCGCTCGAATATACGGCGGCGGCTGGAGGGGCTGCGTTCCTGATAGGCAAAAAAGATACGGTCGCCGACATCAATGCCACTACCTCATTCACGACCGACACACCAGACTTCTGGCGCAGGGAAGGGGAAGAGTTCCCTATGCACGCCGGGAGGTTCACGGGCGAGCCTGCTTATTTCAAGCATATCTCCGGGAGTGTGGGCGCGCTCATGGAGAAGGTGAAGTCGAAGCCTGAGGATTACGATTATTTCGTCCCGCACCAGCCGAACGGGAAGTTCCCTCGTAGGGTCGCCAAGAAGCTGGGGTTCACCGAAAAGCAGGTGATGCCCTCGATACTGGTCGATAAGATAGGTAATACATATTCCGGATCCAGTCCGCTGGCGCTTGTGAACGTCCTGGACCAGGCGAAGCCGGGGGATAGGATCCTTATGGCGTCATATGGGAGCGGGAGCGGTTCGGATGCGTTCGATATAGTAGTGACGGAAAGGATCAAAGATGCGCATAAGCGGCAGAAGCACAAGTTGAAAGATTTCATCGAGAAGAAGCAGTATATCGATTACGGCACCTATGCCAAATTCAGGAAGAAGCTTAAAGGGATCTGAGTCAACATGACTGGCGTATCTATCATCGGGGTCGGCATGACCAAGTTCGGAGAGCTCTGGGACAAGGGCCTCAGGGAGCTGATGGTAGAGGCGGGTGTGAAGGCCATCGTCGATGCGGGGGTGGACGGACCTGATATCGATGCGATATTCGGCGGTTGTATGTCTGCAGGGCGACTTGTGGGTCAAGAACACATCGGTGCGCTTATAGCCGATTACAGCGGGTTGAACCCGATTCCGGCGACCAGGGTCGAGGCGGCTTGCTCGTCCGGCGGATTGGCGCTTAAGCAAGGGATCCAGAGTATCGTCGCAGGCGAGAACAAGGTCGTTATCGTTGGTGGTGTGGAGAAGATGAGCGACGTGGCGGTCTCTCAGGTCACGACTACGCTTGGTGGAGCTGGTGATCAGGAGTGGGAGGTCTCTTTCGGTGCTACTTTCCCGGCGCTGTATGCGCTTATAGCGAGGAGGCATATGTATGAGTATGGGACGACAGAGGAGCAGATGGCTCATGTCGCTGTCAAGAACCATGAGAACGGTTCATTGAACCCATATGCCCAGTTCCCGTATAAGGTCGCGCTGGAGCAGGTGATGAACTCGAGTCCGGTCGCTGACCCGCTCAAGGTATTAGATTGCTCGCCGATAACGGACGGTGCTGCGGCTGTGATACTGGCCAGCGACGACGTGGCGAGGAAGTATACCGACACGCCGATCAAGGTATTAGCGTCGACGCAAGCATCGGACACACTTGCCTTGCACGACAGGAAGTCGCTGACTATGCTGAATGCCAGTGTGGCGGCCGGGAAGAAGGCTTATGAGGTCAGTGGGATGACGCCGAAGGACATCGACGTGTGCGAAGTCCACGATTGTTTCAGTATCGCTGAGATCCTGGCGATAGAGGACCTCGGATTCTTCAAGAAGGGGGAAGGCGGCAAGGCGACGGAGCAGGGGCTGACCAAGAGGGGCGGTGAGATCTCTATTAATACTTCCGGCGGGCTGAAGGCTTGCGGGCACCCGGTGGGTGCGACAGGAGTCAAGCAGGCTGTGGAAGTGACCTGGCAGTTGAGAGGCGAGGCTGATAAACGGCAGGTCGATTGTGAGGTGGGTATGACCCATAACGTCGGCGGGAGCGGTGCGACTTGTTTGGTCCATGTCATGTCAAGATGATAAAGATCGGCCTTATCGGGGCTGGGAACATCGCGAATATCATAGCAGCTAATGCCCAGGCTGAGGTGGTATGCGTCTTCGATATGTTCAAGGAGAAGGCGGATGTATTCGCGAAGAAGCACGGTTGTAGTGTAAAGGATATCTCCAGGTTCCCAAAACTCGATCTCGTCATTGAGGCCGCATCCCAACAGGCGGTGAGAGAATACGGCAAGAAGGTGCTTGAAGGCGGGAACGACCTGATGGTGATGAGTACGGGAGCCTTTTCTGATGATAAGTTGTTTAAGGAACTCAAGGCCGCTGCGGAGACGAGGGGGTTGAAGGTCTATATGCCCTCCGGTGCCATAGTCGGGTTGGATGGGATAAAAGCTGCTTCTATCGGTGGGATCGATGACGTAGTAATTACATCCACCAAGAATCCGAAGAGCCTCGAACAGACAGAGTACCTGACCAAAAAGGGGATCAAGTTGGATGGAATTAAGAAACCGACTGTGATCTACGAGGGGAGCGCGCGCAATGCGGTCGGCTTGTTCCCAAAGAATGTGAATGTGTTCGCTACTGTCTCCCTGGTCGGGATAGGGATGGACAGAACCAAGGTCAGGTTGATCGCAGACCCGAAGATGAAGACCAATATGCACCAAGTGAAGGTCAAGGGTGCTTTTGGTGAATTGGAGGCTACTGCAAGGAACGTACCTTCTCCCGATAACCCAAAGACGTCGTACTTGGCTGCATTGAGTGCGATCTCTTTGATCAACTCGTTGGATGGAAATATTTCCATTGGATGAAATTGTCGGGGCTTAAGTAACCAGCAGGATTCCTGAGGTAAGCAACTCGCCCCTCTAGGACGGTTTAAGAGGGGATATAACGATTGTTATGTTTTTGGGTGAGTCTGGTTTTTTGTAGTACCTAAAAAATAATTTTTTAGATTTGACTGAAGCATATATTGTAGTACCTAAAAGCTTTTTATGTTTTTAACTTCTAATTACACATGGCACACGTAATCGAGAAAAACATCCATGGTGGGACCTACCTCTACTTATATGAATCTTTCAGAGAAGGAAGCAAGGTCAGGAAGAGGTTCATCAGGTACTTGGGCAAGAAAGCGGATCTCGGGTTTTAGGTACTACAAATTTAGGTACTACAACCCACCGCAGCGACCAACCCCCACGCAAACGCTCCTTAAACCTGCTTATGGCATCCCCAGCGCCGAAGGCGCATAAACTAGAATTCTAACGTAAGATCCAAAAAGCCTGCGGCCTTGACTAGATAACTCGTAGAAACGAAATCGACTCCCGCCTTGAGATAATCCTTAGCGTTCTTCTCGGTTATGTTCCCAGACGCCTCTATGAACACGTCCTTCGATATCTTCTTGATCTCAAATACCGCCTTCTTCACTTGGGCCGGTGACATATTATCCAACAGTATAGCCCTCGGGCCAGAGAGTTCCTTAAACGCTTCGGCTGCCGCGCGCCCCCCCTGGACGGATTCCACTTCGACTTCCAGTAAGAAATTCTTACCTCTATGCTTATCCGCGCGCGCTATTGCTTCTCTAATCGCATCCAAGCCGCCACCAAGGAGTTTAAGGTGATTGTCCTTGATTATGATCCCATCATAAAGCCCTAACCGGTGCGTCAGACACCCACCAAGCTGAACAGCCCGGTTCTCGCTCATCCCCAACCCCGGATCCTGTTTCCTCAAAAAAGCCACGTTGCCCATCTTGGCCATGCGCGAAGACAGCGTAGCTATGCCGCTCATCTTTTGGATATAATTCAATGCAGTCCGCTCCCTAGCCAGTATCTCCCTTGCATCTCCACTGACCTTCATGACTTTTTGGCCCTTCCTGGCCTTAGCCCCGTCCTTGATCAGCTGCTCGACCTTCAAGCCGCCATCCTCTAATATCGCTTTGGCTTCTAAACCCCCTGCGATCACACCATCCTCATTGGATGTAATCAGCGCAGTCGCCTGGTTTTTGCCAGAGACCACCGCATCGGTAGTAGCATCACCCGACCCTAGGTCTTCCTTAAACGCAGCTATGGCTTTCTTCTTTATGACCGCTTCATCTACTTTCCGCGAGAATACATCCATCAGTCTTCCTGCCATTTTTCGATGACGTCAGCAGTCCTCTCGAGTAATTTGAGCTCCTTCGTAGCCATGCACGAAGGGCATATGGATATAATCAGCGATGAGTTGGACGCTGCCACCTTGTCCACGACGAACTCCAGCATATGCATGACATTGCTGAAAGAATTGTTCCTTAAAAGGTATTCTACCCCCTCCAACAGCACCACACCTTCTTTGGCCTGCGAAAGGAAGTTGCCGATCAACAGCGGGATCTGGTCGAGGTCCGTTGAGTATATCGACTTCTCTGCGATCGTATTAGTAAGCCAGATGAGCGGCGTCTCCTTGAGGTGGAACTTGTCCTTTATCTTCTCCGGATGGGTCCTCACCACGCCCAGCCCGTGCTTCCCATGTAAGACCAGATCTGCGAATATCTCAAAGCACAGCTTCGGCCTGTCCTCCTCGACGATATACGCCAGCCCTGGCTTGAGTTTATAACACCCTTTCGTAGGCTTTGCAGCAGCTTCCAACCGGGGCGCGATCATCGAGAGATTGTCCATCACACGGACCATGTCGCTGGAGGTTATCATCCCCAGCAGTTTGTTCCCCCTGGCCACCGGCAGGCGCCTGATATCCTTGTCTTCCATCAGCTTGCTGGCCTTGAATATGCTGGTATCGGGGCTCACCGTCCTCAGACCGGGAGTCATCGCATCGGCGACACTTATCTTGGCCGGGTCCTTGCCCTGCGCCACGACCTTCGTCAAGAAATCCCGCTCCGTGAGCATCCCGACGGGCTTCTTCTTATCCACGACGACAAGGCACCCTATATCCTTCTGGGTCATGGTCTTGGCTGCCTTTACGACGCTCTCGCTCTTCCCGGCCGTGACCACGTCCTTCGACATGATATCACAGACCTGCGGCTCTAATGTCACCGGTTTCTTGCTCATTTTCCCCTTGGTTTGTTAATGATTCGCTTTTTATAAATCGAAGCGAGAATTAGGCAGTCTAATAACGAAATGCCACACGCAAAGAGCCTTCCTATGCATTGGAGGCGTATACCGCAGTGGTACCGGCTCGAAGGGTCGGTATGCGAGAAGTGCGGGGGGTACTATTTCCCGAGTAGGGTCATCTGTCCGCAGTGCAGGCGGCACGGCAATATAGTCCCGGCCAAATTCAGCGGCACCGGGGAGATATATTCTTACACCGTGGTCCACGTCCCGCCAACGGGCATGGAGCTCGAAAAGCCGTATGTCTTGGGGATAATCAAGCTCGCTGAGGGCCCCAAGATAACAGCGCAGATAGTCGACTGCGCGCCAGAAGACGTCAAGATCGGCCAGAAGGTCGAGGCGACTCTGCGGAAGATACGCGAAGTGGGCGATGAGGGCATCATCCAGTACGGGTATAAGTTTCAATTAGCCTAATTTTTTTCGCCGGCCCACGAAGTTGGCCTAATCCCTGGACTTCTGAAGGTCTATCTCCGCACGGCGGGCATGGGTGTACAACGCCGGATGCAGCTCTGTCTCGAAGGGGCGTTCAAGCGGCATGTATTCGGGCATGTCGCCCAGAGGGCCCTGGCGATAATGGGTCACCATGACCTTCGGGCGGCCTTCCTGAGGGCGCGGGTCGATTACAAAGCCCAGCTGCTCAAGATTTTCAGATTGTCTCCCTAACCGCAAGGTCTCGCCCTCTTTTAGCATCCTGGCGCCGGACCTTATCATATCTGATCCTGGTTGACCATGAACGAACCTAAAATGCACCGGCTTGCCCATGACCTCCCTGTGGTGCGGACTCTTCGGTTCGAAAACTGGCATTCTCAGATGATTGTTAGATAATAACGTGTGAAGATATTTAAATCGGCTTTTAACCTGTTTTTCCTTAAACTATCGATGGCAAGAAAAGTCCTTAAGCACGAGGATCAACCCAAAAAACTGCAAGACGCCATAAGTATAGTCACGGTCTCGAGACTGCGCCAACAACAGCATAAGATCAAGGGACTTTTAGTGGGCCTGGACGTAAGTATGCCTATAGGCCTCGTACAGGTATTGAAAGGTATCGCACCCGGCGGCCCTACAAGCGCGCTTGTTTCAGTGTTCGGCGGGGGGGCCATAGGAGCCGCCGTCTCCCACAAACATCCCCGATGGGATGAACTCAAGGTCGCAGAGTACATGGGCTTAGAGACTGTCCAGAATCTTGTAGACAGGAATCCAAAATGGCTTGGCGGATTAGGTGAGAATACGAAATTGTTGAGGATACGGGATAAACGGAAAACCCGGGGGCAGTACATACATTGCAAGGGGCCCCTCGTACATGCATCGAACCCTTATTGGCAACCCGAAAGGCTCATAGTCCGAGATTGGGACAAACTCGATTTTGCTGAAAGAGAACGGATGGAAGCTGTCAGGGTGAAGCGGCGTTCAGAGATAGAACGGCTTATGAACAAGATCTCTGCCCGAGAAGAGAAGAAAAAGAAACATTAGTATCCAAATCTCCTTTCATACTCTGTGTGATCAAACCACTCAAGGATTATGCTGACTATCGTAATGTCATCGGTCTCGATCGTATAGATCAAACGCCAGCCATTAGGCAGATCATATTTCCAGAGGTTGGTGATATCATATCGCCGCACATATCCCCGCGGCCAGAGCGACTTCGGGATCTTTATCCCACAATCAGGCTTTTCCTTAAGGTCATCGATCGCTCTGTCGATAAAGACGAAAAGCTGCTTATCCTCAAATCTACCTCGCTCCAAGGAATAGAACTCGCTCTTCAACCTCTCAGAGATAAAACCGACTTGCTTCTTTCTCATCGCACGACCAACCCTCTGGACGTGAGTTCCCTGATCCTCTTCGGATTATATGTCCAGATAACCATACCATCGTCGTCCACCATCAACTTACCCGAGTCCTGCAGGTAGTCGAGTATAGTCTGGTAGGTCTGGTACATCATCTTCCTGGGAAGCTTCTTCCAGAGCTGGTATTTGCCGTACTCCTGGCTGTAGCGCCTCGCGGCATCTTCAACCATCAGAACTGACTCCAGTGTCGGATTATGCGTAAGATACTTTTGTTCCATAAGTCTTAAGTCTTATATATCTGCATATAAGAAGATAAAAATCAAAAAATATGGTAGGAGCGGAAAACCATCAGTAATTAGGCTTCTTGAACGGGCTCTCACGGATGAGCTTCTGCATCTCCTTCTCGTTCACGAGGACATCGTCGCCCAGGACCACGTCCATCTTGGCGGTCACTTCGCCCATGTCAACGGCCGGGCAGCCGTTCTTAGCTGCGATGGAAGCTATCTTTGGGATATCCTTCGGGTCAACAGATATCATATACGTCCCAAGATATCGTGAAAAGCTCCTATGTGGGATGCCTGTTATGTTGAAGCCCTTCTTGGACTTTATGAGTATCTCCATGAGGTTCCCGAACCACCCGCCGCGCGATGCGTCCTTCGACGCATGTACCTTGATGGCCTTCGCGACCTCGATGAAGGTCTTGAACTTGACATTCGCTTTTTGCACCCTGTCGCCGATATCCCCTTCCACCGGGTCCCCAAGCATTACTATATGGTCTCCAGTCTCCAGTGTCGAGTCCGCTATGATCTTGTCCAGAACGAGCTCACCGACAACGACAAACGACACACACGGTTTAAGGTCGTTCTCAAGCTGTGTATTCCCGCCAATCACGGGCACGCCAAGCCCCTCGCTCTGCTTCTTGATGCCCTCCGCGACCTCGACGCTCTGTTCGACGCTGTCCACCTGCATCGCGTTCAGCGCGAAAAGCGGTTTCCCACCCATGACCACGATATCAGAGCAGCTGTGGATAAGACCTGTCTTCATGCCGATCTTCAGCGGATAAGGCCCCTCCATATTATAGAGCATGTTCCCGATTGTAATAGAATCATCGCCCTGCTGGATACCAGTAATCAACTTCTGGACCTTCTTGTCCATATGCCAAAGCTTCCTCCTGAGCGGGTTCGTCTCGCCTATGTGCGTTATCGAGCGCTTCATTTCCACCAGCCGGTTCTGGCTGACATTAGATCCTTCCGTGGTCTTCTTGGCCTTCGCCTTACCCGCGGTCTTCTTAGTCGTCTTCCCAGAAGTCTTGGTCTTCGCCATCTTAGGGCTTAATTTATTCGTTCTGCTTTAAAATATACACTATGGCACTCAAAGGCGTGATCTTCGACATCGACGACGTCTTGTACGACGGGACATCGCAGGCCCGCACTTCGAGGAGAGCGGCACTGGACGCGATGATAGCCGAAGGGCTGGAGATGAGCCTCGAGCAGGCGGAGGCGGAGTTGGACGGAATAGTCGAGAAGTACGGTTCCAATTACAGCGACCACTTTGGCGTCCTGGTCCGGGGCCACACCCGCGAGCCGGTCAATAAAGTCGTCTCCGCCGGAGTCGTCGCTTACCACAACACGAAGATGGGGATGCGGCCGTTCCCGGACGCGAGGAAGACCCTCAAGGAGCTTAGTAGGCGGGGGCTCAAGCTGGGTGTGGTGAGCAACGGCCGGGGTGTGAAGCAGTGGGAGAAGCTGATAAGGCTCGGCCTCGAAGACTTCTTCGACGCTGTGGTCATATCCGAGGAGGAGGGTTCCGAGAAGCCTGACCCGGGGCTCTTCGTCAAGGCCGCGGGGAAGCTGGACCTTAAGCCGGACGAGTGCGCCTACGTGGGTGACAAGCCCCACACCGACATCGCGGGGGCAAACAGAGCGGGCATGACCTCGATAAGGATGCTGAAGGGAAGGTTCAAGGAGACCAAGCCGCAAAGTAAGGAGGAAGAAGCGGATCTCACCATCAACAGGTTGAGCGAGCTGTTGGATGTAATTGAATGAGCCTATAGGTACCTTTCGGCAAAATCATCTACCCTTATGAATCTGCCTTTTTCTGCTTCTTTGACTTTCTCTGCAAACTCAAGTCTAAGCTTTGTCCCAGATTTCATCTTTCTTATTATCCCAGACTTCTTTAGCCACATCATCAGAGTTGAGATCGTCAAAGTCATCTTCAAGATGTTTTGGGTTAGTGATATTACGGTTTCTGAGCATTTGAGTATGTAGTCTTGTCAGAAGAGATTTAAAAGCGTATTTATCCCGCAAGGGTCTAAATCCCCATGGCAGAACTCGAGAACTATCGAAAAGCAGGCAAGATAGCGTCGAAGATACGTGAGTGGAGCAAAGGGCTGATCAAGCCGGGAGCCAAAGCCTTCGACGTCGCGGAGGCGATAGAGGCGAAGATCCTGGAGGAAGCGGAGATTGCCTTCCCGGTCAACGTCTCCTTAAACGATGTCGCTGCTCATTACTCACCGGACTTCAACGACAAGCTCGAGTTTAAGGAAACCGATTTGGTCACGATCGACCTGGGCGTCCACGTGGACGGCTACATCGCTGATACTGCGTACACGCTCGACCTCTCTGGAGAAAACCAGGCGCTGGTCGAAGCAAGCGAGGCTGGCCTCCAGGCGGCCATAGAGACGGTCCGTGCGGGCGTGTCGATAAAAGAGATCGGAAAGAACATCGAGGAGGCCATCAAGGCGAAAGGCTTCAAGCCCATCGAGAACCTCACGGGCCACGAACTACAACAGTTCAACCTCCACGCAGGCCTCGCGATCCCCAACGTGGAAGTCCCATACGACTTCAAACTGGAAGAGGGCCAGGCTTTTGCGATAGAACCCTTCGCTACCAACGGCCGCGGGCACGTAATAGAATCCAAGAACGCCATGATATTCTCCTTCATCCAGAACCGGCCTGTTCGCATGAGAGAAGGGCGAACCGTACTAGAAGAAGCTGAGAAGCGGAAGGGCCTTCCCTTCGCGGAGCGGTGGTTCGCCAAGAAGATGCACCCGCTCAAGCTGAAGATGGTCCTGAGGGAATTAGTGGACCGAGACGCTCTCCACGCTTACCCGACCCTACACGAGGCGGATAAGGGTCTAGTCAGCCAGACGGAGCATACCATGATCGTTGAGAAAGACGGGTGCGAAGTCACGACAATCTGATTTTTATATCTGGTGTATCTAGAGTATACACTATGGATACACTCAAGGTGAACGTTTCCTTGCCTGCGCCTATGTATGCGCGGGCGAAGAAGATGGTCGAGAAGGGTAAGTACAATTCTTTCTCTGAAGTAGTCAGATCCGGACTGCGCAGAGAGCTCTACCAAGAAGAGTTGAACCCAGATTTCGTCAAGTCTGTCAGGCAGGCCGAGAGAAGCGGCTACAAGAGATTCGACAGCGCCGACGAGATGATAGCCTCCCTGCACTCCGAAAGGGGATAATGTACAAAGCGGAATATTCGAAGTATTTCGGAAGGGACTACGCGAAAACTACACAGAAAAACCTCGGTTTTCGCGAGCAGGTAGACAAGAAGATACAGCAGGTTCTGGCTTATCCGGCAGTCTACAAAAACCTCAAGAAACCGCTGCAGGGTTATCGAAGAGTGCATGTCGGCCCTTTTGTGATAACCTTCAAAATCGACGGGAAATTCGTCAAGTTCGTGAGATTGGCGCACCATGACGAGGTCTACAAGTTACCGCACGACTGAGAAGGACGGGTGCGAGGTAACTACGTTATAAGGATCTCAAGAAATTTGACAGTTGGATTGCGAAGCAATCCGACCTTGTCATTTTCGCCAACGTTTTGGCACGACGCACTGGGCGTACTCTAGCATAGTGCGAAAAGGTTGAAGTGGCCAGCAACGTCCCGGCCTTCCCACGTATTACGCAGTACAAACCGAATCGCTGGAGGTCTTAACTTCTGGGTTCGAGATGAGTCCAGGTGTGACCCCTCCGCTATGGTCGCTGACCGCTTAGTTAGAAACTTTGGGTATAAAAACTATTTTCCTTCTGCTTTCGCCTTTCTTGCAGCCAAAATCTCGTCCCGCGCCTTATTCATCTCTGCCTCCAGCTCCCGCGTGAACATTTCCCCAATTCCGAATTCCCAAGGCTCTCTGACATGGAGCTGGACCATAACTGGTCCGACCTTTCTTCCAAGTGTATGTATGATAGCATCCCTCACGTCATCTGGTACCTTCCCGGAACTGGATTTTGTCTGGATTAAGCCCGCTTTGGCCAATTTGGACTCGGGGCCTGCGTCTACCCTTATAGAACTACATGCGACGAACCCGGCAGGAGATTGTATGCCGGCGCCATAGTCAAACTCATATCTCTTCCCGTTGTGGGTAAAACTATGCGTCTCCGGATAAGGATTATGCGGATGGTAAGGGTTCTCTTCGGCTGGTCTCTTTATTGGTGGCATCTTTTTCACCTGTTTAGATAAAGAGATCAAATATAAAAAGTTCTAATGCTTTTTACACTACAAATCTTAAATGGAGGATTTTTACCGCAAGACACATATCTTGCGGGCCGGTGCAAGCCGCAGGCTTTCATTTTTATTCCCAGCCCGTTTAAGATTCTAAGATGCTCATACTCATCAGCGACCTGGTAGGCGCCATCCTCATCGGCGTATCGTACTACCTGGCCACAGGCGACATCCTCGAGGCAGTAGTCATAGGAGCCCTCATCTTCATAGCCCTGGAATCGTTCCTGCGCTCCATCCTGAACAAAAAGTTCCCGCTGAAGCTCTGGAAGACCAAGAGCGTCGAGCAACTGGAGAGGGAGAAGGCTTGAGCCCCTGATTCTTTTTATCTATTGCCAGATAAGCTAGACTATGCCATCTGGCTTCGGAAAACCCAGGCTGCCCAAGAAGAACGCGCTGACAGAAGAGGAGAAGAAAAAGAGGGTAGAGAGGCGGCGGAAACAGCTCCAGTCATGGCTCATAAGAAAGGGCATTGCCGAGGATGAGGCCACAAGCCTGAGCAGGGATGCGAGCAAGAACCTCTGGAAGACCCTCGACTACTATGACCCGAAAAGACACGACTTGAGTACATTCGTGCTCACCCGTTCAAGCAGCCATCTTTCGAGCCTGCTGATCAAAAGGGACTTGAAGCGGAAAGAGCCGCACAACAAGCTCACGGAGGCTGAAAAGAACGGATTATTGAAGCGCCTGGACCCGAAGGTGAGGAATGATCTAACGGAGCTCGGGGTAGGTCCCGACTCGCTGGGGGACGCGGTCGACAAGGTCCTGATGAAGATGTACAATGAGCTCGCTTATTGCGACACAAACCTTTATTCCGCCAACCGGTTCGTGAACGCGAGGAAGGGGATACATGTGATGAACATGGCGGATAAGTTTCAGCGGGTGGAGAAAAGACAAAAAAAGGCTAGCAAAAAGAGGAGACTGATCCACGATACACCCCTGCTCGAGGCGATGCCGGAGCCGGTCGCAAAGACGCCCGAACGGAGTAGGCACATAGGGGCGATAGTAGAGGGGCACATCGAAAGCCTCTCGGAAAGACGCAGGGACGCCGTGTTGTCCAGGCTATACGGCCAAGAACCCGAACTGGAGTGGACCAATGAGCGCGCGAGAAATCAGTCTTACTATGAAGCCATGGCCCAGCTCCGAAAGCTGGCGAGTTTCGTGGACGAACACCTCGACGAGCTGGACCGCCTCGAAAAGCGCGAACGGTCAGTACTGCTGGCGCGCGAGATGGGGAGAAAGTTCCGCGATATCGGGGGGATGCACGGGATGACAATAGGCACGACTAAGAAGACCTATGCAGAGGCCAAGAAAAAACTGGAGGTAAGTAGAAGACCAGTCCGCAAGACTATTTAGGGTTGAACACTATCGTGTGGACCTTGGTCATCTCCTCCACGCTGAACTTTATCCCCTCGCGGTCCATACCGGAATCCTTGTCCCCGCCGAACGGGAAGTTACCCAGACCGTGTGCGGGCGCGGCGTTGATGTTGACGGTCCCGTCCTCGAGCCTCATCCCCGCGTCGAGCGCCTTGTCAAGGCTCTCCGTGAACACGCATGCATCCAGGCCGAACTCCGATCTATTAGCAAGCTCGATCGCTTCCTCATAATCCTTGACCCTCATTATCGCGACTACGGGACCAAAGGTCTCCTCCCAAGCAATCCTCATATCGGGCGTGACCCCATCGAGCACAGTCGGCTGGTACCAGAGTCCTTTCCCTTTCTTGCCGCCCAGCAGCACCTTAGCGCCCTTCTCGACAGCATCTTTCACCAACGAGTCGACCTTCTCCTGCGCGCGCTCGTTTATCAGCGGGCCGATCTTGGTCTTCGGGTCTTTCGGGTCCGCGACCTTCCACGTCTTGACCTCCGCGACGACCTTCCTGACGAACTTGTCTGCGACCGGTTTCTCGACCAGGATGCGACTAACCGCATCGCACCTCTGCCCACTGAACTTCAAAGCACCGTTGACGCACTGTTTAGCAGCAAGGTCCAGATCCGCATCCTTCAGGACCAGTCCCGGGGCCTTCCCGCCCAGCTCCATGTGCAGCTTCTTCATGCCGCAGATGTCAGAGATATGCTGCCCCACACCCGTGCTCCCCGTGAACGTTATCATGCTTACCTTCTCGTGCTTGGCGAGGTAGTCGCCTATATCGGACCCAGAACCTGTGACCGTATTGACCACACCCTTCGGGACCCCGGCCAGCTCCATCAATCGAGTCAGCATGAGCACCGCCAGCGGGTCGTCGCTGGCTGGTTTTATGACAAGAGAGTTCCCTGCCGCCAGAGCGGGGGCGATCTTCGCTGTCGCGATGAATAATGGGTAATTGAACGGCGAGATGGCCAAGACTACGCCCAGAGGCTGCCTCATGACCATCCCGATCTTCTTGCGGTGCCACGGGACCGTGTCGCCTTCAAGGGATTCCCCCCTGATGGACTTCGCTTCTTCCGCGGCGTACTTGAACCTCTCCGCGGTCGCGGCCAGTTCCCCTTTGGCCACACTCACCGGCTTGCCCGCATCAAGGACTATCGCGTCCATGAGCGCCTTCTGGTTCTCGTAGATAAGATCGCCGATCTTGTTGAGCAGCGCCGCCCGATCGACAGCATCCATGTCCCCGATGAGCTTGCGGCTGGCATAAGCGGCCTGGACAGCGGCTTCGGCGTCCTTCTCCGTCGCCTTCGGCACGCGCGCTATCACGCTGGAGTCGATGGGCGTCCTGACCTCCTGGGTCTCGCCGCTCGAGGACTGCACCCACTTGCCCGCGACGAACATCTTGTAGGTCGGGGCCTTCCCCTTAGACCTGATCGAGTCGAATACCTTTTTCATTTTATCTCAAGAGTTTAAGGAATCGGGTAAGAAAAAGGTTTTATAGTTTCAGTGGTTAACTTAACATGCCGAGGATTTTCCATGACCTGATGACGCCGAAGGGGAGAAGAGGTGCGGGCGTAAAAATGGCAGGGGCACAGATACAGCATGTGCACCTCGGCGTCTCGATGACGAGCCCAAGAAATACACTCGGGCATGCCCTGCATATCTACACGCTGGAGAGTGGGGTGGGGCGCACGATCAGTCTTGAGCATGATGGAGAAAAAGGGGAAGGCGTCGAGTTCATGAAGGCGATGGGTGTTACTGACCCAAAAGGGTTGAATGATAGATATGTGACCTTGCATCTAGATGCCCCAAAGTACGGGAAGCTAATCGGTGTCTCCGTCCCAGAGAAATAGCCTACTTCTTCTCGACAGCCTTGTTCAGCTCTTCCACAAGCTTATCCACGTCCTGCAGCCCATGCGCCATGGCGCCCTGCTCGACTGTCTCCCACGCAGCCACGTGGCAGCCGATGCAATGGAGTCCGAACTTGAGGAAGACGTCCACGGTCTCCGGGTACTGTTCGACCACGTCGCCTATCCGCATATGCTTGGTTATCTTTGCCATGGGTAATTTCGGATTATTGGAATAAAAGCCAATCGGGGTTTTGGTTTTGGTAAAAGCGAACTCTCCGCGTCTTTTTAAACTTTCATGACTTAAGGGATATATGGGGAACGTACACGAGTTCGGCAGACGCAGGAGGGGGCTCAAGATATCGCGCATCCGCCTGGGGAGCGGAGACCCGCTGCACCTCAAGGGAAGGCGAGACCAGAGGATAATCGAGATCGGGCCCGGCAGCGAGATGGAATACTCGTTTAGGCAGGCGGAGGCCCATCCCCACAAGTACTACGTGGTCGGAAGAGACAGGATTCGGGAAAGCCAGCTCGGCAATCTAAGCAGATTAGGCGGGGGGCTGGCCGATGCGCATAATTTCCACCTGATGCCGGAGGGCAGAAAGATGCTGGGGAAGGTCGATGTAGTCCATTCAGCCAATCTGGCAGAACCGCTTTTGGATGAATCAGACGTATACTGGGACCTTGTGCCCGGCATCGATGAAGAGCTCAAGACCAAGAGCACGCGTATGGAGGGGGAGCTTAGCAGGGAGGAGATAGAAGACCTTTACAGGATCGCGCACCTCAAGGCGGTCCACCAGGCCCTAAAACACGGCGGCAAATATGATATCGTGTCCTCCGGCTACCTCGCGAACGATGATGCCAGAAAACGGATGCTCGACCACCTGAAGACCGCTGGGTTCGAGATAGAGTCCCAGGGCCTGCTGCCAGGCCACGATCCGGAGAGTCTCCTGAAGGCGACCAGGAGGCTGAAGACCAAACTCAATAACGCTAACAAGCACCGGATAACCCCCCGGGACATAAGGCGGGTCATCGAAACGACAGACAAGAAGAGAAGCCCGGTCGTCGGAGAAAACCTCAGGAAACTCGAAGGAAAGCTCGCGGAAGTGGAGAAGACGGGCATCGGGTCTAAGGATGCAATAGAAAAACTAGTGGACATCGCCACGGAAGTGATGTTCCAAGTCCCCTGGAGGATAATCGCGAGGAAGCCAAATTATAAATGACTAAATCCCGATGACGTCAACGCCGCCCAAACCCTCAAAAGAATCGTCCAGCGTGTAGAGCACAGCCTTCTCCTTCAGCGCGGTCGCGAGAACAAGCGAATCTGTAGTACCTAAACCACAATCAGACATGAGCTCGCCCGCGAGGCGAGCGAGCCCTTCATCGATCTCCACGACTCCTATCCCTATATCCTTGAGGTACTCGAGTAAGATTATGGCCAGCTCTTCGCTGTGCTCCTGGGAGAGCAGGTCGAAGATCTCGGTGACCGTCGCAGCGCTTATCAAGCCCTGCCATTCGCCTGCCGAGACCTTTCTTAACCACCCGCTCACTTCATCACCTTCAGGCTGGTCGTTGCTGTAAGCCAGTATAACCGACGTATCGAAGACTATCCGGCTCATTCTGTTTTTGGGTTGCTAGGTTGTGCTTGGGATCTGACCCAGCCTAACGGTAAGCGAGATGATGATGCGAGGCTTCGTCGCCCCGGTCTTTTTCTTTGTCTCTGTCCCTCTTCCTGCGCACCAGTCTAACGGCGTCGTCGCCCTTTCCACCCAGCGCCTCTTTCGTCAGCCCCCGCAGCGCGCCCATGGGGTTCTTGCTTCTCGGTATCAGGAGTATCGCCCTCTTGTCCAAGAGCTCCACGCCCAGTTCAGAGCCCGCCATTAAGCTGAGCTCGCTGCGTATCTTCCTCGGGATGACGATCTGGCCCTTGGTCGAGAGTGTTGTCATGCTTATTTAATCAAATATTCTTACTTTTAGGTTTAGAAGTAGGTCTATAAAAATAAAATTCTTACTTTATAGGGTTTTGGCGGTTCATCTGCCACGACTGCCTTTTATTCCTTGCTCCATTAATGTCAGTTAGCAGTAGCCCTATAAGATGACACTGAGTGAGAGGATAACAGGACACAAGAATTATAAAGAGTCGGCCATGGAGCAGCTGGAGTACCTAGTGGAAAGGAAGGGGCTAGAGGCGGCGCTGGAGATACTAAACCATCCTAAGACCACTAGGGGGAACATCGATGAGATCGCCAATGCAGCGCTCCAGCATGAACTCGGGGAGGTCCTTGAACTGTGGGAGCACCCGAAGGTCACCGGAGATAACATTGTTGTTGCTACAATGGCGGCGAAAAGAGATGGGATCGAGGCGATGAGGTCGCTGATGGACCACCCGAAGACGACGAAAGAGAATCTTGGGGCTGTCGCGGGGGCGGCGAAGAATTATGGGGTAAAAACGACACTGGGGGTATGGAGACACCCCAAAGTCGAATGGCCCAACATCCATGTTGTTGCAGCAATCGCCAAAAAGTATGGTGTGGCGGCCATCAAGCCACTGTTAGAGCACAAGGGGATCGACAGTGACGGACTCAAGGAGGTGGCGGAGGCCGCAAGAATAGGCAACGTGGAAGACACTTTGGCCTTTTTGAAACATCCTAATGCCACGAATGAGAATATCGTGCAGATCATGCACGCGAGAAATAAACTTGGGGTCGAACAGACAACGAAGCTGTTGGGGCATCCTAAGGTCACTAAAGACAGCGCTTCGGCCGTCCTTTTTAGGGCAAGGATTTTTAAACGTGGTAATCATTTGGAGGGCATCAATCTATTGCTGGGCCATCCGAAGATTACCAAAGCTAATCTTAAAACAGCTGTGGAAACTGCAGGTTGGCAAGGGGTCAAGACGATCAAGGCGCTCCTGAGACATCCCAAGACAACAGCCGATAACTTTGGGGCGATAGCCCGTGAAACAGGTTGGTTTTGGAGGGAGCCAGTTCTTACAGCCTTAGAGCTACCGTATATCAATGAAGAGAACATACATGGTATCACCGACCAGCTGTGTGAGCAGGCTTTTCGTCTGGAGAAGCAAGGCCTGTATAAAGAACGGATACATGAGCTGCAGAGGGAGATAATCAGGAGGGTGGGTATCATGCCCACAGAAAAGATGGTCTTGGAGCTGCACAGAGCGAAGAGAGAAGAAGAGAGGAGGAGGACGAAGGGGGGAGGAAAAAGTAGGCTGCTATGAGCCTGGGAATCACTGTTTAAATTATTTACGGTATTAAGTATAAACAGCCCTAGTGATGTCAGGAGGGCCTATTACATCTGGAGAAAAAATGAGTGAGGAGGGTCCTGTCAAGAAGTTTTGGAAAGAGCTGGAGAATGCGATAGCTGCTGTTGAGTCTGGGGGGGAGCCACAGAGCGAGATGGAGCACGCAGCAGCAGCCAGCATGCTGATGCCACACGGAGTGACAGAGGCAGATTATGCGAGTGCCAGGGGATATAAACTACCAGATGCACCGACTGATATGTTCAAGGGTGGAAAGCTCAAGTTCTCATTCAAGGTGCCATCCAGTGAATATCGCCTGACAAAGGCCACATATGACCGAATCGAAAGATTGGTGAGGGATACACGAGAAGCCATAGAGAAAAGCAAGTTAAAAAGGGACCTGGAGGGCAAAGGCATAAAGATCAGGGGCTGGTCGGGGGATGCCCTGTTCGGCGCTTGCCTGAAGCTCCAGAAAAGGCTGGATTCCGGCGAGGACGTGGAGGCAATCCTGCACCGGACACAACTCGCCACCGCGGTCGCCAGGGACGGGCAATTAGCCCATGGCCTGGAATCATCGGACTACAATGAGGCAACTAACGCCCTGGTGCAGCTGCACAGGGACCGATTTGAAGATGTCAAACGAGAAGTGATATCAGATGAAGGGAGGATAAAGGCCCTTAGGGTGCATTATTCGAAAATCTTAGGCCTACCCCTAAAAGAGCTGCCCGCCAATAAAGAGGTAGCCGACAAGAGCTTACAAGGCGGGACCTTAGTAAGCGCACTGAAGGGGAAAAAACCCCGGAAGGATGCGAAAAGATTCCTCTTGTCTTTTGACCCCGAATATGATAAGTTCAACGTGGCGCACGCTCCGTTCAGGAAAGGCGCCAAGAAGTTAGTGGAGGGGTTGATATCCAGCAAAGGCTCGAATCTTATGGTGGATGTGGATTTCACACCTAATCGGCGGCACTTCTTCACAGGAGCCATAAGCGGGGATTGCGCCAGATACCATGAGAAGGAATTGATGAAACGCGGCTGGACTGTCGGTAGTATCTTTGAGAGATCAGAGAATGAACCCTCAGACAAAAGGCGGTTGGTGGGTTCCGTTTATCTCCTGCGCGGCAATGGATATCTGCCAGGAGACAGTAAAGGAAAACGTGTCCTACATATAGACGCTTTACAGCCATATAATTCCAAAGCAGATCAAACCGCACTGGCAAAGGGCTTCGTACAAAAGCTGGGTGACATGATGCATGAGGACTTTCGTGCAGTCACCGCGAATAGAACTAGCGTTCTGTTCAGCAACCATGCGACGATGCAACATGGTTACAATCGGGCCTTTCCAAAAAGGCCCCGCTGCAAGGTATCGTTCGACCACCCTAGTTCGACCCAAAGCATAGGGAACGACCATACTGTATTGCATGTCCGGAAATAATGGCACTAAGTAAAGAGATAACAGATCATAAGAGCTATCACGGAATAGCGCGGAGCCACCTTGAGGCTATCGTTAACAAGGAGGGAGAGAAAGCGGCACTAATGGTACTGGACCATCCAAAGAATATCAGACCTAGGGATGTCACAGAGACCACCCACGCCGCGGCCGACCACGGCTCGAAGCAGGTACTCGCTCTATTGGAAAATCCCAATGTGCGGGGAGCGAATATCCGATTCGTCGCGGATGCGACGAAGAAGTATGGCACTGAGAAGATAATGTCCATTTTAGGTCATAAGAAAGTAGGTCCGGGAAATGTGGTATGGCTCGTTAACGCATGCGTGGAGGGCATCGAAAGGGTGATGGATTTCTTAGAAAATAAAAAGACCACGAAGGAGAATCTTGATAAAATAGGGTGGGTGGCAGGATTCCGTGGTAGTGTGGGCACAATCGAGGCTTGGAAACATCCTGACGTGGATTTAAGTAATCTAGACGCCATAGCAAGTGTCGCAGGCACATGGGGAGCCGAAGCAACAGTCAATGCATGGAAGCATCCGAAGGTAACCAGAACCGATATATACGACGTCAGTCGGGCTATCAACAAATGCGGATTCGAAAAGATGAAGCCGCTGCTGGACCACCCAAAAACCAAGATAGATAATGTCAAGCAGATTGGGGCCGCTGCGTGTAGTATAGGGGCAGAAGCCACGCTGAGATTATGGGGACATCCGAAGGTAACTGGAAAAAACTTAGAGGAGGTAGCAGCTGTTATTAACGCACACAGATTAGAACCCACCCTCATCGCATTGGATTATCCGCAAGCCAATAAGGGGAACCTAGAGCATATAGTTCATGGATTAGACATGCAAACGAATGCTTTGACGCTGCACGGTCTAGGGAGAGAACGGATATATGAGTTGCAGAGGGAAATAATAAGAAGGACGAAGAGGATTCCCACAGAAAAGATGGTCTTGGGGCTGCACAGAGCGAAGAGAGAAGAAGAGAGGAGGAAACGGAGGAAATGAATCCGAGCGAGAGGATAGATGGACATCGGAGAGCATTCCTAAATCGGGTTGCGCGGAAGGAGGGGGAAGAAGCCGCGATTAAGATCCTACAACATCCAAGGACCACGAAGAAGAACCTAGATTACGTCATGATTTCTGCAATAGAACATGGAGTAGAGCCGACGCTTGACGTGTGGGAACATACGGAAGTCGGTAGGCAGGATCTCAAGAAGGTCGCCGGGGCGGCGAAGGAACATGGAGTCGAGGCGACCCTTCGTATGTGGCAACATCCGAAGATCAACGGGGACAATATCGGGATCGTTATGGAGGCTGCAAAAACGTGTGGGGTAGAGGGCATCCGACAGCTGATGGAGCATCAGAAGACCACAAAGGAGAACCTCAAATTCGTCGCCGGGGTGGCGAAGAAGTATGGCGTGGAAGCGATAAAACCACTACTGGACCATCCGAAGACTGCCAAGGAGGATATTGTATGGCTTGTTGATACGGCCTACCGTCATGGAACCGAAGATACGCTCGCGGCCTGGGGACTTCCTAAAGTAACTGCGGGGTCTAGCCTATATGAGGTGGTGAAGGCGGCAAAGAAGTGGGGAAAAGAAGCATTGATACCCATTCTGGAACATCCAGAGACAAACAGGGAAAACCTTTTTAAAGTCGCGAGGGCAGCGCAGCATGGTGTGGGAGAGACGCTAATAGCACTAGATCATCCTGAAGCGCAGACAGGCGGGATCGAAAGGATGGCAGAGAACTTAGCGATGCAAGCCGATATCCTTGAAGGTTGGGGCCTAAATAGAAAACATACGCATGCGTACCAGAGGGAGCTCATCAAGAAGGGGCATTACCCGACTCCCGCAGCCATAAGGCAGCTTCACGAGATACGGACCCGGAATAAGAGTAAGTCGAGGAAGAGACACAAGAGATGACACTGAGCGAGAGGATAAGAGGACACAAGAATTATGATGAATCAGCTATGCCCAGTCTTGAGTCCTTAGTAGAGAAAGAAGGGGAAGAAGCGGCGCTGCAAGTGCTCAACCACCCGAAGACCACCAAGGCGAATATCAATGATGTCGCGATGGTGGCGAACGTGCGTGGGCTCGACACCACCCTAGAATTGTGGGGGCATCCGAAGGTCGATAAGAAGAGTATCTGGGCGGTCGCCGAGGCAGCGGACAAAAGCGGGGTGAAGAATATAAAAAACCTACTAGACCACCGGAAGACAACGAGGGAGAACCTTTATAATGTCGCGCATGCAGCGATAAATTATGGAGCAGATGCGGTGCTGGGGATATGGGGACATCCGAAGATGAGTGAGAAAAACCTCAACCCCGTCGCATGGGCGGCGATGGCCAAAGGCGCTGAGACGCTGAAGCCGCTGATGGACCATGCGAAGACGAATGAGAAGAACATCATGAATGTCGCTGCGGCTGCAGGGAATCATGGGGTAGGGGTGACACTCGCTGTGTGGGGGCACCCGAAGGTCACGGATGACAATATAATCCCGGTCGCGGGGGCGGCGAAGGATCGTGGTGCGGACGCGATGAAACCGCTGATGGACCATGCGAAGACGAATGAGAAGAACCTCAGGCAGGTCGCGGAGGCTGCGGCGATAATGGGGGCAGGAGCGCTAAAGCCATTGCTGGACCATCCGAAGACAACAAAGGAGAATCTTGGGGAGGTCGCAAAGTCTGCGAGGGAATATGGAGCAGAGACTACTCTGAGCGTGTGGAAGCATCCAAATGCCACAAAGGACAATCTTGCTTCGGCTGCAAAAGCGGCGAGGGTTCATGGCATCGAGGAGACATTTATAGCACTGGACTATCCAGAGGCCAATAAGGGTGGGGTAAGGGCGATGGCAAAGGACTTGGCGGAGCAGGCTAAGACTTTGGAGGGCGAGGGGATGGAAAGAGCGCAGGTCCATGCTTACCAACACGAGTTCTTCGGGAAGAAGCATTACCCGACTCCAGCGGCCATAAGGCAGCTTCACGAGATACGGACCCGGAATAAGAGTAAGTCGGGGAAGAGACACAAGGGATGATACTGAGCGAGAGGATAACCGGGCATGAGAAGTATGATGAGGATGCGAGGGGACATCTGGAAAAGATCGTGGGGGCCAAGGGAGAAGAGGCGGCCCTTAGATTCTTCGGCCATCCGAAGACGACGAAGGAGAACCTCAAATGGGTCGCTCAGGCTGTGGCGGAGCACGGCGTTAAAGAGACGCTAGAGGTGTGGGGGCATCCGAAGGTGACGAAGGAGAATCTCGGAGCTGTAGCAATGGCGGCAAAAAAGTTAAGGGTGGAGTGGCTGAAGCCGTTGATGGACGACCCAAAAGTGACGAGGGATAATCTCGAGGAGGTCGCGGGGGTTGCGGAGGTGTATGGGATCGAGGAAACGTCCATAGCGCTCGAGGACCCGAAGATGCAGTATGAGAAACTCAGAGAGACCACGAAGATTCTGGCAGAACAGGCAGCCCCCCTGAGTAAAGAAGGTTTGGAGAGGGAACAGATCCATGCTTACCAGAGGGACATCGTCAAGAAGGGGCACTTCCCGACCGCTGAGATCATAAGACGGCTTCACGCAGTACGGACCAGACACAAGAGATGACACTGAGTGAGAGGATAACCAGACACAAGAAGTATGATTCCTGGTACTGGCAATATCTGGCCAGAATAACCAAACGAGATGGCGAAGAAGGTGCTCTGAAGATACTCGACCATCCAAAGGTAACAAGGGAAAACGGGATTTACATCCTGGAGATGGCAGCGGATCAGAAGGTCGGGACAGCCATGCAGTGGCTGGAGAATCCAAAGACCAAGAGTGGTAATATCAGGGATTTCTTGAGGGTGGCGCGCAAACATGGAATACATACAGCTCTCAAGGTCTGGGAGCATCCGAAGGTGACTGAGAAAAACTTTAAGGAGGTCATGGCCGTGGTGGAGGCGCATGGGACTGAACCCACCTTGATAGCGCTCGAAGACCCGAAGATGCAAGTGAATAGTATTCGGGGGGTGGCAAGAGACTTAGCAGGACAGGCTAAGATCCTGGAGAAAGAGGGCATAAGTAGGGAGCAAACGCACGGCTACCAGCGCGAGTTCTTCGGGAAGAAGCATTACCCGACTCCCGCAGCCATAAGGCAGCTTCACGAGATACGGACCCGGAATAAGAGTAAGTCGAGGAAGAGACACAAGAGATGATTCATCGACTTATATTCTTTTATTGATAAAAGTGATTACATCGAATGACTCTGAGCAAGAGGATAACCGGACACCCGAAGTATACCAGCCGCGCGTCGAAACACCTGGAGATGCTGGCTGACGAGCAAGGAGGGAGAGCGTGCCTAAGGCTTCTCGACCATGAGAAGGTGAACAAGAAGAACCTTGGAGATATGGCCCTTAATGCAAGAGTCTATAAAGTCGGGCCGATGCTGAAGATATTGGGGCATCGCAAGGTCAATGAGGGGATCTTCCCAAAGGCCATGGACCTGGCAGACAGAGGGGGCGTCGATAACATGGTAAGACTGCTGGACAATGACAAGACCACACCAAAAAACCTCAATAGGCTCATGACGATAGCGATGAGTGACGGGCTTGAATTGACATCGGATATATGGCAGCATCCGAATGCCACCGAAAATAACCTTAGGATCGCCACGCTTGTGGCCAGCAGGCGCGGGCGGGGGCCGGCGTTGGCAGCCCTCGAGCATCGGGATATAGCAGATATGAACCAAGATGACTTCGCGTCGACGATTATGTCGCTCGCGGACCAGGCGGATGGGATGAAAGATGAAATCGAACCCAAACAAGTGCACGCTTACCAGGGGGAACTCATCAAAGAACTGGGGAGCTTGCCGTCGCGAAATACCATATTGAGACTGCATGCGAAGAGGAGTAGGACCAAGCGGAGGAAGTGAATTTTAGCGAACTTATATTCGTTTTCTTGTAAGGAACACGTGCCTAAACCAAAACATCCACTTGTGCGGAGCAGGAAGAAGCCGAAGCTCAAAGGCATCGTCCCGCGCGAGACCCGAGCGAAGATAGAGCGCCTGGTCAACGAGTTCCGCGACGATAAGATAACCCAGCTCCAGCGAGTCGCAAAGAGTTTCAGGGGCGGGAAGGGGGTGCAGCTCGAGATAGAAGAGCCGGCCAGGAGGATGCGCATCCAGGATGAACCCTGGTTCAATGCTTTGGACCGCAAGGGGCGCCAGAGGGCCCTTGGAGAAGTCGTCCAGGTGATCCACAACAGCATCTACGACGACGAGGATGCAATAAGGAGATACGCGGAGAAGATGCCGCGATACAAGAGACTTGCAAGCCACCGCCTCGGCGGACTCGGCTTGAACCCGCCGCAGTATCGAGAATGGGTCTGCGCAGACCACGCAGTGGTAGCAGCCGAAGTCGGCCACGCTATCGGCCTAAGCGGAGGGACCATCAGCGTATACGATTATAGCAATCCCATAGCGCACGTCGCTGCGTTTCTACACCTACCCGGTTATCCCCGGCTGGTCTCCGACATCCAGAGGCCCAAAATCATGGGCCTGAAGGAATGGAAGCGGAAGGAGAAAGGCAAGTTCCACGTCTCAGGCGGTCCCCAGGTAGCCTATTCCCACATACTCCGCAACATGTCAGCAGACTTCCAGGATGAAGGAAGGTGGAAAGAAGGCGAGACTGCCTTAAGAGAAGCCATACAGCTCAACCCACATTATCCTGGATTTATGATATCACTTGGGCGACTCCTCATGAACCAGTGGAGGACAAATGAGGCGATAACAGCGTTCAAGACCGCTATAAAGCTGGACGGGAGAAACCACCGTGCCTACAATGCCATAGGCATATGTAGCGCACAATCAGGTAGATTGAAGGATGCAGAAGCGGCGTTCAGGAAAGCTGCGAAGATGGAGCCTGAAGACCCGGTATATCGAAACAACTTAGGATTATCATTGGTAGAACAAAGAGGACTGGAGGAGGCCGAACGGCAGTTCAGGAAAGCGGTAGAGCTCGAGCCACACCACCTGGATTATCGTGAGAACTTGATCGCCGTCTTGAATAATCAGGGCAAGACAGATGAGGCGACAAAACTAATGCAGGAATTAGGTAAGATGAAGAAGCTGCGCTGACTTATATTCGTTTTCTGCTTAATCCTTTTATTCCGCTAACGTGAATATTAGGCTGTAAGCGGGGAGTACGACTAAAATGAGAAGCACAGTTCTTAAGGAGGGCGTCGCCACGATGCCGCACCGCTCGCTGCTGCGCGCAAGCGGGCTGAAAGACGAGGATTTCAAGGCCGACAAGCCGTGGATAGGCATAGCCAATTCATATAACAACATCATACCCGGCCATATACACCTCAACAAGCTGGCTGAAGAGGTCAAGAGGGGCATCCGCGACGCGGGGGGCGTGCCGTTCGAGTGGGGCGTACCGGGGATATGCGACGGAGTGGCCATGTTTGTCGAGATGCGCTACTCACTCCCATCCCGGGAGCACATAGCTGACAACGTCGAGCTCATGGTCCTATCCCACAGCCTGGACGGTTGGGTGGGGGTGACCAACTGCGACAAGATAACCCCAGGTATGCTCATGGCCGCTGGCCGGCTGGGGGACATCCCTTCGATAATACTCACGGGCGGACCCATGCGCGCCGGGCGGCTCGACGACAGGAAACTGGATGTCATCTCGGTCTTCGAGGCAGTCGGCGAAGTGGAGGCAGGCAAGCTCAGCATGAAGGAGGCAAAGGAGATAGAATGCGCTGCGTGCCCCGGATGCGGGAGCTGCGCAGGCCTGTTCACAGCGAATTCCATGGCCTGCATGACCGAGGTCTTAGGGATGAGCGTCACCGGCTGCGCCTCGGCGCTGGCCGACTCGGAGAAGAAGCTCGAGCAGGCTTATGAGACTGGCAAGAAGATCGTCGAGCTGGTCAAGCAGGGCCTGACGCCGGATAAGATAATGACCAAGAACGCGTTCCACAACGCGGTAATGGTCGATATGGCCATCGGCGGTTCTACCAACACGGCGCTCCACCTGCCCGCTATAGCGAGGGAGGTGGGCATAGACCTAGTGCCGGACGACTTCGACAAGCTCGCCAGGGAGACGCCGAACATCTGCCACATAAGCCCTGCAGGGAGTTACAGGATGGAAGACTTAGAGGCAGCCGGTGGGATACCTGCTGTCCTCAACAGGCTCAAGGACAAGCTCAAGGAGTCGCCCACGGTCAACAGGGCGAGCATCACGGGCGTCGCCGAGGCGGCGAAGGTGTTGAACGACGAGACCATAAGGCCTCTCGAGAACCCATATTACAAGGAGGGGGGCATCGCGGTACTCAAGGGCAACATAGCCGATGCGTCGGTCATAAAGCAAACAGCTGTCGGGGAGGAGATGATGACACATGAGGGGCCCGCGAAGGTCTTCCACGACGAGCAGAGCCTATTGGATGCCATCAAGACGAAGAAGATCCAGGAGGGCGACGTCATCGTCCTGTCATATATGGGGCCAGCCGGGGCGCCGGGGATGCCTGAGATGCTCACGCCGACTTCGGCCATAATGGGCGCGGGCTACAAGAGGGTAGCTCTTCTGACGGACGGGCGCTTCTCCGGGGGCACCAGGGGGCCGTGCATCGGCCACATAGAGCCGGAGGCTTATGTGGGTGGGCCGATAGGGGCCGTAAGGGACGGAGATATCATCACCATCGATATCCCGAAGAGGAAGCTCAATGTCAAACTCAGCCAGGCAGAGATAGATCGGAGACTCAAAGAAGCCAAACGGCCCAAGAGGAAGCTCACTCCGTTCCTCGAGAAGTTCAGGCGTGATGTCGTCGCTAAGTGCGAATAATCACTTCAGCTTCTTCTTGAAGGCATTCTTATCGATCTTGAGTTCTTCGAGGATAGCAAACATCGTGCCTTCCGATATTTCGTCGCAGACCTGGATGACTGCCCAGCCATCGGCGCTCTCATATATCTCGTGGCTGCCCTTGGCCTGCCTAGCGAATCTGCAGCCGAAATCATGGGTAAGGATCTTGATCAGCTTTCTGCGCTTGATCATCATGCAGGTACTGGGACAGAAATATCCACCACATATGTGTCTCTGGGTTTTTCCTTGGACTTCTTATAAGTCAAGGCCAACTCTATCGCTTCCTTGGCGTTCTCTATGCACTCATCCACACTCTTGCCCTGCGATATGGCCTGTGGTATCTCAAGGCATTGGACGCCATAATACTCCCCCTCATCCTTCCAGATATTCAGATGAAAACTCTTTTCAGAGACCATGAGTTATATTGCCGAGCAGGCGATAAAAACGAAGTTCAGGCGGGATGTTGTGGCTAAGTGCGAATGAATCCTAAGCCCGCTCCTCGACCTCTTCGCTTATCTCGATACCGTACTTCTTGGCAGCTTTCAGGATGCGCCCGAAGATAGCCTTCGCTTCCGCGTCCGTGTAACCCTTGCGGTTCTTGGGCCTGCTGAAGTAGGCGAGAGCGGCCCTGACGTGGCGCTCAGAATCTATCGGGTATTTATAGTTGTTCGGGTCCGCGTAGGCAGAACGCTCCTTCGGGTAGCCCTTGGGCGGAGTCCTGTGCGCCTGGCTGACCCTATGTTTCTCGAGCGTCTTCTTCTTCGGGGGCTTGGGTGGTAGAGTCATGGTTAGAACTAGGGCTCTGTGAATAAAAAGAAGTAGAAAAAGAGAAAAAATAAAGAAAAGAAGGGTTTAAGGAAAGCTCATTAACCCGCAGACTGTGGACTGGAAACACAAGGTCCACCTCAAGCGGACCTGTGCGCAGGTTCGCAGAGCGAACCTCGCGCCATAAACGGCCTAAACCAACCCTTGTGCGAGCATCGCCATGGCCACGCGCTTGAATCCAGCGATGTTCGCACCGGCAACATAATTACCCTGCATGCCATATTCTGTCGCAGCCTCGCTACATTGCCTGAAGATGTTCTTCATTATGGTCTTCAGCCGCTCATCCACCTCATCGAAGGTCCAGGTCAACCGCATACTATTCTGGGCCATCTCGAGTCCAGACACGGCCACGCCGCCTGCGTTGGTCGCCTTGGCAGGCCCGTAGAGCACTTCATTCTCCTGAAAGATATCAATAGCCTCAGGGACGCATGGCATGTTAGCTCCAGGACAGACAGCGATTACATCATTGTCTACCATCGCCTGTGCAGATTCCGCGCTCACCTCGTTCTGTGTTGCGTTCGGGCACGCGATATCGGCTTTGAGATGCCAGATGCCCTCCCAGCCATCTGTGTAGGTCGCTCGCGGGTGCTCCTCAACATATTCCTTGATTCTACCGCGCTCGAGCTCCTTTATCCGCTTGATCGTCGCCAGGTTTACGCCATCAGGGTCATGTATGAACCCCGAGGAGTCACTCATAGCGACGACCGTCGCGCCGAGCTGCTGACATTTCTCGACTGTGTATATCGACGCATTTCCCGAACCGGAGCTGATGACGGTCTTTCCGGAAAGTACTTCACCCTTCGTTTTGAGCATCTCCTCGAGGAAATAAGTCACGCCATATCCTGTCGCTTCTGTTCGTCCAAGGCTCCCGCCCCAGCCAACCCCTTTGCCAGTGAGGGTGCCATCCCACTTGTCAGTTATCCTCTTGTACTGGCCTGCGAGGAAAGCGACTTCCCTGCCGCCGACGCCGATATCTCCCGCAGGAACGTCCGTATCAGCACCGATATGCCTATAAAGCTCATTCATGAAGCTCTGGCAGAAGCGCATGACTTCGTTGTCGCTCTTGCCTTTCGGATTGAAATCGCTGCCGCCTTTCCCACCACCTATGGGAAGGGTAGTGAGAGCGTTCTTTAATATCTGCTCGAAACCGAGGAACTTGATTATCCCAAGATACACGGTCGGGTGGAACCTCAAGCCACCCTTATACGGCCCAAGAGCGCTATTGAATTGAACCCTGAACCCGCGGTTCACCTGGACTTCACTATTATCATCTTCCCACGGCACCCGAAACATCACTACTCTTTCCGGCTCCGCAATCCTCTCAAATATCTTCTTTTTCTCATATTCGGGGTGCTTCTCGAGAATCGGCCTTATCGAATTGTATACTTCAGTAACGGCCTGGTGGAATTCGGGCTCTCCACGATTTTTTTCTAGTATTCTGTTTAGCGTATCATCTGTCATCTTGGCCTCAAAAACCTAGAACAAGTGGTTTTGCTACTTTGCGACTCAAGGGATAAAAATAGATTTGTTCACTCCTAATAGTCGATGCCCAATCTCCCTATGAAACCTTTGGCTTTCGACATCGGGTGCTTTACCTCGCGCATCTCCGTTACCAGGTCAGCGACATCGATTATCGCCTGCGGAGCGCCGCGGCCGGTGAGTATCACCTCGGTTTTCGGGTCCCTGTCTTCTAGCGCGGCCAGGACCTCTTTGACTGAGATCAACTTTCCGGCCATCGCAACATTTAGTTCATCAAGCAGGACGAGGTCGTACTGCCCTGAGGCTAGCGCCTCCTTCGCTGCTTCGAACCCGGCCTCGCATCGCCTCTTGTCATCAGCATGGACAGAGAAGCAATACCTGCATGAGCCGCACTTTATCTCGCCTTTCTTCATCTCCTTGGCCCACGGGCACTCCTGACCGAACTGGCTCAGTTCGATGTTCCTGAACTTCTTGGCGGCGTCGACCTCGCCCGAATAGCCTGCCCCCTTCAGGAACTGGATTATGCGAACGTTGAGACCATGGCCGGCAGCCCTGAATGCCACGCCTAGGGCCGCGGTGGTCTTCCCTTTCCCATTCCCGGTGTACACCTCGACTAGGCCGAATCGGTTGTTCTTCTTCATCCTTCACAAGTATCACATGCTTCCTCAGAGGCTTTCTTCCCATCCTCGGGCTTCGCAGCCGTCGGCATGATGTTGAGTACCTGCTCCTCCCTGCTCCGGTCACGATAGATGGTCACACCCTTGCAACCAAGCTTATATGCGAGCATGTAGACATCCTCGACCTCCTTGGTCGTCGCCTCGTAGGGGAAGTTGACGGTCTTTGAGACCGCGTTGTCCGTGTATTTCTGGAATGCCGCCTGGAGCCTGATGTGGTTCTCAGGGCTGATATCATGCGCAGTGACGAAGACTTCTCTCACGTCCTTGGGCACCTCTTCGATGCCGTGGAGAGAGCCATGACCCGCTATCTTCCTCATCAGCTCATCGGTGTAGAAACCCCTCGCTCTCGCAACAGTCTCGAAGAGCGGGTTCACCTCGACCAGCTCGTCGCCAGTATCCAATATGTTCCGGCGGACATAGGATATCGCGAAGAGCGGCTCGATACCGCTCGACGATCCAGCGATTATGCTTATCGTTCCTGTAGGCGCGATTGTAGTTATCGTGGCATTGCGCATCTTGATGCCCTTGTTGGCGAATACACTCTGACCCCAGTTCGGGAAGGGCCCCCTCGTCTCGGCGAGCTCCTGCGACATCTTATGACCTTCATCGCGTATGAACTTCATGACCTTCTCGCCCATCTTCACAGCATCTTCCGAATTGTACGGTATCCTCATCTGGATCAGCAGGTCTGCGAAGCCCATGATGCCAAGCCCTATCTTCCTGTTGCTGCGCGTCATCTCAGCTATCTCAGGCAACGGATATCGGTTCATGTCGATGACGTTGTCAAGGAAGTGAACCCCAAGGCGCACGAGTTCCCTAAGATGGTCCCAGTCGACCTGGGGCTTGTCACCCCCGATGACGAGGCGCGAAAGATTGATCGACCCCAGATTACACGACTCATTCGGCAAAAGGGGCTGTTCACCACAATTTGATATAACGATGCCATTTGCGATAAACGAATGAGTAAATGGCTCAGTTAGGTCATAGACCTGCTTTTTCCCATTCGGCACTACTGAAGCCACTACGTCCTCAAACGGTTGGCTATAATAGCTACGCTCAGACAAACGACCTACCTTCTCTGGATGCTTTCCTTCGACAAAACCTACAGTCTCCAGGAAGCGTGGAATATTGTCCCTGCTTATCTGTAGCTCATGCAGGATGCCATCGGTCGTGTAAACCTTTGCCTCGCCATCCACAGCCAAATACGGGAAGATCTGCCTGGGCGCTCTCGAACGATGGTATATCCTAGAGAAGATACCCAAATTTAGCAAGAGTAGCTGGACGTCTTTGAGCAAAGACTTCGATTTCGCAGTGAGACGAACATAGACTGAGCCCTTGGATTCATCAAGGCCTATGGTCCCATCGGCTGTGAACAGCCCCTTCAAGAAACCGACTACCACCTCCTGCGGGGCGGTGAATATGCTCGCAGGAATCTCCTTCTCATCTGCCTTCACCGCTTTGGCGCCGAGTTTCTCAAAGAACTCGACAAAGAACTTACTATGGTAAGAAAGGTGATATGTGCCATTCTTTCGTTCGACTGCCTTGACCTCCCCCCCATACCAGCCGTCCAAAGCCGGCTTGATCAACTTCATGATCGGTTCGTCACCCTTCGCGAATGTGAACCCGACCCTGCAGTCTTTGTCGCCGGATCTGAGCCATCCATCACCCACCAACCAACCAAGAGCAAGACCCAGTTCGTAAGACCACTCAGAGGGTAAATCAAGTTTATAGGTGCGGCCGTTGCGCCCCTTGAACTCATTTTCAACCATGAAAGGCAAGCGCATATCCTGTTTGAACCCACCGAGAGCAGACTGAAGCAGCACCTTATGCTGACCGGGCATAAGCTCATCCGCTTCGACCCACCCATCAGACGTCATAATCTTATGGTCTGGAGTCAGCTGTAGCTCATATCCTGCTTTGGTCGTCACTTTCACAGTGTCCTTAAACCCCGTATGGAAGGCCTGCGAGATGACATGTGCATTGACGCCGGCACCGCCATCTGTAGCCAGCCCTGCGGCCAGAGGGAAGACCCTGCTGTCGGTAACAACCCCCAGCCCACCTTCAGCGAATCTGGATGCTACGTCCTTCATCCTCATCAGGCCATGCTCTGTCGAGACCATAGCATCGCCGACTATACAAGGGTTGGTACTCTCTATCTCCCCTATCTGCGGCGTCGGGTTATCCTTGTTCAGGCGGTCCAAGAACACTATCCCCGGCTCGCCGTTCTTCCAGGCCATCGTTACGATAAGGTCGAAGACCCTGCGCGCATTGAGCTTGTTTATGACCTCTTTGGTCCTCGGGTTCAAGAGTTCATAATCCTCATCGGCCTCTACTGCCTTCATGAACTTCTCGGTTATCCCGACCGATATGTTGAAATTGTTGAGCGCGTCATTCCGCTCCTTGCATACGATGAAATCGAGGATGTTGGGATGGTCGACGCGGAGTATGGCCATGTTAGCCCCCCTCCTGGTCCCGCCCTGTTTGATGACCTCGGTCGCGGCGTTGAATACCTTCATGAAAGAGACAGGACCGGAAGCGACCCCGCTGGTCGACTTGACTATGTCCCCCTTCGGCCGTATCCGCGAGAACGAGAATCCAGTCCCGCCGCCCGATTTGTGTATCATCGCCGTGTTCTTCAGCGCTTCGAAGATGCTCTCCATAGTGTCTCCCACGGGCAAGACGAAACACGCCGAGAGCTGTTGGAGCTCACGCCCCGCATTCATGAGCGTCGGGGAATTCGGCAGGAAAAGCAGGTTAGAGATAGCTGCATAGAACTCCTCCTCCGTCTTGGCTACATCCTCTGCGCTGGCGCCATAGTTCTTATCCGCCTGCGCGATGTTATGTGAGACCCTCTGAAAGAGTTCCTTTGGGGTCTCTACGACCCTGCCATCCTCGTCCTTCTTGAGATACCTTCGTTCTAGGACTTTTATGGAATTGAGCGTCAGCTTGATATCGTCCTCGACCCCGATGATGCGCTTCGCCTCGCGCAGATCCTTCCTCTTTTGCCGGTAGATTATATACGCCTTCGCCGTCCTAGCATGGCCGGACTCGATGAGGACTTTCTCCACAAGGTCCTGGACCTCCTCGACTGTCGGGGTCGTGTGGCCGTCATATTTCTCCTCCAGCAACCGTGCCACCTCGTCAGAGAGCTGCTCAGCCAATCCACGGTCCTTGCCACCTACGGCCTGCGCTGCCTTGAATATGGCATTCGTTACCTTCTCTTGGTCGAATTTCACAATCCGTCCATCCCGCTTCGTTATCTCTTTCACTGTCGTTTCGATCATTTTATGTCTCTCATCGGGTTTATTTCCTAATCAATTTCTTCAGCTCTTTCTCGAAGCTGTCCAGATCGGCGAACTCTCTGTACACCGAAGCGAACCTGATATATGCGATCTTGTCCAGTTTTTTCAATCTCTTCATGACTGCTTCGCCGACTTGGCGGCTCGTCACTTCTTTTGTCCCGCCGTTCCGGAGCTCGATCTCGATCTCGTCCACAGACCGATCCATCATTTCCCGGCTGATCGGGCGCTTCTCGCATGCCTTTATTATCCCGCGGAGAACCTTCTCCCTGTCGAACTCCTCACGGTTGCCGTCTTTTTTCACAACGGTGAGGGTCGACGTCTCGACCCGTTCATACGTTGTGAACCGTTCATTGCATTTGAGGCATTCCCGTCTTCGGCGCGCGGCATCGCCCCCGTCTGCGTCTCTCTTATCAACGACCTTCGTCTCAGGAAAACCACAGTAGGGACACTTCATCGTGTTTTTTCAAAAACCACAACATATTGTGGTTCTTACCACCGCGACAAACAACCAGTTGTGCATGTTGTTAAGAACGTCATCTATAAAAATAGCACAGGATTTTGGCAAAATCGGGCCGGATTAGTGGTGTGGAACGCATCTGTTTTTTGCGTATTTTTCAGGGACAATAAATAGGCCGGAGGGCGTGCTGAAAAAAGTCAGGCTTTATATTTGTTAAGGTCGTTTAAGGTCAATCCACAATCCTGAGGGCATCTGCTTTTGTCATTATCCCCGCGATATGGGGCCCTCGGGATATGAGGATGGCTGAGTTCTTCGTCAGGAGGTCGACTGCGTTCTCTAATGGCTCATCGCTGTTCAGAACAGGAAAAGACGGCTCCATGACGTCCTTGATCTTCCGTATGGAAGACCGAGCCCCCTTCTTGGCTAAGACCTTCACGAGCGTGGTATCAGTCACGGAGCCTATGGGGCGTCCAGCCTCCATCACTGGCAGCTGTGAGATGCCTTTGGATTCCATGGTATAAGCGACCTTTTTTTGTGTCTTTGGATTTGCAGTATTCGACAGGACTCGTCATCAGGTCTGCGAGCGTCAGTATCTTCTGCTTCTTCGGAGCGGCGTCGGCGGTCACATCCAATATCCTCTGGGCGGTGCTTATCTTGGTATCTATATCTCCGGCTTCGATGCGCGCTATGAGAGATTGGCTCAACCCCGCGGCCTTCGCTAGGTCCTTCTGAGTGAGTCCTGCCTTCTTCCTCAGATACCTGAATTCCTTAGCCGTAGGCAACATCGTTCCTGTTCACGCTTAGCGGCCCTAGGCACTACCATGAGGTCCTGCACCTGCCGAGCCGTTGGCGTATGCGTTGGCATTCGCTGCTCCAATGCCGTTGGCGTATGCGTTGGCATTCGCATAGCCGCCGGCGTAACCGAGCATCTGCCTGAAGGTATTCATAAAACGTGAAATGGATGAAAAATCCAAATCCTCAGGATGTAGGTCATATCCAGAGTAACGTACCCTTAACTGGACCGAGTCGTCGCCCCCCACGACCCGATACATGCCCGGCTCACCTAGCCTAAAACGAACTAGACCATCCCCATCTGTGATCTCTTGACCAATCTGCTCCTTCTCACGATAGAGCTTCATAACGAGGCCCTCCACAGAAACCACGTGGCCCTCGTAGAGCTTGCCCGCAGTTAATGCCATCTCCGACCCCGGCTCCGCGACGTCCGGGGCGTCATAAATCGTCACATTCGTCGCATTGCCATTCATCGCTCTGAATCCAACCAACAGTCCGCCGTTCTGTCCCGGCCTGCTGCAGGGGCAGCTGCTGCTAGCCGCTGCCGTCGTCGCCAAAACCAACAATACCGTAGCCATTGCCATGCCGAACAACCTATCATCCATTCTTGTATCGATTAATCGTATCATGCTTTCAGCACTCGATCTTCTTACCTCCTATATATTCATAAGCCGACATTGCCGCAGAAGCGCCCTGCGCTGCAGCGGTTATCGCCTGCTTGAAGCCCATGTCAGTGACATCGCCGGCTGCGAACACACCGTCGACGTTCGTGCAACCATGCTTACCGGTGATTATCTCTCCTTTCTTGTTAAGTTTGACCCCATGGGCCTCCGCCAGTTTCGATTGGGGGACATAACCGATCTCGATGAATAATCCATCTAACGGGAATTCCTTGGAGCCCTTATATGCCTTGTCGAGCGTGACGGACTCTAGCTTCATCTCACCATTGACTTTCGTGACCTTGGTGTTGGATATAATCTCTATCTTCTTGTTCTTATCCACCCGCTCCGCATTTATCGGCTCCGCACGAATCTTCTCCTTCCTGTAGATTATAAAGACCTTCTTGGCATATTCAGTCAGGAGTAGCGCTTCCTTGGCCGCTGAATCGCTCCCACCTACCACGGCTACGACCTTGTCCCTGAAGAACGCCGCATCGCAAGTGGCGCAATAGCTCACGCCCCTACCGGCGAGCTCCTTCTCCCCCGGAACGCCCAGCCTGCGGTGCGCAGAACCGGTAGCGATGAGGATTGCTTTCGCGCGATATGTCTTGCCGCCTTCGGTCTTGAGCGTGAATCCCTTGGCGCCCTTCTCATTGGATATATCATCCACCGAATCCATCAGTATCTCGACGCCGTTATGGCCCACATGAGCCTTCAGCTTCTCCATGAGCTCGAAGCCACTTAGGGATTTCTCGCCCGGCCAGTTTTCCACGATATGGGTATTGATTATCGTCCCGCCAGGATTCCTGGCTATAACCAAGGTCTTCAGCCTGAAGCGGGCTGCATAGACTGCTGCGCTGTATCCCGCAGGGCCTCCCCCGACGATTATGAAGTCATATGAATCAGCCATCTTTTCTTATAACCCTGATTATTCTCGGATTACTTCTTATCTTTCAAAGCGGCCTTCAGGGCCTTCTGGTCGAAGCCAATGATTGGCTTGCCCCCGATATCGATGACAGGCACGCCCATCTGGCCGGACTTATCTATCATCTCCTGCGCCGCCTTCGGATCCTTGGATACATCCACGTTCTTATAGTTCACTTTGTTCTTGTCCAGAAACTCTTTCGCAAGCTTGCAATATGGGCAAGTCGGAGTCGAGTATATTGTCACAGCCATGTTTACCACCGGTAATATTATCTCGAATAGAATAAAAGCGGGATAGAATAAAAGCAAAATAAGAAAGGGAGAATAATGAGCCTAGCAACAGCCGGGTCCGCTATCGCAACATCCGCGTCCAGTCATCCTTCTCACCCCCTCGCTTGTTTTTAATTTGACGCTAGCGACTATCAACGCACGCGCATATAACAATTGTTATATTATTTGAAGTTGCTATTATTAAAGCTTTATCTGGTAATTAGAGCGATGAGACCTGAGAGGCCTAAAAAAAGACTGGCGAAGGACACTCCCCGCGGGAAGGTGATGATGGTACTCGAAGCGAATTTGGATAGCATCGTCAGTCGCGGCGAGATGCCTAAGAAGGGTGCTACCAGCACGAACTTGATGTGGGAGAAGTGGACCCCCGAGGATATCGAGGGGAAGCCTGTCCACAGCAGCATAGGCCTCAACAACGAGAATGATTTGAAGGAACGGGTGACCATGCTGCGGGAACTGCTCGGGAAAGAAGCGCTACACATAGCTGAAGAGGCCGGCAAACACACGACGAACCACGACTATGTCTGGCATGTGCCCCACAAACACGGGTGGGAGATCCCGGGGGAGAAAGGCAAGTTCATACCTGTGAATGTCAGGCTGCAGGTATCAAAAGGCGTCGGCAGAAAAGACGCCTGGCAAGGCCGCAACGAATTCCTGGCCGCTGGAACCCCAGAAAAAGTCATAAAACGCCTCTTAGCCCACATGCCAGAGCACATCGACATCAGGCCCATCGGGGGGCTCGCAGAGATAGAGCATGGGGTCCGGGGGCCAAAGACTGCGGATGTCGACTTAGTTGCAAGACTGCGCGATGAGCGGGAAGAGGCCACACTCATACATAATATCAAAAAAATCCTGGACGAGTTGTCCGATACGGGCGAAGCAGAACTCTCGCGAGGAGGGCTCGGCCTTCGTGGCGAACTCATGGTGAGCGGAGAACCCGTCCAAGTGCATATAAAGCTAGAAGATGCTAAGGACAATGCTATCAGGAGGCGCAGTGGCAGGGCCATAAGTCCGGTCGAAAACGCATACAATGCCATGGAGGCCTTGGCAAGGCGGCCCCAAAAAGAAGGTAAGCGTATGGAGACACTAAGGCGATATTTCCATTCAACAAGAGGCGACCACCCACAATGGGAAGAACTTGCATCCAGGATACGCGGAGGACTGGATAAAGATGACAAGATGACTGTATTGGCAGAACTGGGCCGCACATACACGGGCAAGATACGGATACCACCGGCAGTCAGGAAAGCGCTGGAAGAGGACTAGGTTTAAGAATTCTTATTTCTTCAAGATACCTATCTGCGCCATCAGCGCATCGAGCTGTATCTTCTCGTTGGCACCCTCGACCATCCTGAAGTTATACTCACCCACGAGATTGACGAGATTGAGCTTGATATGATCATCCACCTGGAGGTTCTCTATCTCCTTGTGCATCTGGAGCAGCACTTCCTCACCGGAGATGGACTTGTTGATTATAAGGTCGTCGACTATGTCCCTCGCTTGGATGAAATTGCCGCCCAATGCGAGTTCCATCATCTTCCTCACCAACTCCGGCCTTGCCCTCGAGGATATCTCGTAGACCTCCTTCTGGGTGATGTTCTTCGCCACGGCGGCTGTCGCCTGGAGTACGTTGATGGCCCGGCGCATGTCACCTTCGGCCACATAGAGGATCGCCTTGAGGCCGGAATCGTCAAAAGCTACTCCTTCGTTCCCACAGATGAATTTGAGCCGTGCTTCGATAGTCTCGTCGCCTATCCGCGTGAACCTGAACAGTGCGCAGCGGCTCTGTATCGGCGCGATTATCTTCGAGGAGTAGTTGCAGGAGAGGACGAACCGGCATGTGCGGGTATACTTCTCCATCGTGCGCCTAAGAGCGTTCTGCGCGTCTGATGTAAGCGCATCGGCCTCGTCGAGGAATAGCAGCTTGAACGGTATGTTCCCAAGGCTCATCGTCCTCGCGAAATCCTTGATGTTGTTCCTCACGACGTCGATGCCCCTCTCGTCAGAGGCGTTGAGCTCGAGGAAGTTCCCCTCTAGCTGGCCGCCGAAGACCTCGCTCGCGAGGGCGAGTGCCGACGTAGTCTTCCCGGTCCCGGCAGGCCCCGCGAAAAGAAGGTGCGGCATAGAGCGCTCGCTGGCATACACTTGGAGTCTCTTACTCACCTCGTCGTGGCCTACGATGTCCTCTATCTTCCTGGGGCGGTATTTCTCCACCCAGGGCGTGTCAAGTTCCATCAGATCAGGTTCGCTCCCCCAATTGGTTTTAATTAGATGAGAAATAAATAAATAGGAGTTATAGATGGCGACCAAGAAGACCCAAGGGAGGACCAAGGCGAGTAAGAAATCAGCGGCCGCTGCGAAGAGCGCCGAGAACGCCAAGAAGATCAAGCTCATAACGACGACCAACCTCCCACAAGGCTACAAACTCAAGAAGGTGGTCGGCCTCGTCTGGGGCTCAGAAGTGCGCACCAAGAGCGTCACATCGAGCATCGTGGCGTTCTTCAGGACATTCAAGGGCGGCGACATCAACGAGTTCAGCAACCTGATGCGCGAGGCGCGGAGGGCTACGGTGGAGCGCATGGTCGCGAACGCGCTCGACATGGGCGCTAACGGCATCATCGGCGTGCGCATCGCCGCGACCAATGTCCGGACCGACATAGCAGAGTTCATCGCCTACGGGACTGCCGTCGTCATCGAATAGGTGCCCGAGTTCGGGCTATTTGTGCCGAAACACACATCTTGAAGCAAGGAAACCATGTCAATAACACCATCAAAGTCCCTCTAGATGGGGGTTATTGACAGTTGACTTAGCCATCAATCGCAGACTGGTGGAAAAGTCCTCATTTTTACGCTTTATCCTTCAAATAATCCGCTTTACGTTCGATATGGCTTCTGAAAAGGTAGAAAAAGCCAAAAAGGCTGAGAAACCCAAGGAGACGAAACCGGGGGACGAGAAGGCCCTCGAGGAGCTGCGCACCAAGGTAAGGGCTCTCAAGAAGGAGCGGGACGAGCTCAACGACCAGATGAAAGAGAAGCGCACCTCCCTCAAGAGCATCTACAAGTCACTGGATAAGTTGCTAGAGGAAGCCAGGGTAGAGAAGAACAAGCGCGACGAGGTCAACAAGAGCGTCTCGAAGCTCAAGGTGGAGCGGGATGAGGCCAACAAGAAGATAGCCGAGGTCAACAAGAAGCTCAAGGACTTGAAGTCTCAGTCTCAAGGCGGCATGCAGCGGCGCGAATACGAGCGCCTGCGGCAGGAATACGAAGCCCTCAACTGGAAGATCCAGACCTCGCCACTCTCAAGGGACCGCGAAGCCGCCATGATACGAAAGCTCGACGAGCTCGAGGCGGCGATAAAGGAATACGAGCTCAAGATGCCCATGGAGAGCGAGATCATGAAGCTCGAGAAGGAGGTCAGGGCAGTAAGAAAACAAGCGGACCAGCACCACAAGGCCCTGATGGACGCCAGCAACGAGGGCGAGCAGTTCCACAACGCAATGCACGAGATCTATAAGAAGGTCGACGAGCAGAAAGACAAGATAAAGAATATCGAGGAGGAGTTCCTCGAGATCAAGAAGAAGGCTGAAGATAAACACCACGCCTTTGTCGAAGAGCTCGATAAGCTGAGAGAGCTCGAGGAGAAAGTCGAGGGCAAGATAAACAAGGCCCGCAGGGCGGAGATAGCCAAGCTCAAGAAGGACCAGAAGAAGAAGGAGAAGGATATCCTCGCCGACCTGAAGAAGGGGAAGGTCATCAAGACCGAAGACCTGCTTATGCTCCAAGACGCTGATAAGCGGGACTGATTCTTAAACCCCAACGCACCAGTATAACAATGGCTGGAAATCTACAATCTATGAAGAATGCATCCACCCCAAAAGGAGATACTAGCTTCATAAAACACGCGAGCGCAGAGGACTTTGAACTCAGTGAACGCGCAAAAGCCGAACTCATACTAGCCAGAGTCGCACCAAAAAACACGTATATCCGCCAAGAAGACCTCAAGAAGGAGTTTTCTGATGAGCTGGCGTGTAACGTGGAACCCTAGAGTACGGAGATATCTCAAGAAGCTGCCCAATAACGTTTCTATCTGAATAATCGAAAGAGTGGATAGAGTATCGGAAAACCCATTCCATTTCTTAGAACATTATGAGGGCGAGGATTTCTATAAACTGCGAATCGGTAATTTCAGGACATTGGTTGATATCGATTTTGAAGAGCGAGTAATACAAATCCAAGTATTGGGGCCTAGGGAGACCATCTATAAAAAGAGGTAGTCAGTTCTTTAATGCGCTCTTCTTTGCTGCTTTCTTTTGTTTTTCATCCGAGCCAGCTTTGCCCCTCCGCGTCACCTTCGGAGCCTTCTTCCATTCCTTGCTCACCGGCCCCAATTCATCCTCGCCCAGTGTTATCTTATACTTATCGCCCTGCGTCGCCTCGCGCGCTTTCATCTCCTTCTCAACTCTGGGGCCCACAACGAGCCTATAAGAATTCCAATCCGGCGCCAATTTGGTCTCTAGGCCACAATCCTTAGAAAGCCGCTGTATGAGCACATATGGGCTTAGGTGTTCCAAGAAATCGCTTACGAGGCCTATGTATTCGGTGAAGCCGAGCGGGCGATACGCGCCCTTCTTGAAGTCGTTGGCTATCTTCGTGTGCTTCATGACCACGAGAGGATACAATTTCACCGCATCCACGCCCAGAGCCGATATCGTCCTCGCAGTCTCCATCATCTCGTTGGGCGTCTCATACGGCAGCCCCAAGATTATAAAGTAGATGACCGGGATGCCGCGCTTATGTGCCTCCCTGACGACTCTTATTCCCTCAGCGACGCCGTGCTGCCTATTAATGGCTTCCAGCGTGTGTTGATGCATCGTCTGCTGACCTATCTCCAACCATATCTGCTTCCCTTTCTTCACATACTCGCCCAAGAGGTCCAGGACCTCGTCTGGCAGACAATCAGGGCGCGTCCCGATCGACAACCCGATGACATCTTTATGCGCCAAACACTCATCAAAGAGCTTTTTGAGCTCGGGCAGCCGCCTATACGTATTAGTCCCGAAGGCGACATAAACCTGCGCCTTATCCCCGGCGCCCATCTCCTTATAATGCTTTATCTGGTGGGCTATCTGCTCCTTGATGCCCTTTTTCATGACGTTCCTGAAGCTCTCGTAGGTGAACTGGCGCGCCATGGTTGGACAAAAAGCGCAGCCGCTCCGGCTAAGCCGCCCGTCCCAATTAGGGCAGGTCATCTCCGCGTTCAGCGGTATCTTGAAGACCTTGTAGCCGTATTTCCTCCGCCAGTATTCCCCGAAACCCGCATAGCGGAAGCCGTCCTTGAAGATGGAATCCACGACCCTGCGGTCTATTATCTGATATGGTTTCGACATGAGAGGATAGAGTAAGTTAGAAGGGGGCTGATAAAAAGCCGCTAAGGAGGGGCAAAATCGGAAATAAGTCGGAAATAAGTCGGAAATAAATCAGAAATAAGTCGGTATCTCCACCAGAGAGAGGCCTGTCAGGAGACCTGGGGCTATGACATCTCTCAATATCAGCGATTGGCCTATCATAGCATTGCAGTCCTTGTATGCGAGGGTGGTTTCGTTCCCGCTTATCGTCAGGACACTCTCCTCAGCCCTCTTGAAGGTTATGACGAATGATGCATTGCCCGGCCCGGGACAGACGCTGTCTTTCCCCGTCGTATTGAAATCAGGGGAAGTGAACTGCAGTTCGCACTCGCCGTCCTCCTTGACCCACTGTTTAAGGAGGAACCCCTCCTCGCTCTGCAGGTACCCCAAAGCGCCGTTGATATTGCCCAGCGCGGAGCTTATCTTCCCCCAGGTGCAGCTGGTATCGTTCATGTCGACGACCACAGAGACGTTCTCACGGCCTTCAAAAAGCCCTGAGACTGCCCAAAGGTCGAAGTCCGATACTATCTCCGAATCAGCCATCAGGCCCGAGAAGACCCATACAGCGCGCCAGAATGAGGCCTCGTCAGCGCCCTCGATAGTCAAGTACTCATCATGTATGAATATTCCAGTCCGTTCTGTGACACCTACCCTGACTTTGTAGCCTGTCCCTCCGGACCTCAATGCAGTCCGGGTCTTTAGAACCTCACCTATCTCCAGGAGCGCATTACTCGCTGTGTCGCTGTGGTCCGGGTTTATGAATTCACCTACGAGGTCACCTCTCAACGGCAGCATAGCCAGCTTGGCGAGGGGATCGCCCTCCGCGACCAGGTCTATACCGTTGAGGCTCACCGTAGTGAGCTCTACGGGCTCCGGAGGTGCCTGGTTGATTATCGCGAAGGCTATAACAGCGATGAATACTATTGCAAAGATGCCCCAGAGCATCCTCGTATCAAGCTCTTTCTTCTCTTTCTGAGGCGCAGCTTCCTGCCTCTCGACCTTCCACCCCTCGGGAAGGTCCATACCGTGTTCAGCTTCCTGCTCAGGTTCAGCCATGATAGTGAGGATAGATGTGATCGTTGTGATCGGTTCGGTACCTAAAGTGATGAATTAGCAGGAGCGATAATAAAAGGCGGGACAGCCAAGGCTAAAGGAGTAGAAAAACAAAGAAAAAGAAAATAAAAAAAGGAAAGAAGAGTCCCCGTTGGGGGACTATCTTTTTTCGGTTTATACGTTGGCCTCGAGCCAGTCTCCGAGAGCTGCCATAGCGGCCTCGGTCTCAGCGGCTGTGTAACCGGCTGCGACTAGCTTTGTGCCCTGCATCATGATCTTACCGCCTTTTAATGACTCGGCGTCGATCTGCAGGTCTTTCACCATGGAGTTGACGGCTGGTCCACCGACAAGCACCAGGTTATCCTTGACCGGAGTCTCGGAT
>Ga0180434_10000600_pt1 | contig 52938 bp, 43 predicted proteins | sample SS_ome_7_FD_132453 | JGI IMG/M metagenome (GOLD analysis project Ga0180434, IMG submission 132453) | Hypersaline lake sediment archaeal communities from the Salton Sea, California, USA - SS_1_D_2 metaG | ecosystem: Environmental > Aquatic > Non-marine Saline and Alkaline > Hypersaline >... | reverse complement strand
TTTGAATAAAATTATAAGAGCAGAGGAAAATCTAAATAAGTTATTTAGAATAAATTCATCAAAAACAATAAATGAGATTGATTATCCTTTAGGCTTTATTGAAATATATAAGAAGATAAAAAGTGAGTATGAGAATAGATTTGATATCGGAATTGAGTGGGTAGAGATACCATCTGGTTCATTTCAAATGGGGGATAATTTTAATGAGGGGAATTCTGATGAAAGACCTGTTCACAGTGTGTATCTGGATGCTTATTACATTTCCAAGTATGAAGTCACCTTTGACCAGTATGACACATTCTGTGAAGAGACAGGAAGGAATAAGCCGGATGATCGGGGATGGGGAAGAGGAGATAGGCCGGTGATTTATGTTGACTGGAACGATGCGAAAGACTTTTGTGACTGGCTATCTCAAAAAACGGGAGAGGATATCCATCTTCCCACAGAGGCTCAGTGGGAAAAAGCTGCCCGTGGCACCGACCAGAGGCGCTATCCTTGGGGAAATGGAGAACCAAATGGTAATAGGGTGAATTTTGCAGATATCAATACAGACTTTAAGTGGAAAGATAAGTCAGTTAATGATGGATATAAATACACAGCTCCGGTCGGAAGTTATCCGGCAGGAAAATCTCCGTATGGAGTTCATGACATGGCAGGAAATGTCTGGGAGTGGTGCCAGGACTGGTATGATTCGGATTATTATGATTATTCTCCCTCTCACAATCCCCAGGGGCCCTCAAGTGGCTCCCCCCGCGTGACTCGAGGCGGCAGCTGGTACAACAATGCAAGCCCCCTACGTTCTGCCTATCGCTACAGCTTCACGCCATCCCTCAGCAACTCCAGCGTTGGATTTCGCCTCTGCAAGGAGAAGTAACCCTATGCTCTATAACCCTTTTACCCTTTTTATATATTTAATAAAATGGATCGTTAAAAACTTTCGGGGTATTTATGGAAACAGGAATAAATCAAATGAGTTTACGGCTCTCCGAGGCGTAAGCCGGAGAGCCAACCAAGTCAGAGATGATGATAAACTTTTATAATAAGATGCTTGAAAACAAAAGAAACTATAGATATAAATAGATATAAGAATCAGTACCAAAACTGATGAATGGGAGTTAGAAATGAGGTTAGATTGCTTTTCCAGGTCAGCAATAATTATTGTTTTGATGATGGGTTTATGTACAGGAGTTTTTTCTCAAGATAATAAATTTCATGTAGACAGTTTGTCTGGTGACACCATCACCATAAATGCGGGTTCAGCCCATGGAGTTGAGGAAGGTTTTACAGGAAGAACATTCAAAATCACCCAATCTGGGGGACAGGATATTCATTTGCCCACCGGTTTTTTCGAGATCGTGTCTGTCAGTGAAAGAAGCTCTCAGGCAAGAATCACACGCCAGTCAGAAACCGATCCTGTGGAAGAGAATCAGATTATTGAATTTGACCAGGAACTGGTCCCTCCTCCAAGGGAAGGGACTTTGAGAGTGAGTACCAACCCAACAGGAGCGGCTGTCTATATAGACGGCAGCAGAATAGGGGAGGCACCTGTTAAAGTTAATCTTGCTTCTGGAAATCACACCATTGGTGTTCAAAGAACAGGATATCAAGACATTTCAGAAAACATAAGAATCAATTCCAATCAGAACGTCACAAGAAGTTATTCTTTAAGGAGAATTGGATATGAACTAAGAATAGACAGCAATCCATCAGATGCAGAAGTGTTTATAAACCAAAGAAGCATGGGCCGAAGCCCCATTACAGAATCTCTTAACAGGGGACTTTACCGAATCAGAATAGAGAAGGATGGTTATGCGGTATTAGAAGATGAAATAAACCTTAGTTCAGATATGAACAAAGAGTATACTTTAGAGGAAATGGGTTACGGCGTTTTGAGAATAAAATTTCATCCCTACGCCAATGTTAATATCCAAAATATCTCTACGGGTGAGATAACTTCCCATGGAGAAGTTCCTCCCGTTAAAGAGATTAGACTCTTAGCAGGAGAATATAAAGTGATTTTCTATTCTGATAGATTGGGGAAAGAAAAAGAAATTAATGTTGAGGTGATAAAAGATGAAACCGTAGAGATTATGGAAGAATTTTAAATTAGTCTATTTATAGGGGGGAATATGATTTTAAGTAAAAAAATGATCCTGATATTTATTACCACGTTATTGATTATATTTAATCATCCTGTTTTTCCTGGTTCTTACAATCCATTAAATCAAAGTCTTGATATATGTTTCAAGGTAAGAATAAACGGGGACATTTTTACTGTTGCAAAGTTAAGTTATCAAAGTATAAACGGGATAATCGTTATTGATGATTATAATGAACTAGTAGAAGAAAAGGATATTCTGGAAAAGGCTTTTCATGTGGGAGACATTTGTGGTTATTTTTATGGAAAAGAAAAAAATGAGTTGCGATTCAGCAATTTTATTCCTGAAATTGAGAGACATCGACAAAAATTTCAAGAAGCTTTGAATTTGATTCCTTGGATGGAAGGTTTGGGAGCATATGCATTTGATATTGGACCAAGGGCAGTTGTGGAAGCATTAAAAATAGCTGTTTCAGGTGGAGGTTCTTTAGCTTCTTCAGCAGGAAAGATGGGACTAACAGTGAGTAAAAATGCGGCGAAAAATGCACTTTTAAAATTAGGAAAAAATCCTCGGCCTTATTTAGTTTCAATGGTAACCTCCATTTTGAATAGTTCCATATCTCAATTTGACAGCTTGAAAAAAAAGGCCGAGATATTGAAAGATAGTGAAGTATTAGAATACAAAGAGATAATTAATATGGAAGAGTTGAGTTGGAAGGCAAGAACAGATAGTAACGTTGCAATGAAAATGTACCAGGAAATATCAGGTGATTTAATAACTAATTTACTTAGAGCACTCCAGAACAGTGTAGATCAAATAATCGGAGAAATTGATTATAGTAAAAAAATTATAACCTCTATTTTTTTAGCTGAGCAGTTCAAAAATTCAACTCATTTAAAAGGTATCCACGTTGCATCTGAAGAGAGAAAGAAATGGGAAAAATTCCAAAAAGATACTATGGAGATGATGCATATTGCTAGAGAAAAAGAAGTGAACAAAGCCGTCGAGATCTCAAAAAAAATACCTCAATTTTCAGAAATATTTTTTCAGTCAGGCACAGCCCTTTCCCTGATCATCGACAGCACAGGAAGCATGGGAGATAATGATCCTTCTAACTCAAGAATTTTCGCGGGCGAGCTGGTTTTGGATCAGGCGGAAGATGATTGGGAGTTAGGAATAGTTGATTTTGACACTTCCTCACGCTTGATCGATTCGGGACAAGCCAACTCACAAAGACTTAGAAATTCATTGAATATGATTGATTCATCAGGAAACACCAATATCCAATCTGGTTTGGATCAGGGATTCCATTATCTGGAACAACCAAAAAAGGAGAAAAAAGGAGCCATTCTTCTTACAGATGGGCAGCACAATACTCCATCTGAAAATTTTGATTTTTCTAATTTTATTGATATTTTTGCTCAAAAGAAATGGCCTGTTTATACCATAGGACTTACTGGAGAGGCGAATGCAGTACTTTTATCAGAGATTGCTTCAAAAACAGGAGGAATGTATCTTAAAGCAGAGAGAGATAGTGATATGGTGGGAATCATTGATATCATTTTTTCCCGGTTTCGATCCGAGACTCTGATTGCCAATGAAATGGGAGAAATTGAACAGGATAGGGAGAGAGAATATCCATTTTATGTTGATAGTACTGTAAGTTCAATAAACTATACCGGGACTTATCAGGGGAGTAAAGTAGATTTTACTCTGATTGATCCTTCTTCGAATGAAATAACTCATACAGATTTATCAAAAGGTATAAAGGTCACAGAGGGGAAAGTGTATAAAATACTTAAGGTCGATAACCCGGGCCCCGGAGAATGGAAAGCAAAAGTTCATGGAATAGAAGTGAGCGATCCAAAAGAGCCTTTTAGGATAAAAATAAGCGCTGACACACCTATAAAAATAATCCCTAAAGGAGTCAAACCTGTATACAGGCCTTATGAACCTGTTGAATTCGAAACCGTTGTTACTGGGGAAGTGAACTTACACTCTGTGAATATGAACCTAGAGGTTACGACTCCTGAAGGTGATGTTGATAAAGAGATATTAGGGAAAGATTTTGAAATTAAATATAAAAAGACAGGTACTCCAGGAGTTTATTATTTTAATTTAGCGGCACAGGGTGTAAAAAAAGATGGAGAGAAATTCAGGAGAGAAGAAATCAAACACGTGGTTGTTTCATCAGAAGGAACTCCTTTTGGAGTAGGTCAGATAACAAGAGCTTCCGGAGGGTATATTTGGATTAATCTAGGGAGAGAGATTGGATTAGAGGAAGGGAAAAAGATATTTGTCTATGTGATTGACAAGGGAATCAAAAGGAAAATTGCCGAAGGTTATGCAACGGAAGTTCATCATGGAGAATCCATTGTTGAATTGACCGCCAGCTGGGGTATGGAGATTCCTGAGAGTGGAATGAGAGTGGAAATAGATAGAAGCGAACTTTAGGTTATTTTTAAATAAAGCACATAAAATGAGAGTCAAGATATTTCATTCTAAAGTAATTGTTTTTGCTTCCATATTTCTGTTTGTCATGCTTCTCTTCTCAGATACGTTTCCTAAAGCTGGAAGCAGTGAGTTAGATGAAGTTGAAAAATTAATCCAAGAAGGGAAAAATTTCTACATAGAGGGAGAGTATGATAAATCCTTGATTAAATTTCTTGAGGCAAAGGACCTGTTGAATAAAATAGCTGATGAGACAGGGGAGAGCTGTACTTATAGGTTTTCCCGAATTTATCTGAACCTGGCTCTCATCTACTTTACCACAAACCAGCAGGACAAGGCACAAGAAAGCCTAAAAAATATGTTTTCTATGGATCCGGACATGTCCATATTGGAAATCGATTATCCTCTGGGTTTTGTGGGGCTTTTTAACAAAACAAAGGCAAAGTTTCCAAAACCAGAGGAAGGGGAAATCGGTTTAGAACCAAAAAAGAATGAGGCTCAAGCCAAAGAAGAGCCAGAACCTGTGGTCAAAGAAAAAACAGGAAAGAAAAAAAAGAAGAAATTCCCCTGGCTCATAGCTGGAGGGCTGGCTGCAGTCGGAGGAGCAGCCGCAGTCTTGTTATTGGGAAGTGGTGATTCTGGAGGAGCCGGAGGAGGATCTGATACAGGAAGTATCCAGGTAAACTCCACACCAAGTGGAGCCAATGTGTATCTTGACAGTTCAGATACAAATAAGACAACAAACTGCACTCTTTCAGGTATATCAGCAGGAAACCACAGCATTAAGCTCATCAAAGAAGGATTTGTGGATTATCAAAAAAGCATCATAGTCTATAAAGGGCAAACAGCTACCGTAAATGCCAATCTGACAAAGCACACCATCACAGTGACTCAGCCTACAGCAAATACAACTTGGATTAAAGGAAATGAGGCTGAAATCGAATGGAATACAGGCAGTTCTTCAAACTCAGATTATGCCGCTTTCTCAGGAGGAATGCTGAGTAGTGGTTCAGAAGAAGGAATAAATTCCTTTTCTGATAAAAGAGAGATGATTATAAGGAGCCGCAATTTCAGAGGTTTTTCACATCTGCGCCGTAAAACAGCAAAAAAAGCTAAATTCAGTCAAGAAAGATCAATAGAACAAAAAGTAAAGAGAATGAATACAAAAAGAGATGCAGGATCTATTGAGCACCATGAAGAAAATCCAAATTCCAACATCTTAAAGGGAAGAATTGAAGAAAATCAATTTAACAGTTTGAATGGGATGGCACCACAAGCTTTTCAAAGAGGGATTACCCAAAAAAACAGAATAAAAAGGTTCGGAGATGCCGGGACCCTGACAATAACTGACGTCCAGATAGATCTTTTTAAAGCAGGGACTAAAAAAGAGACCATTGTCTCGAGTACCACAAATGATGGATCTTATAAATGGACAGTACTTAAGTCACTGGCAGATGGAACCGATTATAAGGTTAAGGTCTCTTGCGCAGCAAATACAAGCATATCGGATATGAGCCCAAAATTTCAGATAAAATCAGCTGAGAGCATTTCCATTGATTGGATCAATATTCCAGCCGGTTCATTTGAGATGGGAGATAATTTTGATGAAGGAGACTCTGATGAAAAGCCAGTGCACACTGTTTATTTGGATGCTTTTTACATCTCAAAATATGAAATTACCCATGAGCAGTATATCCAATTCCTGAATGCGGTGGGAGTCAATTCAGACGGCACCTATAACGGCAAAGTATTGGTAGATATGGCTGATACGGATTGTGCTATCGGATACAGTAACGGTCAATTTTACTTTAAAGGGAGTTCCACAGCATCTACCAAAAATACACCTGTATTTGAGATAACATGGAATGGAGGAAAGGAATTCTGTAAATGGTTGTCAAATAAGAAAGGAAAGGATATTGATCTTCCTACTGAAGCTCAGTGGGAAAAAGCAGCTCGCGGTACAGATCAGAGGCGCTACCCCTGGGGGAATTCCTCACCAAACTGCAGTACGGTGAATTATAATAAATGCCAGGGAAAAGTCATGCCCGTGGGTTCTTATCCTTCAGGCAAGTCGCCTTATGGAGTCCATGATATGGCAGGAAATGTCTGGGAGTGGTGTCAGGACTGGTATGATGAAAATTATTACACCTCTTCGCCCACCAACAATCCTCAGGGGCCTTCCAGTGGATCTGAGCGGGTATTGCGGGGAAGCAGCTGGAATCGCGGTGCCGCAAGCATCCGTTCAGCTAACCGGGGCAAAAACTCTCCCTCATTCAGCAGCAACTACATTGGTTTGCGCATTTGTAGGAAGAAATAAAAAATGAAAGTTAAAATATTTCACTCTAAAGCCACTGTATTTGTTTCCCTCTTTCTTTTTGTGATGCTTCTTTTTTCAGACACATTCCCCCAGAGGAAGTCTGTAGAGATAGGAGAGGTAGAGAAGTTAATTAAAGAGGGAGAGAGTTATTTTAAAAAGGGAGAATATTACCGGGCTTTGAATAAATTTTTTGAGTCTGAAAATTTACTAGATAGATTAGCTGATGAAAATGAAGAAGAAAGATATATCCAATCTTATTCACAAATCTATCTAAACCTGTCACTCACATATTATGCCACAAACCAGTTGGAGAAAGCTGAGGAGAATCTGGCAAATCTATTTTCCCTAAATCCGGATATGGTCATTAAAGAAATAGAATATCCTTTAGGCTTTATTGATGTTTTCAACAAAGTAAAGGCCAATTACGCCAAACCAGAAGAGAAAGAACAGAAGAAAATCGAACCAGAAAAGTTGGAGAAAGAAGAAGTGAAACCCGTGGTCAAAGAAAAACCTGGAGAGAAAGCTAAGAAGAAAAAGAAGAAATTCCCCTGGCTTCTTGTAGTAGGAGGAGTTGTTGTAGTAGGGATTATCATTTATTTTCTGATAAAGAAAAAAGATGATAGTCACGTAGTAAAAAGTGAGACAGAAGATGTTGAAATCGATTGGGTAGAAATTCCCGCAGGTTGGTTCAAAATGGGGGACAATTTTAATGAAGGCGACTCAAATGAAAGACCTGTCCATCGTGTATATCTGGATTCTTATTATATTTCCAAGTATGAAGTCACCTTTGAACAATACGATGCATTCTGTGAAGAGACAGGAAGGAGCAAGCTATATGATGAGGGGTGGGGAAGAGGTGACCGGCCAGTTATTAATATTATATCATGGAATGAGGCAAAGGCCTTCTGTGACTGGTTGTCGAATAAAACCGGAGAGGATATCCACCTTCCTACAGAAGCGCAGTGGGAAAAGGCAGCCCGAGGTACAGATCAGAGGCGTTATCCCTGGGGGAATAGCTCTCCGAACTGCAATAAAGCAAATTATTTTGGTTGCAAAGGAAAGACCATGCCGGTAGGTTCCTATCCGGCAGGAAAATCTCCTTATGGCGTCCATGATATGGCGGGGAATGTGTGGGAATGGTGTCAGGATTTGTATGACAAAAATTACTATGGTTATTCCCCTTCTCACAATCCTCAGGGACCTTCTAATGTTAACTATTATTTAGGTTACGTAATAAGAGGTGGAAGCTATGCATGTGATGCCTACACAATTCGTTCAGCATGTCGTGATACTACAATTGGTGATTTAGCCCAAATTGGATTTCGGATCGTCAAGGAGAAGTAAAATATATAAGTATAATTAGCTATGAGCTATCACTTAAAAGCATTAATGATGATATATACTGTTTTTTTCCTCACTCTTCCCTCCTTCCCCCAAGATAAAAATCCTCCTCAGGAAAAACAAGACCAATCCCAAATAAAATTCACATCCCTCCACAAATCCCTGCTCATCCCGGGCTGGGGACAGATGGCAGAAAAACATTATGTAGAAGGAGCGCTTTTTCTTTCTTCAGAAATATTTTGTTTTTACCATGTTTTTTCATACAATCATAAAGGCAACCGATTTTATGATAAATACAAGGGTGCGCATAATGTGGGAGATGCCACAAGATTCAGAGAGCTTACAGAAAAATATGACCGGCAGAGAAATATCTATCTTCTGGCAGCCACAGGAATATGGGTCATAAATCTTATAGATATTTATTTTATATATAAAAACAGAAACAATAAGGAAAATCATTTTCGATTGTTCTTGCAGCATGATGAAGACAAATGGCTGGTTTTGGGTATTTCTTATCGTTTTTAGCCTTTTGCTGGATTCTTGTGAAGACCGAATCTTTAATAATCCTTTTGACCCTTATGCAGAGGATGTCAGTTTTAAGATCATCAACACCATTCAGACCCCAGCTTCCTATCCCATGGGACTTACTTGGGATGGGAACACCTTATGGAATGTGGACGGGTATCATGACATCCTTTACAGTATAAACAGGCTCAGCGGCGCCCAAGTGAGGACAATATCTTCCATTCTTCCGGAAACTTCAGGGATAGCCTATGACGGAGAGAATCTCTGGATATGCAGTGAATCAAGCTCATATGTGTACCGAGTAAATCTGCTGAACGGGGATATACTGAAAACGCTTCATCTTCAAAAGGGAAATTTTTCCGCTGTGGAATATGCCGAGGGTTCCTTGTGGCTGGCAGACAGACTGACCAATAAAGTGATCCAGGCTGATCCATCCACAGGTGAGGTTGTTTCATTTTTTCACAACCCGGGCTTCAGGGTAGATGGTTTGGCATTTGATGGGACATATTTCTGGATATCTGATTCTTCCACTTTAAGCATATATCAATTGGACAAAGATGGGAATGTTAAAGCAACCTATCTGGCTCCGGGTCAGTCACCGCGGGGATTAACATTTGATGGTCATTATCTATGGAATGTGGATGGAATCCAAAAAGTTTTTCAATTAGAGTTTTAAATATTGAATTTAAAAAAGAAAATATGCTTTGGTTTTGCCTTAATTTTTCTGTTTGATTGTTTTCTTTATTCATCAGAAGACATTCTTATGCGTATCAAAGGGGATTATCTTATTTACAGTTATGATTTTGATTTGATTTATGGAGAAAATGTTTCTTTTGACTTTGGAGAGAAAAAGGTATCCAGTCTCTATATTAGGATAGATATGGATCAACGTGTGTTTTATGCCTATGGAAATGTGATGATTTCAGAGGAAGACAAGAAACAAAAAGGGGATGAATTTTATTTTGACCCTGTTAATAAGACAGGAAAGCTTCTTCGATACGGGGATGAAGTCAACGAAGTAGGAATAGGGGATAAAGCGCCGGAATACACAGATCAACAGGACCCAGCTATTCAGGTGCCCAGTAAAGAAAAAATTAAGGATTCCTTTATTTATTTTACCGGGCGCAAGATGGAGATAAAAGATAATTTTGATGTTATAGGATATGATGTCACTTTTTATATGGGTGGGATGAGGTCATTTAGCCTGAGAAAACATAATTTATCCCAAGGAGCCAAGCTCACCTTCAGTGGATTTACTCTGGATAGATTCTGGTTTTCAAAGTCAGAAGGATTGGTTGGCAATGCAAGTTATCAATATGAAAAACATGATAAATTTTCAAGCCAGACCCGATTAAAGTATGAGGAACACACCCTTATAAAAAATTATGAGGGCCTGGAAAGGCAGTTTTTTTTGATGTCATCTTCCCGCTTGAAAGTGAGTGACAGCCTCAACCTCAATCTTACAGGTAATTACAATTCAAGCAATCTCTGGAACACTAATTTTTATGTCAATAAAAAGTGGAGCGATAAAGCCCAAACACAATTAAAGTTTACTTATAATAAACCCATTGACCTCAAAGGAGAGGCATGGTTCGGGGCTTCTACTTCTTTTAATGCCGGAAAATGGGGGAGCTTTGCTTTCTCCGGAGAATATGAACTTCAGAATCAGACATTAGCGCGATTTTCGTATGCCAAAAGTTTGATAGAAAAGATTCATTTCTCTTTGGACTCCTCCTATTCTCAAATCAAAGTAGGAGAAACCAGGGATTATTCAAAGTTATTAACAGGGGGGATCGATGTTTCCTATAATGCCAAATTATTCAATCTCAGCACAGCCTACAATCTTAACTATGATCTTGTCGGAGACCAGGTTCTTTCCCAACCGCAATTAAGACTGGGAGTCAATCCATTTGAATTATATGGGGGGATTCTGGAAGCCTCTTTTTATAATGTTTTTCTCTATAATAACTTGAAAAAAGGAGAATTGAGCGAAGATAATTACAGCAACAATGCCGTGTTTCATCTCAGTACAAAACCGATATACATAAGAGACTATTTCAGTTTGAATGCTTCGGCATCTGTAGAGCAGTTTCTTGAAAAAGAGGGAAGGAACTTTACCTCAGGAGGTTTTATTTTTAGAACAAATACTTATTTTGGAGGGGGAGTCTCTTTGGAAGGTTTCTACAGTATTCAGTCAAGGAGGAGGACCCAAGCATGGCTTATCTCAGGAACGACCAGTCAGGATTTGAGTGCACTTTTTAGGGTGAACCCTTCGGATTGGATTAATGGCTGGATTTCTGCCTCCTATGACCCCAAAAAAAATAGATTCCGTCAGTCTTTTCTGGACATATCTCTGGGTTTTTTTAAGAAATGGGAGATTCACTCCCTGGTCAATTATGATTTCCTTTTGAATAAATTGAACAATATTGATCTTTATTTGATCCGGGAAGTGGGGGGATTCCAGCTCAGGTTCATATACCGGAGTCTTTCCAAACAGTTTCAAGTGGAGCTGGTACCGAGATGAAGAAAATTGTATTTTTGGTTTTATTGGGGATGGCAGTGTTTTTTAAAAGCTGCATTTCATTTAATGTCCAGCCACCCTCTCCTGTTCAAGAGCATTTGGAAGAAATCGTTATATGCAAGGGAGTCAAAGACGTGGGAGATACCATGGTCCCAGAGCAAAGAAGTGATGCTTTTTCTAATGAGGATAAGCATGTTCTGTGTTTTCTCAAAATGAAGGATATTTCAGAAAGGTCAACCCTTCAGTGGATTTGGTATTCTCCACAGAGGAAAAAAGTGAAAGATACCGGGAAGTTTGTAGTTAATCAGGATGAAAGATATCTCGATGCTGTGACCGCCTATGACAAACTTAATTTAGGGAAAGAAAAAGAAACAACAGGCAAATGGACAGTTGTTATTTTTTTTAATAACCATTTTTTGGGGAAAGAATCTTTTTTAGTAAAAAGCAAAAAACAGTAACACAATACCCATTTACCTGTTTTTTATTAGCTAGAAAAAGGGGAGAGAAGTGTTTTTTTTCTTGATTCTCCCCGCTTAAGAGTTCTATAATATTCAAAGAGAGGATGACTCAATCTTCTGGTGAAGTGAAATAAAAACAGACAAAGAATCTTTTATTCACCGGAGATTGATATTTCAGAAGGAGGAAACCATGAAAAACAATATTTTTAAACTTTTACTCCTGGTTCTGATCGGAGCCTTTATGCTCACTGCCTGCGGAGAAAAGACGGAGGAACCCGCTATGGAGGAGAAAGAACCTGCTATGGAAGAGAAAGAACCTGCTGCTGAGCTGGCAGGAAAAACAGTAGCTGTGCTTTTGGCTGAAGGATTTCAGGACAGCGAAGCACTCGAACCCAAATCCTTTCTGGAAGAACACGGCGCTGAAGTGGTCATACTCGGACCTGCTGTGGGAGAAGTTAAGGCATACAACAGCGAACAAATGGTTACCATTGAGAAAGCTGTGGAGGAAGCCGATGTGGCGGAGTTTGACGCCCTTATCCTTCCAGGCGGGAAAGGTCCCGCGGTTTTGAGAGAGCTCGAGGCTGCTGTTAATTTTGCCCGAGATTTTATGGAATCAGGAAAGCCTGTGGCTGCTATATGCCACGGCCCACAGGTACTCATCACAGCCGGTGTCATTGAAGGCCGCACACTGACCTGTGTGTCTGACATTGCTGAAGAAGTTCAAGAAGCTGGAGGAGAATATGTTGACGAACCCGTGATGGTAGATGGCAACCTGATTACCTCCCGAGTTCCCGATGATCTTCCTGCATTCAATGAAGCCATCCTAAAAGCCCTGAAGGAGTAAGCCTGCTCATATTTCTTAAAACTTAATCTGCTAATATGTAAAATCGGGTAGATAAAAACCGTATTTCTCTGTCTACAAAGAAATAAAAGAAAAGAACAACACAATATAACTATATTTGAATAATTTTTTCTCTTGTGGTATAGATGCTAGAAAAATCATGATTAACCTGGATTATTCACGAGTTGAGGTTGCTGTAGATGCAAGGCACAGGGAATGAAGTCGTGGTACTTCACTTCGAATGCCCTGTAACGAAGCAGATGTAGCAAGATCGGCTTGCCTCAATGGGTGAAAAATGGCGATCAAAATAAAAAATGTTAACAGAAAAAACATTCAAAACATGGTTCTTGATAAAAACTTGTATATCGCTGAAAATAGATTAGTAATGAAAACATCGCCATTTTTTTTATGAATAAGTCAGGTTAAAAAGGATAAAAAATGCCCTCAGCCCTGATTCTTATCATTGCCATCGCTTGTTTTGTTCTTGGGTATATTTTTTACGGACGGTATCTGGCTGGTAAATTAGGTCTGACTCTCAAAAAAAAGACCCCCTGCCACACCATGGGAGACGGCATAGACTATGTGCCGGCTAAGTGGCCCGTGCTTTTGGGCCATCACTTTGCCTCCATTGCCGGAGCCGCTCCTATTATCGGTCCCATCACTGCTGCGGTGTTCGGATGGATCCCTGTATTTCTGTGGATTATTTTTGGTAATATTTTTATGGGTGCGGTTCATGACTTTACCTCTTTGGTGGCTTCGGCACGTCATAAGGGAAGGTCTATCGGCGAGGTGATTGAGGAGCATATCGGGATCCACGGCAAATTCCTTTTTTTGATATTTGCGTGGTTTACTCTGGTTCTGGTGGTGGCGGCGTTTGTGATTTTGGTGGCCAAAACATTTGTATCCACTCCTGAGGTCAGTACCGCTTCTTTTTTGTTTATTATGCTGGCGGTATTGTTTGGATTTTCCATTTACCGGATGAAGACCAAATTATGGGTCTCCACGCTCATAGGAGTGACCCTTCTTATCCTCTGTATCTGGATCGGCAATCAGTTTCCCATTGTGTTTCCGGGAACCCAAGCCAACGCCCAGATCTTATGGACCTGTATTATTCTGGGGTATATTTTTATCGCCTCGGTCACTCCGGTCTGGATCCTGCTCCAGCCCCGGGATTATTTGAATTCAAACCTCTTGTATCTGGTGTTAATTTTTAGTTTTTTTGGCATTCTTATTGCCAATCCCACCATCAAGTTTCCGGCATTCAGCAAATTTGTGCATCCGGGTTTGGGCTCATTGTTTCCCATTCTTTTTGTGACTGTGGCATGCGGAGCTATTTCAGGTTTTCATTCTCTGGTGGCTTCAGGAACCACCGCCAAACAGCTCAATTGCGAACCAGATGCCAGACAAGTAGGGTATGGAGGAATGCTTATTGAGGGACTGCTGGCAGTCATTGCCTTGATCACAGCTATTGTGCTGCTTCCGTCTCAGTATCAGGAATTTTTCCCCAAAGGAGGAAATGCTGATCCCATCACTCTGTTTGCCAATGGAGTGGGGGGATTTATCTCAAAACTGGGGATTCCGGCTAAAATCGGGATTATTTTTGCAGCCATGGCTGTGGCTGAGTTCGCTCTCACTTCTCTGGATACAGCCACCCGGTTGGGCCGGTTCACTTTTCAAGAATTTTTCCGCTCTGATAAACCAAATCCGGTTCGAAAATTTCTTGCCAACCGGTTTGCCGCTACTTTTTTCACCATTCTTCCGGGGGGAATCCTAGCTCTTTCCGGAAGCTACCAGGCAATATGGCCCATCTTTGGCTCAGCCAATCAACTTTTAGCAGCCCTGGCTCTTCTGGCGGTCAGTGTGTGGCTGGCGAAAAAGCAGGTCAAAAATTATTTTGTCCGATACCCCATGTTCATCATGTTCACCATCACTCTGTCTGCTCTGGTGGTTCTGGTCTACAATAAATCCAAGTTAATCATCAATTATCTCTCCCATCAGCCTGTTCCTGCCAGCTTTAATCTGATCGGGACCTGCTTCCTTCTCCTGGTGGCCTTGATGCTGTTTGCTGTAGCTGTGAGCCTAGTGTATCAGGCAGTCAAAAGTCTCAAGAAAGCGGATTAACAGGAGAGATCCAGAAAATTCCCTGAGAATGTTCCCAATTAATGGAAGAGAAATTTCTGTTGGGTTATTTTTCCAAGTTATCTTTTTCTCTTCTTTCCTTAAAATGAGTAGGTTGGCTGCCCTTTGTGGACATGTTGATATTTCCCTGAAAAATACTTCCTTCAGCCATGGCTAAGCTTGAGGTAGTGATATTCCCTTTTATTTGTCCTGTTTTCCGGGTTTCCACCTGTTCCGCTTCTTTGATATCACCATTAAGTTCTCCCTCAATGATGATGAAGTGGCTGCGGATATCTCCCTGAATGCGGCCTTCCTGAGTCACTCTGACCATACCGCTGCATTTGACATCACCTTTGAGAAAGCCTGAAATGAGCAGATCATCCTGGGTTTTTATGTTTCCTTGAAAAGAAGACTGAGGAGCGATTATTGAACAGGAAGACTGCACTTTGTCTTCGAGGCGTCTTTGTTTTGGATTGCTTTTTTGTTTTTTCCCCATGGTTATATATTACCTTTATTCAAAATCATTTGTTTGGCGGTCCTCATTGATTATATCGAAAACTTAAGTTGAATAAAATGATTAACCTGAACTATTCAAAAAAAAATGATTGGATGAGCCATAGAACTGGCTTGAGCAGAAAAAAAACAACTGGAAGTTCATAAGGCAAATAAGTAGAATCATAACATAAAATAAGTGGAGCCAATTCAATTCCAAGCGATAAAACATGAAGTTAAAATTTGACAAATCAAAGCTCCCTGGACATATTGGCACGGTAGTGGTCACTGCCATGACCTGTTTCTGGGTCATATGGGGATTTGGGGAACTGTATTACGAAGGATGGGGACTCCCTATTCTTCAGGCCCTGAATTATTTATTACCAGGATTGATTTTCCTGGTTTTCACGTTGGTTGTGGTGACATGGCCTTTAGCCGGAGGACTTATTTTGATGGGTTCCGGAATCATTTTTTCCATTGTTTGGTCATTGTTAGCGCAGTCTAGGGAATGGTTCTCCTTAAAATGGGTTTTGTTTACCTTAATACCCTTTTTAGGAATTCTGGTTGGAGTCGGGTGGCTTTTTATTCTGGAGAGCCACCGCCGCAGAGCCACAGCGAATAAGGAAAGATCCTTGAAAAATAAGTTCTCCCATTACCTCCGGTATGTATTGGCTCTGGGACTTCCTGTAATTACAGCCATAGGAGTGAGTGTTTATTATGCTCCTCTTATCTTATCCCGAACAGATGATGGTGGAAGATGTGCCCGGCTTATCAAAGGGAATGAGTTATATCTGGTTTGGGCTCCTCAAGGACCGGGATGGAACAAAAAAAAACCTTCGGGTGTGTATCCATCCTGGGATGACTTGGCTCTTTATGGAGTCAAACCAGTTGGTTTTCACAAGAAACCAGGTTATGAAAACAAACATGCCTCCCAGGAAGACATGAACACCACCTGTATCTGCCGGTATTTGAGTGAAGACGGGAAAACCCTCATGGAAAATCCTCCGGATATCTGGCGCATGCCCACTACAGAGGAAATTGTCCGGTCGCTGGTAAGTCAGGATCAGAATGCAGGATGCACCTGGGATGGAGAATCCAGAAATGCGGACTGTCAAAAACAACCCAATAAAAGCACTCCTTTGTGGGCTCCGGACCAGAGTCCTATTTATTATTGGTCCTCTGATGAATATGATGATGAAAAAGCATGGTATGTTCCCTATACAGGAGGCATCCGCTATGGAGGGACTATCCATTATCAGAATAAGGATTGGGCCAATCCCCGGCATGGATATCGATGTGTAAAGGAAATCCATATAAAAAAATAAAGGATTAAAAATTAGGAGGAAACATGGAAATCCATAAAAGGTTTTTAGGTATATTTTTCATGATTTTCATTGTTTTGTCTTCAGCACATGCTCAGAACGCTGATGAGATCAAAGATATTTTTGAGAATCTCTCTTGGAGAAGTATCGGACCTGCGGTTATGGGAGGGAGAACCGTGGATATCGAAGCAGTAGAGGAAAAGCCCTGGATCATCTACGCAGCCATAGGTCCCAGTGGTGTGTGGAAGTCCACAAATGACGGAATCACCTGGAAACCTGTATTCCATAAAGAAAATACCGTGTCCGTAGGGGACATTGCTGTAGACCAGACAAATCCAGAGGTGATATGGGTGGGAACCGGGGAAGCCACCTCAAGAAACAGTGTGACCATAGGAGATGGAGTGTACCGATCCACAGACGGGGGAAAAACCTGGGAACATCTGGGATTACTAGAGACCCGTCATATCAGCCGCATTGTTATTGACCAAACCCATCCGGATACCGTTTATGTGGCAGCCTTAGGGCATTTGTGGGGAAAGAATAAGGAGAGAGGGATATACAAGACCACTAACAGTGGAAAAACCTGGAATAAGGTCCTTTATGTGAACGAAAACACAGGATTTGCAGACCTGGTTATAGATCCCTCAAACAGCCAGACATTGTATGCGGCAGCATGGGATTATCAAAGATATCCTTATTATTTCTACAGCGGAGGACGGGGAAGCGGGATTTACAAGACCGAAGATGGGGGAACCACATGGAAGCGTCTGGTCAAAGACCTTCCTGAAGGAATCATGGGAAGGATTGGATTGGCTGTATCCCAGAGCCGCCCCGGTGTGGTTTATGCTTTGATAGAGCATGAACAAGGTGGAATTTGGCGTTCCGAAGATAAAGGAGCCACATGGGAGAGGATGTGCGATAACGAAGCTTTTGTTCAAGTCAATAACAGGCCATTTTATTACTCTCAAATAAGAGTAGATCCCACCGATGATCAGGTAGTGTATGTTTTTTCCGGGGGGCTGTTTGTCTCCAAGAATAAGGGGCAGAAATTTAAAGCCATCTCCGGAGGCACTCATCCGGACCATCATGCTTTATGGATCGATCCCCATAATCCCCAGCATCTTATGGATGGAAATGACGGCGGGATTGATATCACCTATGACCAGGGAGCTCACTGGCGTTCCATAAAACATATGGCTTTGGCTGAGGTCTATCAGATCGGATATGATATGAGGGAACCCTATTATGTATACTGCGGACTTCAGGATAATGGTGTTTGGGGAGGGCCCAGCAACAGTCTGGATACCGCCGGGATCATCAATGAAGACTGGAACAGTGTGGGAGGAGGGGATGGTTTTTACTGTGAAGTGGACCCCAAAGACTATCGTATGGTTTATGCCAATTCACAGATGAACGGTCTCTACAGGTATAATCTCGAAATAGACCGAAGCAAAGATATCAAACCCAAGGCAGCTCTGGATGAGCCTCCCTTTCGGTTTAACTGGAATTCACCGGTTCTCATTTCCCCCCATGACTCCAACACCATTTATACGGGCGGAAATTATTTGTTCCAAAGTCAAGACCAGGGACATTCCTGGGAGATCATAAGTCCGGATCTTTCCACAAATGATCCGGATAAATTGAAAGATTCCGGAGGCTTGATCACTTTGGATAATACCGGAGCTGAAGTGCACTGCACCATATACACCATAGCTGAGTCGCCTCTGGAGCCGGGTGTGATTTGGTGCGGAACCGATGACGGGAATGTACAGATTACAAAAAATAGGGGAGAGAACTGGCAAAACGTAGTGAAAAACATCCCGGATCTTCCTCCTCATACCTGGTGCAGCCGGATCGAGGCTTCTCATTTCAAGGCGGGAACCGCTTATGCGGCATTTGACGGACACCGAAGCGATGACTACACCACTTATCTCTATAAAACCACAGATTTTGGGGAAACATGGCAGTCCATCAAAGGGAATCTTCCTTTTGGATGGATCCATGTGGTTCGGGAAGATCTGAGAAACCCCAATCTGTTGTTTGTGGGTATGGAGTTTGGGATATACGCGTCTCTGGATAGAGGCGAATCCTGGTTTTCTTTGAACAACAATCTTCCGACAGTGGCGGTCAGGGATATCGCAGTTCATCCTAAAGCCCATGATTTGATCATTGGAACACATGGAAGAGGGATTTGGATCCTGGATGATATCCGCCCCCTTCAGGAAATGAGCGAACAAGTTTTCCATAGATCCTATCATATATTTAGCGTCCGACCTGCCACAAAATACTTTATATCCACCAGGGGAGATTCCTACTCCAGTCCTTTGTTTGCAGGGGAAAACCCGGAATACGGATTGGGTATAAATGTTTATTTCAAGGAAAAGCCATCGGGAAGAAACCGGATTTTTATCAAAAATGAGAACGGAGAGGATTTTTATCAGATAAGGGTGCTGAATAAAAAGGGAGTGTACCGGTATGTATGGAATCTTCAGTTTACACCCAGAACAGAAGAGGGAGAACCAGTCAAAACCGGGGGCTTGGGCATGGTCTCTCCTCCTCAGGTATCCCCTGGAGAATACGGAATTGACCTCAGGGTCGAGGATGAAACCCTCAAAGCCAAAGCTGCGGTCATGCCTGATCCCCGATTTGAGATGGGACAAAAGGAAAGATCTTTTCAGATAGAAAAACAAATGGAAGCCATGATACTGTCACGAAAAATGGGTCTAGCTGTAACCGGGGTTAAAAGCATCAGGAGACAGCTTGGAAAAATAGAGGAGAAAAAGCAAGAGATGGAATCTTTTCCCCTAGAAGTGGAAAAAGCGCTTCGGGTTTTTGAACAAAAATTCAGCACATTAGAAGAAGACATCATTCCCAAAGGCATTGGCTATAGAGGTTCTCTGGAATATGCATTAAGAGGAGGTTCTATCAGCCAGATGACCATGATGCTGACGCTCTCTATAGGAGGATATCCCTCTTTACCCACGGAAACCGATGTTTTTATGCTGGAACAGCTTACCGGGGCAGTAAGAGACCTGATAACCCGAATGAATTCCATGGTTGAACAGGACCTGCCAGAGCTCAACAAAGTACTGAAAGCGCATGAAATAAAGGAAATCAGAGCGCCCAAAAAAATTGAATTTTAAGTCATTTCAGTTTAGAATCTCAAAAAAAGAAAGGGAGAAAGGGTGATATGCGAGAGAATCAGGTTTTTGTATTCGGATGGATGTTGTTAACGGTTCTCTGGGGCGGTCTATCTCACGGACAAACTTCAGAATCTGATACACAGTATCAGATCCTCCCACACAACGGAGCTCCTGCTCTTTTTATCAAGGGAAAGCCGGTTTTTTATAGTACTTGGTGGTGTTCTGCGCCGGAAAAAGACCAGTGGGTCCGGGCTGATTTTGCCCGGAAAAATGCCGCAGAAACAGGTATTCATATCTATGCTTTTGATGTGGGCCGGCAAGAATGGGTAGGACCCGGAAAAGGTCATTCCGGTCATTTTGATTTCTCCTCTGTAAAAGAGAGGTATGAACGTATTCTGGAGGTGGATCCTGATGCACTTTTTCACCTCAGGATCTTATCTGGAGCACAGAAAGCCGAATAGGGCCCCAGTTTTATGTCAAAGACCCTGATGCCATGATCCTGGGACAGGTGGTTTTTGCTCAGGGGACATGCCAGCCCGGTTATGCGGTGAAGCGATTTCCGGATTGGACCTCAATCTACATCGCAGTCCCTGATATCCCTTCCTCGGTGCTCAGAGGAATAGCCCGGTATGCCGATGTTCATTTGTATTCTGACAGAGGAGATGTTCTGTACGCTGCAGAGAATCTGTTGAGTGTTCATACCATATCCGGAGGAAAGAGAACGTTTGCTCTTCCTTCTGAAAAAGAAATCATCGTTGATCTTTTTGAAAACAAAATGATCGCCCGGGATACCCGCAAATTCCGTGTCAATCTCCCCCCTGCGTCCACAGCTTTGTATTATATGGGGAAAAGGAATCTTTTGAAATCTCATAAACAGAGTCTGGAAGAATAGGGGACTCTCATTGACTTCTTATTTTGACTTCATTTATTATTGATGCAGGTGCATGAAGAGATCCACTTATGTCCTTAAAAGTTCCATTGTTGCAGCACTGGGCAGCCTGCTGTTTGGTTTTGACACCGCGGTCATCTCAGGCACCACAGATACCCTTCAGAAACTATTTCATTTGAGTAACACCTCCTTAGGGTTTACTGTGGCCAGCGCTCTTATTGGTACCATTATCGGATCCCTATCCGTGGGATGGCCTACTGACAGGATCGGCCGCCGGAATATGCTGATGGTGTTGGGTCTTTTTTATTTCATCTCTGCAGCAGGAAGTGCCCTGGCCTGGAACTGGGTATTTTTCCTGATTTTTCGTTTTATCGGGGGATTGGCTGTGGGAGGTGCGTCTGTGGTTTCTCCGATGTATATTGCTGAAATATCTCCTGCCAGAACCCGGGGGCGTATGGTGGCCATTGCCCAGTTCAATATTGTTCTGGGCATTTTGCTTGCATACATTTCAAACTATCTCATTACGACTTTGAAATTGGGAGCTTTGGAATGGCGCTGGATGTTTGGCTTGGAAGCCTTTCCCGCAGCGCTTTTCTTTGTTCTTCTCTTCTTTAATCCGTACAGTCCCCGATGGCTTATAGGAAAAGGTCGTCATCAGGAAGCAAGGGAAATACTCTCTCGTATCGAGAGAGATCCAGCCAAAGTCAAGGAGGAGTTTGCCGCCATTCAAGAGTCTTTGGACCTGGAGCATCACAGGATGAACGAACCCTTTTATACCAAAAAGTATATAAAACCCATTATGCTGGCTGTCATGATTGCTTTTTTTAACCAGGCTTCGGGTATCAATGCGCTCATGTACTATGCCCCAAAAATCTTCAAAATGGCAGGAGCTGCCACTGAAAGCGCTTTACTCCGATCTGTGATCATTGGCATGACCAATCTGATCTTCACTGTGCTGGCATTAAGTGTGATTGACCGATTCGGCCGGAAAAAGCTCATGCTGATCGGTTCTATTGGCTATATCGTCAGCCTGAGCACGTCATCCGGATTGTTTTTTATGTTTGGTTCGGATTTTACTGCTGGGGGAGGGGCTATCCTGCTAGGAGCTTTGATGGTGTTTATCGCTTCTCATGCCTTTGGACAGGGAGCTGTGATCTGGGTTTTTATCAGCGAGGTCTTTCCCAATCGGGTACGCGCCCGGGGTCAGGCGCTCGGCTCGTTCACTCATTGGGTGTTTGCCGCGGTTATCTCCCAGACTTTTCCTATGATTGCCGGTCGATTCGGGGGCGGTGGTATTTTTGCTGTGTATGCCTTTATGATGGGGCTTCAGCTGATCTGGGTTATCTTTGTTATGCCAGAGACAAAACAAATATCCTTGGAAGAAATGCAGAAAAAGCTGGGGATTGAATAAATGGATGAGTTCCAGGATAATCAAAAAAGACATATATACAAAAAAATATATCTATTATGGGAGGGTAAATAAGATGAAGATCAATCAGAGACCGTTTTTTATGGCTGTTTTTGTGTTGTTGTTCATCCTGGCCATTGTCGCCTGTGAAAGAAATGTGGATACGGTATTGATGGATTTTGAAGACCAGGATTATGGAGATTGGGAGACCACTGGCACGGCATTTGGGACGGCTCCTGCAAGGGGCAGTTTTAAAAGCCAGCAGCCTGTGAACGGGTTCAATGGCAAGGGATTGGCAAACAGCTTTTATGATGGAGGCAAGTCAAAAGGGACCCTCACATCCCCTGAGTTCCAGATCCCACAGCCCTACATCAATTTCTTGATTGGGGGCGCAAACCGTCAAGGTGAAGTTTGTATGAACTTGCTTATCAACGGAGAAGTAGCCCGCACAGCCACCGGTATTATCCGGCAGTATCAGTATCTTAGATGGGAGAACTGGGATGTATCTGATTGGGTCGGGAAAAATGCACGGATTGAGATTGTGGATAATGTCACAGAAAGAAGAGGTTATATACTTGTTGATCACATTGTGCTGAGCAGCCGAGCCTATGTTTTGCCTGATCTGAAACGTGAAATTTTAGTCGAAAAGACTTATCTCAATCTGCCTGTAAAGACCGGAGTTAACAGACGGCGGATGCGGGTAGAGGTGAATGGAGAACTCATTGATGATTTTGATATTGAGTTAGCCGAGGGGAAACCGGATTTCTGGGTTTTTATAGATCTTTCTGATCATGTCAGAGAAAAAGCACTTATCCAGGTGACACAACCATGGGACAGCGACCCCAATGTTCTTGACCGCATCATTCAGAGTGATGAAATCATGAATGCGGATACTCTTTATCAGGAGAAATATCGACCTCAGTTCCACTTTACTTCGCGCCGGGGGTGGAACAATGATCCCAATGGACTTGTTTTTTATGATGGAGAATACCATCTTTTTTATCAGCACAATCCCTACGGATGGAACTGGGGCAATATGCACTGGGGCCATGCAGTCAGTCATGACCTTGTCCATTGGGAAGAATTGGGCGATGCCATATTCCCTGACAAATTGGGGACCATATTTTCTGGTTCTGCTGTGGTGGACCAGAACAATAGTGCAGGGTTTCAATCTGGCGATGAAAAAACAATTGTCTGTTTTTATACCTCAGCAGGCAGTCACGATGCCATGAAAGATGTGGAACACACACAGAGTATTGCCTACAGCACTGATAGAGGAAGGATTTTTATCAAATTTAAGAAAAATCCTGTTATCGAGCACATCATTGATAGCAACCGCGACCCCAAAGTCATTTGGGACAAAGCAACTCAACAGTGGATTATGGCTCTGTTTCTGACCCAAAACGATTATGCGCTCCTTACTTCCAATAATCTTAAGGATTGGCAAAGAACCGACGATGTCATGATCCCAGGAGCCAGCGAATGCCCGGACATCTTTAAACTTCCTGTGGATGGGGATCCGACGAATTCTAAATGGGTGTTCTGGGGAGCTAATGGAAGCTATGTCCTCGGAGATTTTGATGGGAAAGATTTCTATCAGGAGAGCGAGGTTTTGGATTTTTATGCGGGGGGAACCGCATATGCGGCTCAAACTTTCAGTAACATTCCTGAATCCGATAGCCGCCGGATTCAGATACCCTGGCTTCGGTGCACCATGCCCGGGATGCCGTTCAACCAGCAGATGGGTTTTCCCGTGGAGCTGACCCTCCGCACCACAGAAGAGGGGATCCGAATGTTCAGCGAGCCGATAAAGGAAATTGAGAACATTTATAGCGAAAAGTTTTCTTTATCCTCCCAGAAGGTTGAGCCGGGAAGTAATCCTCTTTCCTCTCTGTCCGGCGATTTATTCCACATCCAGGCTGATATATCCATTGGAAATTCAGAAGAATTCGGATTCAGAATACACGGAATACCTGTGACTTACCATTCCATCAATCAGACATTGACCTGTCAAGAGCATACCGCCGCTTTAAAGCCACGAAAGGGACGCATTGAACTTCAGATTCTCATTGATAAAGCTTCCATCGAGATTTTCGGGAATGACGGGGTTATGTATATGCCCATGGGTATGATTCTTCCGGATGATAATAAATCTCTGGAATTGTTTGTCAAGAACGGGGAAATACATCTCAACACTCTGAATGTCTTTGAATTGAAACCAATCTGGAAAAAATAACGATTCAACTTTTTTGTATGGAATGTTTTACAGCTTTTTAAAATTATGATATAAGAAGAAAGGAGGATTCATATGTCTCAACACAACCGCCGCGAATTCCTCAAATATTGTCTGTTAGGAAGCTCTGCTTTAGCTCTGCCGTCTTCTTTGTTCTTCACATCCTGTCGATCAACTCAAAAGCCATTGAATATTGTGCTTATCTATTCGGATGATTTGGGATATGGTGATTTGGGGTGCTATAATCCTGAATCAAAAATCCCAACCCCAAATTTAGACAGACTTGCTGACGACGGCATCCAATTTATGGACGCCCATAGTCCGTCCACTGTATGCACTCCTTCACGCTATGGTCTGCTCACAGGACGCATGGCTTTTCGAACAGGAACATATGGGGTATTCACCGGGGCAGGTGGCCCCTCACTGATAGAGGAAAATCGTCTTACGCTTCCCCAGATGCTTCGTCATAAAGGGTTTGCCACAGCGTGTTTTGGAAAATGGCATTTGGGGATGACCTTTTATGATAAGGAAGGGCGACCCATTCATGAGAATGGATTAGAGGCTGTAAAGAGAATTGATTATTCCCATCCTATCTCGGGGAGTCCTATCCATAAAGGCTTTGACCAATTTTACGGAACAGCCTGTTGTCCGACCACAGATTGGCTGTATGCTTACATAGATGGAGATAAAATTCCTGTTCCTCCTACTGAGATTTTAGATCGGGGTCCTTTGCCTGATCATCCTTATTCAAAGGACAACCGCCCTGGAATGATTGCGCCAAACTACGATCTTGAGGAGGTTGACCTGGTTTTTCTTGAAAAAAGTCGGTCTTTTATTGAGGACCATGTCAGAAACAATCCAAATCAGCCTTTTTTTCTTTATCATTCCACCCAAGCTGTTCATCTGCCTTCTTTTCCTGCTGATCAGTTTAAGGGCCAAACAGATTCAGGCCCTCATGGTGATTTCATATTCGAATTGGATTTTATTGTGGGTGAGCTGCTGAAGACACTCGACGAGCTGGGCATCGCTGAAAATACTTTGGTCATGTTCTCCAGTGATAATGGGCCAGAGACCACCACCACATACCATATGCGCAAGGATTATGGGCATGACCCTGCCCGGCCATGGAGGGGAGTGAAACGGGATCAGTGGGAAGGAGGACACCGTGTTCCCTTTATCGTCCGGTGGCCCGGTCACATCAAACCCAGCCGGAAAACCGAGCAAATGACCAGTCTCACAGATGTTATGGCCACGATCGGGGCTGTAGTCAAAACTGAAATCCCGGAAAATTCGGCAGAAGACAGCTTTAATATGCTGCCGGTTCTTCTTGGTGAACAAGGAGATGAAACAGTTCGCGATTACCTCATTCAGCAGTCCCACCGAAAGGGAAGCCTGTCCATCAGACGCGGTCCCTGGAAATACCTGAATCACCAGGGTTCAGGAGGGAACCGGTACCAAAAAAATGAAAAACTCAAGGAGTATATCATTCCGGATACAGCCCCAGAAGCACCCGGTCAATTGTATAATCTTGCCACGGATCCCGGGGAAAGAGTAAATCTTTATTATGAAAAACCAGAGATCGTTGCTGAGCTAAAACGGAAGTTGGAAGAATTCAGGAAAAGCGGCCGCAGTGCCCCTTTGCAGAGAAAACAAGAAAATCCTGCTTAGTCCATGTTAAGAGTTCCTTGGAGGATGATTCTCAATGCTAGGGCATAAGCTGCATGAATTGAAGGCAGTGTGATATGAAGTCCCTTTTCATCCCGCTTAAAGGAAATGGTTTCTCCGCTGTCAAGCAGTTCAATGGATTGGATTTTTCCATTAAAAACATCATGGGTTGAAGCCAGAGACTGGATACTGATTTGTCTGGTTCTTGGAATAGTCAGGGAAATAACATAGAGAACAGTCCTGTCTTTGGACCGGGTAAAGCGAAGATCCCTCTCCCCAAATCGTATCCATGGACGAGTGTTAAAGACTGCTTTTCCGTTTTTTCTGTTCCATTTTCCAATTTCTTGCAGAATATGGATGGTCTCTGGGGCAAAGGTTCCGTCAGGTCGAGGAGGGACATTGAGAAGGAGACAGCCGTTCTTGCTGACAATATCAACAAACTCGTCAATGATCTCGTCCACGGAACGATAAGCCATTCCCGGAACATAGCTCCAGTATCGTTTTCCTATGGTGTCATCTGTCTGCCAAGGCTCATCACGGAACTGATCCATACGGTGACGCTCCAGATCAAGGGTGGCGACCCCTTGGTGAAAAATTCCATGTCCATTTCGGGCCGTTTTTATCGTCATCACAACTTCTTGTTTTCCACCATGCCGCATAAGACTATAGTTGTAGTAATGGGCTATGATCCTCCGGCCGGTGAGACCGTTGTCAATGTCAAATGGAACAGCGCCATCAAAGTAGAGAAGATCGGGTTGATAGCGATCAATAAGATCTTGGAGTCGTGAAGACCATGATTTTTTCCATTCCTCAGAAGGATATTTAGGATATTTCGGATTGGTGTCGCCGTGATGAGGATGGTAAAAAGATCGATTTTCCGGATTATCCTCGATATAAGGGATTCCCTTGTGAGGGCCTTTTGAATCAGATCCATAACCTGTCTGAAAGAAATTGTAATTGCGGGCAAGATGGGTGGTCACACCCCACCGGAGTCCATGATTAAGGGTGGCTTCCATCATTTGCTGGAGAAGATTTTTTTGTGGACCCATGCGTACAGCATTGTATGGATGAGGGCTGTCCCAGAGGTCAAATCCGTCATGATGAACAGCACAAGGAGAGAAAAAACGAGCTCCAGCCTGTTTGAATAACTTAAGCCAGGAATCAGCATCAAAATGCTTAGCTTTCCAGAGGGGAATAAAATCTTTATAGCCAAATTCTGTGGGATGGCCCCAATTTTTGATGTGGTGTTGGTACTCAGGACTTCCTTCCTCATACATTCGCCTTCCATACCAGCAGCCTTTACCAGGGACAGAATACAGTCCCCAATGAACATAGATACCAAATTTAGCATCACGGAACCACTCAGGGCATTCATAGTTTTGAAGGGATTCCCAAGTCGGATCAAATTTGATTGTTTCTGAATATGTGGAAAGCCGAGAAGAAAGAGCCGTCAACATGACGAAAAAAAAGACAATAGCGACAGGAAAATCTTTTTTATTGGAAAGGCCAAGAGAATGCTCCATATTGACTCCTTTTGTAACTAGATTTTATAAAGTTTCTCGCTTAAAATAAAGGACTTTTGCTTATTATTTATTATCCTGAACTATCAATAAAAATGATAAAAATCTTATAAATAGTGTTATTTTAATGAAATATGAATTAGAATAATAGAAAGTGAGCGTAATTCACTTTATCTATATTAAGGAGAAGGAATATGGAAAGCACCTATAAAGTCATCGAACTTATTGGGACCAGTCCCAGTTCCTGGGAAGATGCAGCCAAAAATGCCCTGGCAACAGCCAGCCAAAGTTTGGAGGATATAAGGATTGTGGAAGTGGTGGAACTGGACATGAAAGTGGAAAACAACAAGGTTACAGCCTACCGGGCTAAAATTAAAGTGTCCTTTAAATATCAAGAATAGCTCAAATCTGGTTTAGACATTCATTATTATACATAAGTTATCAAAATCCATAGGAAGCTGTATATATTTTACACAGCAGATTTTCATCTGGATCGCTCCTCAGGAAATCCCTCGAACCATGGGTTTTCTGGAGAAAACCTGGACTGAAATAAGACCCCATTATCCGTTTTCTTACATCACTGTCAGCTATCAGGCTATAAAAGCTTCCTTTGCTGATCCAGTGGAAGCTCTCAAGTATGAATAGCTGTCATCGGGGTGTTCAACTTGATTATATCCCTTATATATGTAACAATAGAAACAAGTTTTTCTCATTCTTTGATTATCCCTTTAAGAGTGAATTGGAAAAAAAATGATAAATAGGAGTATCACATGACTCAGAAAGTTAAAAAAGGAGACAATGTTAAGCTTCATTATACAGGCCGTCTCAAAGACGGAAAGGTCTTTGATAGTTCTCGAAAAAGGGAGCCCATACAGTTTGAAGCGGGAACCGGTCAGATTATAAAGGGGATTGATTCAGCGGTCATTGGCATGAAACCCGGAGAAAAGAAAAGTATCACCATTGCCCCAGAAGATGCTTATGGGAGTTATGACGAAAAACTTCTCATTGATGTTCCCAAAGATAGGATTCCTGAGGACGTGTCAACCAAAGAAGGTTCTGTGTTGAGACTTGTGGATAAGCAGGGAAAAGCTGTTCCTGTAAAAGTAACCGAAGATAAGAAAGACTCTGTCAAGGTTGATGCCAATCATCCTTTAGCTGGCGAGGAACTTGCTTTTGAAATCGAAATCATGGAGATCGTCTGAATCAAATCAAATTTCTGGATAATCAGGAGGCTGTAGAGCAGAGCAAGGAACTAATCTCCTAAGGGGGGAAACTGGAATTGCTTGATTTCAGGAGGAGTGCGCTGCTCTTTCATGATATGTTCGATTCGCTGTAACACATCAGGATGGTCATCGGAAATATCATTCTGTTCATTGGGGTCCTGGTCTATGTTGTAGAGCTCGATTTTCATATTTCCTTTAAAGATGTTTTTTCGTATCCCTTTCCATCTAGCCATACGAACAGCCTGCTGTCCGTTGTAAGCAGGGAATTCCCAGTACAGGAAAGCATGATGATTTTGTTTTTTCTTTTGGGTAAGAGTGGGGACAAAACTGATGCCGTCCGTGTCTTCAGGTGTATCGGCACTGCCCAGCTCACATAGTGTAGGAAGCACATCCCAAAATGCTGAGATATGATTTGAAGTAGTCCCGGGTTTGATGGTCCCAGGCCAGCTGGCAATCATGGGGACCCGGATTCCTCCCTCATAAGTAAAGCCTTTTCCTCTTCCGCGTTTTTCACCAAAAATCCCAGCGCTGTTGAAAAATTGAGTGTCAGCCCCTCCGGAATAAGTGGGGCCGTTGTCGCTGGTAAAAATGATGACGGTGTTTTCATATTCTCCGATCTGCTTAAGCTTTTGGACCAGTTGACCCACCTGCTCATCCAGATGAGTGATCATACCCGCATAGGTGGCTTTAGGGTATTGGCAGGGAAAATAATGACCCCCCAAATAAGGCTCTTCATCACCAAAAACATCCCTGTACATATCCACATATTTTTTGGGAACCTGAAGGGAAACATGGGGAATCGTGGTGGGAAAATAGAGAAAGAAGGGATTGTTTTCGTTTTTTTCCAAGAAGTTCAGGGCTTTATCCAGCATAAGGTCCGGGGCATACTCATTGAGGCGGAAATCAGAATAACTCTCCGGGTTATAAGGGTCCTCATTCTCAGGCAGTTTTGTACCTAAGGGAACAAATTTGTTATTTAAAGGAACCCTTTCCTCGTTTTCCCATAAGAATGGAGGGTAATAGGTATGAGCCCAGCGCTGACAGTTGTAGCCAAAGAAATAATCAAATCCCTGTTTATTGGGAGATCCTTGGCTAAAAGGAGGACCCAGTCCCCATTTGCCGATGCAGGCGGTTTGATACCCTGCTTTTTGGAGCTGTTCTGCTAGAGTCACGGTTTCAGAGGGGATAGGACGCTGTCCTTCTAATTTGGGGTTTTCCAGCATTTTTTCATAACTCCAGACATCACCTCTCTGTCCCCATTCATCATTTCCCCTGATATAAGCATGACCGGTGTGCTTTCCTGTCATTAAGACACATCTAGAAGGAGCACACACCGGAGAACCAGAATAGTGCTGAGTGAATTTCATCCCGTTTTTGGCTAAATTGTCTATATGGGAAGTTTGAATGTATTTTTGGCCGTAACATCCCAATTCTCCGTATCCCAGGTCATCGGCTAACACATAGATGATATTGGGTTTCTTTTTTTTGGGGCTGCATTTATCAAATAGGGAAGAGGATACCAGTGCTGTACTCATTAAAGCCCCGGACCGTTTGATAAAATCTCTTCGCTTCATAGGTATTCCTTTTTTTAAAGTTTCTATAATTTAAAATATTCAAAGGAAAGAAGAAGTCAATAGAAAATTATGTCTTGACTCCATTCGTCTTTTTACTATGATATAAATTATCAGTCGAGGACGGATCCAGAGAGAACCGTTCCTGTTTTTCCAGGATAATTTAAAAATCGAGGTATTCAAAGAGAGGCCATGGATAAAATAAATTTAATGGATTGGGTCAAAAAGATAGACACACCTTGGGAGCCCAAAGAAATCACCAAACTTCATGATGTGGCTCTTCGGATCGCAAAAATCCAAGGAACTTATGACTGGCACACCCACAGCTATGAAGATGAGCTCTTTTTAGTTATAAAAGGAAAGATGTTTATCGATACTCAGGAAGGTTCAGTAGAACTCAATGAAATGGAATCCTATTTGGTTAAAAAAGGAACCCGGCACCGCTCCCGTTCCCATGAACCCGCTTGGGTGCTGCTGATTGAGCCAGTACATACCAAAACTAAAGGTGACTGATCTGAACTATTCATGAAGTATGTGTAATGTAAAAGGAGAAATGTGAAATGTGAAATGTTAAAAAAAACATTTCACATTATTATTACCTTTCACCTTCCACTTTTCTCTGTTTATTAGTGAAGGACCACGGCTTCATGCCTCGTGCCTCGCATCTACTGCAATCTAAAATCGTGAATACCCGAGATTCAGATTATGAGAAGCTTCGGGTGGAAGATTTTTTGTTTTTATAGAAATTGATCCGGTATGATATGGATTTGCGGGGGACCATCATATAAGTATCTGTAAGCCGGACCCCTATTTTATCTGCAGGTAGGATGTCAAATACATATTTTTGCTCCTTAAGGTCCCATATGCCGTAACCAGGGCTGAATCTTTTGCTGGGCCACAGACCCAAATCTCTTGCTTTTTGGGCGATGATTCGGTCGCTTTGTCTGGCTATGTCTTCAGCTGCTTCAGAACCAAACGCATCCAGGACAAATCCCTTTAAAATTTCGCCTTGTTGGATGAGATGAGAGCTCCTTTTTTCAAGTCCAGAGCCAATGGTACAGAGACAAAAGGCAATTTTTTCAGCTCCTTTGAAAACAGGGTGCTTGCTGGTTTCTTCATAATCAAGAATGGTATAAACCGCTCTGGGTTTGATCATGTCCGGAATTTTTGATTTACATTTTTCCATGTGTTTTTTCACCGAAGATTTGACTTCCCCGGTTTTTGCTTTATAACCAAGGCGGACCCGTATCCGTCTGTCTTGGAGGTGAACCTTAAACTGATTTAAAAATGTGTATTTTCTATCCATAATATTTATAATACAATAATATCATAAAAAAAACAGGGACGGTTCTCCTCGGGACGGTTCTTTAAAGAACCGTCCCCGTCTTTTCCGGCCCTGTCTTTTCATCTGGGAGGAAGGAATATGGCCGAAAGAGTGAAACCGTTTCAAGAATCAGTGATCAGAGAGATGACTCGTTTGGGGGATGAGACCGGAGCAGTTAACCTGTCACAAGGACTGCCTGATTTTGACCCCCCCCAAGAAATATTGGATGCGGCAAAACAAGCCATTTATGGGAAAAAGAATCAGTATACCTTTCCATTTGGTTCGATTGATTTTCGGGAGGCTGTTGCCCAAAAGACAATTGAATACAACCGCATCCCAACAGACCCGGAGAATGAAGTTACAGTGACATGCGGGGTCAGTGAAGCGGTCATGGTAGCCATGCTGGCTCATACAGATCCAGGGGATGAGGTGATTATTTTTGAGCCCTGGTATGAAAACTATGTCCCGGATTGTTATATGGCAGGAGTCAATCCTGTTTTTTTTGAACAGGAACTTCCTAACTATGAGATAGACTTTGACAGATTGAAAAAGCTTATTAACTCCCGCACAAGATTGATCATCATCAATACTCCGCAGAATCCAAACGGCAAGATTTTCTCAAAAAAAGAACTCGAAAAAATGGCAGAGTTCTGTCAGAAACACAGTCTAATCCTGGTGAGTGATGAGATATACGAACACATCACTTATGACTCTTATCCACATATAAGCCCGGCCAGTATAGAGGGGATGAAGGCACAGGCTGTGACCATAAGCGGTCTGGGGAAAACCTATTCGGTAACAGGATGGAGAGTGGGATGGATGGTGGCTTCTCCTGAGTTGACCGGCCCTATGAGAAAAGTCCATGATTATTTAACCGTATGCGCGCCCGCTCCTTTTCAGGCTGCGGGAATAAAAGCATTAAGCATGCCCCAGAGTTATTATAAAGATATGAGAAAAGAATACACCAAAAGAAGAAAAATTATTCTGGAAGCTCTGGAGAAGGCTGGAATGAAATATTACATACCCAGAGGCGCCTACTATGTGATGGCAGATTTTTCTCAAATCAATTGGAATAGGGATAAATATTCACGAGAATCATGGACAGATGACAGAGCTTTTGCAGAATATCTGGCAAGAGAAATTGGTGTGGCTGTGGTGCCGGGGAACAGTTTTTATATGGGAGCAGACAAAGGAAAATCTCAAGTGAGATTTAATTTTGCCAAAAAAGAGAGCACTCTCCAACAAGCGGTAGAAAGACTCAAAAGACTTAAGAGTTAAGGCTAAGACAAAAAAGCATTGATGCGGATGAACGTGGAAAAACAGATGATTTTTCCGCATAAATCCGTGTCTTATATATATATTTTCACATAGATTTGATTTTGGGGAGGGATGAGAGACCATTATTTTTGGCATCAGACATCATAATTTTCTTAAGCTCTTTTTTTGCTTCAAGGTCAATCAAAGAAATCGGCTGTTTCAGGATTTCTTTGATTCTATCAGCGGCTCTGTCAGCCATTGATTTTTTTCCTTTGCCAGCCCACGCATCATAGGTATCTCTGTCAATGATATCCGGGAAAATATGCTCCTGGCGGTACCACTTTCGGGTATTGAGTTTGGATAAAAATTGAGTTTCCGGAGTGATGTCTTCAAATAGCTCTAAAGCAAGAGGTTCGTCTCGCTGGGATATTCCTCTGATCAACCTTTTTGCCATTCCGCAGATTTCATGGTCAATGACCAATTTTTCCAGACTCTGACAGCTCTCAAAATCCATCATGCCAGGCCCTGAGATGACATTAATACCTGCAAGGGCAGCCAAAACAGCCCCAATACCTGATTCCAAACCAGCCTGATTGTCATTGAGTTTGGAATCACTGAGCCCCATATAAGCATGAGAGGGAAGATTAAGATGTTTGGCTATTTGAGCATAAGCCGCATCGATCATCATGGTCTCCACAGCTCCCATGGGTGTGGTTCCTTTTCGCATATCAAAACTAGAGGGAGAACCACCAAATATGACCGGTGAGCCGCTGGATGCAAGCTGACAGATGACAAGACCTGATAAATTTTCAGCCGTATGCTGGACAAGAGTGCCGGCCAGAGTCACGGGAGAAGTGGCTCCTGTCATACCCATGGATATCAATTCTGAGGGAATGCCGGCTCTGGCACTGTCAATAAGGCTCTGGGCTGTGAGGTTGCTCCATTTGAGAGGAGGGGAGGGGCAGGCATCGAATATTGCCAAGGGTTTTTGTTTGAGATTTTCTTCACTCCCCCGAACCGCAACCAGCATATCATGCATGGGTTTGAAACCTTCCACTCTAAACGTTCCGGTGACCACAGGTTTTTTAGAGTACTGAAGCCCGATGTATAAGCGGTAGCTGTCTCCAATGATTTCCGGCACATCACTGCTTATGATTCCTGTGCTCTGAAAGTCAATATACTTGAGTTTATCCGTGATCCTCACGAACCGGACCAGGTCCTCGGTTTCTGCTTTTCTCTGTGATTGTGACTGATGGTCAAACACGGTGACTGCTGCAGAGCCAGGATCAAAATGGACATTATTGTCTCCCACTGAGTATTTGTGTTCGCCTGACCTGTCGTACAATTCTACCACAGAAGGAGTGGTGGATAAGGATTCTTCAACCAGCTCTTTTTTTATAAAGACCCTGTTTTCATCTTCGTTTATTTTTGCCCCGGCGCTTTTTAAAAGCTTTTTGGCTTCTTTGTTTTCCACAAATATTCCATATTTCTCAAGAAGCTGGTAACTTTCAGATAATATTTTTTCTAAAAGAGGTTTACTCAAAGGCTTATATTGAGGCCTTAATGTTTTGATCATTTTTATTTTCCTTACTTTTTGGTTAATGATTTTGCGAGTTCTGTGGCTGACATGGCATTTTCAGCATAGCCATCTGCTCCGATACCTTCAGCCCATTTTTTGTTCACAGGAGCTCCTCCCACCATCACTTTAAACTTTCCGTAAAGATTTTTGTTTTTGAGAGTTTCCATGAGATTTTTCTGTTTGAGCATGGTGGTGGTCAGGAGAGAAGAGACGCAGATCAAATCAGCCTGTTCTTGTTGAGCGGTTTCGATAAAATTCTGTAATTTCACATCAGCCCCCAGGTCAATGACATCAAATCCATTGGCAGAAAGCATAGAGGATACCAGATTTTTTCCGATATCATGAATATCTCCTTCTATGGTTCCGATAATCACTTTTCCCAATGACTTTGTGCTCAAATTTCTTTTCTTCAGCTCAGGTTGGAGCAGAGACATGACAGCTTTCATACACTCAGCGCTGGTGATGAGTTCCGGAAGGAAATATTCTCCCTTTTCCCATAGGTCTCCGGCTTCTTGTATTCCGGGAACAAATCCCTCTTCAATCACTTTGATCAGGTCAAGATTTTCTTCTATGGCTTGTTGAGCGAGACTCTGGGCTTTTTCCTTATTTCCTTTGACGATGGCTTGTTTCATATCTGATAATTTTTGCTTGTCGATCATGAATACTCCTTATGATTTGATTTTATGGCATTAATTCAGATGATGTGAGTTCCTTTCTCTATTTTTATTTTATATATTCCTAATTCTTTATTGAATTTTTTTAGATACGCGTTTTTTATTTGGTCATTAAATTCATCTAAGACCTCGTTCTGGATGAGATTGATGGTGCATCCTCCGAATCCCCCTCCCATCATCCTGGAGCCCAGAACCGCATCCTGGTCTATAGTGTTTTGGACCAAGAAGTCGAGCTCATCGCAGCTCACTTCATATTCATATTTAAGTCCCTGATGGCTTTGGTACATTTTTTTTCCAAATGTTTCCAGGTCTTTGTGTTTGAGGTCATCACAGCCGGATAAAAGCCTTTCATTCTCTTTGACTACATAATGACAGCGTTTATACAGAATGGGATCCATTTGATTCTCAAAGGACTTGAGAAATTCAAGATCCACATCCCGGAGACTTTTAATGTTTGATCGGTATTTTTTAAGATAAGCCACTCCCTGTTCGCATTGGGCTCTTCTTTTATTGTATTCAGAAGAAGCTAAAGAATGGGAGACACGGGTATCATACAGCACAATGCGCAGCCCTTTAAAATCAAAGGGATAATACTCATAATCAAGGGAACGGCAGTCCAGTCTGATCACTTTTTTATGTGCTCCAAAAATGTTGGTGAATTGATCCATGATGCCGCACTGAACTCCGACAAATTCATTTTCAGCTCTCTGCGATAATTTCACCAAATCCAGCTTTGTAAGGCCCCATTGAAATATTTTGTTTAGGGAGAAAGCAAGACCTGTTTCTAAGGCGGCAGATGAAGATAATCCAGCCCCAATTGGAATATTGCCTCCAAACACACAGTCAAATCCAGGGACATCCATATCCATTTGACGTATTTGATCAATGACTCCGATCAAATAATTAGCCCATTGAGTGCTGCTTTTATTCAATTCGCTGGATTTTACTTCGTCATATTCTTCCATATCCACGGAATAGAAGCGGTATAAGGGTTCTGTATGAGGAGCCACAGCAAATATAATGGCTTTATCCACAGCAGTGGGAAGCACAAATCCTTCATTGTAATCAGTATGTTCTCCGATAAGATTTATTCGACCCGGAGAACGCACCAGCAGGGGATTTTGAAGAAACTTTTCTTTAAAATGATTCAGAACAGAATTAATTTTGCTATCTATCATCGGTCATGAACAAATGGAATGTGTTACATGTTTACATCAGGGATGCACAAAAGTCAAATCATCCTTATATATTCATAAAATATTTATACAGCGACAACGAGAACCTTTTTTTTTAAAATTCAGGTATGGTTGAAGCGACAAGATGCCGTAAAAGGCAAAAAGTGAAATGTGAAAGGCAATAATAGAATAATTTTAAATGTTTTTTTATATTTCACATTTCTCATTTTACTATCCTGACCTATTCATAAAAAAATGGCGATGTTTATATTATTAATTTATTTTCAGCGATGCGTAATATTTTTTTTGGAACCATGACTTGAACATTTTTTCTGTTTATACTTTTTATTTTAATCGCCATTTTTCACCCATTGTGGCGAGCCGATCTCACTGCATCTACTTCGTTACAGGGCATTTGAAGTGAAGGACCACGACTTCATGCCCTGCGCCTTGCATCTGCAGCAACCTCGACACGTGAATAATCCAGGTTATATATCCACGGAGGGGGGAGTTGCGCAAGAGCTGAGAAAAAAGAAGGAGAATGGCGTTAAAAATCTGAAGGGAGCAAATGATGGTTATACCATTTCCAGAATAACCTGTTTGAGTGCTTTGTATTCGCTGATTTTAAGGGTTTTTCTTCGCTTCCATATCTGACTCCGGTTCTTTCTGTATTTTATAGCCACTTCTTCATTATTCTCGTTTTTGAGCATTTCTGATATCAGGGGGTAGTCTTTTTGATTCCATCCGGATATAAGAGAATCCAATACCATAAACAACCGATTGAGTTGTTCACACAGTTTTTTGGGCCGGATATGAAATAATATTCTGGGATGGGATCTTTTTTTGGTAATGAGCATTTCTCTTGCTTGGGATATTCCTTGGCCCATTAATCTTATGGATGTTTTTTTATTCAGAGAAGTGGAAATTTCTCCCAGATGAACAACATAAGACAATGAAAATAATATATTCCAATCCTTCATGGTTTCTTCGAAATAAAATAAAGAATCAATAGCTGTTTTTAGGGAAGAAGGGATTCCCATGAATTCATGGTCTATAGTGAGAGAATAAGGGGAATGGAGAGAAGACTTATATTTATGAGAGCATGAGGATATCAGTGTTTTGAGTATTTTGAGGTATTCCTGATGGTTATGCGGAGGAATATCAGTGATATCTCCGATCAAAATAAAATGATTATCATCCATGATTCACATAATATGATACAATAATAATAATGTCAAAATAATGATAATATTAAATGATTCATTATATATGATACAATAAAACATAAACGCAAATAAATACGAAAAAAGGAAATATTTTGTGGTTTCAAAACATTCAAAGGAATGATTTCTTTGTAAATCTGATGAAATGATTGTAAAATATATAAAATTCCAAACACCTTGTATTATTCAAGAGTCGAAGTTACTTCTGATGCAAGGTAAATAAAGAGAGTATAAAATGGCAAAAAAAACCAAAGAAACAAGTGAAAAGAGGATTGCCTTGCTTATTGACGGAGATAATGCAAGGCCGAGATTGATAGGGAAAATACTGACAGAAGCCGGAAAGTATGGGTCTGTCACCATTAGGCGTATATATGGAGATTGGACCACCTCAAACATGAAAGGATGGAAAAGCTCTCTGAACAATGCCGCTATCCAACCCATACAGCAGTTCAGATACACCATAGGAAAAAATGCCACAGACAGCGCTATGATCATTGATGCCATGGATATTTTAAACAACAACCTTGTGGATGGATTTTGCATTGTATCCAGTGATAGCGATTACACAAGACTGGCTACCCGGATAAGAGAAAAAGGAATATTTGTAATGGGAATAGGGAAAAAGACGACTCCCAAGCCTTTTATAAATGCCTGTAATATATTTATTTACACAGAAAATCTGGCTCCCAAGACAACCACAAAAAGGAAGAAAATAGGAAAGAGAACAAAAGCTTCTACGGAAAAGCCAAAAACCCTTGACCCCGTGCCTCTTCTGAAAGGAGCTTTTGATATGGCTTTGCAGGAAGATGGTTGGGCAAATTTAGCTACTATGGGATTTTACCTTCATCAGCTTGATCCCAGTTTTGATCCTCGTACTTATGGATACAAACAGTTATCCCAGCTCATCAAATCGCATTCCAATCTATTTGATATGAAGTTTAGAGAAGAAGATGGAGCCACCCATGTGTATGTCAGACTAAAAGAGAAATCTGAATAAAAGATCAAAAATTAAGAGTCAATAATGAAAACACGGTTTCATTTATTTTTTCTCGTCTTAATAAGCTTATTTTATATTATGTCTGTCATAAGCTGCCATAAAGAGATGAGAAAAGATTATGCCATAAAACCTGTCTCTTTTACTGATGTTCAGATCACTGACTCATTTTGGCTTCCTAGAATGGAGACCAATCGAAAAGTGACCATTCCCTTTGCCTTTAAAAAATGTGAGCAGACCGGAAGAATTGATAATTTCAAAAAAGCCGGAGGACTCATTCCCGGAGAATTCCAGGGAATCAGGTATAATGATTCTGATGTGTATAAGATTATGAAAGGCGCCGATTATTCTTTGAGCTTGAAACAAGACCCTGGGCTTGAAATATATATGGATGAGCTGATAAAAACCACAAACCAATCCTCTCAGGCTGAATAAAAAAAAATCAAAAAGAGTTTGACAATCAACCTTTCATTCAAGTAAATAAGTGTATCTTTTTCTAGGGAAAATATGACTGTATTTGTAACAGGTGCCTCCGGACATATTGGAGCGAATCTCATAAGGAAACTGATTCAGCAAAAAAGATCCGTACGGGCGCTGATCCATAAAGACGCCAGGGGAGTGGAAGGGCTTGATGTGGATACGGTAAAGGGAAATGTTCTTGATTATCCTGGTTTGGTCAAAGCCATGAGCGGCTGTGATGTGGTTTATCATCTTGCAGCAAGAATTTCGATTCTGGGTGATAGAAAAGGACTGGTGAGAAAGACCAATGTGGCAGGAACTCAGAATATTATCAAGGCATGCCAACAAAACAATATCCCGCGGCTCATCCACTTTAGCACCATCCATGCCTACTGCCCTTTTCCATTGGACCAGCCTATAGATGAAAACCGCAACTTTTCCGATTCCCGGTCTCCTGTCTATGATTGTTCAAAAGCAGATGGAACTCAGGAAGTGCTGGAAGCAGAAAAAAAGGGGCTGAACAGTGTCATTATATCACCCACAGCTGTGATCGGACCCTATGACTTCAGACCCTCACGCATGGGCAGAGTGCTGATCAAACTGGTGAAACGAAAGTTTATCGCTCTTATTAAGGGAGGATATGACTGGGTGGATGTTCGGGATGTAGTCAGAGGAGCGCTTCGATCTGAAGAAGAGGCGTCTTCCGGATCTCAATTTATTCTTTCCGGTCATTGGTGTTCTGTGCGCAAACTTGCTGAGATAGTGGAACAAGTAAGAGGAGTGAAACCTCCCCGGCTTACTGTGCCTATGTGGCTGGCGCGCCTGGTGGCTCCTTTTTCAGAAGCTGTGGCTGCAGTTAGGGGAAACACACCTCTTCTGACTTCTGAAGCCCTGACCGCACTCCGAACCCATCGATTTATCTGCCGCGCCAATGCAGAGGAATCATTGAGCTATAAGCCTCGGCCTCTCCAAGCCACGGTTCAAGACACTTTGGATTGGTTTGAAAAAAGAGGGATGCTGGATTGAATGAAGCTTTCTTTTTCCATTGGTTTTTATTATTCTGGACAGGCCTGGCTGTGGTGGTATGTTTGATCCTATTGTTCTTGAATGCTCCTTATGGACGTTATGCCAGAAAGGGATGGGGCCGCACCATCAATCCCAAATGGGGATGGTTCCTTATGGAATCCCCCTCCTTGTTTTTGCCCTTTGTTTTCTTTTTCTCAAGTTCCCGACCGCACAGAGGCCTTTTTCGATACGTCTCCTCACCCAATTATTTGGGGGAGATCGTTGAATGGATAGGATGGGGAGTAGCCACATGGTCCCTTCCCGGAGCTGCCTTTGCCTTGTGGACCATTGCCAATCTGACCCCTCGGGCATTAGCTAACCATAAATGGTATAAAAAGACCTTTCCCCAATATCCATCCAAGAGAAAAGCTCTGGTCCCTTTTATTTTTTAAACCATTCTATTCCTGGGAGATGAGAATGGGTTCCCCCAGACCAATTTTTTTCAACGGCATAAGCTGTGTCTCTGCATCTCCCACTACTACGTATACCATTCTTTCCGGACGGATGTATTTTTGTGTCAGCTCTTGGACTCTCTCTTGAGTCATGTTTTCAACAATATCTTCACGCTTTTTGACATAGTCATCAGGGAGTCCGTAAGCCGCGATATTATCCAGCATGCTCAAAAGCTCGCTGTATGTTTCAAACCGCATGGCATTTGATTTGATCAAAGAATTCTTGGTGAATTCCAGGTCTTGTTTTGAGATGCCTTGTCTGTATTTTTCCAATTGTTCCTTAAATATTCGGACAGAGTCAAAGGTGGCTTGGGAGTGAACAGAGGAGGAAGCAGAAAATGTTCCCGGATAAATACCCGCGGAAAAACCCGAACGGGCTCCATAAGTGTATCCTTTTTCTTCTCGCAGGATCATATTGAGAAAGCTGTTAAAGCTTCCCCCCAGTTTGTAGTTCATGATTGTGGCTGGATAAAAATCAGGGTCGTTGTACTTCATGGACACGCTCCCGATTCGGATCACAGACTGGCGGGCACCCGGAACATCCACAAAATATATTTTTGATTCTTCAGGCATAGAAGGTTTTTCAAAATCAGGAAAAGACACCTGTTTGGGCTGCCATTCATTCTCAAGTCCGGACAGGCTTTCTGTAATCTCCTGTTTGGGGACATCTCCCACCAGACTCATAAATGAAACTGTGGGGGAGAAATTCTGGGCATAGTAATCCTTTAAGTCGTCAATGATGATATTTTCTATGGATTCCAGGGTTCCTGTGACCGGTTTTCCAAATATATGGTCTTCACCGTAAATAAGTTGGTTAAACACATTCATGGCTATATAAGGAGGATTGGCTTTGTTTCTTTTGATATTCTCTATGGTTTCTTGTTTGATTCTGTCGAATTCTTTTTCATCCCAGCGGGGATCAAGCATGATTTCCTTAACCAGTCCCATCACTTCAGAAAATTTGGATGCCAGTGAAACGACCCGGATGGTGGTATCTTCTCTTCCCGCATAAATGGAAATATTCGCGCCCAGGTCATCAATAGCTTCTTCCAACTCCACAGGAGTCTTATTCTTTGTCCCTTCCATCATCAAGCGGCCTACCAGATAAGCGGTTCCTGGTTTGTCTTTGGGGTCCAGATAATGGCCTCCTTGTAAAGTGATGGAAAAGTGGACAAGAGGCAGTTCAGTATGTTCGATCCCCAAAACTTTCATTTTATTGGAGAGGTCATGTTTCCAGATAGGAGGGATCGACACTTCTGGTGGAGAGCCTAATTCAGGTTCTTTGCTGCGGTCAAAGGAAGATTCGATTTGATCGATTTTGATTTCTTGCTCCCCGGGCTCGGCAGTTGCTTCTTCTGGAACGTCTTTGATGAGAGGAAAGGATTCTGCTTCATCCACAGCCAGTTCTGCTTTTCCCTTGGGGACAAAGTTAGTCATGATATAGGGTTTATCCTTGAGGTATTTTTCATAAACCCGCATGATATCTTCTTGGGTTACTGAGAGAAAATTTTCAATGTATTTTGTCAGATAGTCCGGAGACCCTGCGTATTCATTGTAGCGTGCCAGCTGGAATGATTTCATGAGTACGCTGGAAAGGTTGTTGTAGAAAGTGGTTTCTGTGGTATTTTTTAAGCGGTTGAGGTCTTCTTGGGTAAAGCCTTTTTCTTCAAATCTTTCAAAAGATTCAAATATAGCTTTTTTGACTTCAGAGAGATCGATGTCCGGAAAAGAACGGACCCGGAATCGGAATTCTCCGGCAATCTCATTGCTCATTTGGTAACCTGACACAGAAGGAGCAAGTTTCTTTTCCTCCACAATGACCTGATAAAGGGGAGCTTTTTTGCCTCGAGCCAGCAGTTGACCCAGGAAAGAAAGCGCATAGGAGTCAGGATGGTATTGTTCTACTGTGGGGAAAACCATAGTGAGTTCCGGAGATTTGGCAAAATTATCTTCATACATGGCTGTTTTGGTCTGTTCTAAGGTAACCGGCTTAGGCTTGGGGTCTTTTATTTCCTGAGGGGCAGGAATTTCTCCAAAATATTTTTCAATCCACTTTTTTGTCTGTTCCGTGTCGTAATCTCCGGCCACAACCAGGGTGGCGTTGTTGGGTCGGTACCATTTTTTATGAAACTCATGAACGTCTTGTAAGGTGGCATTAGTGAGGTCATCCATAGATCCGATAACCTGCCACGAGTAGGGATGATCCTCTGGATAAAGGAGTTTTCCCAGTATGTAATTGGTGTGTCCATAGGGACGATTGTCTACCATTTGGCGCTTTTCGTTCATGACCACATTCTGCTGATTAGCAAAAGCTTCCGGAGTTATTTTGCTGCGCAAAAAGCCAAGTCGATCAGACTCCAGCCAAAGAACCATTTCCAGGGCATTTTTGGGCACCACTTCAAAGTAAACAGTTCCGTCTTTGCTGGTTCCTCCGTTGAGAGTCCCTCCAGCGTTTTGGATTTTTTTAAAGAACTGGTCCTGTCCCACATGCTCTGATTCCTGGAACATCATGTGTTCAAACAGATGCGCAAATCCTGTTTTTCCCACTTGTTCACGATTGGAACCCACATGATACTGGATAGCCACAGCCACAATAGGATCGGATCTGTCGTGGTGAAGAATGACTTCAAGTCCGTTATCAAGGGTGTATTTCTCATAATCGATTTCCAGTTTCTTTTCCGGAGCTTGAGTTCCTTTACAGGAAGGGATAATAAGTAAAATGACCAACAAAAGGACAGTAAAAAGGTTTTTTCTTTTGATCATTAATAACTCCTTTTTTTTAGTGATTATGGATTAACTTTGCCATTTGGCGGATATAAGAAGGATCGGTTCCGCAGCATCCACCAATAATATTGGCGCCATATTCTATTATTTTTTTGGCATGTTTGACATAATCAGGGGCTGATTGAGAATACTTGAGTTTTCCCGAGGAATTGACTTGAGGCTGTCCGGCATTCGCCTGAGCAATCACAGGGAGAGAGGTTTTTTCCCTTATTTCTTTGACCAGGAAACTCATGTCTTTGCTGTCAAGGGTACAGTTCGCTCCTATCGCAGAAATATCCTTTTTTTCCAGTTCTTGGATGCATTGTGAGACATTATTTCCCATTTCTGTATAAAAACCCCCTGGTGTCTTTTTAAATGTCATGGTGACAAAAATAGGAAGGCGGCATGCATTTTGTGTCCCTTCAAAAGCACACAGAGCTTCTTTTAGGTCATATTGGGTCTCAATAAGAAGAAAATCCACTCCTCCTTGGGCAAGGCCCCGGGCTTGGACATGATATGCCTCTGTAAATTCATCCTCTGTAAATTCTCCATAGGGTTTGAGAAATTTGCCGGTCGGACCCATGCTTCCTCCCACAAATTTTCCTTTGGGTTTTGTTTCACAAGCAAGTTCTGCTGCCCGTCGGTTTAACTCATAACATTGTTTTTCGCGGCCGTATGAAGCCAACTTTATTTTATTCCCTCCAAAGCTGTTGGTGAGCACTGCATCTGAGCCAGCATTAAAATAGCTTTTGTGGATGCTTTTGATGATTTCAGGCTTTTCCATATTCCACCATTCCGGAGCCCCTTGGCTGGAGAATCCTTTTTTAATGAGCTCTGTTCCCATACCACCATCTAGAAGTACAGTTCTTTGTTGGGCGAGTTTGAAAATTGACTGAGTCATCATGGTCTTTTTAAAAGTAGAAGTAGAAGTAGAATAAGATAATAAACATGGATTCTCTAAATGTCAATAAGCTCATTCATGAATTGTTAGGGAATACGGATTACTGCTTTTGGCTGCTTTGTTCCATCAGCACCCGCAGTGATGGAGATTCTCCTTTTTTATCCTCTCCCATATAAAGTGTGGTATGGGGAAACGGAATCTCTATGCCTATTTCATCAAATTTCTTCTTCATTCTCCGGTTGAATTCTCTTCCCACTGTCCATTGTTTGATGGGTTTGGTTTTTGTCCGGGCTTTGATGATCACAGCAGAGTCACCAAACTTATCCAAGCCCAAAATCTCAATAGGTTCCAGTATAAAATCTTTGTAATCCGGATCATTACGCATATCCTCATCGATTTTCTTAACCACTTCAATAACTTCATCCACATCTTCTCTGTACGCCACACCGATTTCAAAAACGTAGCGGGAATAATCTTTGGTCATATTGGTGACTGCATCAATCATACCATTGGGAATAAAATGAACATTTCCCGCCACATCGCGGATTGTGGTCATTTTAAGATTAATATTTTCCACAAAACCGCCTCGACCGGCAATGCTGACCACATCACCCTCCCGGATCTGGTCCCAGAGTAAGATGTAGAATCCGTTTAAGTAATCTTTAACCATGCTTTGCCCCGCGAATCCAATGGCCAAACCAATGATTCCAGCTGCAGCCAGAATAGGACCTATTTCAATTTTCAGTTGCCCCAACACAGTGATAAGGGCAAAAACCCAGATGACTATACTGATAGATTTGTGGATGACATTGCTGAGAGTACTGGTTCGTTTTTCCGTTTCTTCGTCCCCCTTTTTTTCCACAAATATCGATGTCATGCGGCGAGACATTATCCGGCTGATACGGGTAAGGATCAAGGCCAGAATAATGATAATGAGAATGCGGATGCCTGTGGATAAAAGCCAGACTCTCACGCTCTCCCAAATAGCTGTAAAGTCCATGAGAAACCTCCTATCTTGAAATTAAAAAAAATGATTCTTGGTAATCCCTTTGGCTTCATTATAACCTGAATGACTTTGAATTTTAAATTATATTGGGAGTAAGATGGATTATGGGGGGATATTGTTATAAAATCATTTTGTGTAGAACATGAGAGAAAACAAAAAGGCCCAAAAACCCCTGGTTCTGCTTCATATCTGCTGTGGTCCTGATTCTACCGCGGCTTATGAAAGATTAAATCCCTGGTATGAAGTTATCGGGTATTTTCACAATCCCAATATTTTTCCCCAAAAAGAATATGAGAAAAGAGCTAAAAATGCCCGAAAAGCAGGAGAGGAACTGGGATTTGAAGTCATGGTTCCTGAATATCATCCTGAAGGCTGGAACAAAGCAATCAAGGACCTGGAAAAGGAACCAGAGGGAGGAAAACGGTGTGAGAAGTGTTTCCGCTTTAACCTGGAAGCCACAGCAAAAAAAGCCAGGGAAATGGGGATTTCCTCTTTCACCACTACCTTAACCATTTCTCCTCATAAATCTTCACTCACTATTTTTAAAATAGGAAGAGGACTGGCTGAAGAATATGGAGTGAAGTTCCTGGATATGGATTTCAAGAAAAAGCATGGATTCAAACGCAGCGTGGAACTCTCCAAACAAATAGGCCTTTACAGACAGAAATACTGCGGATGCCGATTTTCTAAGGAGAAAGATTGAGCATGCCTCAAAACAATCTCAAATCCAGAGCTCAATCCAAAGTTTTATGGACTGTTTTATTGATAAACTTTGGATTTTTTATCATAGAGATGACCACAGGTTTGATTTCAAAATCAATGGCTCTGGTTGCAGATTCCCTGGACATGTTAGCTGATGCTTTTGTGTATGGATTGAGTTTATGGGCTGTGGGATCTGGAGGGATACGCAAGAAAAGGGTTGCAAAACTCAGTGGATACTTTCAAATGGTGTTAGCCATTATGGGGATCATTGAAGTAGTAAGAAGGTTTATAGGATTTGAAGCTATGCCTGATTTTAGAGTAATGATCGCTGTTTCCATATTGGCATTAATTGCGAATTCAGTTTGTCTTTATCTGCTTCAAAAATTAAGGAGCAGAGAGGCTCATATGAAAGCCAGTATGATATTCACCTCAAATGATGTGATTATCAATACAGGTATGATATTGGCTGGCATCCTGGTATTGCTGACCCATTCAAAATATCCTGATCTGGTTATTGGAACCATTGTCTTTATGATGGTAGTAAGAGGAGCTTTCAAGATTCTAAAACTGGGTAAATAAGAATAAAAAAGATGGCCATGGAACATCATCACGGATATGAAAAAAGCAATAGCTACAGCAGGGCATTTGCTATTGGCATTGGATTAAATATCACCTATGTGGCTGTGGAAGTGTTTTTTGGGCTTAAAGCCAATTCTTCGGCATTATTGGCTGATGCCGGTCACAATGCCAGTGATGTTTTAAGTTTGGTATTTGCTTGGAGTGCCATATGGCTTGCCGCCCTCAAACCAAAGGGTAAGTATACCTATGGATTGCGGAGAACCACTATTCTTGTATCTATCCTGAATGCTCTCTTGCTTTTCGGAGCCGTGGTCGCCATTGGTTGGCATGCCATAGGTAAATTTAAAAACCCAGAACCTGTGGCAAGCTCTCAGATAATGATGGTGGCTGGTATCGGCGTAGTCATCAATACTCTCACTTCTTTACTTTTTATAAAGGGACAAAAGCATGACCTAAACATAAGAGGAGCTTTTCTTCATATGGCTGCAGATGCAGGAGTTTCCGCAGGAGTTGTAATGGGCGGATTATTGATAAGCCTGACAGGTCTTCAGTGGATTGATCCGGCTATGAGCTTGGTCATTATTTTTATTATTCTTTGGGGAACCGGGAACTTGTTTAAAGATTCTCTAGATTTAGCTCTGGATGCGGTGCCCAAACACATTGACCTTGAAGAGGTGCGCCGCTTTCTATTATCCAAAAAAGGAGTGGAGGCTGTCCATGATTTGCATATTTGGGCGTTAAGCACCACTCATGTGGCATTAACAGCTCACCTGATAATGCCGAGGGGATGTAAAGGGGAATTCATACCCGATTTGCAAAAAGAACTCGAACAAAAATTTGGAATCGACCATACTACTTTTCAGATAGAGGATAGATATATGAAAGGAAGCTGCAGGACAAATTGTAAGTAATCGTTTAGAAATGAAATGATTTATGAAGTTTTGTCTGATTCTTGTACACAGGAATACCGTAAGGACCGTCCAAAAGCACCGCGATTTTTGGTTTCTCAATGCCCTATTGGTGAAGTTTATCCAGAGCCCAGGAAACAGAATGTTCTGTGAGCTGTTCTAAGGAACGGGCTTCAGGAACCAGGCTTCGGGCATCTGTTCCCGGAAGCAGTGCACTTTTAAAATTTAGATGATAGTATTCTCCATTTTATTTGACAGGATGTCATTTTTCCATGTAAGATTTCATCATATTCTTTCTGTTGAAAAAGAGATGAATTAAAGAAAGGAGATCACAAATGAGAATAAAAGGAGCATTCACTTTACTGGTCACCCCTTTTGATGAAAGTATGAACCTGGATGAAAAGGGATTGAGGACACTGGTTCGTCGACAGCTGGACAACAAAATCACAGGAATCGCTCCTCTTGGGGTGACCGGTGAAAACCCAGCTCTCAGTGAAGAAGAAATAAAAAGAGTAGTGGAAATAGTTAGAGAAGAAGCTAATGGAAGATGTCAAGTAGCTCCTGATACCTGTTCGAACAACTTGGACCAGACCATAAGGAGGATCCAGCTCTTTGCTGACTTGGGCTGCGATTTTGCGGTGGTGTTTGCTCCGTTTTTAGTCAAGCCTCTTCCCGAAGGAGTGCTCAATTTTTATGAGAAGCTGGCTGAAGTTTCCAAAATACCCATTCTCATTCACAATGCCCCTGCTCGGGTGGGAATCAACATTGATCCCATTCATTATGCCAAGCTTGCCTCTCTGGAAAAAATAGTGGGGACCAAAGACGGCAATAAACAGATGGATCATTTGGCTAAAATTTTGTACAAGACCAGAGATTTTGAATTTGATGTGTTCACCGGAAAGGATACCACCGCCTATCCTTTGCTCTCCTTTGGGGGAAGCGGCGTTTTCACCGTGGCAGGAAATATTGTACCTGCAGTCATGATTAACTTAACAAAAGAATGTTTAGCCGGAAATATGAATAAAGCCAGGGATATCCACTTTTCCTACTATGAACTTTTCGAGGCCTTAAGGTTTGAAACAAATCCCATGGCTGTCAAAGAGGCCTTGCGGCTTATGGGGCTTCCTGGGGGAGGAGTGCGGCCTCCTCTCACTAGGCTGAGTGAACCGAAAAGGGATATTCTGAAAAGACTCTTGAGGAAGAAGGACTTAGTTTGAAAGAAATCACATTAAGAGCTTCCGCCACCATTGCCAATTTTGGTCCGGGGTTCGATATTTTTGCCTTAGCCTTAGACCATCCCTATGATGTGATAACAATAAGGAAGAATGAGGCAAATTCGATCCACATCAAAGTGAAGGGGATGGAAGAAACGATTCCCACAGAAGTGGAGAAGAATACAGCAGGTGTCGCCGCTATTGATTTTTTTAAAAAGAGTGGCATTTCCTCAGGGATAGATATAGAGATTAAAAAAGGGATTAAACCAGGGGCAGGATTGGGAGCTTCCGGAGCATCCGCAGCCTCTTGTATTTACGGTCTGAATAAGCTTTTCGAGACCGGTTTCGGATATGAGGATATCATTCAGACAGCTAGACAAGGAGAAGTGGCTTCAGGCAGTGTTCCTCATGCTGATAACGTGGCCGGATGCCTTTTCGGAGGGTTCATCTTAATTAAAGATTATTTCCCTGTGAAAGTCATTAAGATCAATCCTCCAGAAATTCCTATTGTTATCTGTGTTCAAAAAAAACCAATATCTTCAACCCGGAACAGAATCCCCGGTCAGTTCGGCTTGACGGAGGTCACAAGACAGATGTCTTTCTGCGCCTCTCTGGTTCACGCTCTGATGAGTGGAGACATAGAAAAAATCGGCACGGCGGTTAATCATGACCTTGTTTCAGAACCTGTGCGATCCAGATCCATCCCTCAGTACAGAGAAATCAAAGCAAAGGTGTTGGAGGCTGGCGCGTACGGCTGCAACGTGAGTGGTGGCGGATCTTCGCTGTTCGCAATTTGTGAAAAAGAAAAAACAGAGCAGATCGCGGAAATATTCGAGGGTTATTCTCGGGAGAAAGGCTTCCTAGGAAATGTCCTCATCACCCGGTCCAGCCGTCTGGGAATCACTGAAGTAAAATGAATTATAAAAAGATCGCCCAGCTCATTTCTGAAAGCAGGAAAACAACTCCGTCAAAAATTTATCTTCAAGGGAACTTTGAGAGGAAAAGCTTTGAAGGCGAAGGCTTTCAAGCCTTTGGCCAAGGAAAATTTTGGGTTTTGATTGGTGACTTTCCTTTGATTGAGAAATGGATGAAAAAGAACCGAGAAAGGATCAAGGATTCCTTTGTTGAAATCACAGCTCGTTACTCAGCCCTACCCTTGTTGGACCTCAAGAAGGTGGAAGCCAGGATAGAGCCGGGAGCGGTGATCAGGAGGCAAGCCAGAATAGGAAAGGACTGTGTGGTGATGATGGGGGCTGTGATCAACATCGGGGCTGAGTTAGGGGAAAGAACCATGGTGGATATGAACGCTGTGGTGGGAGCTAGGGCTGTGATAGGGAAAGAATGCCATATAGGAGCGGGGGCTGTGATCGCAGGAGTCCTAGAGCCGCCTAGTAAAAAACCGGTCATGATCGAGGACAATGTCCTGATTGGGGCAAACGCTGTAGTCCTGGAAGGAATTAAGTTAGGAAAGGGAAGCGTAGTGGCAGCGGGAGCCGTGGTGTTAGAAGATGTGCCCCCGGAGTATGTGGTGGCCGGAGTGCCGGCAAAAAAAATAAGAGAGGTCAAAGACCTTCCCCAAAAGGATAAGATCTCAATTGTCAAAAGCTTGAGAGAACTTAAACTCAAAAAGGACTCAGATTGAGGGAATTTCATCAAAACTTGAGCAGGATTCAAATGGATTTATTTGAATTTACCGTATCCCTTTCATTTTCGCAGGAGAAGGACCCTTATCTGATTATTTGAGCACTTAAAAACTATTGAAATCAAATTCATGACCAGACCTTTAGGCAGTCATAGGATGAAAGGTATTGAAAAAACCCTCATCCGTCAGATCCACGATAAAGCAGATTCTTCTTTTGTTAATTTAGGACTAGGACAACCCTCCTTTTCTACACCTTCATCTCTGCTGAACCAGATAAGAGAAAATATCCATAAATGGAATTTAGGGTACAGCCCTAACGCCGGATTCCCGGAACTGAGAGAACTCATAGCAAAACACAGCGGAACAAACATCTCTCCCCATCAAGTCTGTGTCACTGTGGGAGCTGAAGAGGCTCTCCATGCTCTCCTGATGGTCACTGTAGATCCAGGGGATGAAGTACTCATCCCTGACCCGGGATTTCCTGCTTATGAATCGCTGGTCCGTGTCGCAGGAGGGAGTCCCCGGAAATATCCTCTTTTAAGTGAAAACGATTTCTCCCTGAATCACCTGGATGTTAGCAATAAGGTGACTCCTAAAACCAAAGTCATCCTCATCAACAGCCCTAACAATCCAACAGGGGCGGTGTATTCACACGGGGAACTGGAGAAACTGGCAGAATTTATAAAAAAAAAGGATATTCTGGTGGTCTCTGATGAAGTTTATAATGAGCTGTATTATGAGGAAAAACCTGTTTCTGTAGCTGATTTTCTGCCCGGTTCAGCCATGATAAACAGCTTATCAAAAACGTTCAGTATGACTGGATGGAGACTGGGGTGGTGTGTGGGACCTTCAGAGCTTATCCAGCTCATCATCAAATTCAACCAGTTGGCTGTTATCTGTGCTCCGGTGATCTCCCAAAAAGCAGGACTGTTTGCATTAAAGGGATTGGCAGACCAGGAAATCAAGGCAAATCTCAAAGAAATGCATCAAAGAAGAGAAACAGCTATGAGATGCATGAAGGAATTCACTGATTTGGATTACGTCAAGCCACAAGGAGCTTTTTATGTGTGGGTGGATGTACGCCGCCATATGGAAAAACAGGGAGGATCCCTGGATATCAGTCTGAAACTTTTATCCAAAGAAAAGTTGGTGACAATTCCCGGAGTTGCTTTTGGAAAAGGAGGAGAGGGTTACCTGAGGATATCTTTCGCGGCTGATCCTGCTTCCATAAAAGAAGGTATCCAACGGCTGGGACGTTTCTTTAAAGATTAAAGGAAAAAACAGGAAAATTTAATTCAGCTTTTTTTATACACGGGAATGCCGTAAGGTCCATCCAAAAGTACTGCGATTTTTGGTTTCTCAATGCCCTGTTGGTGAAGTTTATCCAGAGCCCAGGAAACAGAATGTTCTGTGAGCTGTTCTAAGGAACGGGCTTCAGGAACCAGGCTTCGGGCATCTGTTCCCGGAAGCCAGGTGAAATCGGATTTTGAGATCTCCTGAGTGCAGTAGATAAGATTTTCAAAAGGGATTTTCTTAAAAAGACGGCACCACATCTGAGCTTCCCACTGTTCCGGAACAAATGTCCATGAAGGATCTGTGATCAGATCCTCAAAAGAATGAGCGCCTTTTTCTCCCAATAATTTCAGCATCTTTTTATAAAGAGGACTGCCAACAGGGTCTGTATCAGTATGATAGGAAGCCAGTACACAAAATCCTGAATCTTTGAGAACGGAAGAGCATACCACACCGGCTTTGGCAGTCTGATAATGATTGACCCCCACATATCCGGGGTGGGAGATCACCAGGTCATATTTTTTATTGACGGAAATGGAGGCGTATTGACTGAGTTTCTCTACCGCTTTGAGGTGAGCTTTTTCTAAATCTCCGGCAAAGACTCCGGTTAGCCCGTACTGGGAATCCAGAGTGACATTCACGATCATGTCACATCCCGCCATTTGTGCTACTTTGAGCGCCTCTTCATGAACCGGATTTCCATGGAGGACCAAATCTTTGGCTTTAGGGTGGGCAAGAACAGGACCACTGTGGAGAAGATAGGTGGAATCTTCAGAGATAATGCCCGGGCAGACGGCTTTTCTGCCTCCGGAGACACCGGCCATAAAATGGCTTTCCACCAAGCCGGTGCAGATTTTTATATCGCTTTGAACATAAAACCGGTTGATGTTAATGCGGCCTCCCAATTCAGTCTGTCCTACACAAACAAGCTCATCTTCTCTCCGGCAGTCATGATTGATGATACGGATCCCCAATTCAAAAATTCGTGGATCCAGAAAGTCCCTTAGTTCTGATTGGCTCATAGGCCGGTGAGTGCCTGTGGCGACCAAAATATTAATCCGGGAGGAGGGAAGACCTGCCTCCATCATATGTTGGACAAGAGGAAACAGGATTCCCTGTTTCTCCTTATAAGGAACAGGCCGGGTGCTGTCAGATATAACCACCACAGCCCGCGAACCAGGGTTTTGTTTGAGCTTGTGTTGGACCAAGGTTTTGACCGGGGGAGTCCCGATGGGACGAGAGAGTGCTTCATGGATATTTTCTTCAGGATTATGTAGGAGATTCACTTTTCCCATTTTGAGAATTTCAGCTTCATAGGGAACGAGGAATGAAAAGCTTGTTTTTCCCAGATTAAAGTGAATCTTTTTCTTCATCAAATTTCAATGATATAGAAAATCCCTTTAAATTCCAATTAACCTGACCTATTCATAAAAAAATGGCGATGCATTAATTATTAATTTATTTTTAACGATATACAATATTTTTTTTGGAACTGTGACTTGAACATTTTTTCTGTTCATATTTTTTATTTTAATCGCCATTTTTCACCCATTGAGGCAAGCCGATCTTACTGCATCTGCTTCGTTACAGG